>Ga0209577_10007066_pt1 | contig 10345 bp, 6 predicted proteins | sample GraSoiAngelo_109_FD_185874 | JGI IMG/M metagenome (GOLD analysis project Ga0209577, IMG submission 185874) | Grasslands soil microbial communities from the Angelo Coastal Reserve, California, USA - 14_0903_12_20cm (SPAdes) (version 2) | ecosystem: Environmental > Terrestrial > Soil > Grasslands ...
GGTGAGATCGCCGCGGACATGGACAAGCCTGTCCGCGACCTGCGCCTGCTCACCGAAGGCGAGCGACGGCGAGTGCTCCAAGACTTCAACGACACTTCGCGCACGTACCCGCGCGACATCTGCATCCACCAACTTTTCGAGCGGCAGGCGCGCGTCGTCCCCAACTCCATTGCGCTCGAAAGCGAAGGAGAACAGCTCACCTACGCCGAGTTGGACGCGCGCGCCAACCGGCTGGCGCGCCGCCTGCGCCGGCTCGGCGTCGGCTCGGAGTCGCGCGTCGCCGTCATGCTGAAGCGCTCGCCGGGGCTGGTCGTCACGCTGCTCGCCGTGCTCAAGGCCGGCGGCGCCTACGTCCCGCTCGACCCGGAGTACCCGCACGAACGCCTGCGCTTCATGCTCGAAGACTCCAGTGCGCGTGTGCTCGTCACGGACTCCGCGCTGGCCGGGCTGGCCGAAGGGATGGGCGTGCGTGCCGTCTGCCTCGACACCGCGGCCGAAGAGTTGTCGCGCGAGAGCGACAAAGACCTCGGCGCGCGTGTCTCGCCCGACAACCTTGCTTACGTCATGTACACGTCGGGTTCGACCGGCCAGCCGAAGGGCGTCGCCGTCACGCACCGCAACGTCGTGCGGCTCGTCCTCGGGCAGACTTACGTGGAGTTCGGCCCCGGCGAGGTCTTCCTGCTGCTAGCGCCCGTCTGCTTCGACGCCTCGACCTTCGAGCTGTGGGGGGCGCTGCTACACGGGGCGCGCCTCGCCCTGATGGGGGCCGAGACGCCCTCGCTCGACGACCTGTCGCAGGCGTTCGAGCGCCAAGGCGTAACGACGTTGTGGCTGACCGCTGGGCTCTTCCAGCAAATGGTTGAGCACAGCCTCGAAGGGCTCAAGGGGGTGCGGCAGTTGTTGACTGGCGGCGACGTTGTCTCGCCCGTCCATGCAGCGCGCTTCCTGCGCGAGTGCGGGGGCCGGCTCGTCAACGGGTACGGGCCAACCGAAGCGACGACCTTCACCACCTGCCATCCCATCACGGAGGCCGAGGTGGCCGCCGGGTCCGTGCCCATCGGGCGGCCGATAGCGAACACGCGCGTCTACATTCTGGACCGCGAGATGCGGCCCGTGCCGCTGGGCGTGCGCGGCGAGCTTTACATCGGCGGTGATGGCCTCGCGCGCGGCTACGCGAACTCGCCCGCGCTGACGGCCGAGCGGTTCGTCCCCGACCCTTTCAGCGATGAGCCCGGCGCGCGCCTCTACCAGACGGGCGACGTGTGCAGGCATCTTGCCGATGGGCGCGTGGAGTTCGGCGGGCGGCGCGACGGGCAGGTGAAGCTGCGCGGCTTCCGCATCGAGCTGGGCGAGGTGGAAGCCGCCGTCGCCGCGCACCCGGCGGTGCGCGAGGCGGCTGTGGTCGCGCGCGCAGAGCCGGGCGGCGAACGCTTCCTCGTCTGCTACGCTGTGCCGCGTTCGCCGCAGGCGACGAATGCGGGCGAACTGCACGGCTACCTGACGGGGCGACTGCCCGAGTACATGGTGCCGCAGCGCTACGTCTTCCTGCCCGAGTTGCCGCTAACGGCCAACGGGAAGGTGGACAGGAACGCGCTGCCCGCGCCCGATGACACGAGCCTCGCGCGGACGGGCGTCTACGAGGAGCCGCAGGAAGGGCTTGAGACGGCCCTCGCGCACATCTGGGGCGAAGTGTTGAAGGTCGAGCGCGTGGGCGCCAACGATAACTTCTTCGAGCTGGGCGGCCACTCGCTTCTGGCGACGCAGGTCGTCTCGCGCGTGCGCGAACTGCTGCGCGTCCAGCTCCCGCTGCGCGCGCTCTTCGAGGCGCCGACCATCAGCGCGCTCGCCTCCATCATCTCCTACATCGGGAGCAAGCAGTCGAAGGCGAAGGCTTAGAGGGCGTCTGAAAAGCCGGATTTCGTAAGCTTTGTGGATGAATCGCAAAGCTTATCACAGTGATCTGACTGATAAAGAGTGGGCGCTGCTCTCCACATTTATACCGCCCGCTCAACCTGGTGGGCGGCCTCGCTCAACCGATATGCGCGAGGTCGTCAACGCGATCTTTTACATCCTGCGAGGTGGCTGTGCTTGGCGACTGTTGCCGCACGAGTTCCCGAAGTGGAAGACCGTTTACCATTATCAACGGGCTTGGCGCAGGTCAGGACTCTGGGAGAAGATTAACTCAGTCCTGCGTGAGCGGCTGCGAGCAATGGCCGGACGTGAGACTCAGCCGAGCGCCTGCGTCATCGACAGCCAGTCGGTGAAGACCACCGAGCGCGGAGGCGTCCACGGCTATGATGGCGCGAAGAAGGTCGGGGGCCGCAAGCGCCACATCCTCGTTGATACGCTAGGTTTACTGCTCAAGGCGCACGTGCATGCGGCAGACATCACCGACCGCGACGGCGCGCCGCTCCTGCTGGAGAGGTTAGCCGGAGCGTTCCCGCGCTTGCAGCACATCTGGGCTGACATGGGCTATCGTGGCCGCGCCGTTGACTGGATCAAAGCGCAGATGGGCTGGACGGTGGAGATCGTCAAGCGACCCAGCAAGTGGGGGCGCTACCCCATCGATGTCGAACCTCCGCCGATGCCTCGATGGACGACGCTGCCGCGGCGGTGGGTCGTTGAACGCACCTTCGCCTGGATAGGCCGTTACCAGCGGATGAGCAAAGATTATGAGTACCTGACTGAGACGAGCGAAGCTTTCATCTATGCCGCGATGGTTAGGCTGATGCTCAGAAGGCTGTCGCGCACGGCGGCAGAAACAAGCTGAAGAGGGCTTTTCAGACACCCTCTAGTTCGAGCGGGTCTGTAGCCATAGCAACTACATTCTATTGCTCTTACGACCTCCCGCGTAATCTCAGTTAGGATTAACCACAGAGACACAGCTTGTTGAGCTACAGCGGCGTTCGTACTGATGCGACCCTGTAACCGCAGTGCTCGAACCAGCCGCGGATGTCGGCCTTCGTGATCTGATCGATGGCGCGCGCTAACGCCCTCTCCGGCTCTTTAGCCCACGAGCGGCCGCCGATGACGTAAGCGACGGACCATACACCTTGTCAAAATTGGGCGTGAGTTCTAGAATCATTGGCGCAAGCTCGCCCCTGCCTCTCTGGAAATTTCTGAGCATACCGATGCTTATAGTAATCAGCTACATTATCCAAGCTTCTTTATTGTGCTACATCGCTTCGATAGGGTTCGATGTGGTGCATCACATACTACATAGATTCATGAGGTCGAGCATTCCGGCGTTTCAGGCCATCGGAGATTTGCACTCCGTGCATCACGAATTTTTGGGGACTGACTTAAAATTCAACGACGCGTTCCGTAAAAAAATATCATCTGGCATATGATCCCGGAGTATCTGACCCAAATCTTCTGTTTGGGGCTGTTTCTTCCCTTCTTGAACGTCGTTCCGGTTGCTTTGGCCACCCTGTTTCTAACCGCGATGTTTCTTGTCATACTCACCGGGCGGGGCAAAGATAAGCACCACAAAGAAGTTGATTGCATACCGGCTCACAGGAACAGTTTCTTTGTGTGTCCCGCCTACCACGCTTTGCACCATTGATACCCGGGTCGCTACCACAGCTCACTGGTCAAAATCTTCGACTGGTTCATGGGGACTGGCGTTCAGCTTGAGGGGAAGCGCGTCGTGATGACAGGCACCCGAGGGGCTTTCGGGAGTGCGTTTAAAGATCTCCTGCAACAAAGCGACGTGGCTCACACCGAGTGCCTTCAGTTCGGGAGGGGCTACACATACGGGGATTACGAAAGAACCACCGACGCGTTGAAGAACGCCGACATCCTCGTTTTGTGCTACGGCTCCAAACAGTCACCCATGCAGGCTAATTGCGAATCTTTCCAAGCTCTCATGGAAATTCTTTGTGAGGCTCACCAAGACAGCAAAGAGCCGCCAGAGATCTGGGCGGTCGGCTCTGAGGTTGAGTGCCACCCGGCGTTCTCTTCAGAGATGAAGCGTTACAAAGAGTCTAAGGAAGCCTTCGCGCGTATCGCAGCCCGGTATTACCGGGATGAGCGGGTAATTTATCGTCACATCTGTGGTTAACTCTTAGCGCTTCTCCGAAACGGTCTCGACCCGCTGCCAGTCTCCGTCCCAGAAACCTTCGGCCAGCGGCTCCTGCGGGTCGCGCGCGTTCCAGACGGCGAAGTCGTACCAGCCCCTCTGCGAAAGGTTGGCTTCGTTCAACCGGAAGCCCTCGTCATCGTTCACCGCGACGACGACGACGTACCTCTTCGCATTCAGCGGGTTCGGGTAGACGACTGCCACGCCAAGCCCCTTCCCCTCGAAACGGCGGTCGCCGACTGAGACGTACTCCGGCTCAATCTTCAGCGGGATCGAGTCGATCAACTGCCTGACGACAGAGTTCGACCGCGCGTCGCCGAGAAGGATCAGGTTCTTCTCTGCGATGTCCTGCGGGGTGACCTCGCGATCCTCCTTGTAAGGGCATTCGGCGAAGTAGTTCTTCGCCCAGCTCTCGCGAATCTGCGCGGCCAGCGAAGCCAGTGCGGCGCGGCTCGCGTCCGTGCCCGCGCTCCCGCCCACGAGCAGGAACGGCCCGGCGAAAGCGTGCGAGATGGGGCCTTCGACCTCCCGATTCTTGCGGAAGGCCGAGGCCGGCGCGGGCTCGACTTCGACGCGAATCGGCCGCCCGTCCGGCACGCCGCTGTAGTTGACGTTCCCGTTCGTGCGCACGGTCAGCGCCTCGCCGGGGCTTAAGCCGAGGCGCGCGGGTAGAATCTCGTAGCTGCCGACGTTCTCCGCCTCGACTGTGATGACGCCGCCCGGTCCGAGCGAGGCGTTGAGTCTTCCGATAGAGAGCGGGCGCGACAGACGCTCGACCCTGAGCCAGTACGCCTCGCCGTACTTGAGCTGCCCCGTGGCAAGCGAGACCTTCTCGGGCCTCTCCTTCAGCACCTTGCCCTCGAAGAAATCGAACATCCGCGGCGTCGGGTCGTCGGGCGAGTAGATGTGATCCATGCCCTTGATGACATCGAAGCGCGGCTCGAAGCCCAGCCGCCGGCACCTGTCTACGAAGTTGAAGGTCTGCGCGATGGGCACGTTCGCGTCCTCGTCGCCGTGGACGAGGTAGAGGTCTGTGTTGCTCAGCCCCCCGGCCAGCTCGACCGGGCTGTTGAGCTTGAGCCACGCGGGCGGGTGCGGACTGTGTATCTGCGTGGCGGCCTGCTCGAAGGCGACCAGATCGGACGGCGGCATTGCGGCCGCGATGGCAGCGAAGCGGCCGGGGAAGCGTTCGCCGAGCAGGAGCGCGTAGGTCGCGCCGTATGACCAGCCGAGCAGGTAGACCCTGCGCTCGTCGAAATCGTAGTCGGCGCGCGCCGCCTCCATCGCCTCGAAGATGTCGGTCATGGCGATGGGCGTGCCATCGGCGTTGCCGCGCGCGAAAGGCCAGAGCAGCGCGTAGCCGTGTTGCTCGGCCAGCTTGACGTAGGTGTTGATGAGGGCGATGTTGGCGACGTGAACGCTCTTGAGGAAGTGGCGGGCGGGAAGCGGGAACGGGACGAAGACGACGAGCGGCGGGCGCGACTTACCCGGCGCATACGACTCGGGCGCGTGCACCATGTAGTACTGCACCTGCCCGTCTATCTTCGACCTGAAGCCGCGCAGGTGCGTTCCCGGGTAGCTCATGGCGCGCGGGCCTTCGGCCGTGTGCGCCAGCAGCCCGTCGAACTCTTCGATGAGGTAGACCAAGTGCGCTTGCCACGTCTTGTCCTGCGGCTGCCGGTTGGCGGGCTCCGTCAGATACGAGCGGCGGATTTCGAGCGCGCCGAAATTTATCTTCGCCTTGTCGTCGGCGTCGTCGAGCGCGCCGGCACGCGCCGACAGGGCGGCGAGCTGCCTCTCTGCGTCGCCGTAATAGAAAGGCTCCTCAAGGGTGTAAAGCGGGCAGGTGACTTTGCAGTAGTAGAGCCCTTCGGCCATCCCCGCCAGAGGCTTGCTCCAAACCCCTTCGACTGTCTCGGACGACACCGGCGACTTCTTCGAGTCGAGCACTTCGACCCGCGCCGTCAGCCTCAGCGTGCGTAGCAGGTCTGCCAGCGCCGGGTCGAGGGCGAGCGAAGAGTCCTGCGGCAGAATGGCACGCTCGACCACGTCGGGCATGTAGGGCTCATTCTTCGCGGCCAGCCGCCGCGCGGCGTCGAGACCGACGAGGCTGCAATTGAAACCCCACATGCGCTCCCGCTGCGGAACCTTGACGAGGAGGAAGTTCTGCCCCTTCTTTAGGCGCGCGGCAGTGAAGTGGGCGGCCCGGCCCAGGTCGCCGTAGACCGGCGCGTTGCCGGAGCGCGGCTTCATACTCGTCCGCAGCAGCGGCTCGCCGTTGAGCCAGACCTTCAGCGCGTCGTCGGCCCCCGAGACGAGCACGACCTCCTCGTCCCCCGCACTCTCGACGACGCACGCGGCGTAGGCTACCACTTCATTCTTCGTGTGGAACAGCTTGTCGAAGCGGATCACGCCGTCCTCGGAGTGAACGATGGTGTTCGTGAAGTCTGCCGGCAGGCCGCCGCGGTTGAGCAGCCCCCTCCGAATCTCAAGGAAGCCTGCGGCGTCCGTCGCCGACTCGCCCCGCCCGAAGCCGGCGAGGTAGTCGCGTTCGACGGGACCGCCGTCGGCGCTCGGCCCGGCGTCGCTCTTCCCCACCGGAAACGGGCCGGCCACGCGCCACTCCGTGAGTTTCACCTCGGCCGACGGGCCGTCCGGACGGAGCGCCGTCGCGGGGACTGTCTCGCGCGCGCCGCACGCCGAGAGCGCGACGAGTGCGGCGAAGGCGGCGAGGCGCAGCGCCGCTCCGGCGCTCCCCTGCTTCGCTTGAATGTTGACTCGCATCAATTAGGGGTGGGAGGCGCGCCCGACGGCCTCTGGCTCAGGGCTCATACTCTCTGGCGAGTTTCTCGTAGTAGGCCGCCGTGTCCTGCTTGCCCGCCTGCCTGAGCATCGCGGAAAGCTTCTCGCACGTCCCCACCATGTCGAAGGTGGGGCTCGCGTAGACCGACATGCCCTTGGGGATGATGTCGTCGCGGAGTGTGAAGCGCGAGTGGTAGATGCGCCGCACGCGGCTCGCGTGTGTGCTCGACTGGTTACTCCAGGTGTTGACCGCCCAGCGGTACTGGTTGACGGCCTCCTGCGTCCGCTGCTGCCTCTCGTAGAGGTTCCCGAGGCGGAGAATGGTCGGCACGTCCTGGTCTATGAAGAGGGCCTTGCGGTAGCTGCGCTCGGCCCGCGCCGCGTCGCCGCGCTGTTCGTAGAGGTAGCCGAGGTTGGCCCACGGGCGCGCGAGGCTCGGGAGTTCGGCCGCCGCCTCTTCCAGCAGCCGCGTCGCGCGCTCGGGCTGAGTGTCGAGGTAGAGCTTGCCGAGCTTCGCCTTGGCCGGGGTACCTGCGCCGCGCCGCACCTGCTCCTCAAAGTAGGAGACGGCACCCGCGATGAGACGCTCGGCGCGCTCGGGCGAGCGCCCGCGCAGCTCAAGGAAGAAGGGCGAGTCGGCGACGGACGGCGAGCTGCGGAGCGCCTGCGCGTACTGCTCGTCGGCCGCGGCCGACTCGCCGCCGTACTCGCGCACGAGGCCGAGGCTGATGCGGTAGAGCGGGAAGTCCGAGTCGAGCGCGTTCGCGCGGCCGAGGTAGTCGAGCGCCTCCTGACGCCGCCCCGCGAGCCAGTTGAGCCAGCCGAGGTTGTGGCAGGCGTGGTCGTCGTATGGGTTGAGTTCGAGTACGCGGCGGTAGAGTTGGATGCCGGCCTCGACGTGCTGCCGCTCGTCCGCGTTCAGCGCGGGGCTGGCGAACGAGGCAAAGTCGAACTCGCGGCGCAGCATCCTCTCGTGCAGGAGCGCGTCGTTCGACAGGTAGTGCGCGTTGTCGGGGCTCTCGGCGACGGCGGCCTCGATGCTGGCGCGCGCGCCATCGAGTTCGCCGCGCCCCGCCCGCTGCGTGAAGGCGTAGAAGGAGTCCTCCGCGCGCTGGAGCCGCACGTACTTGAAGTGTGCGCAGGCGAGCAGGAGCAGCGCGAGCAGCGCGGGCAGGTAGGGCGACACGTTTCTCGGGAGTACCGCGTTCATGGGCCAGCGCCTCAATCCTCTAACCGCGCGTTGTGGGCGAAGCTGAACCAGAGCAGCGCGCCCAAGCCCCGGTTGCTGAGGATGGACGAGTCGCTGAAGTCGCGCACGATGACGGCGGCGTAGGCCGCCATCAGGCAGATGACGACGCTCTTGCGGAACGTGTCGTCGCCGAGCAGCCCGACCTTCCGGTGCGAGACCCGGTAAAAGCAGATGACCAGCAGGCCGTAGGCGGCGAGGCCGAGCAGCCCCTTCTCGACGAGAATCTGGAAGAAGTAGTTGAAGGGCCGCTGCGCGAAGGCCGAGTCCGGCCGCTGCTCCTTGTAGCCTGCGTACTGCATCACGAAGTTCTGCGACCCGACGCCGAAGACCGGGTGCCGCTTGATGATCTCCAGCGAGTCGCGCCAGATGTTCTTGCGCCCTTCGAGGCTGCGCACCTGCGAGGTCGTCTTCAGGATGGAGAGCGTGGTCGTCACCGGCCGCGCCAGCGGTGCCAAACAGACCGCTGACAGGCACACGACCAGCGCGTTGAAGAGCAGAATCCTCTTCAGGGGAAAGAGCCCGTAGGCGTAGAAGAGCGTGCTGGCGAAGACGAAGAAGGCCGCCAGCGCGATGTAAGCACCCCTGATGAACGTGAGCGCGATGGTGCACACGATGGCGACCACGGCCGCCAGTGCCAGCCAACGCGCCGCGCGCGAGCGCCGGAACCCGATGTAGAGCGCGACGGGGAACGGCAGCATTAGGAAGAGCACCGTCACCCACTCGCCAATGGAGACGCCCACCGGGTTGAGGACGTAGATGTAGTTCCTGAAGTCGGTGAGGTCCGAGAAGCCGAGCGCCCGAATCCTGAAGTACAGGGGCACGAACCAGTAGACGGCCACGGCGGCCAGAAACACGCCCCAGAGCGAGATGAAGACGTAGAGGGCGAGCCGCTGGTACGAGTGCTTCAGGTTGAGCCTGACGAGGTAGTAGAACAGGAGTAGGAAGAGAGCCTCCGTCAGCGAGTAGAAGCTGTTCTCCCTGTACGTCGAGGCCGCGTACCCGACCACTTCGACCAGCGCGACGAACAGCACGGCGTAGTCCATCTCGTTGAGCCGCACGCGCGCCGGGGCGTCGCGCCCGAGCAGCACATCCTTCGACAGGTAGACCAGCGCCGCGGCGAGCAGCACGGCGTTGACGTTGAAGAATTCCTGTAGCTTCAGCGAGATGAGGAAGGCGACGAGCGGCACGAAGAGCACATCAAGCGCCTTGCTCAGTGTGGCCGCGTTCGCGGAAAGAGGCACGCGCATGGATTAGAGGCCGCCGGGACGCCGGGCATAGAATGAGCAGTCAAGAACAAAAGATAGCCACGGCCGCGTTACTGCTTGCGATAGGGGGCCGGGCTGCGGCGGGAGTGGGCAACGGCCTCCCGTGGGTGCGGCGGCGTCTGCACGGGCGGCAGAAAAAGTCTGCTATGCAAAAGCCTCTTCTGCTATACTGACGCCCGCTTCTGAAGATAGCGAACTCGACCGGCGATGGCGCTGAGTTTCGTACCGCCCGGCCACCGCCCCTCGTCTTTGCAGCATATCTTAAACGATTGCTGGGATAAAAGCTACTACGCCCGCGGCACCTCACCGATTAAAACAGACAGGGTTGTCACGCGGCCCCGCGCCGGGTGTGCCCGCGGCAGGAATCCTCCACCATGAACAACGAACCAAAGAGAAGCGTCCGCCGCTACGACGTGGATTGGCTGCGTGTGATCGCCGTCTGCGTCCTCGTCATGATTCACACGGCGGCCATGTTCGACCCCTACCCCATCACGGCCGTCAAGGGCCGGTCGAGCTTGGCGCTGGCCGTCTTCTCCACCTTCATCCACGAGTGGAGGCTGTCGGTGCTCTTCATCGTCTCGGGGGCCGGCTCGTACTTCGCGCTGGGATTCCTCAGCGGGCGCGAGTTCGCCGTCAGCCGCTTCAAGCGGATCATGATTCCGCTCATCACGGGGACGCTGCTGGTCGTCCCCGTCCAACTCTACTACTGGCAGTTCCTCGGCAACCCCGGCTACTCGAAGACCTACGTCCACTTCTACCTAACCATCATCTACCGCTACTTCGTCTTCGGCATGTTCGGTCAGGGGAGAGAGAGTCTGCACTGGGCGCACCTGTGGTTTCTCTTCTACCTCTTCGTGATCTCGCTGCTGGCGCTGCCGCTCTTCCTCTACCTGCGGCGCGACGCCGGGCGTCGGCACATATCGCGGCTGGCGGCCCTGATGGAGAGGA
>Ga0209577_10007067_pt1 | contig 10344 bp, 11 predicted proteins | sample GraSoiAngelo_109_FD_185874 | JGI IMG/M metagenome (GOLD analysis project Ga0209577, IMG submission 185874) | Grasslands soil microbial communities from the Angelo Coastal Reserve, California, USA - 14_0903_12_20cm (SPAdes) (version 2) | ecosystem: Environmental > Terrestrial > Soil > Grasslands...
CGAAGAAATTCACCTTCATCGAATCCCAGCGCAGCTTGCGCAGCGACGTGATGCGCGCGCTGAACGACTCGCCGCCGACGTTGATGGTCAATTCGTCGCCGAGCTTCCAGCCGAGCGTTTTAGTGATCCCCTCCTCGACCGAGATTTCATCTCGATTCGGATCGAGCCACCTGCCGGCGACGATTTGGTTATGCCCGGGCAGCGAATCCATATAGGAGAGGTTGAACTCGCGCTCGATCAGGCGGCGCGCGCGCTCCTCGCTGTAGTCGGCTTCGCTCACCGGCTTGCCGTTCAGCGCGACGACGCGCCCCCGCACCATGGGATAGAGATCAGCTTTGCCGATTCTCTTTTCTTCGAGGAATCGCTTCACCTGTGCGAGCTGGTCGGGCTGCACCCCGAGCAGGAAGCGGTTCGGCGCATCCGGCGGCGCGCTGCGGCGCCAGGCCTCGACCAGGTCGTGGCGCGTAAAGGTCAGGAGCAGCACGGCAGTCAGGCCGAGCGCAAGGCTCGCCACCTGCACCGCGTTGCCGCGCGCATGGCGCCTGAGATTGGCCACCCCGTAACGCACCGTGCGGCTGCTTAGCCTTCTGAGGACTGAAGGGCGCGTGAGCGCCTTCAGCGCGAGCCAGGAAATGACGAAGAACACCAGCACCGCGGCGGCAAAACCGCCCACCACGTAGCTGCCCAGCGTGAGGTCGCCCGCCTGCCAGATCAGCAGTGCAGCCAATACAGCCATCCCCAGCGCATAGGCGGCAAGCGCGCTTCCCTTGGGCGCTCCGCCCTCGCGCCGGATCACCCGAACGGCCGGCACGTTCTTCAGCTGCAGCAGCGGCGGCAGCGCAAAGCCGAGGAGCAGCACCAGCCCGACGAGAAATCCTTGCAGAGCGGGCAGCGGACCGGGCGGAGGCAGCGCCGCCTGCAGCAGCCCGGCGAGGAAGGCCGCGATGCCCAGCTGCGCGGCGTAGCCGAACAAGACCCCGATCGCGCAGGCAGCGATGCCCAGCAGAGCGAACTCGAAACCGTAAAGCGCGACCAGCTGGCGCTGCGTCGCCCCCAGGCAGCGCATCACGGCGCAGCCGTCAAGATGGCGCTCGACGAAGCGGCGCGTGCCAAGCGCGATCGCTACCCCGGCAAGGACCGCCGCGAGGAGCGCAGTCAGCGCGAGGAAGCGCCGCGCGCGCTCGATCGAGGCGCGCACTTCCGGCCGGCCGCTTTCCAGGTTGTCGACTCTTTGGCCTCTTTCCAGGCGGGGTTCAATCGATTTTTCAAGAGAAGCGATTTTGTCGGGCGAGCCTGCAGCGTAGAGGTAGTACCAAACCCGGCTGCCGGTCTGAATCAGCCCGGTCGCCGGCACGTCGGCGAGGTTCATCATCAGGCGCGGCGCGATGTTGAAGAAATTGGCGCTGCGCTCGGGCTCGAGCGTCAGCACCGCCGCGACTTCGAAGTCCGCGCGGCCCAGGCGGATGCGCGAGCCGACCGGCGCGCCGAGCGCCGACACGAGGCGCTCCTCCAGCCACACCGTGCCGCGCGCCGGTCCGCGCTCTACCGGCACATCAGGGGCTATTCGAAGCTTGCCGCGCAGCGGGTAGTTTTCGGTCACTCCCTTGACGCCTGCGAGGGCATTCTTGTCGTCGTGAAAAGCCATGCTGATGAAATTCACCGCCTGGGCGAGCTGCAGGCCCTCGCGTGCGATTTGTTCGGCCAGCGGGGCTTTCCACGGATGATCGGACCGCAGCACCAGGTCGGCGCCGAGCAGCTGGTGCGCGTCGCGTAGGAGCGCCTGACTCACGCGGTCGCCGAAGAACGCGACGCTCGTGACGCTCGCCACCGCGATCACCAGGGCCGCGGCGAGCACGCGCAGCTCGCCGGCGCGCCAGTCGCGCGCCAGCATGCGCAGGGATTGCCTCATGCGACGATCCGCCCGGCGGCGAGCCGCACCATGCGGCTGCAGCGCCCGGCGAGGCTCTCGTCGTGCGTCACGATGACGAGCGTCGTGCCGAATTCGTGGTTCATGTCGAAGAGCAGGCGGATCACGCCGGCGCCCGAGTCGGCATCGAGGCTGCCGGTGGGCTCGTCGGCGAGGAGGAGCTTGGGCCGCACCACGAATGCGCGCGCCAGCGCCACGCGCTGCTGCTCGCCGCCCGAGAGATGCTTCGGATAGTGATTGAGCCGTTCACCAAGACCCACCCTATTGAGTATTTCACCGGACAGCCTTTCGGCTTGGGGCTGGTCGGCCAGCTCCAACGGCAGCATTACGTTCTCCAGCGCCGTGTAGCCTGGCAGGAGCTGGAAGGACTGGAACACGAAACCGACCTGCAGCGCGCGCAGTCTTGCGCGCGCGTCCTCATCGAGCGCGAAGAGATCCGCGCCGTCGATCTCCACGCGCCCGACGCTCGGCGTGTCAAGGCCGGCGAGAATCGCGAGCAGCGTCGACTTGCCCGAGCCGGAGGCGCCGATCACCGCCACCGCCTCGCCGCGCGTGATTTCCAGGTCGATGTCCCGCAGAATGACGAGATCGCTCGCGCCGCTCTTCACGACCTTGCCTATGCCCTTCGCTGTCAGGACGTTCTTGTTGTTCATGGTTTTCGCATGCAGCGCCCAGGCCGCTGGGAGATCCATTCTGGTTTACGGGGACAGCTTGTCGGCGGCTTACGGCATCAGCCAGGCGCGCGGCTGGGTGGCGCTGCTTGGCGAGCGCCTCAAGCGCGAGCGCACCGATTATATCGTCGTCAACGCGAGCATCTCCGGCGAGACGACCAGTGGCGGCCTGACGCGCATCAAGACGGCGCTGGAGCGCCATCGTCCGGCGATCGTGATCCTCGAGCTCGGCGCCAACGACGGCCTGCGCGGCCTGCCGGTGGCGCAGATCAAGCAAAATCTCGCCGCGATGATCGAGCAGGCACAGCGCGCCGGCGCGCGCGTGCTGATTCTCGGCATGAGGCTGCCGCCGAATTACGGGTCGGACTACACGCAGGCGTTCCAGGCCGCCTTCGGCGAGCTGGCGAAGCGCTACCGGACGGCGCTGGTGCCGTTCCTGCTGGAGGACGTCGTCGAAAAGCCCGACCTGTTCCAGTCCGACCGCATCCATCCGACCGGCGAGGCGCAGCCCCTGATGCTCGAGCGCGTGTGGACCGAGCTGCGGCCCTTGCTCAAGTCACGCCGAGCTTCGCCGGGCCGGCGCTAAGCCGCCCGATGGTTCTCGCTTCGAATCCCTGCTTTCTGAAGATCTCCAACACCTGAGCTTCCGAAGAGGTCGCCACCAGCAATCCGCCGCTCGTCTGCGGATCGGTGAGGAGCTTCTTTTTCCAATCCGGGAACCCAGCCGGCAACTGCACTTCGTGGCCGTAGCCCTTCCAGTTGCGCTCGGAGGCGCCGGTGGCGATGCCCTGCTTCGCCCACTCGAGCGCCTCGGGAATCACCGGCAGCGCATCGAACTTCACTTCGCCGGAAAGCCTGGAGCCGCGCAGGATCTCGAGCAGGTGGCCGGCGAGGCCGAAGCCGGTAACGTCGGTCAGGGCGTGCACGGATTCCATCTCGGCCAGCGCTTCGCCTGGCGTGTTGAGCTTGGTGGTCCATTGCACCATGCGCGCATAGCCTTCTGTGGAGAGCTTGCCCTTCTTCAGCGCCGCCGAGAGGATGCCGATGCCGAGCGGCTTGCCCAGAATCAACGAATCCCCCGCTTTGGCGGAACTGTTTTTCTTCACCTTGTCGGGATGAACCAGCCCGAGCGCGACCAGGCCGTAGATCGGCTCGAGCACGTCGATCGAATGCCCGCCGGCGACCGGGATGCCCGCCTGCGCGCACACCGCCTGGCCGCCTTCGAGAATGCGGCGGATCACCGGCACCGGCAGCTTCTCGAGCGGCATGCCGACGATGGCGAGCGCGAAAATCGGCCGCGCGCCCATCGCGTAGACGTCGGAGAGCGCATTGGTGGCCGCGATGCGCCCGAAGTCGTACGGATCATCAACGATCGGCGTGAAGAAATCAGTGGTGGCGACGAGCGCCTGGCTGTCGTTCAGGCGGTAGACCGCCGCATCGTCGGCGGTCTCGGTGCCGACGAGCAGCTCCTTCGGCAATCCGCGGATCGGCGTCGAAGCGAGAATTTCAGTCAGCACCGCGGGCGCGATCTTGCAGCCGCAGCCGCCGCCGTGGCTGAACTCGGTCAGGCGAATCTTCTCGGGAGCATTCATGGAGTTTAGAATTTTAAGCATGAATGGCTCGGTGCAGATTTCGACGTCGCTGTTCACGCAGTTTGACTCGATCATCGACGCCCGCTCGCCCGCCGAGTATGCCGAAGACCACATCCCCGGCGCGGTCTCTGCGCCGGCGCTCGACGACGCCGAGCGCACCACGATCGGCACCCTCTACAAGCAGGTTTCGCCGTTCGACGCGCGCAAACTCGGCGCCGCGCTCCTCGCGAAGAACGTGGCCCGTCACGTCGAGACCCTGTTCCGCGGCAAGGATAGCCGCTGGCGCCCGCTCGTCTACTGCTGGCGCGGCGGCAAGCGCTCAGGCGCGATGGCGCACATCCTGCGCGAGATCGGCTGGGACGTAAAAACCCTCGAGGGCGGCTACCGGGCTTACAGAAGATGGGTGATCGATGAATTGCAGCGGGTCCCCGACAGCTTCAAATTCATCGTTATCCACGGCCTCACGGGAAGCGGCAAAAGCCGCTATCTCAAGACCCTGCAGCGCACGGGCGAACAAGTACTAGACCTCGAAGAGCTCGCTGCCCATCGCGGTTCCGTGCTCGGCAAGCTCCCCGATCGCCCGCAGCCGTCGCAGAAATGGTTCGAGAGCGAGCTCCTCGCCGCGCTCTCCGCGCTCGATCGCGCGCGTACTGTCTATGTCGAAGGCGAGAGCCGCAAGATCGGCCAAATCCAGCTCCCCGAGGCTCTCATCACCCGCATGCGCGCCTCGCCCTGCATCCTGCTAGAAACCGACCTCAAGACCCGCGTCACGCTGCTCCTCGAGGAATACCGCCACTTCCTTGAGGACCCGCGCACGCTCAATGCGCAGCTCGACCGCCTCGTCGGCCTGCACGGGCGCGACAAGATCGCCGAATGGAAAGCGCTCGCCGCGCGCGGCGCCTGGCGCGAGTTCGTCGAGCGGCTCCTGGTCGAGCACTACGACCCCGCCTACCGCCGCTCCTCGCTCGACAGTTTCGTGCGCCTGCACGAGGCCGAGAAAGTCAGAATCACCGCATGAAGCGGTAGGCGAAGCAATGCCTGTCCTGACCGTCGGCCATTCGACGCGTCCGATTGGCGAGTTCATCGAGCTGCTTTGCGCGCACGGCGTCACGCGCGTAGCCGACGTGCGCACGGTGCCGCGCTCGGCGCGCAACCCGCAGTTCAACAAGACATCGCTGCCGCGATCGTTGAAAAAAGCCGGCATCGGCTATGTTCACATGCCGGGGCTGGGCGGCTTGCGGCATGCCAGGCGCGACTCGATCAACAGCGGCTGGCGCAACGCCTCTTTTCGCGGCTACGCCGATTACATGCAAACGCCGGAGTTCGAGAAAAATCTCGAGGAGTTGATCGTCCTTGCGCGCGAGGACCGCCTCGCCCTTATGTGCGCCGAGGCGGTGCCCTGGCGCTGCCATCGCTCGCTCATCGCCGATGCCTTGCTCGTGCGCGGCATCCAAGCCGAGGACATCATGAGTCCGACCCGCACCTCGGCGCACAAGCTGACCCCCTTCGCCAGGGTCGAAGGCACTGCAATTACCTACCCGCCGCAGCAGGCCGACCCTCCCGCCTAGAATTCGCCCCTTCGGCGCCTTACGAGGTAATCCACCATGTCCAGGATCGATCAAGATCAGGTTGTCACCGTGCTGAATCGGTTGCTGGAAGCGGAACTGGCCGGGGTCGTGCGCTATACGCATTATTCCTTCCTCGTCTTCGGCTTCGGCCGCATTCCAATCGTTTCGTGGCTGCGCGAGCAGGCAAACGAATCGCTACTGCATGCTCAACAGATCGGAGAGTGGATTACCGCGCTGGGGGCTTATCCATCTCTGGAGATCGGGCCCCTCCTCGACTCGCATAAGCATGACATCACGGCGATGCTGCGCGAATCTCTGGAGACCGAACGCGGCGCGCTCGAGCTCTACCGGGAATTGCTCGGCCTTGCACAAGGGGGCTTCATCGCCTTGGAGGAGTTCGCGCGGCAGATGATCCACGCCGAGGAGCTGCATGCCGCGGAAGTGGACAAGATGCTGCGCAAACCGGGAGAACTCGCGGCTTTTTCGTCCCCTCGAATGAAGCAGAAATGAGCGGCTCGGCGTGCTGGCGCATGAGGTAATTTCGCCGGCGCATGAGATCTCGGGTGGCGCATCCGGACCGACGCGCGCAAGAGCGGCGCGCGCGGCTGATGCGGGACGTTGGGCGTCAGAGTCTCCTTTACAGGTCGCAGTCGCTTGCTACAATCAAGAAGGCAGCCGCGTCCTTGCCCCCGGCCCGCTCCGGACGGCGACTGCACGTTCCCCACAGGAGCGACAGGCCGGGGTCATAAACTGGAGAGTCACGAATGAACATACGATATATGGCTGTACTGAGTGCCGCTGGACTGTGCGCGATGGCTTCGGCTGCGGCGGTTGCCGACGATCGGGTCGACATTTCTTCCGACTGCAGTGGATTGCCGCAGCACGCAGTGCTGCAATCAGCGCTCACGAAGGCGCGCGACGATATGCCGAATGGAGGCTTCGGTCTAAATATGTGGGGCACTATCGTGAACCGCGACGGAATCGTCTGCGCGGTCGCGTTCACAGGCGACAACCGCGGGGATCAGTGGCCCGGCAGCCGCGTGATCTCCGCGCAGAAGGCCAACACGGGCAATGCCTTCAGTCTGCCCGGTCTTGCTCTGTCCACGGCCAACCTGTACTCCGCGGTTTCTCCGGGCGGACCGCTGTACGGCCTTCAGCACAGCAACCCGGTGAACACGAATGTCGCCTATGGCGGGAATGCCGCTGACTACGGTACGTCCAATGATCCGATGGTGGGCGGAAAGATCGGCGGGATCAACGTCTTCGGTGGCGGGTTTGCTCTGTACAACAGTCACCGGCAAATCGTGGGCGGCCTGGGCGTGAGTGGCGACTCCTCATGCGCCGATCACAACATCGGTTGGAAGACGCGGCATATCCTGCTGCTCGACTACGTGCCAGCCGGCGTGAGCGGAGATGCCAAGCGACGCGACAACATCGTGTACGACATCACCCCGCAACCGGGGCAACAGGAGGGGGTAAGCGCGAAGGGCTGGGGCCATCCAGTGTGCAGCGAGGAGGCGACCGCTGTCGCGGCCACCCTTCCGGCGAATCGGCCCTGAGGTGCCGGAGCAGCCCAGCGCCCGAAGTTCATCTATGAGTGACGCCCAACAACCAGTTGCACCGGAGCCGTGAAAGCGGCGCTCGCTTGCTTTCACGGCCCGGCGACTGGGGCGTTTAGGTATGACGGGCGAGTCGTACCGTGCAAATTGATCCGCACAACAAGGCGATGATTGATTATCTCGTCGAGGATGATTAACCAGATAATCCACGCACGTCGAGACCCCTTGCGCTGCTGCGCGTCGATGCACCATCGGTCGACCGGATGATCACGGGCCGCTGTCCTGTGGGCTCCGGTTAGAACGTTGCGGCTGCGCGCCGCGGCACCGAATCTTTCAATGGGCGAAGAAGCGCTCGGGATCGAACGGTTCTCTGCGCTTGAGCATAAAGTACACGGCCCGGGCGAGTTTCGCCGCGATGATCGCGAGGCTCTTGCCCTTTCCATGCTCGGCCGCAAGGTGCGCGCGCAGCGCCTGCTCGAGCACGCACACGTACATCGAGCGCGCGTGTAGATCCACGCCGCAATAGTGGCGATGTTGCCGGGTATAGAATCGCATTTGAGGCCTCCTTTTCGGAAAGAATGGTCGTGTCGCGAAACACGTTCTTCGATGGTAGCTCCGCGCTACCAAGCCCTCCGAAAACGGGGGCCTCAATCAGTATCACCCAGTCAATGCGGACGCGCGCCCGGCCTAACGTGCCTCGGCACAGCCGACGGGCATTCATCACCGGTGCCGCTGCATTCGCCGCTGCTGCATGGCTGCCGCGTCGCGTCACGGCGCAAAGCGCGAAGACAAAACTTATTCTCCTTGGCACCGGCGGCGGACCGCGGCCGCGGAAGGTCAGTTCGGCGGCGGCGCAGGTCATTGTCTCCAACGACGTAGCGTACGTAATCGATTGTGGAAACGGTGTCGCCCGCCAACTCGCTTTCGCCGGCGTGCCGCTAAGCAGGCTGCGTCACGTCTTCATCACACACCACCATTCGGATCACAACGCTGATTACGGCAATCTGATCTGGCTGGCGTGGACCGCCGGGCTGCGGACGCGGATCGATGCATGGGGGCCTCCGCCCATTGAGAAAATGACCAGGCTTTTCTTCGAGATGAACGCGTATGACATCAACACGCGCATCGCCGACGAGGGCCGGGTGCCGCTCGCTCCACTGGTCCACGTCCACGAGTTGACTCAGGGCGGCTCCGTCATGCAGGACGAAAACGTGAAGGTGACGGCGGCGCTGGTCCACCATCCGCCCGTCGTGCCTTCGTTCGGCTATCGGTTCGACGCGGTCGACCGCTCGATTGTCATCTCCGGCGACACCGCGCCGTCCGACAATCTCATCAAGCTTGCCCAGGGCGCGGACGTTCTCGTCCACGAAGCTCTCTATGCGCCGGGCGTCGATCGCCTGGTCGCTCGCGTCCCCAACGCGGCCTCCCTCAAGCAGAGCATCCTGTCGCACCACACCACGGCGGAGGACGCTGGGCGGGTTGCGCAAGCAGCCGGCGTCAAGCTCCTGGTGCTCTCGCATCTCGTGCCCGCCGACGATCCTGCAATCACCGACTCAATGTGGATTGATGCCGCCCGCGCGCACTTCGAGGGCCCCGTCATCGTCGGCAAGGATTTATCGGAGATCTGATGGAGAATGACGTATCGGACGACAGCCCTTATGAATCAGACACCGAAGATCGCCTGCCTGCCCAACGGGCCGTATTACCTACTCAATGACATGACTGCGGCGCCGGTGCCAAACCTGCGCCGCGCCAACGGCGAGCCGTGCGCGACGGTACGGGGCGTGGCGCTGTGCCGCTGCGGCGGCTCCAGGAACAAGCCGTTCTGCGACGGGACGCACAGCTTGATCGGGTTCAAGGATCACAGGAGCGCGAATGCGACTCCGAATCGCCGCGAGAGCTACGCCGGCAAGCGCATCACCATCCACGACAACCGGGGCATCTGCTCCCACGCCGGCTTCTGCACCGACCGCCTGAAGTCGGTCTTCCGGACGCGCGCGGAGCCCTGGATCGACGCCGATGGCGCAAGCGCCGAGGAAATCATCGAAACGATCAAGAAATGCCCGTCGGGTGCGCTCAGCTACTCGATCGAAAACGTCGAGCACCGCGACCAGGAGCGCGAGCCGGCGGTCACGGTGAGCAACGGCGGGCCTTACGCGATCACCGGCGGAATCGAGCTGCTCGGCGTGACCTTCGGCGAGGGCGCATCGAAAGAGCACTACACGTTGTGTCGCTGCGGCGCTTCGAAGAACAAGCCGTTTTGCGACGGCTCCCACTGGCAGGTGGGTTTCCGCGACCCAAACGGAGGAGCGCGATGATTACCGGGGGATGTGCGACTGTCGCCATCGCCGATATGGATCGGGCCGTCGCCTTCCACGTCGACGTGCTCGGTTTAAGGCTGGGGCAGCGCTTCGGGAGCCATTGGGCCGAAGTTCGCGCGGGCGACAACCTCCTGATCGGGCTGCACCCGAAAACCGACCGCGCGCCCGCGCCGCGCGCGAGCGGCGCCGTCTCGATCGGGCTGGCGATCGACGAAGCGATCGACGGGGTCGTGCGGCGTCTAAGCGCCAAGGGCGTGCGCTTCCGCGGGCCGGCAGTGCGCGACGAGAAAGCCGGCCTGGCCCTGGCGTTCTTCGGCGACCAGGACGGCAACGGCCTGCATCTCTGCCAGGTGACGGGGGAGCAATGAGCGCAGCGCGCCATCCGCGTCCGCCCGAGCTCGCGGACATGCCGCTTGAAGAGATCGCGCAGAAGTTCGTCGCGCGCTTTCGCGACCGCAAGGCGGATTGGGCGGCGTTCGAGGACGCGAAGATCGAGGGCTACAAGCGCGCGCAGCACCGCTTCATTGGCGCCGGCGGCTCGGGCAAGCATGGCGACGCAGCCGTGATTGCGCCGCGCGCCTTCACGCTCTCCATCATGTACGTCGAGCCCGGGCAGGGGAACGCGGCGCATACGCACGAGGTGGAAGAAGTGTTCTTCGTGCTGCAGGGCACTCTCACCGCCTTCATCCAGGACGAAAGCGCTCGA
>Ga0209577_10007069_pt1 | contig 10343 bp, 8 predicted proteins | sample GraSoiAngelo_109_FD_185874 | JGI IMG/M metagenome (GOLD analysis project Ga0209577, IMG submission 185874) | Grasslands soil microbial communities from the Angelo Coastal Reserve, California, USA - 14_0903_12_20cm (SPAdes) (version 2) | ecosystem: Environmental > Terrestrial > Soil > Grasslands ...
CACAGTCGTCACCATACACGGTTGGCAGGGGGCGATACAGTTCTTTGCGCATGAGCAACGCCTGGCCGCTTCCGGTTGCCAGGATTCCCAATTCGGACTCCAGCTTACGCAGGAAGAGTTCGAAGCGCCAGTACATTCCTTGGCCTTCAGCGATGGCGTTACCTGGCTCGCCCAGATAAACATTGGCAGTGACCAGGCCGACCTGGGGATCGGCAAAGTTTTCCATCAGAATTTTCAACGCATCCGGGCGGGTGCGGGTGTCGGCATCGGTAAAGAAGAGCATGTCACCGGATGCATTGAGCACCGCCAGGTTTTGCGCGGCGCTTTTACCTAATGGGCCGTGGCCGGTCAGCAGACGTATGCGAGGATCGCGCACAGCAAAGTCTTTCACGATCTCATCGGTGCGGTCGGTGGAGTTGTCGGAGACCACCAGGATTTCCAGGCGATCCGGCGGCCATTCGAGATTGGTGCAATCTTGCAGCCTGGCAGCGATCTTTGCTTCTTCGTTGCGGGCGGCGATGATGATTGATAGTTTGGAGCTTTGATTGGGAAGCCGTTTGATTTCACGTGCGAAAAGTTTTCGTACGAGCCAGAGAATTATGGGGTAGCCAGCCCAGGTGTAGACGAGCAGCAAAAAAGCCACGGAGAGCACAGTTTTAGAAAGAGTGTAGACCATTTATTAGGAAGCAGTCCTGGGTGGTTCGAAGCAGACGCGGATTACCTGTTTCAGGTCCATTTCGTTCTGGCGATAGACTGGCCTTTGGGAGAATTTGCTTCTTAGCCAGTTCCAGGCCCAGCGAATGCTTGAGGTGGTCACGACCATGGAACGGACCCCAACTACCATGGCACGGGAAAAATGCTTGCGATAAAAATGGAATAGTGCGCGGTAGGAATGCACGCTGTAGTTTCTCATGCGTCCACCGGAGCTGCCGCCACCCAGGTGGACGATTTCGCCCTGAGGTAGGTAGTACATCTTCCATCCGGCGTTCTGGAGGCGGACGCAGTAATCCATATCTTCAAAGTACATGAAGAAGCCTTCATCGAGCAGGCCAATCTGGTCCATCGCTTCCCTGCGCAGCATCATGCAGGCGCCGGAGATGTTTTCTATTTCCGCGGGAGAATTGTCCGCAGCGTAGGGAGTGAGATAAGAACGAATCGTCTTTCCCAAAAAGAAACCACAAGTGCGCGATAGCCAGCGCCGTGTACGGTCACCGGAGATAAGACGCGATACTCCTAATAACCGGAAGAACAGAAGCACCGGGCCGGGCCGGTTACTGATGCTGGCCTGAATGGTGCCGTCGGTGTTGAGCAGCTTACAGGTGACTGCGCCAACTCCGGGGTTCGAACGCAAAAAATCCTCCATCACACCTAAAGCTCCGGGACGAACGACCGTATCGCTATTCAAAAGTAGCAGATATTTGCCTCTGGCCAGCTTCATGCCTTGGTTATTGGCCCTGGCGAAGCCGGCGTTTTCCCGGTTGCGAACCAGAACAACACCGGGGAAATTATTCTCGACCATCCCGGTGCTGCCATCGGCCGAGGCATTGTCCACAACGAGGACTTCGCAGTTGCGACCCTCGGTGTTCATGAGCGACTGCAGGCAATCCTGAAGCAAGGCGCGGGTGTTGTAGTTAACGATGATGATCGATAGATCGTTCACACAATTGGCAGTGTTGGATGGTGTATCGGTCACTTGGCCCTCGCCATGCGGGTGCGCAGAGCCAGCGCCGAGAGAAGCAAGTTTCGTTCGTTGTGGTCGAGCACGTATGCCCACACTGCCGTAGCAAATGCGACCAGAATCAAGCTGCTGAGCGCAAGCTGGGCGGCGAACGAAGTGTTGGTCCAGGAGAGGGGCAAGAGCACCGCGGGCAGCACCAGCACCATAAGGGCGCGCTTGAGACGTGGTGCGATCATCACTCGTGGGGAAACCAATTTGAGTTTCGAAACAGCGAACAAGAGCAGGGCCGTATCAAGTGTCAAGCGAAAAACCGAGGCCCACGCCGCTCCGACCAAGCCGTAGCGAGGCAATAGGAGCAACAAAGCCAGTGCGTAGAACGGTGTTTCCAAAAGGTGAAACTTGGCCGTTAAGTCGGGGCGGCCCAAACCCTGAAGCAATCCGAAGGGTACAAAGCCGATACAGTTAATGAGAACGCCCAGAGCAAGTACTTGCAGTATAGTTGTGCCCCTGGCATCATAATAACTTCCGCGAAACCATACCAAAATCTCCCGGGCAAACGCAGCAAGGACCAGTAATACGGGACCGGTGACGAGCAAGATGGATTTTATCGATCGGGAATAGAGGTCCTCCATGCGGGAGTGAGATTCACTGGCATGAAGCGTGCTAAAGGCCGGAAACACTGTGGCCAGTAGACTTGCGGGAATCAAAGAAATTCGGGCGGTTATCTCGTAGAGCGCAGTGTAATATCCCGCCGCTGCCATGGACAACACGGCACCGATGAAAAACCGGTCTACATACATGAGACATGGACCAATGAAGCTAGACACACTGACCCAGCCGCCATAGATAAACAAAGGACGTACGAGATTGCCATCGAAGACGAAGCGGCTTCGCAGGACGGGAAAGAATTTGAAACAAAAGAGCAGAAAAGCAAGAGCAGAAGCCATACGCGCGGCCACCAGCAGAAGTACAATTCCCGGAAGCCGAATTCCCAGAGGTATGCCCAGCACCGGGAACAGAAATACGGAAATATTAACAGGAATTTTTATGTAATTGATGATCGTGAACTGCTGCCCCGCTTCGAGCATTCCACGCAGCGAGTTGCTGGCGACCACCACCGGCAAAGAAGCGGCCAGGATCAAAAGAACACTTCTGACCTCCCCTATGTGGTCAGCCGAAACCTTCAGAATCCTGTAGTGAGTCAGGACGATAGACACCGATGCCAGCAACCGGGCTGCAAACAAACCAAAAACCATCTGGATCACGAGCGAAGACCAAAACAGCCCCGGAAGCTTCTCGGTCTCGCCACGACCCAGGCATTCAGCCCCATATTTGGTGGTAGCACGGCCCAACCCAAGATCCAGTTGCCCCGCATAAATGAGCAACGTCCAGGCAATGGAGAGGATGCCAAAGCGCTCCATGCCAAGGTAGCGAGACAACCAAGGGAGCGTCACCACGCCAATCAACAGAGGCAAACCCTGGCCAATAAGATTGATGATCCAGTTGCGGGAGATCAATCTTCCTGTGATTTGCTTCTGGTCCATGGTTGTGGTTTTTGTTCTTACTTCGGGTATCCGTTGGTGGAAGCTACTGCTTCGAGCACCATGCTGTTGGCTTTGCGGTCGTTGCGGCTGTTGCGCCAGTTCACGCGGGGCATCAGCAGCGTGGTATCAACCCTTTGCTGATACTGAATTGCTATGTTGAGCATGGAATCGAGCAGCGATTCAGAGAGAAGATGCGGCTGTAAGCCTAAATCCGCGAGCTTGGTATGCTTGGCGTTGTAATAGTGTTCTTCGGCTTCCACGCGGGGATCGGGAAGATGATCAATGTTGACGTTTAAGCCCAGCTTTTTGCCTGCCGTTTGCACCATCCGGGCCAACTCCAGCACTGAGAACTGCTCGGTGAACTGGTTGAAGACGCGAAATTCACCGTCGGCCGCCGGATGCAGACAGGCCAACTCGATACATCGCACCGTATCGCGAATGTCGAGGAAGCCGCGTGTCTGGCCCCCTTTGCCGTAGACGGTGAGGGGATGCCCGATGGCTGCCTGAACACAGAAGCGATTGAGCGCGGTGCCAAAAACTTCGTCGTAGTCGAAACGATTGACCAGCGATTCGCTCATCGCGACCTCGTCGGTGAGCGTTCCATAAACTACACCTTGGTTCAGGTCGGTGGCCCTGAGTCCCCAGATTTTGCAGCAGAAGGCGATGTTGTGGCTATCGTGGACTTTGGAAAGATGGTAGAAGGAGCCGGGCTGCTTGGGGAATGGGAGGACGTCTTCGCGTCCGTTGTGCTGAATCCTGATGAAACCTTCTTCAATATCTATGTTGGGAGTGCCATATTCTCCCATAGTGCCCAGCTTCACCAGATGACAATCCGGCTGAAATTCCTTGATGGCGAAAAGCACGTTCAAGGTGCCAACCACGTTATTGACCTGGGTGAACACCGCATGTTGGCGGTCAATCATGGAGTAGGGAGCGGCACGCTGTTCGGCGAAGTGTACTACGGCTTCCGGTTCGAAGGCCTTGATGACCGAGCCCAGGAACTCATAGTCGGTTACGTCGCCGACAAAAGATTCGATGGTTTTTCCGGTAAGGCTGCTCCAGGAACGGAGACGCTCAGGAAGAGGAGCGATGGGGGTAAGCGTCATGGCTCCGAGCTCGTGGTCCCAAAGACGACGGAGAAAGTTATCGACAACAGCTATTTCATGTCCTTTATGTGAGAGGTAGAGGGCCGTTGGCCATCCACAATAACCGTCGCCTCCCAAAACCAGAATTCTCATGGAAATCGTTTCCTCCGCCGAACTAGCTCTGACAAATCAAACACGATGGATCGTTCGTGTTTCTTCTGCGTGTTCCTGCAAAGACCCACCGGTTACATCATGCTCTAAGACAAAGCGCTTAAGCTGTGTCCTTTTTGAAACAAAACTATCGTAAATTATTGTACTGCAAACAGTTATTTAACCCACAGTCCGACCATGCGCTGTTGGCTTTCTGGGTGCATATTTGGCAACAATTGGGTTCTCGCGGAAAGTATTCAGGCCCGTTCGCCTGGGCCTATAACATTGCCGGCTTTGCCTTTCGCGGACAAATAGAACTTGAACAATTGTAAATGGGCGGCATATTGTGAGTCTTCTTTGGCGCGCGCCATGGCTTCCCTGATAAAGGCCACAATGACCGCGGCCAGCAGCGCCAGCACCACAATGACAATGCCAATCAAGGTACGCATACGCCAGTCGCGCAACTGGACTTCCGGCAGCACCGCCTTATCCACAACCTGGATGATGGCCGCATCTTTGGATTCGTCAATCCGGGCCACCTCATATTGCTTGATAAGCAACTCAAAGAGGGCCTCACGATATTTGAGCTCGCGGACTCTCCGGAGATATTCGAGGCCGGCCCCCGGAACTTTTGCCAGAGGGACATCAGCGATGGATCCACTGGCCTGTCCACGCTCGAAGCGGGCGAGTTCCGCCCGCAACGCACCAAGTTCGTGCTGCGCGCGCACCAGATCGGGGTTCTCTGGAGTGGCAAAAGAGCGCATGGCTTCGACTTCCGCGTCTTTGGCCACTACCTGGGCACGCAATCCAAAGTAGGCCTCGATCATGGCCTTGGCCTGGCTGTCGAGCTGCAGCATGCCGGTGGTTTCCTGGGTCTGCTTCAGGGCAAGTTCGGCTTTGGCCAGGTCCTCGCTGGTGCCTTGCATTTCATGTTCGAAGAAGATGCGGCGCCGTCCGGCTTCGGTGACAGCCAGCGTTTGCGTGAGTTGGCGGAGTTCCTCGACGTAACCATTGGACAAAGACGCTGCCCTTTCCGGGACGCGGTCGCGGACAGCGACCGAGATCACACCTTCTTTGCCTGCTTGTATCTCGGTTTGTTCTTCCAGGCGCTTGCGTGTGTCCACGAGGTTCTTCTGGCCATACACCTGCATCAGGGAAAACTTGGTGATCAGGTCGTCGGCGATGGTGCGGCTCTTCAACAATGCGATGTAGAGATCGCTATTGGAGTGCAGGCCAACATCTTTCCCGGCCAGGGCCGCCAGAGGGCCTAACTGACTCAGCATCGCCGTGGCGATCGACTGGCTCTGCTGGGGAGGCATGATCCGGGTGGTGGCTTCGTATTTTTTGGGCAGAAAGACGGCAATCAGGACCGCCATCAGGATGCCCACCAGCAAACACTTGAAAAGAAAGAGCTTGTGCTTGGCGATGACGATCAGAATTTCGAGCATTCGAAACTCCGAGGGCTGCTGGCCTGAAAATTTGGGTGGTTCTTCCACAGCGAACCCGCCCCCCGTTTGTTGTCTACTTTCCACCGGTTACCTTTTCAAAATGATTCAGCATGGCTATCAAGAGGATAAATACCCGGCAAGAGAGAGGCAAGCACAATCAAAACCTTTTTGCCGCTGATTCTCGCTGATGAACGCTGATCAAAAGCCATTTAGCCACGAATCAACACGAATGCACACGAATTCAAAAACCGGGCACAAGAAATGCGATCTGAGCTTGCGGCAAAAGAAGAGATTTGGGATTAAGGCTACGGAGGAGATCAGAACCAAGGTTCTTTCGTTTCATAATCTGAAACAGATTTTCATGTTTGAATTTGGCAGGAAAGGTCTACACTTACTGGCCGAGTGCTGTCAGGGAGATGCATTTGCCTAAGACACCTGTTCGAAAGCCGCCGGCCAAGGCTGCAAAGAGTGGTGGGACGAGCAAGTCGTTGCAAAAAGCGCTCCGCATTCTTTTGCATATTGGGCAGAGCCGGTCTGAAGTAGGGATAACGCAGGTAGCTACGGCCTTGAGCTTGAATAAGGCCACCGTTTATCGCCTGCTGGCGGCGATGCAGAAGTTTGAGTTGATCGAGAAGAATCCGGAAACGGAAAAATACCGGCTGGGGCTGAAGCTGCATGAATTGGGAACGCAGGCGGTACAGTCCCGTACATTGCAGAGCGAGGCCCATCGCTATCTTCTGGAACTGGCCACCGAGTCGGGCGAAACTGTGACCCTGGCGGCACTGCTCTCGGGTGGAGTGGTTTGCCTCGACCGCGTCGATTCTCCAACAACGGCGATTGTTATCCGCACCCCGATTGGAGCACGGTTCTCAGCGCATTGTACGGCCATCGGCAAGGCCGTCCTGGCCTACCTGCCTGAACCTGAAGTTGATGCCATTCTTTTGAACAACGGCATGCCCCGGCATACGCCGCTGACGCTGGTTCGGATTCCTGAGTTGAAAGAGAATCTTGCACAAATCCGCCAGCGGCAATTCTCGGTCGATAACCAGGAGCGGGAGCGAGGGCTCAGTGGCGTGGCTGCGCCTATCTTGTCGTCTGAGAGACGCTTGATCGGCGCGGTGGGAATGGCTGGGCCAACCCTGCGTTTTCGAGGGGAGGAGTTGCGGCAGAAGATCAACATGGTCAGGGTAACAGCCGAAAGGATTGCTGGAAGCTTCGCATATGGGCCGCCTTTGTGGTAGGTCCGGAGCTGCAACCAAGCCTTTCTTGCCGCTGGTTTCGCTGATGAACGCTGGTAAAAAGCCATTTAGCCACGAATCAGTTTTCCTCTTTTGTTTCATATTTCAAAACAAGGTATTGACAGGCAAACTAGAATTTTCTGCGAAAGAATGTGATGCCGGAGAGTGCGATGAAATCTTATTTGCGATCGATTCCCGATGGGAAGGCTGAGAAGAAATCCAGTGGCGGAATGAGCCGCCGGGAGATGATGCGATTGGCGGCTGCGGCGGCCACTGCGACTTTGGCCCCGAGCGCGAGTTTTGGCTTTGCTCAGCAGGCTGGTTCTGTAGCCGGCCGTCGAGGGCGGGCTGAAGAGGGGTCGGGCGTGCCCGTGGTTACGAAGGTTGTCAAGACAACGAATGGACCAATCCAAGGGCTGGTCATCGATGGCGTGCATTCCTTCAAAGGTATGCGCTATGGAGCGGCCCCTATTGGCTCGTTGCGCTGGATGCCTCCGCAGAAACCGGCGCCCTGGACGGCGGTCCAGGACTGCTCGGATTTCGGCGCACCGGCCATGCAGATGGCGACCGGCATTACCGTATCGTCGCTTTCCGATTTCAGCATGCAGATGCACAGGGTCTTTACTACGCCTTCGGAGTTGAAGGTCCACAACGAGGACTGCCTGTTCCTGAATGTCTGGACGCCCGGCCTGGACAACAAGCGGCGTCCGGTGATGGTGTGGATTCACGGCGGTGGTTTTGCCTATGGCTCGGGCGGTCAACCGATCTATCAGGCTGATGATCTGGCCCGCAGCCATGATGTTGTGGCCATATCAGTGAATCACCGGCTCAATCTCTTCGGCTATATGCATCTGGGAGACCAGATGGGCAGCAATTACGCATCTTCGGGGACCGTGGGCATGCAGGACCTGGTGGCGGCCCTGGAATGGGTCCGGGACAACATTGCCGAATTCGGCGGTGATCCGGGCAATGTCACGATCATGGGACAGTCCGGCGGCGGCGCCAAGGTTTCGATCCTGCTATCGATGGAGTCGGCCAAAGGGCTGTTTCACAAGGCTTCGATTCAGAGCGGGGCAGGTCTCAGGGTTGGCCGCAAGGAAGGCGCGGGACGGATCGCAAAAGCCTTGCTGGATGAATTGAAGATTGCTCCAGGTGACATTAAGGCTTTGCAAGCGGTACCTGCCCAAGTCTTGATCGATACCGCCAATGCTCTGGCCGCCAGAGTCCCTCGCGGCGTTGGTCCAGGTTCGGGAGGACTGGGCGGGTTTGGACCGATTCTGGATGGAGTGGCAATCACTCGTGATCCTTTCGATCCCGATGGACCGGCAATCTCGGCAGATGTCCCAATCCTGGTTGGCTCGGTAAAAGATGAGTGGACGATCTTTACCGCCAGCGAGCCCTGGTTTGGCACGATGACAGAAGCCGATCTGCAAGAACGCCTGAAACCCATGGGGACGCGGGGGCAAAACCTGCTGGCTGCTTTTCGCAAGATCCATCCGGATTACTCGCCGACCTACCTCTATATTTCGGTAATCAGCGCTCCGGCCTTTGGAAGCTCGATCACGCTCGCGGAGCGAAAAGCAGCGCAGCGGGGCGCTCCGGTCTACATGTGGTATCTCACTTGGGAGACTCCCGTGAACGGCGGCGCGCTCAAGACTCCACACACCATGGAAATACCCTTCATGCTGCACAACTACAACCGGGTCCGCGCCTTTGTTGGCCCAGGAGATGGGCCGGACCGCATGGCGCGCCAGTTCAGCGATGCCTGGGTGGCATTTGCGCGAACAGGCAAGCCCGACGCAGCCATTCCGCATTGGCCGGCTTATGACGCCACGACCCGCGCCACCATGATTTTCAATCTGAAGAGCCAGGTGGTGAATGATCCGAATTCAGAGGTGCGGAAGGTCTTGCAAGCCAGTGCGTAATTGTTACTCAATCGAGTAGTCGAATTCGTAAGAGTGCTGGCCGTCGGGAGCGATGATGATGTTCATCTTTCCCGAGATACCTTTCAGTTCTCCGGTGCCGGAATCGGGTTCAGCTCCATACTTGCCAAACTCTTTATGAAAATATTCTTCTGCATCTGGTTCAACGGCAAATACGACAATGTTGGGATCCTTGGCTGCTAAGCTGAGGTTTTGTAAAAAGCGCCAGAACTTGCCTGTGAGTCCAACGTCAAATTCGACAAAAGTCAGCACGCGATAGTTCGGTGCAAACATAAAAGCTGGCGGACGTTCATACAGGCGAACCGCTCTCATTACAGTTGCTTTGATCTTGTAAAACTCGGCTGATTCAGAAAGCATGGTGCTGTCCTTATTGAGGCATGCGAATCTTGAGCGTGATGTCCTGGCTGCCAGGAGCATAGTAATCCGCCGTAGGCATGCCAGTCGCCTTTGCGTTGCCCCTTATAACATAGCGAGCCCCGTCCTTCTCAAAGATTGTGGCTAAGCCATCTTTACTTGTGCTTCTATCTCATCCATTGCAGAGAGATTTTTTTCGAAATCCGCACGGTTGATATCTGTTTGCATGTTGCGGACGCTGTTCCCTCTAGTAATATCTTGGTATTGCGAAGAAGCACCTGCAGCAATTCCAATCGCCTGAGTTATCATGTTGACATCCTGAGCACTTGGGGGATCTATTGAACCCAGCCGGTCATTCAATTGGATAACCTGAGCGTCTGTCATTTTATCGAGCTGCTCACGGGCTATAGGTTTCGATTTGGCCGGTGTCCCTGTGATAGAAGCTTATCTGGCCACCACTGGCAGTTAGGACACTGAGGTCCTTAGACGCGGGATTGGTCTGGTAAAACTTGGTGATTTTGTCATTTAGCTGCGCAGAAGTCGCATTGTAACCCTTCTTGTGCGCCTCCCAGGTCATGCAATCTGCAAGTCCATTGACAAAGCCGGCGCGTTCTCCGGGATCGGCTGAGAGCCACCATGCTGAAGCTCCCGGCGACGTGGTAGGTTTCTTCGGCTTGGGCTTGTCACGAAAACGGGAGAGAATCGCTGCAATAGCCTCATGGTCGCCGTCTGGATGCGCCTTTAGGTAAGCGTTGATTTTCTCCACGTAGTAGCTGAGGGGTTGCGAATAAATTTCCGTGGGCGATTTAGCCGCAGTGCGCAAACAGAATAAATAACCCTCCAAGAAGCCCTCGTGTTCGGAGTCGTCGCCCTCGCGCCAGTATTGGCCATCGTAGTATCCAT
>Ga0209577_10007070_pt1 | contig 10342 bp, 8 predicted proteins | sample GraSoiAngelo_109_FD_185874 | JGI IMG/M metagenome (GOLD analysis project Ga0209577, IMG submission 185874) | Grasslands soil microbial communities from the Angelo Coastal Reserve, California, USA - 14_0903_12_20cm (SPAdes) (version 2) | ecosystem: Environmental > Terrestrial > Soil > Grasslands ...
CCGCAGTCCAATGGCTCGGGTCTGGCGAGTAGGGGAGAATCGTGTCCTCGCGACCGCCCGAGCGGGAGACACGCTCCTGCGTCGCGACCACGATGTTTCCGTACGTGCCGTCCGGATCGGAGCCGAACGGGATCCGGCGCATCGTCTCAGGCAGGTTCTCGTACGAGCCAGAGAAGAATCGAGCCCCGTTCTCACCCGGTAGCGGCCGCCGCTCGCCATGCGCGGTGTGCGGGACGGGGATGCTCCGCGCCTTCCCGCCCCAGGCCTGCTTTTCATACACGGTCACGCGGAAGCCCCGTTCCACGAGCTCGTGCGCAGCCGTCAATCCTCCGACCCCGCCGCCCAGCACAGCGACCTCACGGCGCGCGCGCCGCGTCCGCCCCGGCAGCGCCGCGGCAACCGGGGCGGCACCGGCAGCGAACGCGGCTGCCGACCCGCCGGCGAACGCGGCATCGCGCAGGAAATCGCGCCGTGTTGTCGCCGTCACCTTTGCGACCCCCTCGAGAGAGCGGTCCGGAAGAGAGCCGTCGCCGCATCGACGAAGAGCTCCCGCAGCTCGTCCGGGGTCAGCTGACGCTCGTCAATCCAGCGAAGGCTCGTCTCGATCACGAACGCGAGCCAGCCGCGCACCACGAGCTCGAGGACGGGCTGTTCGCCAGGCTTCAGCCCGAGGTCCTTTAAGAGGCGGCCGATCTGGACGCGGCTGTAGTCCTCCACGATCGCCCGCACCTCTGGATCCGCGCCGATCGCGCCGCGATGGACGGCGGCGAAGCCGGCCGGGTGCTCCTGGAGGTAGTCGACGTACGCGGACATAACCGCCTCGAGGCGGGCCCGTCGTGGGAGCTTCGGATCCGGCTTGGTGCGCTGCAGAAGGGTGTGCGAGGCCTCGCGCACGACGGTAACGTAGAAGTCGCGCTTACTCGGGAAGTAGTGGTAAAGGAGGCCCGTCGAGACGCCCGCCATCTTGGCGATGTCCTCGATCTCGATCTCCTGGTAGTGACGCGCGCCGAGGAGCTCGAACCCCGTCTCGATCAGGGCGCGCCGGCGGTCCTCGGGTGCCATCCGGCGGCGGACCGGCTGGGGGGTGATCGTCTCCGGCACGGCTCCGCAGAGCTTACTGAATTATGATTCAACGAGCAAGGTCGGAGCGATCGATCGCTTATCATCGTCCGTGCGGTACCACTTGGAGGCGGGTATGTCTGAGCGTGCCAAAGCTCGGCAATCGGCAGGTCCCCTAGCGAGTTCTGATGGCTCACAGCAGAGGGGAGGCCTGACGAAGGCTCGCGGGGTCGTATCGTGATTCTCGCCCTGCCCTGCGTGGCGATCCTCGTATTCGCCTGGATCATCAGCCCCGGCGCAGGCCTGATCGCAACCGCGTTGCTGTTGTACCTGGCCTTGATTGGACACCTGAAGTGGCGGCGGTTCGCACAGAGGTCGACGCCCGGGCGGTCCACAAGCACGACCCGCTCCTCGTCCGCACCTTCAAGCTCCACACGGGCGACAACCGCTTCAAGGCCAAGCGGCTCGCGCAAGGAAAGAAACTGAAGCCCCGCCGCTACACGATCCGCGAGCTGTACAAAGGCAAGCGACTCGCGCAAGGCGTCGGACGTGATGACCGTCAAGTCCTGACTTGCGTCAGGTCAGTGCCGCTTCGGTGGGCATCCGACATGGAGCGCTGCGCTGTCGCTCCGGGCGAAAGCGGAAGCGCCGCTCGTCGGGTGTTTCCGGCGGGTTCGAATAGTGTCTCCTTAGTTCTTCGTGCCCTTGGTCGCTCGATCGGTTTTCGCCGCCGCCGCACGGCAGAACCGTCCGATTTACGTCCATATGGCCTGTTCGAAGACACCGGAATTGCTCTCAGCGATCACTCCTTTTCGGCTTGTTTGCAGGTAATTCCAGCCACAGATCCTCGATCGCCTGCCGAACCTCGGGGTTCGAGTAGTGTCTCCTTAGGGGCATAAGGAAGCAACCATTTGGGGTACGGCGGCCGCGCTGCCGCTCTCGGAGATAGCGGCACGGGGCGCGTCTTAGCCGGGCTGGTCGCTCGATGTCGGTTCAATCGAATTGCAGGAGCGGGTCGTTGTCGTATCCATGCGGTTACAACGCTTCAGTGCCAGGCGCGGCCCAGTGCTCGCATCAAGCCAGGCGCGCGGCGTGCTCCGGCGAGCATCGCCCGATCACGGGGGCGCATCGTCTCGCGGGGGCCCGGGGTGAGCGCCGCGGTCTCGGGGTCGACCTCGCTAACGGGGCGGGCATCGGTACGGCCGTCTCCACTAACCGCATAAAGCCGCCATTCGCCGGGAACGCCCTTCAGTACGTGTGCCCCACGCTCCGCGAACTCGAGGCCCGAGCCGAGCACCAGCTCGCGCACGGTGCTCGATACCAGCACCTCCGACGGGCTCGCGAGAGCCCCGATCCGCGCTCCGACGTTAACCGCAACGCCGGCGAGATCCTCACCACGCAGCTCGCACTCGCCAGTGTGAACGCCGGCGCGCAGCTCGATCCCCAGCGGCCTGACCTCGGCGCAGATCGCCCGTGCACACCGAATCGCCTTTGCGGGACCCTCGAAGGCGGCGAGGAAGCCGTCACCGAGCGTCTTTATCACCCGCCCCCCGTAGCGCTCGAGCTCTGCCCTCGTGATGTCGTCATGGCGCTCCACCAGCGCCCGCCAGCGCTCGTCCCCGAGCTGCGCGGCGCGCTCGGTCGAGGAGACGACGTCGGTGAAGAGGATCGTCGCGAGAGCGCGGTCGGGATCGGCCCGGTGGCGGGCGCCGGTGAGGAACTGCTCGATCTCGTCGACGATCGGCTCCCAGGCCCCAAACCAGACGAGGTGGTCGTCACCCGGGAAAACGGCGAGCTTCGCCCCGTCGATCTCCTTGGCGAGGTAGCGGCCCAACTCGACTGGGACGGCAAAGTCACCCTCCCGGTGCACGACCAGGGTCGGCGCCGAGATTCGCGGCAGTGCTTGGCGGGCGTCCATCAATCTGGCAGCGCGTAGCACCGCCTTCGCCATCCCCGGGCTGGCGCAGATGCGCTCGGCGCTTCCCGCCGCTTGCGAGAAACCCGGAGCAGAAGCTGCGCTTGGAGCCCACAGCGCGAATACTCGCCCGTCCCCCCAATGCTCAGCGCCGGCCAGTTGGAGGTCCCAGATGCGGTCCCAAACGGCGTGCAGCGCGGGAAGGTAATCGGGCGCCCAGTCGAACTTCGCCCCCGTTTCGAGCAGGACCAGCGCCTCACAGCGTGTCGGGTGAGTGGCTGCGAACAAGGCTGCTGCAGCGCCGCCCTCGGAGTAGCCCAGGACGGATGCCCGCTCGACGCCGACCGCATCCATGACGACGCGCACGTCCTCGACTCGCTGCTCCACCGATGGGGGCCCGGCGACCGGGTCGGAGAGCCCTGTGCCGGGCTTGTCGAACAGGACCAGCTGCGAGAACGAGGTGAGGCGACGAAGCATCGCGCTCGCCGCGGGATCGCTCCAGAAGAGCGCCATGTGCGAGACGATCCCGCTGACCAGAACGAGGTCGACAGGACCCTCGCCCACAACCTGGTAAGCGATGCTGGTCTCACCCTTCTTCGCGTAACGCGTCTCGGGCGGCATTCGCTAACGCTAATCGAATCAAGTCGCGCGAAATGGACGACGGGCTCCTTGGGGTGACGACGCTCGTCCCCTCTTCGGCCGCGAGCCGCGCGCTCGCTGCCCTCGGTCTCCTTCAGAGGTCGGATCCCAGCGCTCGTAGCCCGCTTCTGGTGGGGTGGGAAAGGGACACGGAGGCACGCGCTGCCGCTCCGGGCGAAAGCGGAAGCGCCGCTCGCCGGGCGTTTCCGGCGGGTTCGAAAATAGTGTCTCCTTAGTTCTTCGTGCTTTGGTGCTCGATCGATTCTTCGCCGCAGCCGCAAAGCCAGAACCGTCCGATTTTGCGTCCATTTTGGGCTTGTCGAAGGCACTTGGAGTGGCCTCAGCGATCACTTCTTTTTCTGCTGTTTGCAGGTAATTCCAGCCACAACTGCTCGATCGCATGCCGGATCTCGGGGTTCGAGTAGTGTCTCCTTGGGCGCATAAGCAGGCAACCATTCGGGCTTCCCCGACGAGCCGCGTCGTCCGTGCCGAAACGGGCCATCCTTGGCCCGAGAGAAGCTACGCGCCAACTCGGCCGGCGCGTGGCGGAATCCGTTACGGCGCGGCGCAGACCGCGTAGATCGGGACCAGCGTGTCAGGGAGGGGTTCGGCGGCGGGTGTGCCGCCTGAGGCGCCGGCGGTCACAACCCAACCTGTCGGGATGCCGACCGTTGGCGCGGGCTTGCTCTCGACGGCGTCGATGGCCGTGCCGTCGTTCGCCTCGCCGTACCCGCCGCCCGTTGCGCGCTCGCCCGGATTGCAGTGAACGGTCGCAGTGGTCGCCGGGGTCGTACAGGAAAAATTGGGATTGACGTACGTGCAATTCCAGTGAAGCGTGAGATTCGCGCTGCGGACCTTGACGTTCGTCGCGCCAGCCGCGCCACGCCTGCCCCGCTGGTTCCACGTGAGCTTCTTCTCGCCCGGCTGGCACTTCGTGCCTTTGATGACCCGCAGAGCGCCGTCGCGCTTGGCGTAGCAGGAGTGGATCACACTCTTCGAGTCGGGGATGGCCGCGAAGGCGAGTCCGGTTGCGCTTAGGACGACGGCGAAAAGCGCCAGTCCGAAGGCTGGCGAGGGCGTGGGAAATTGCTTGATACGAGACACGTTTTTCTCCCGGTTGGGGTACGGGCGAGCGGTAGCGCCGCCTCGTTCTCCTGGGAGGTTGTCACCCGTTGCCACCCCTCGCCTTGCCGACGAACGGTCGTGGCTCAGACGATGCCCGGCGGCCGCGCCTCGGGCGGCGCGTAACGGTGATGCAACATCAGCGCGTGCCCGTCCGGGTCATGGAAGACGGCCATGTGGCAGACGCCGCTGTCCATCGTCTCGCCCAGGAACTCGATGCCCTGCGACTCGAGCTGCGCGCGCGCCTCGTGGACATCGTCGACGTGGAGCGCGATCGGGTTCGGGTTGCGGTTGAACTGCTGGCCGAACGCCTCCGCCTGCAGGATCTGCAGGGTGAGGGTGCCGGTCTCGAACTCGCCGCCGGGCATCTTGCCGTACTGCTTGGACTGCTTGAGGCCGAGGACGTCGCCGTAGAAGTGCTTTGCCGCGTCGAAGTCGGTGACGGGGACGTAGGCGAAGTCGACGCCGGTGATGCGGATTGCTGTAGTGGTCATGCGGAGCATCGTTGCGCAAATAGGATCTGCGCATGCGGGTGCTTATGCCTCTGCCCGATCGCGACTTCGACACGACCGAGGTCGCGGTGCCGTGGCACCTCTTGCGCGACCGCGGCCACGAGGTCGTGTTCGCGACCGAGCACGGCGGGAGCACCCCGGAGTGCGACCAGCGGCTGCTCGACGGCGTCATCTTCGGAAAGCTGGGCGCCGAGCCCGAGCCGATCGAGTTCTACCGCCGGCTGACCGAGTCGCCCGAGTTCCGGGCACCGATCGCGTGGACCGAGATCGAGACGGCGGCGTTCGACGGGCTGATCCTGCCCGGCGGGCATGCGCCCGGCATGCGCCAGTACCTCGGGAGCCGGCTGCTCCAGGAGCGGGTGGCGGCGTTCTGGGCGCTAGAGCGGCCGGTCGGGGCGATCTGCCACGGCGTGCTCGTGCTGGCGCGGTCCGTCGACCCGCGCACAGGCCGCAGCGTGATCGCGTCGAAGCGGACGACCTGCCTGCCGAAGTTCATGGAGCGCTCGGCGTTCCTTGCGACGGCGTGGAAGCTCGGGCGCTACTACCGGACCTATCCGGCATACGTCGAGGATGAGGTGCAGGCCGCGCTAGACGACCCGGCCCAGTTCGAGCGCGGGCCCCGATCCACCAAGCGCGGCACCGCAAACGACGACGGTCCGGCGTTCGTGGTCGAAGACGGCCGCTACGTGTCGGCGCGCTGGCCGGGCGACGCCTATCTGTTCGCGCGCCGGTTCGACGCGCTGCTCGCGCCGGCGCCGACGTCCGCCGCGGCTGCTTCTTCAGCAATCCGAACGCGAGATTGAAGGCCAGCGGCTTCACGATCAACAAGATGCCGGCGACCGGCGTTGCGCTGCTCGTCCGCGACGATCACGGACGAGCCTTTGACCTCAGCGCCGGACCCGGTAGTGCATGTGGGTGACGCCGTTCTCCCCCTCGAGGACCCTCGTGCGCTCCAGCTCGATCTGCTCGGCAGCAAGGCCCTCGAACAGACGGCGCCCTTGGCCGAAGAGCACCGGGATGACATGGAGCTCGATCTCGTCTAGGGCGCCGGCGGCAAGTGCGAGCTGCGCGGTTCCGGCACCGTGGACCAGGACCTTCTTGTCGCCCGCCGCTTCCTTGGCTTGAGTCATCGCACTCGTGACGTCGCTCACGTAGGTAACCAGCGGCCACTGCCTCAGATCGTCGGGGTCGTGACGGGTAAGGATGAAGATCGGCACGCCGTCGTGGTGGTCGCCGCCCCAAGCGCCCGCCGGCTCGAAGGTCCCCCGGCCGGCGACGACCGCGCCGGTGGCCATGAACTCGTCGAAGAGTTGGCCGTTGACGCCCGCCGGACGGCCGACTCTCTTGTGGTCGGCATCGGCACCCGTCAAGAACCACTCGTGGAGGCGGTGCCCGCCGTCGCCGAGGCCGTTGTCCGGTCCCTCATTGGGTCCGGCGATGAACCCGTCGAGGGAGATGGACATGTAGAGAACGGTTGCGGACATGGCGTCCCCTTCCTGGACTGTCTGCTCGTTTTACCCTGAGACCGGGAATCGGGGGAGAATTAATCGGTCCGCGGGCAGGCCGTTTGCCGGCGAACTCGTGCTCGCCCCTAGCCGCCGGTTTGCCGCGCGGTCGCTGAGCGGGGTCCTACGACTCGACCGTCAGCAGGTCGTAGATCGACTCGCTCTTCCCGGCCTGCGCGTTCTCCGGGTAGGGCTCGAGGTCGGCCACGTGGTTCGGCTGGTCGCGGACCCGGGCGAGCCACGCGGCGATGTTCGGGAATGTGTCCATATCGACGCCCGCCTCGTGCGCGACCTGGAGGTACCCGTACAGCGCGATGTCGGCGACCGTGTACCGGCCGGCGACGAAGAAGTCGTTGCTCGCCAGATGCCTCTCCGCCTGGACCATGGCCGCGTTCGAGAAGCGAAGCTGCTGCTGAGCCTGCGGACTCTCCGGTTCGAGTCGGCCTGTGGACACGAAGAAGCGCAGCGCGCCCACTATCGCGAACAGCCGCGCCTGCTCGTACATCATCCAGCGGTACACGTGCGCACGCTCGAGCGGGTCCTCCGGAAGGAACTCGGTGCCCTCGGCCAGGTGGAGGAGGATCGCGCCGGACTCCGGGAGATAGGCGCCTGGCTCGATCTCGAGCACGGGCGTGGTGAGCCCGGGGTTCTTCTCGAAGTAGTCCGGCCTGAGCGTGTCCCCGCCGAAGATGTCGATCGGCACGCGCTCGTAGTCGCGGCCGAGCTGCGCGAGCAGGATGCGCACCTTGTGGCAGTTCGGCGACGGCCCATAGTCGTACAGGCGCATTCTCATCGGCTCAGCCCTCCACGCGGTCGTGTGAGCTGACGAGTATCCGCCCGGGCTGCCCTTCTCAGAGTGCCGGATCTCACGCAGCGCGCACGTCGGGCAGGTGGCGACGAAGCTGCTCGATCGCCTTGGGGCCCGAGGCACGCCCAGGGCGGACGGTCGCGGTTGTGCGTCCCACGGCGCACCGTGGAGACTCCGAGGTGGAGCAGGAGGTCAGGGGACTGGGGCGCGTCCGGCCTGCCGCAGCACCCGCAGCGTAAGCCGAGGGTCGAGCATGCGCAGCGACGAACGGCGCCGCGCCGCGACTTCCTCGAGCGCTCGCGCAACGAACGGGTCGCCGGTGGCGGCGCGGAACGCCGTGCGCTCGTTCCAGCGAAGCTTGCGTCCTGACGACATATCCGCGATCAGCCAGTGCTCCAGCCCCAGGCGTCGTCGGAACGCACGGCGATAGCGGTCAAGCCCCCGATCAAGCTCGCCGCCACCGAGCAGGGCCGTGCGCGTGTGGTCGACGAGCCATTCGGCGCTCTCGAACGCCCACCCGCAACCGACGCCGAAGGACGGGTCGGTCGCGAGTGCGGCATCACCCACGAAGGCAACGCCGGGTCTGGCGGCCGGCCGCATCACGTTGGGCACCTCGAGCTTGCCGATCAGCTTCGACGCACGCTCTGCGTGGGCGATATCGGGGCCGTCGGGTAGCGCGGCGACCATGCGCTGATAGGCCTTCTCGGGGTCGGCTCGAAACTCCTGAAGCCGCGAGCGATGTGGCGCGGCCACGACGACGGTGAGGTCGTCCTCGTTGGGGAACGCGGCGGCGCCGTCGGGATCCAGGAACCACAGGCGCGCGCGCGTTGTGCGCGGTTGGACACCTCGCCAGTAGGCGAAGTAGTAAAAGCGGTTGTGCGGGCGGACCCGACCCGGCACCCCCGCCAACCGCGCGATGGTCGAACCGCGCCCGTCGGCGCCGACCACGAGCCCGGCACGCATCGACTGAGCCGCACGTTTCGGAGTTTCGATCCGAACGCCGACCGGGCGTCCGTCTTCGCTTAGCAATCCCACGACCGTCATGCCGGGGAAGAACTCAACGCCGGGCGTACCGGTCGCCAGCTCGCGCAGGATCGGGTCCAGTGTCCATCGCGTCACGCCATAGCCGTATGGGGCTTCGGTGGGGAAGTGCATCCAGCCCCCGTACGGCGACCACGCCGCGAGATGGGTGCGCACAGCGCCACGGGCCTCGAGCCGCGCCGCCAGCCCCAGACGCTCGATCGTCGGCACGGCACTGGACAGGATCTGATGCGTGCAGACGACCTTGTAGGCGCCAGGGTCAGGCCGCCGCTCGACCAGCGCGACCCTCGCCCCCGCAAGGGCGAACAGGCGTGCAGCGGTGCACCCTCCGATGCTCGCGCCGACGACGACAACGTCGAATCGAGGTGTCACTCGCATGGCAGGTGAACTATGTCTAAATCGTTCAGGCGCGCGAGTCAGGGCAGCATGCGATGGAGGCGCTCAATTGCTTGCCGGACCCCGCTCGTGTGCTGGCTAGCGTCGGCCAGTGGGCCAGGGCTGGCCAGGCTACGCTGGCTGGTGTGCTCGCGGAGCGGCTAACTCGCCGCCGACTGCTGGCCGCCGGCGCGGCCAGCGGGCTGGCTGTTGCGTGGCGCTCCCGGCTTTTCGCGGCCGCACCGCGGCGCGGGCGCGTTGTCGTCGTAGGCGCCGGGCTCGCAGGCCTGGCGGCAGCCTACGAACTGCGGCGCAGCGGCTTCGATGTGGTGGTTCTCGAGGCTCGCGACCGAGTGGGCGGGCGCGTGCACACGGTGCGCTTTCCCGACGGCCAGCACGCCGAGGCGGGCGGCGAGTACATCGACACGATCCACACGACGATGCGCCATTACATCCGGCGCTTCGGCCTGCGGCTCGAGGACGTTCGTCAGGAGGGGAGCGACCTTCCCGGGGCGGCCTACGTCGCCGGGCACCGGCGGCGATTCGGCGTCGCCTTCGACGGCAGCGTGCAAGACGAAGCCGACCGGTTCGACAGCCGCATGGAGGCTCTTGCCGGGCATGTCAGCGCCGGCGACCCGCGTGGGCGGGCGCTCGACCGCCGATCGGCAGCCGACGTGCTCGATGACCTCGGTCTCGGCTCGCGCGCGAGAATGCTCGTCAGCCACGCCACCATCCGCGACGACTACACGGTCGAGCCGAGGCAGGTCTCCGCTCTCTTCGTCGCCCAGGGCTACAAGCTGACCGAGAACCTGCCCGATTCGGGCACGGAGGCATTCCGTGTCCGCGGCGGCAACGACCGGCTGCCCGGCAGGGTCGCGAGCGCACTGGGCGGGACGGTGCACCTCCGGTCCCCCGTCACTCGCGTGACCACGCTGAGCGACCGCGTACGGGTTGAGGTCGGCGGCGACAGGGTCGACGCGGACCACTGCGTCGTGGCCGCGCCCCTCCCGCCGCTGCGCGCGGTGGACTTCGTGCCGGCGCTGCCGACCGCGTTGGCCGAGGCGATCGCGAGCCTCCAGTACGGGATCGGGACCAAGACGCTCGTGCAGTACGACAGCAGGGTCTGGCGCAAGCAGGGCTTCGACGGCGACACGTTCACGGATCTGCCGATCAGCACTACGTGGGAAGCGACCGACGGCCAGCCCGGCCGCGCGGGCGTCCTGCTCGTCTACACGATGGGCGATCCGGGCGCCGCTTTCACAAGCCTGACCGACGCCCACCGCATACAGGACGTCGCCGCCCAACTTGACCGCATCTACCCTGGCTCGCGCGCGCACCTTCGCCACGCCGTGACCGTCGCGTGGGC
>Ga0209577_10007072_pt1 | contig 10339 bp, 7 predicted proteins | sample GraSoiAngelo_109_FD_185874 | JGI IMG/M metagenome (GOLD analysis project Ga0209577, IMG submission 185874) | Grasslands soil microbial communities from the Angelo Coastal Reserve, California, USA - 14_0903_12_20cm (SPAdes) (version 2) | ecosystem: Environmental > Terrestrial > Soil > Grasslands ...
GTCCTCCGCCATGCTCTCGGTCTCGATCGAACTTATTTGCTTTTGCTTGCTAGCCAGGTCAAAGACGCACCATAGTTTTCTGGACGCGTCCCTGTAGTCGTTCAATTTGAGATGTTAATTCATTCATGTCGCATATTGTACCACTTTTCGGATGGAAGGTACATCTCTAAATCGAATGCCCATCCAGGATCTTCCACACTCCGCCCTCCTGACCAACCTGGTAATACAAATGATACACCTGAAGCACGTTGCCTGATGCGGTCTCTTCGGTTGCCGTTAGCGTAACATCTAATTGCACTTTACCATTAGAGAGCGATGTCACACTATTGAAAACAATGTCATCATGCACTGTATGTGCGAAGCCGTTGACAAAACTGTCGTAAGAGGCCGCGGGATGCTGCGCATCAACCGCCCACAAATTGTAGGCGTCGCGGTAATTGTGTTTGTTGATATCGTCATAGTAACGACGGAGGACCCCGCGTGCTTGCTCCTCTGGCGTCGCTATCGTCGTTGCTCCAGGGGTTGCATAATTCCCAGTAATTCCTTGCAACAGACCAGACTTCATAACTAGCAGTATGACCGTGCCGAGTGCGAGAAGTAGCACAAGGAGTATTGCCAGTAGCGTTGCGACACGTCCCTTACCACTTCGACGCGGTCGAGATGGCGCAATCACATCACCTTGTCCGTAGCCATACTGTTGTGGCCTCGGTGGCTGGTAGATGTCTACTGGTGGCGTAAAACCGAGATGGGGCGTTCTCAAAATGTCGTTTCTTCGTGCCTGCGGGGGCTGACTTATTGGCGGCATCGCTTCTTCAGGGGTCATCAAACTGGTAGGATCGTTTTGACCCGCTGCGTTTGCGTCGTAGTTAGCGTAGCTTCCATCAGGCCGAATCACCAGTTTCTGTTGCTGATGCGGCGCAACATCTCCGGCTGGGCGTGGGGTATCAGGTGGCCGCAAGGTTCTGGTGGGATCATTATCACTATAGGGAGCTTCTAGCGCCAGTTCGGGTTCTGTCACATTTCCACAACGAGGGCATGCCTCCGTCCCGGGAGCCAGAAGAAGGCCGCATTGACCGCAAAATGCCATAACCTACTCGCTCCTTTCAAATGCCACTTGTCTCAACAGGTAGTATTGGTTCTCCAAGTTATAACGTATTAAGGAATAGTGAAGCAACAAAAGATGTGCTGTTATATATACGTTTGACGCAGTCGATTTGGATTATATATGGTTGAGGATATCGTCCGCAAAATTGTTACCTAAAGTGGTATAATACACGAATATCGATACCTGTGGATCACTCGGAAGAGCTCGTCAAGGAGTACTGGCCATGCTGCATTTCGTGCGCCGCTCTCTCCTGTTCCAATTGCTGAGCGTCTACCTCCTCTTTGTGGTAGTCGTGCTGATTGGAGGGCTGGGAGTCAATGCTGTGGTCGAGCAGCGGCTACAAAAAGACGCTCAGGCATCAGATCAGGCGCTGGCACAGGAGATCGCGGTTGAGACCAACCTCCACCTGCTCGACGCCGAAAACTCGCTTGTCGCGCTAAGCAAGCTTACGGCAAAGGCCAATACTCCTGTCGCGATGGAGAGTATCTTCCAGGCTTTCCTGGCCGCGCGCAGCGACGTGGATCACCTCTACTTTCTCGACACACTGGGCGCTATAAGCGTCTCCTGCCCACAGTTGCCAGACAAGTGCCAGGACAGCTTAGTGGCAGAATTCTCGCCGCCCGACGTTATCCAGCGGGCCATTGCCACCAAGCGCCACCCGCACCCGGTCTTCGAAGTGGGTGCTGTGGTTGAACCAAGCTTCAACGCTGGCGTCATCATCGCTGAACCTGTAGATGATAGCAGCGGGAATTTTGTCGGCATCATAGCGACCAACTTCTCACTTGCCCAACTCAGCGAGCCCCTGAAGGCCGTCGTCCAGGCGCAGCAGGATCAGGGCCGCCGCCTCATGATCAGCCTGGTCGACGATCGCGGTGAACTCATCGCTACCCCCGACCCCAGGCGAATCTTGCAGACGGTCCTGGACGAGTTGCCGGGCGCCGACCAGGCGTTGCACGGCAGCGTGGCCTCAAGTCAGGGACCGGGGCCTGGTGGCCAGGACTGGCTTTTCAGCTCCGTTCCCGTCCCGGCTGCCCACTGGGCTGTCGTCGTGCAGAGGCCTGCGGCCGAGGCGCTGGCTGTCGTCAACCAGTTCCATCTCTGGTTGCTGGCTGCAGCGCTGCTCTTCGCCATCGGTGGCCTGCTGTTCTGGCTCATACTGCTGGGCCGCGTCATCCGCCCCCTCCATACCCTTGCCATCGAGCATCAAGCGCTGCCTGCCTCGGAGCAATCAATCCCGGTACATGCTACCGTGCTCTCTGGTCGTGATGACGAGGTTGGTGACCTGGCACGCTCGCTCGTACGCCTGGAGCTCGACGGGCTGGAAAAACTTGGCGAGCTGCGCACGCTGCTCGAAACCTCGAACGCTGTAGTCGGGTCGCTTGACCCGCACGCCGTCGTGGGAAAGATCATGCGCGAGGTGCGACGGCTGGTGGATGTGCAGGCCGCTGCGGTGCTCCTGCCCGACGAGCAGGGCGTGCTGCGCGTGCTGGCCAGTGACGGCCATAGCAAACACTATGATCATAGCCTCTCCCTGTCTCCTGAGAACGTGAGTTCGGCCGCGGTACTGGCACTCAGCTCTGGCAAACCGGTGCAGAAATTGCTCACTCCCGAGCAACCGGTGCCTTCTTTCTCCTACGACGAAGGCTTTCGCTCGGTATTGGGGATCCCCATCATCAGTCGACACGCGGGAGGTGTGGTTCTGCTCGTGCATCGCACCGAACCCCATCCCTTCAACCAGAACGAGATCGACTTACTGCTGACGTTCGCCAACTACGCTACACTCGCCTGGGAACACGCGGTGCTCTACGAGCGCAGCGATGAGCGGCTACGCGTGGTGGCCCGAGAAAACGAGCAACTTTACCAGCAGGCCTCGGAGGAGAAGCAGAAGCTGGAGGCGATCATGGGCAGTATGAGTGATGGGCTTGTGCTGACAGGCATAGACGGGACAGTGCTGTATGCCAACCTGGGAGCCAGTAATATCGTGGGCCTGCCCAGCGAGGCGCTGGAGCGTCACCACATCAGCGCGCTCTACGATGCGCTGCGCACGAGGGCGGTGGATCCTGCGGATTGTGAGCGCGCCCTTGCTCAGGCTGAATCTACTGATGCCACGGAGTTGTTTGTTGAGATCATGCGCTATGGTCGGCGCCATGCCATCCACTTGCGGCTGTTCGACGTGGGAGACGAGTCAGGGCAAGCCATTGGGCGCGGCCTCCTGCTGCGCGATGTGACGCGTGAGCGCGAGCTCGACGAGTTCAAGACGACGTTGCTGGCAGCGGTCGGCCATGAATTGCGTACGCCCCTGGCAGCGATCAAAGGCCATGCCTCGACGCTGCTTCAGAAAGACGTGACCTGGTCACTCGCTGACCAGCACCACTTCCTGCAGACAATCAGCGTCGAGGCCGATCGGTTGGCGCAGCTCGTAAGTAATCTGCTCGACCTCTCACGCCAGGAAGCCGGGCTGCTCACCCTCAATCGTGTACCCACCCGTGTGCAGGATCTTGTAGCGAAGACCATCGACCAGCTCAATCACACGGATATCATGTTATCTTTGCATATCCCCGATGACCTGCCTCTGGTCAACGTGGACAGCGCGCGCATAGAGGTCGTGCTCCGCAACCTGGTTGCCAACGCGCTGGCGTATGGTCAAAGCGAAGTGCGCATTACCGCCGGGAGGCAGGACGATGTAGTTGTCGTATCGGTTTCGGACAATGGGCCTGGTATCGCTCCCGATGAGTTGCCACATGTGTTCGAGCGTTTCTACCGGGCGCGGCATGGCCGCCAGCAGCGTTCTGGTGGCACTGGCCTCGGACTGGCCATCTGCAAGGCCTTCATCGAGGCCCACGGAAACGCCATCTGGGTGGAGAGCAGCGTGCAGGGCACCACTATCTCGTTCTCGCTGCTGCCTGTCTCCCCTGCTGTTCCCCCGGTGCCGGTTGATACCACGGCAGTAGAGCTCCCGACCGAGGAACGGAGGTTCGTATGACGACAAGGACAAAGCGTATCCTGCTCGCCGAAGATGAAGTGGCGCTGCGCGATTTCGTGAGCCGAAACCTGCGCGCCCGCGGCTTTGAAGTACTGGAAGCGAGCAATGGGTTGGAGGCTATAGCCCTGTGGGAGCGAGAAGATCCCCATCTGCTGATTCTGGACATCATGATGCCGCGCATGGACGGCCTCGAAGTCTGTCGGCGCGTGCGCGAGCTCTCTGCCGTGCCCATCATCGTGTTGACTGCGCTGGATGCTGAAAGCGATAAGGTCGCAGCGCTTGATCTCGGTGCGGACGATTACCTGACCAAGCCCTTAGGCGTGGAAGAACTCCTGGCCCGTGTGCGCGCCGCGTTGCGTCGCACGCAGTGGGAAGTGATGCTGCCCACTGGCGACATGAAACGATTTGGCGAACTCGAGATTGACCTGGCGGGGCATATCGTGCGACTTCGAGGGGAGGAGGTGCGGCTATCGCCGACGGAGTTTTCTCTTCTGGGGCTGCTTGTCTCCAACGTAGGCAAGGTACTCACTCATCGCGTGCTGCTGCAGAGTATTTGGGGACCTGAATACGGTGGCGAGGCCGAGTATCTGCGTGTGTATATCAACCGTTTGCGCCAAAAACTGGAGCCGGACCCTGCCAATCCGCGCTACTTACTCACCGAGCCGGGCGTTGGCTATCGCTTTGTTGCGCCAGAAACCAGGGGAACTCGCAAGCTCCCTCCTCAAGAGCGGAGTAGCAGCGACGAAGGCGCACACGCCGACAACGAATAAGGCTGCCTATCCTACCTTAAATCGGCTCCGTCAGTTTGCCAAGTTTATCGGTCAATTTGATGTTTTCGGAAGAGTCCACCGGGCAGGCGATAACCGAGACCACGTCATCTGCCAGTGCCCGTTTCAATGTGGGCAACAGTTCTTCTGCGCTCTGGATGCGATAGCCTTTTGCCCCAAAGCTTTCCGCAAAGCGCACAAAATCGGGATTGGTAAAGGTCACGTGGGAGTGACGCCCCAGTTCCATATCCATTTTCCATTCGATCAGACCGTAGCTGTCATCCACCCAGACGAGCACGACAAAAGGAGTGCGCTCTCGAATCGCCGTTTCCAGCTCCTGGGCATTCATCAGAAAGCTGCCATCCCCCATCACTGCCAGGATCTTGCGGTCGGGATAGGCCAGTTTGGCCGCGATCGCTCCTGGGAGGGTGAACGCCATGGTCGACAGCCCATTGGAGACCAGGCAGGTATTGGGCTGATATGCCGGGTAGAGCCGTGCCATCCACATTTTGACTGCGCCCGTGTCAGCGAGCACAATATCGGAGTCGCCCAGAGCGGCGCGGATATCGGCTACCAGCCGTTGTGGTTTCACCGGAAACGATGCATCACGTGCTCCTTTCTCCCGTTCCTCCTGGAGCACCGCACGGATTTTCTGCCCGATCGCCGTCAGGCTGGGTTTTGGAGCGAGCTGTTGTGCCAGTTCGTCAAGCGTGAGCGCAATATTGCCCTCAATGCCGACAGCAAGCGTGTAGTGGTCATCAACTTCTGCCGGAAATGTATGAATGTGGATGATCTGCTTATCGGCCGATGGGTTGATCTGGGCTGGAGAGAACTCCTGTAACTCGTAGCCGACACAGAGTACCACATCAGCCTGGTCAAAGCCAAAGTTCACGTAATCGCGGCGCATAAAGCCGACCGTTCCCAGGGCATTGGGATGATTGTCAGGGAAGACCCCTTTGCCCATAAAGGTCGTTGTGACCGGAATGGTGAGCTTTTCAGAAAAGCGTACCAGGGCCTCCTGGACATGAGCACGAGCAGCTCCATGTCCGGCAAGCAGCAGGGGAGCTTTGGCCTGTTGCAGCAGCGTCACCGCGCGGGCAAGTTGTGAGGGAGAGGGGGCGGCATCACGCACAATGTTGACCGGCAGTGGGTGGGCACCTGGGGATGCTGGCATCGTCTCAATGTCTTGAGGGATCGCAAGGTAGACGGCTCCGGGGCGCAGGGTTTGTGCCTGCTTGAACGCTTTGCGCACCATTTCCGGTACAGCCTCCGGAGTGAGGACCGTTTCAGCCCACTTGGTCACCGGCTTGAACATGTTGACCAGGTCAACACTCTGGTGAGACTCTTTGTAAATGCGGTCGAGGCCCACCTGAGCGCTGATGGCAACCAGCGGTGCGCTATTGGTGGTGGCATCTGCCGTCCCCAGCAACAAGTTGATCGCACCCGGCCCGAGTGTGGCGCTACAGACCCCGGCCTTTCCGGTCAAACGTCCGTAGATGTCGGCCATGAAGGACGCTCCTTGCTCATGGCGTGTCAGGATATACCGGATGGATGAATCGCGCAGCGCGTCAATGAAATGAATGTTTTCTTCACCAGGAATGCCGAAGATATATTGGACTCCTTCGTTTTCCAGGCACTGGACGAGGAGTCTGGCCGTCATCGACTTGGGGTGTGCTGTCATCGCTTTTCTCTCCTTATCTTCTATCCCGGACAGAATTTAGAACGACCGGGGCAGACCAAGTACATGTTCGCCCACGTAGGCGAGAATGAGATTGGTCGAAATCGGCGCCACTTGATACAGCCTCGTCTCCCGGAATTTGCGTTCGATATCATAGTCAACGGCGAGCCCGTAGCCTCCGTACGTCTGCATGGCGACGTTGGCCGCCTCCCAGGAGGCGTCAGCCGCCAGCAGCTTTGCCATATTGGCCTCCGGTCCACATGGCTCCCCCCGGTCGAAGAGCTCCGCCGCCCGTAGCCTCATAAGGTCGGCAGCTTCCACATGGATGTAGGCCTGGGCAATGGGGAACTGGATACCCTGGTTCTGGCCGATAGGACGACCAAAGACATGGCGCTCCCTCGCTCGTTGCGTTGCCCGCTCCACAAACCAGCGGCCATCGCCAATACACTCGGCAGCGATGAGAATGCGCTCGGCGTTCATGCCATCCAGGATGTAGCGGAAGCCGAGCCCCTCTTCGCCAATGAGATTCTCGACGGGCACCTCCACGTGCTCGAAGAGCAGTTCGTTGGTCTCGTTGTTAATCATGACACGAATAGGCTTCACGGTGAGTCCGTGACCAAGCGCTGCATGCAGGTCCGCGAGGAAGACCGAAAGCCCCTCGGACTTCTTCTTGACCTGGTCGAGCGGAGCGGTCCGGGCAAGTAGAATCATCAAATCGGAGTGCTGCACACGCGAGATGTAGATCTTCTGGCCGTTGACAATGTAGCGGTCGCCCTGGCGTACCGCCGTCGTTGTAATACTCGTGGTATCCGTACCTGCTTCCGGTTCAGTCACTCCAAATGCCTGCAGGCGCAGCTCACCACTGGCAATTTTCGGCAGATAGGCCTGCTTCTGCGCCTCGGAACCATGCCGCAGGAGTGTCCCCATCGTGTACACCTGCGCGTGGTAGGGCCCGGCATTGCCACCGGATCGATTGATCTCCTCCAGGATGATCGATGCTTCAACGAGGCTCATACCCCGGCCTCCGTACTCCCTCGGAATAAGCGCTCCGAGATACCCGGCCTCCGTCAGCGCACGGACAAAGGCTTCCGGATACGCTCGTTGCTGGTCGAGCTCCCGCCAGTAACTCTCGGGAAACTGCTGGCACAGTGCGCGCACAGCCAACCGCAGTCCTGCATGCGATTCGATTGGAGCCATACCTTCTCCTCAGTTTCTCAAAGCGCTCTTTCACATGCGGTGGGCGGCAGCTACCTGCTCACTCCCACCAGGAAAACGCTCTGGTACATAGATGTACCCTTCCATCAGCCGCCGCGCGGTACGTGCAACGGAGACCTTTTCCACGTGCCAGCTCTCTCCATCTTTGTGCATGCGAGCCTCCAGGGCCAACACACCTGAGGGATGCCCCAACCTGACGTTCCCACTTGCTCGTGCCTGGTCTGAGACGACTTCATGCACCAGCGTTCCCCCTATCCCTGCGGCGATGGTAGTGCAGATGGCACCGGTCAGCGCAAACGCTCGGTGCAGGCGGCCCATCGACATGATCCTGGCGGTCAGGTCGATCTCGCTGGCCTTACGTAGCGCACCATCCAGTTGGATGTAGGACCGTGGCTGTGTCACAAAGGCGATCTTCGGGACCGAAGGCACGCTGCGTGTTGCTTCCTCGATACTCCCTGCCAGTCCTATTGCCACCCCGGCCGCCGCCCGGATCGCCTCGATGCGCTGCAATAATCCCTGGTTGCTATCGACCTGGTCGGGCATCTCCTGCCCACTCAAGCCAATATCCTCACAGCGGCAAAACACCAGGGGATTGGCGGCATCCACGATCGAGACCTCGATCTCCCCTACTCCTGGCACAGCGAGAACATCCCTGACCCGTCCTGTTGGGAACAGTTTCCCCGTGACCGCGCCGCTCGGATCGAGAAAATCCAGCACGATCTTTGAGCCCGTCCCCGGCACACCAGGAAGGGCATACTCGCCCTCTGGTTCAAACCGACCATTCCGGCTCGGCACATGCGCGACAGTCACCTTCCCCGTGTTCGTATTGAGAAAACGTACCTGCGTCAACGGCTCCTGGCAGGTGATCAATCCTTCATCGAGGGCATAGGGGCCGACAGCTGAGGAGATGTTGCCACAGTTGCCCCGCATATCGATCAATGGTTTATCGATGCTCACCTGGCCAAAGGTAAAGTTGACATCAATACCCGGCTGGGTGCTTCTGCTGATGATCGCTGCCTTACTGGTCAGAGAGGTGGCACCTCCTAGCCCATCGATCTGGCGACCATACGAGTCCGGACTGCCAAATGCCGCCAGGATGGCCCATGTCCGCGCTTCGGGGTCCGCCGGAAGGTCCTCGTCCCAAAAGAAGATCCCTCGGCTGGTGCCGCCTCTCATAATCACTGTGCGAATCTTTGCTTGCATTTCAATCTCCTCTCCTGGTAAATCATACGCTCACGTGGAGCGTTTCGTCACCCTCATTGTTCTGCTCCTGGTTTCGCTCTCGAAGTGTCTCCTGGCAGAAGGCGTGGAATCCTGGGGGCCTGCCCACGCTTGTAGACCATGATGGTGCGCTTGAACGTGATGACGATCGTTCCGTCTTGATTGTAGCCGCTGGTCTTCACCGTCACAATGCCGACATTCGGACGCGACCGTGACTCCCGCTTCTCCAGGACCTCAGACTGGGAGTAGATCGTGTCGCCCTCGAAAACCGGGTGGGGGAGTTGGACCTCGTCCCAGCCCAGGTTGGCAAAAACGTTCTGCGAAATATCGGACACGCTCTGCCCGGTGACCAGCGCCAGCGTAAAGGTCGAGTCGACGAGCGGCCTGCCGAATTCGGTTTGTGCCGCGTAGTGGTGGTCAAAATGAATCGGGGCGGTGTTCTGAGTTAGCAAGGTGAACCACATGTTGTCAGTTGTCGTCACCGTTCTTCCCAGTGGATGCTGGTACACATCGCCAGTCTCGAAGTCCTCGAAGTACCGGCCTTGCCAGCCCTGTTTCGTTGTCATGCGTTCGTTCCTCTTTCTTGCTTGCGTTAAATCACACGCTCGGCCCGCAGCCCGCTGATCTGCTCGTCCTGATAGCCAAGCGAGCGCAGAATCTGCTCCGTCTGCTCCCCCAGAGCCGGGATAGGGTCCATCCGCGGCTCTACGTTACACATCGTTACGGGAGGTAGCAATGCCTGAAGCCGCCCTACAGGAGAGTCAACCTCACGCCACCGCTCGCGCACCTGTAGTTGTGGGTGTTCCCAAAACTCCTGCATCGAGTTCATATGAGCGTTGGCGATCTGCGCCTGGTCCAGCCGCGCGATGACCTGGTCGATGGAAAGCTGACTGAACACGGCGTCGATCATCGCGTGCAACGCCTCGCGGTTGGCAACCCGCCTGGCGTTGCTGTCGAAGCGGGGATCGGCCGCAACCTCGGGCTGTTTGAGCACGACTGAGCAGAACAGTGCCCACTCGCGTTCATTCTGAAGGCCCAGGTTGACCAGCTTGCCATCGCCAGCCTGAAAGGGGCCATAGGGCGCGATAGTGGCGTGGCTTGCTCCATTGCGGGGTGGTGGAGTGCCACCATACGCCGCGAAGTACGCCGGATAGCCCATCCACTCCCCGAGCGCCTCGAACATCGAGACCTCGAGCATCGTTCCTTTCCCCGTCCGTTCGCGCTGGTAGAGCGCCGTGAGAATCCCCGTGAAGGTATACATGCCGGCTGCGATGTCCGCAATCGAGATGCCAACTTTCGCTGGAGTTTCAGGCGTCCCCGTCGCGGAGACGAGCCCCGTTTCGCACTGCACAAGCAGATCATAGGCCTTC
>Ga0209577_10007074_pt1 | contig 10337 bp, 6 predicted proteins | sample GraSoiAngelo_109_FD_185874 | JGI IMG/M metagenome (GOLD analysis project Ga0209577, IMG submission 185874) | Grasslands soil microbial communities from the Angelo Coastal Reserve, California, USA - 14_0903_12_20cm (SPAdes) (version 2) | ecosystem: Environmental > Terrestrial > Soil > Grasslands ...
CGGAGGATCCGAGCGCGCGGCCACCCACGCGATCATGTTGTCGCGCCGTGCCGGATTGAAGAGCGTGAGCAGGATGAACTCCTCCTTCTGCTCGCCCGGCAGCCGCATGATCGTGTAGTAGGGCTCCATATCGCGGTCGCGGCCTTCGATCGTCCGGCGCGGCAGCGCCCAGAGGTCCTCTTTGTTGTAAAACACTTGCGGGTCGAGCATGTGGTAGGTCGCGTACTTCCGGGCCTGGATCGCGAAGAAGTCCTCGGGATACCGGATGTGCCGGCGCAGCGCCTCGGGCATCTTGTCGAGTGGCTTCAGGAGCCCGGGAAAGGCGCCGCCGTAGGCGCGCACGATCGGGTCGGTGTCGTCGGCGCGATAGAACGTCACCGTGCCGTCGTAGGCGTCGATCGTCACCTTGACCGAGTTCCGGATGTAGTTGCCCATGCCGGGCACCGGATCCGAGTACGGGTACCGGTCGGTCGTCGTGTAGCCGTCCAGCATCCAGATGAGTCGCCCGTCGTCGTCGATGACCATGTAGGGATCGCGATCGAACTTGAAGAACGGGGCGATCTGCCGAACGCGCTGGGTGACCGTCCGGTACATCATGATCCGGCTCTGGTCGGTCAGGTCGTTGGACAGGAGGATCTTGATCTCGCCGAACCGCATCGCGAACGCGACCTTGCGGAAGAAGGACGAGAGCGGGATCCCACCGACGCCGGAGTACGTCGTGTAGACGTTCTGGTCGCCCGAGGGATAGTCGAGCTCCTGCGACTTCGTCTTCACCAGCACGTACTCGTTCGAGACTTCCCCGTAGTAGATCTGGGGCCGGGTGATCTTCGGGAAGCCGCTCGTCGACTGCGGCGGGATGTCCTTGACCAGGAACTCGGGCAGGCCCTCGGCGGTGATGCGGTTGACGGGCCCGACCACCGCGCCGTAGCCGTGGGTGAACGTGAGGTGCTCGTTGATCCAGATCCGGGATTGCAGGTGCTGGTACGAGAGCTCACGCGGCGACAGCATGAGCTGGCGGTACTCGCCGTTCACGATGTAGCGGTCGTTGTCGACGTCGACGAACTTGTAGTAGGTCCGGATCTCCTGGAGCTGCGCGAACGTGCGCAGCAAGGGCCGGTAGTCCCACAGGCGGATGTTCTTGATGGTGGCGGCGTTCTGGTCGAGGGCGCGCGCGTCGAGCGCCTCGTCGGCCGGGAACTCGCGCTCGACGATCCGGTCCAGGCCGTACGCCTGACGGGTCATCCGGATGTTGTGGCCGATGAAGGGCCGCTCGGCCGCGAGCTCGTTGGGCGTGACCCGGAAGCGCTGGAGGAGCGCCGGGTAGACGCCGAGGCCCACCACCCAGACCAGCGCCAGCGCGATCAGGCCGCCCGCCACCAGCCGCAGCCCCGACCGCGCGATCTGGGCCAGGCACGCGACGGCACAGAGCGCGGCGAACACCGCGAGGGCGCCGAGCACGGGCAAGGACGCGTAGATGTCGGTGTAGGCCGCGCCGAACACGATGCCGCGGGGTGAGAAGACCAGCTCGAACCGGTCGAGCCAGAACCCGATTGCCTTGAGCCCGAGCGCCAGCGCGGCGAGGACCAGAAGGTGCGAGCGGGCGCCGGCCGCCAGCCGCGGACCGCGGCTCGTCAGCACGAGGCTCCGCTGGAGCACGTAGATGGCCAGGGTGAGCACGATCGTCGCGGTCACGAGGGTGATTGCCCAGCCGTGCACGAGACGCCACAGCGGCAGCACGAACACGAAGAAGCTCAGGTCGTAGCCGAACAGGGGATCGACGCTGCCGAACGGCGTCGCGTTCAGGTAGCCCAGCACCAGCTCCCAGTGGACGGTGGCTCGCATCCCGGAGGCCAGCGCGATCAGCAGCAGGACGATCGGGAGGAACCGGCGAATCAGCGGCTCGATGATCACGCGGCTCGGCAATCCGAGCTGGTCCTCGAGCTCCCAGATCACGTCCGGCGCCGCCGTGCGAGCCGCGAACGTCAGGTTGGCGTAGAGGAAGACGAGCACGCCGATCGCGAGCACGGCGAAGAGCGACCCGCGCAGCGAGAGCGTCTTGACGAAGACTTCCGAGTATCCGACCTCGACGAACCAGAGCCAATCGGTATAGAGCGGAACCACCTGGGCGAGAAGACCGAGGACCAGGAGCAGGAGGAGCAGCAGCAGGATAGGCTGCGGCCTGTTCATAGGCCTCGGCGCGCCCCGATCAGGTGCCGTGGGTCCAGGAGGCGAGGTATTCGCGCTGGGCGCTCGTGAGCTCGTCGATCATCACGCCCATCGAGCCGAGCTTGAGCCGGGCGATCTCGAGATCGATCTCGCGCGGCACCACGAACACCTTCCGCGCCAGGGTCCGGCCGTGCTTGACCATGTATTCGGCCGAGAGGGCCTGGTTGGCGAAGCTCATGTCCATGACCGAGGCCGGGTGACCCTCGGCCGCGGTCAGATTGATCACTCGCCCTTCGCCCAGGACGTAGACGCGCCGGCCGCCGTCGAGCACGAACTCCTCGACGAACGGGCGCACGGCGCGCCGGGCGCGCGCCATCGCGCCGAGCGTCTCGAGGTCGATCTCGACGTTGAAGTGGCCGGAGTTGCACAGGATGGCGCCGTCCTTGAGCTGACCGAAGTGGTCGCTCGACATGACCGACGTGTTGCCGGTCACCGTCACGAACAGGTCGCCCTGCGCGGCCGCCTTGGTCATCGGCATCACCGGGAAGCCGTCCATCACCGCCTCGAGCGCGCGCATCGGCTCGACCTCGGTCACGATGACGTGGGCGCCGAGACCCTTGGCGCGCGCCGCGACGCCGCGGCCGCACATCCCGTAGCCCGCGACCACGACGGTCCGCCCGGCCAGGAGGATGTTCGTGGCGCGCAGGATGCCGTCGATCGTCGACTGGCCGGTCCCGTAGCGGTTGTCGAACAGGTGCTTGGTGTCGGCGTCGTTGACGGCGATGACGGGAAACGCGAGCACGCCCTCACGCTCCATCGAGCGGAGCCGCACGACGCCCGTGGTCGTCTCCTCCGTGCCCCCGATCACGTCACCGGCCAGATCCTTGCGCGCGCCGTGGATCTGCGAGATGAGGTCGGCGCCGTCGTCCATCGTGACTTGAGGCCTTGTCGCCAGCACCGAGGCGATGTGCCGGTAGTACCGATCGTTGTCCTCACCCTTGTGAGCGAAGACCGGGATTTCGTACTCGCGCACGAGCGCCGCGGCCGTGTCGTCCTGCGTGGAGAGCGGATTGGAGGCGCAGAGGGCCAGCTGGGCCCCGCCCGCCTTGAGCGTGAGCATCAGGACCGCGGTCTCGGTGGTCACGTGCAGACACGCGCCGAGCCGGATCCCCTTCAGGGGCTGCTCGTGCGCGAAGCGCTCGCGGATCTGCCGGAGGACCGGCATCGATTGCTCGGCCCATTCGATCTTGAGTCGCCCCTCGGGGGCGAGCGACAGATTCTTGACGTCGTGCTCGACCATGGAATGCCCGTCCTTCGTTTGTAGTCGCGCCTCGGCCGGCGGAGAAGCCCCGACAGCCTGCAGCGCGCACGACATGGCCCGGCGCGCGGGCTTATCGGTGTGCTGCGCTACACTCCCGCGTCGTCGCGCAGATCCTTGACGCGATTCGTCCGCTCCCACGCGAACTCGGGCTCCGAGCGCCCGAAGTGACCGTAGGCCGCGGTCTTCTTGTAGATCGGCCGGCGCAGGTCGAGATACTTGATGATCCCGGCCGGCGTGAAATCGAAGTGGCGCCGGATCATCGCCTCGAGCGCCCGGTTCGGGATCTTCGCGGTGCCGAAGGTATCGACCATGATCGAGACCGGCTCGGCGACGCCGATCGCGTACGCCACCTGCACCTGCGCCCGCTGCGCCAACCCGGCGGCGACGACGTTCTTCGCGACGTGGCGCGCCATGTAGCACGCGGAGCGGTCGACCTTCGTCGGATCCTTGCCCGAGAAGGCGCCGCCGCCGTGGGGGCAGGACCCGCCGTAGGTGTCGACGATGATCTTGCGGCCGGTGAGGCCGGTGTCACCCATCGGCCCGCCGGTGACGAACCGTCCGGTCGGGTTCACGTGGATCACGCATTTCTGGAAGTCGATGAGCTCGGCCGGGATCACCGGCTTGATCACCTGCTCGATGATGTCCTCACGGATCCGCTGGGCGCCGGCGTCGGGGCTGTGCTGGGTGGAGACGACGACCGTCTCGACCGCGCGCGGCACGCCGTCGACGTAGCGGATGCTGACCTGGGACTTCCCGTCCGGCCGCAGGTAGTCGAGCGCGCCCGACTTGCGCCGCTCCGAGAGCCGCATCACCAGCTTGTGCGCGAGCATGATCGGCATCGGCATGAGCTCGGCTGTCTCCGTGCAGGCGTAGCCGAACATCAGCCCCTGGTCACCGGCGCCGAGCTTGTCGACGCCCTGCGCGATGTCGGACGATTGCTCATCGATCGCTGCGATGACGCCGCACGTCTCATAGTCGAAGCCGAACTTCGCCCGGGTGTAACCGACCTCGCGGATCGTGTCGCGCGCGATGCGCGGAATGTCCACGTAGCACGACGTGGTGATCTCGCCCGCCACCACGACGAGCCCGGTGGTCAAGAGGGACTCGCAGGCGACGCGGCCGGTGGGATCCTGGGTGATGATCGCGTCCAGCACCGCATCGGAGATCTGGTCGGCGATCTTGTCGGGGTGACCCTCGGTCACCGACTCCGACGTGAACAAATACTCGTCACGCGTCATCGACTTCCTCCCGCGCATCGCCTCGTGCGATGCAAGCGCCGCAACTGTAACACGAATTCCGAGCGCGGCTAAGGGGCTCGCAGCCGCCGCTTCATCTCGTCGAGCACCGGAATCGGCCAGGGATCCGTCCCCGCGCCGATCGCCACGTAGTAGCTCGTCCATGCACCGAGGTAGGCCAGCCCGAGCAGGCGCGCGGCCCGCCCGGTCCCGCGGGTCGAGCACTCGCTGACGTCGCCGTTGGCGGTCGCGATCAGCTCGCGCATCACCGCGAAGCGGCGCTCGATCTCGGACGACTCGTCGCGGTCCCGCAGGAAGACGGCGTGCATCGCGGCGGCGGCCGGCGCGCGCCACGCCTCGATCTCGTTGTGGTTCATCTCGGGGATCGCGCCGGCGATCGCGAACCGCTTGGCGTTTTCCTCCACCTCGGTCTTCCAGCGGTACGCGACGCCGCCGGTCGATGGACCGCCGTAGAACGCCGGCAGGCGGGCGCCGATCGCGAGCGCGAGCCGCTTGGCCTGGTTCTGCGCGACCGGTCGCGCCGGGTCGAGCTCGGCGGCGAGCGCGGTCACGACGTGGAGCGCCTCCGCGATCTCCGCCTCGGTCGCGACCTCGAGGCCCACGTCGCCGAGGATTCTGAGCGCCGGAAAGAACAGGTAGCCGAGCGCCATGCGCGGCATCAGTCCCTCGGGCAAGGTCACCCGTGGCAGGCCGCGGGCGGCCGCCAGCGCCCCCAGCCGGCCGCCCGCGGTGAGCGCAACCATGGGAACCGCGCGCTCCAGCGCCGCCTCGGCCGCCGAGAGCACCTCCGCCGTGTCGCCCGAATAGGACGAGGCGACGACGAGCGTCTGCTTGCCGACCGTCGGCGGCAGGCCGTATCCGCGATGCACGACGATCGGCACGTCGAGCCGCTCCGCGGCGCACCCCGCGATCAGCTCGGCGCCCGCCGCGGACCCGCCCATTCCGACGAGGACGACGAGCGTCGGGCGCGGGAGCGACATCGCGGGCGCCGCGCGGAGGGCGAGCGCCGCGCGACACTGCGCGGGAAATCCCGCCAGCACGTCGCGGGTCCGGTGCGCATCGGTCCGCTCGAAGAGGCCGGGATCGTCGAGCGTCATCGACGGGCCAACGTCACCGCGGTCTCGAGCCGCCCCTCGTCACCCGGGCGGACGTCCAGGCGCCACACGAGCAGGAGCGCGGTCCCCTGATAGATCCGCTCGAACCCGCCTTCCGAGAGCGATACCGTTTCTACCGGGCCCCAGGAGAGCTCGGCGCCGGGGATCCATCGGAGCCGGGCTTCCACCGCCGCCCACTCGTCCACCATCGTCACCGCCGAGAGATCCGTCACGTGCCCCGAGCTCCCGAGCGTGGGGCGGCCCGCGAGCTCGAAATACCGGTCGGGCGCGGCGCCGGCCGTCAGAGCCAGATTCCACTGCACCGCCCAGCGTCCGGTGAGTCGCCGCCCGGCGCGCGGCCGCAGGTGATAGCGAACCTCGACCACCTCCTCGCGAATCGTCACGCGCTTCTCGAGCGCGGCCGGTATCGCGTCCGTCGCCGCGCGCGAGAAGACGATCGAGACTCCGCCCGCATGGTCCTGCACCGCGCACTCCAGGCGCTCGGCGCCGATCACGCCTCGCGCCTTGCCCCAGGGCGCGACCGGATCGAGCGGGTCGGCGCCGTCGGCAAAGAACCCTTCGATCAGCGCGCCGCGCCGGAGCTCGTCGTAGGCCAAGAGCGCGTCGAGCCCGGCTTCTTTGGGTGTGGCCGCTTCGTGGATCGTTCGCGCCGCGTCCGAGATTCGAGCAGCGGCGCGCTCCCGCACCTTGTCGTGATAGGCCTCGGGTCGCCGGGCCAGCACGTCGACGACGTCCAATCCCGCCGGGTAGTAGCCGAGCTCGGTGATCATGCCTCCCGCTTCGGGCTCGAGGGTGACCGAGAGCGCCCGCGTGCGGACGTAGACCTCCGCGCGCCCGTCGCCATCGCCGTCTTCACGCGTCCACGTGGTCTCGGGCGCGGCGCCGGCCTCGACCAGCGAGCGCTCGGCTTCCAGGAGCGACGTTTTCACGGCGCGGCGCAGATGCGGGAGATAGCAGCCGCCGAACACACCGTGCCAGTAGGCGTCGTTGGCCTGAGCCCGCCAGAGCGCGACCTGACCGCGCGCGAGCCGCGTGTCGTCGGGGCGCCGCGCGACGGCGGCGTGGATCGCCCGCGAAAGGCGCAGCATCTTCCAGTAGGCGTCGCCGACCTCGGGATACTTGACGAGGAAGCTCCGCCAGAAGCCGCCGCGCAACAGGCCGGCCAGCCGCTCGCCGTCGGTCAGCCGGCTGATCTCGGCCTTGGCCGCCTCGAGCGCGCGCCCCGCGTCGGCCGACAGCGCCCACTCCCCCATCTCGCCGTACGAGGCCGTCGGCAGATACACGCGGCCGCTCGCCGGCACACGCTCGACGACGTCGGCGAGGGTCGTCGGCTCGAGCCACGGCGTCGACAGGAGGCGATCGAAGAAGCGCTCGAGCCAGCCTTCCTCGTAGACGCGGGCATAGGTGCCGGGCCAGGCGCCGAACTTCTCGCCGTCGTCGACCATCGTGATCGCGGGCGCGCGCCCCCGCCAGGCCGCGAGGTACTCGAACACCTCGTCGACGCCGGCGAAGGGAATCAGGTATCGCAATCGCTGGTTGATCGGGAAGACGCGCAGGCTCTGGCCCTGCTCGTCGGTCAGGTAGTAGCCGGCGAGCGTGTCGACGTCGAGGCCGGCCAGCGCGAAATGTCGATCGTCGACCAGCACGTACTCGACGCCCGCCTCGCAGAGGACGCGCGGCAGGTGCGGCTCCCACACGCGCTCGGCGAGCCACATGCCGCGTGGTCGGACACCGAAGTTCGATTTCAGGAACGTCGTGAGCCGCTCGATCTGACCGATCTTGTCGTGATCGGGCAGCACGGCCAGGATCGGCTCGTAGAAACCGCCGGTCAGGAGCTCGACCTGACCGCGCGCGGCCAGGGTTCCCAGGAGATCGAAGGTGCGGGGCGAGCGCTCGCGCAGCCACTCGAGCAGGCTGCCGGTCCAGTGGACGCTCAGCCGGACTTCAGGCCGCTGGTCGAGCCGCTCGAGAAAGGGCCGGTAGGCGCGCTCCGTCGCGTCCACCATCACGTGGTCGAAGTTGCCGATCGGCTGGTGGTTGTGGACCCCGAAGCAGAACGCCAGGCGATCCATCGGCCACGGAGCGCTCACTCGCGCTCGAGGTCGCGATGGACGACGGTCGGCGCGTAGCCGAGCCCCGAAAGGAACCGCCCGAGCTCCTCCGCGAGGGTGACCGACCGGTGACGGCCGCCGGTGCAGCCAATCGCGACGGTGAGGTAGGCCTTCCCTTCCCGCTCGTAGCAGGGCAGGACGAACTTCAGGAAGTCCTCGAGGCGCCGGAGCATCTCCTTGCTCTCCGGATGGTCCAGCACGAAGGCACGCACGCGCTCGTGGCGGCCGTCGAGCGGGCGCAGCGATTCCACGAAGTGCGGGTTGGGCAGGAACCGGACGTCGAACACCAGATCCGCGTCGAACGGCACGCCGTGCTTGAACCCGAACGAGACCAGCGAGGTGGCCAGGCCGGGGCGCGCCTTCGGCGCGACGTAGAGCTCGACGAGCCGATCCTTGAGCTGGTGCACGGTCAGCGCCGTGGTGTCGAGGATCCGGTCCGCGACCTCGCGCAGGTCCGAGAGCGCCTTGCGCTCGGCCCGGATCCCGTCGAGCGCGTTCCCATCCCCGGCCAGGGGATGACGGCGCCGCGTTTCGTGGTAGCGGCGCACCAGCGCTTCCTCGCTCGCCTCCAGGAAGAGCACCTCGACGGTGTGGCCGCGCGTTCGGAGCTCGCGGATCGTATCGAGCAGGCGCGAGAGATAGGCGCCCTCGCGCACGTCGACGCCCAGCGCGACGCGATGGATCGGCTGCTCGGACCGCATGATCAGGTCGGCGAAGGTGGGGATCAAGGTCGTGGGCAGGTTGTCGACACAGAAGAATCCCATGTCCTCGAAGCACTTGATCGCGTAGCTCTTGCCCGCGCCGCTGAGTCCGGTGATGACGACGAACGAGAGGGGGGCCGGCATGACGCTACGCGTCGCGGCGGGCCCGCGCCCGCCGCCGGCGTGTTCGCGCCTCGCGCATCTGGCGGCTCAGCCGGTCGATCGCGCCTTCCACCGCGGCCAGCAGGTGGTCGGCGCTCGCCTGGCCGGAGAAGCTGCGCCGCCGCGCGCGCGCGACGAGCCGGACGGTCCGCTGGAATCGCTGCGAGGCACAGGTGACGCGCACCGCGAGCGGCGGTGTCGCGCCGCGCGCGAGCTTCTCGACCTTCCGCTCGATCAGCGATCGGAACGACGGCGTCAGCACCACCCCGCGCCCGCTGATGATGAGCCGCATCGGGGCCCTCCCCTCACCACCCGGGTCGGACGCCTCACCGCTTTCGCGGCGCCAGCCGGCGCTGGTGCGAGGGCAGGATGCCGAGCTCCTCGCGGTACTTGGCGACCGTGCGCCGGGCGATCGTGAGACCGCGCTTCTGCAGCGCCTGCGCGACCTCCTGATCGGACTGCGGCTTGGCCGGGTCTTCCGCCGCCAGGAGGTCCTGGATCATCTTCTTGACCGAGACCGACGATACCATCTCGCCGTCGCCCGACGCGATGCCGCTGTGGAAGAAGAACTTCAGCTCGAAGAGCCCCTGCGGCGTCTCGACGTACTTGTTGGTCGTGACGCGGCTGATCGTCGACTCGTGCATGCCGATGTCCTCGCCGACGTCGCGCAGGGACAGCGGCCTGAGGTGCGGCAATCCCCGGTCGAGGAAGTCGCGCTGGAACTTGACGATCGACTGCGTGACCTTTCGCAGAGTGCGCTGCCGCTGGTCGACGCTCTTGATCAGCCACAGGGCCGACCGGAGCTTCTGCTCGACGTACTGGCGCGCCTCGTCGACGCCGGAGTTTCTCAGGAGCGACTTGTACAGCGAGTTGACGCGCAGGCGCGGCACCCCGTCTTCGTTCAGGACGATCGTGTAGTCGCTGCCGAGCTTGTAGACGTAGACGTCGGGCACGATATAGCGCGAGTCGTTGCCACCGAAGCGCCGCCCCGGCTTGGGCTCGAGCCCCATGATCTCCTCGACCGACTCCATGATCCGGTCGACCGGCAGCTTCATGGCGCGCGCGATGTCCGGGTAGCGCCGCCGACTCAAGTCGTCGAAGTGGGCCTCGATGATCTCGACCGAGACCGGATCCGGGAGCGGATCGCGCGTGAGCTGGAGCAGGAGGCATTCCTGGATGTTGCGCGCCGCCACGCCCGCCGGGTCGAACCCCTGCACGAGCGTGAGCACCTTGTTGACCTCTTCGCCGGTGACGCTGCAGCGCTGGGCGAGCTCCTCGATCTCGGCGCGCAGATAACCGTCCTCGTCGAGGTTGCCGATGATCTCGGTCCCGATCCGTCTGACGACGGGGTCCTCGGTCGCGAAGCGGAGCTGCTCCTCGAGGTGGTCGGTGAGCGACACCTGCGTCCGGACGGCGTTCTCGAACGGCAGGTCCTCGCGGTCCTCCTGCGAGACCAGCGAGCGCTCCTCGTGGTCGTCGTCGGCCGACATCACCGCCGTGAAGTC
>Ga0209577_10007075_pt1 | contig 10337 bp, 5 predicted proteins | sample GraSoiAngelo_109_FD_185874 | JGI IMG/M metagenome (GOLD analysis project Ga0209577, IMG submission 185874) | Grasslands soil microbial communities from the Angelo Coastal Reserve, California, USA - 14_0903_12_20cm (SPAdes) (version 2) | ecosystem: Environmental > Terrestrial > Soil > Grasslands ...
GCCCATCACCTCGCTCGGCTCGCCGCGCGCGACGAGCGGCGCAAGGTTGTGGGCCATCTCGGTTGCCATGATGGTGCGATGCACCTCCCATGCCTCGATCAACGACGGCGGAAGATCAACAGCTGCCACCGAACTCCCGAGGTCGGCGGCGAGCGCCTCGAATGCCGCCTTGGTATTGGCGTCGGCCTTGTCCCAGACCGGCGTTCGCACGAACGCAAAGCGCGGCGGCGCCGTCCGCTTTTCGCTCTGAATGGCGCGGGAATCCGCGCTCGCGAATGCCCGGCTATCTGGATCGGCCGGATCGTCTCCGGCAAGGATGCCGAGGATGAGCGCCAGGTCGGCAAGAGAACGGGCGAACGCGCCGACATGATCGAGCGTGCGCGAGAGCGCCAGCACCCCCGCGCGCGAGATCAGGCCATGGCTCGGCTTGACCGCGAACACTCCACAGAAGGCGGCTGGCCGGATCACCGAGCCGTTGGTCTGCGAACCGAGCGCGAGCGGCACCATGTTGGCGGCGACGGCGGCCGCCGAGCCGGATGAAGAGCCGCCCGGCGTGCGCGTCACGTCGTGCGGATTGCGGGTCGGGCCGGGGTGGTAATAGGCGAATTCCGTCGTCACGGTCTTGCCGAGGATCACCGCGCCCGCGGCACGCAGCTTGGCGGCGACAGTGGCGTCGCGTACCGGTCGGCGTCCCGCGCAGAGCGGCGAGCCGAATTCCGTCGGATAGTCCGCAGTATCGATAATGTCCTTGAGCGCGACGGGAATGCCATGCAGCGCCCCGAGCGGAAGGCCTTGCCCGCGGCGTTCGTCGAGCGCGCGCGCCTGGGCGAGAACGTGCTCGCGATCGAGGTGAACGAAGGCCTTGATCTCGCCGTCGACTGCCTCGATGCGCGCGAGGCAGGCCCGCGCATAGTCTTGAGCGGAAAACGCGCCGCCTGCGAGTTCGGCCGCGGCTTCGCTTGCGGTCAAGCTTACGAGTGACTTGTCGGGCAAACGTGCGCTCCCGCTTCTTGCTCCTTGCGTAACGGATTGTGGGTTGGTCCGCCCAGCGCCAACGCCATCGATCGCCTTGGGCGAACCGCGAGCGCCCTATCGCAATGCCAGACCATAGATCATGTAGCACGCGAACACGACCAAGAAGATGTCCCCCATGATGTACCCGATGCGGGTTGAATATCTGAACATGGTCGCTGTCTTCGATGATGCACCGCGGCTAATGTACGATCATCCCCGTGAACACGTAGGCTTGCAGCATCACCAGCACGCCGACAAGGCAAGCAAGCGCAATCGAGTGCCCGAAAACGAAACGCAGAATCGAGCCCTCGTGCCCGAACCAGTTCGTGGCGGTCGACGCAACGACAATGGATTGGGCATCGATCATCTTACCCATCACTCCCCCCGACGAATTGGCGGCTCCCATCAGGATCGGCGAAAGCCCGAGCTGCTCCGACGTGATCTTCTGCAGATTGCCGAACAGAATATTTGATGCAGTGTCGGAGCCGGTGAGCGCGACCCCGAGCCAGCCAAGAAGCGTCCCGAAGAAAGGATAGAGTACCCCGGCGCCGGCAAAGGCGAGCCCGAGCGTCGCATCGAGCCCCGACAGCCGGGTAAGCGTACCAATCGCCAGCATAGCCGAAATGGTGATGAGCGAATACGCGCACACCTTGATGGTTCGAGCATAGGACTTGACCATGCGGCCGGGAGAAAATCCCATCATGAAGCCGGCGATCATCGCCGCAATCAACATACCGGTGCCGGTGTAGGACAGCCAGGTGAAGGAGAACACTGCAGCTTCCGGCGTCGGCCTGGCAGCCACCGGCGGGACCTTGTTGATCAAATTGTGCAGATCGGGAACCGCATAATTCCACGTCGTGTACGGGTTCACCAGCGACTTGAACCAGCCCGTGCCCCAAATCAGCAGTACGGCGCAAACAATGATCCAAGGCAGAATGGCCGCCCACACCTGACCCCTGCTCAGCTTCGAGATCGCCACGCTCGGTTTCGCCATTGTTGCTGCGGACACGTCATGGCTGCGCAGCGCTGGTGAGGTCCAGACCTCCTTTGGCTGCCACACCTGAAGAAAGCCGATGAGGCAAGCCATCGAGATGAGAGACGCACCGATATCGACGATCCACGGATTGATAAAGTTGGAGATGAGAAATTGCGGGATCGCAAACGAGACGCCGCAGACGAGAATGGCCGGCCAAATCGCCAGCATTCCGCGCCAGCCGGCGAACACCCAGATCAGCCAAAACGGCACGATCAACGAGAAGAACGGCAATTGCCGTCCCACCATGGCGCCGAGCAGATAGGGATCGATTCCGGTCACGCTGGACAAACCGGCGATCGGAGTACCAAGCGCGCCGTAGGCCACTGGCGCGGTATTTGCGATCAGCGAGAGGCCGGAAGCCGCAAGCGGCGAGAAGCCAAGTCCGATCAGAATTGCGCCGGTAACGGCGACCGGCGTGCCGAAGCCGGAAGCCCCTTCGAAGAAAGCACCGAACGAGAACGCGATGAGCAACAGCTGCAATCGGCGATCGCCGGTTACGCCGCCGATCGTCGCCTGCAGCGTCTCGAACGCACCCTTCTCCACTGTCAACCGGTACAGGAAAATAACATTGAGAACGATCCAGCCGATGGGAAAAAACCCGGTCACTGCGCCGAGAACCGTCGCGCGCAATGACATGTCCGTTGGCATCGTGAAGATGTAGATCGCCACGAGGTTGGCAACGATCAGCGCGGTGATGGCAGCAATATGAGCTTTGACCCGATTGGATGCGATCAGCGCCAGCAGGATCACGACCGGCAGCGCAGCGGCGAGCGTCGATAGAGCGGCGCTGCCGAGCGGGTTATAGACCTGGTTCCACATTCCTCGACCCCTCTCGATTCACATCGCCTATTCCACATGCAAGCACGTTGGCAATCAATAGCAACCGCGGAACGCAGATTGCCTTTCCGTTCCCATAAGGCGGTTCTCGACATCGGGTTCGTCACGTCCACGTCCGATGCTTTGCCGCCGAACAGCCGCAACGAACGATTTCACCGCCGATGAGTTCTCCCGCAGAATCCTGCTGCGAGAGAGGACCGCACGTTGGGCATCTTCGATTTCGTTTTGGGCCGGAGGCTCGCCAACCGCGAATCCGAACAGCGGAAGATCGGCGCCTTCGAGGGCCTGCCGGCAATGGGCCTTGATGGCTTGGCTTCTTCCGCGTACGGCCCGGAGGCGGCGCTCGCGATTCTCATCCCGCTCGGCGCCGCCGCGAGCTCCTACCTGCCCTGGGTGATGGCGCCCATCGTGGCGCTGCTCGCGTTCTTGTTCGCCTCCTACTGGCAGACCCTCCGCGCCTACCCGACCAACGGCGGCGCCTATGTCGTCGCCAAGGAGAATTTGGGCACCAACGTCAGCCTCCTCGCGGCCGCGGCGCTCATGGTCGATTACGTGCTCAATGTCGCGGTGGGGATCGCGGCAGGAGTGGGGGCGCTCGTCTCCGCCGTTCCAGCGCTACATCCCTATATCCTTCCGCTGTGCCTGGGCCTGCTCGCGTTGATCACACTCGTCAACCTGCGTGGCACGCTCGACGCGGGCCGGATGTTTGCCATGCCCGCGTATCTGTTCGTCGGCAGCTTTCTGCTCATCCTCGGCATCGGGGCTTACAGAATAATCATGGAGAACGGCACGCCGGCGCCGATCGTCGCTCCGCCGGCGATGGGAGAGGCCGCGGAAAGCGCCGGGCTGTGGCTGTTGCTGCGCGCCTTTGCCAGCGGCTGCACGGCGATGACTGGCGTGGAAGCAGTCTCGAACGGCGTGAGCGCGTTTCGCCAGCCGTCCGTGAAATACGGACATCGCACCTTGCTGGCCATCGTCGTGATGCTGGGAGCGCTGCTCATTGGCATCGCCTACCTCGTGCGCGCCTATGGTGTCGGCGCGATGGACCAGAGCCAGGCCGGCTATCGCAGCGTACTCTCGCAGCTCGTAGCTGCGGTGGTGGGGAACGGCACGTTCTATTACGTCGCGATCGGCTCGCTCCTGTGCGTGCTGGCGCTGTCGGCGAATACAAGCTTCGTCGATTTCCCGCGACTGTGCCGGATGGTCGCGCAGGACGGTTTCTTGCCGGAATCGTTCGGCATCGCCGGGCGCCGCCTCGTCTTCGACGTCGGCATTCTTTATCTGGGGGCGACTGCAGGCATCCTGCTCGTCGCTTTTGCAGGGATCACCGATCGTCTCATCCCCCTCTTTGCCATCGGTGCGTTTCTCACGTTCACGCTGTCGCAGGCGGGGATGGTCCGCCACTGGCAGCGCGCATTGCGCGCTTCACCGACAAGAGCCGCTGGATTGCGCATGCACCTCTGCATCAACGCGCTCGGCGCGACCATGACAGCAATTGCGCTGGTCGTCATCGTTATTGCAAAATTCGTCGAAGGCGCCTGGATCACGATCGTGGTCGTCCCCTGCGTGATCCTGCTGTTGAAAACTATTCGAAGCTATTACGAGGAGCTTTATGCGCACATGCGCGACCCCACGCCGCTCGATCTGCGCGGGATCGAGGCCCCCATCGTGCTCGTCACGTTCGAGAGTTGGAACAAGCTCAGCGACAATGCGCTCAGGTTTGCGCTCAGCATCTCGGAGGACGTCGTGGCCGTGCATCTCTCGCAACTGAGCGGGCCCGACCGGGATGAGCAGCAGCGCTGGCTGCGCAAGCAGTGGCGCGACGATGTCGAAGCTCCCGCGATCGCAGCGGGTCTGCTCCCGCCGCGCCTCGTCGTGCTGAACGCGCAATATCGCGCGATGCATCAGCCGATCCTCAAACTGATCCGCGAGCTGCAAGGAAAATTTTCCCGACGCCGCATCGCGGTTCTTATTCCGGAGGTGGTTAAGCGGCGCTGGTACCAACACGTCCTGCATACTCACCGGGCGGAACGCCTGCGACGAAAGCTGATGCTGCTCGGAGGATCGGACCTCACCGTGATCAACGTACCATGGTGCCTTGAATCCCCCACCCTGAGCGCACGTGAACGACCGAGCGCGAGAGCCGACGCAACAGCGGAACGCGCTTCCGGCTCATCGCAGCGAAGGACGCCAGCACGCGGGCCGTGATTCGCACGAGCGGAATTTCGCTCGATAGTGCAGGCGCCGCCCCGGCGCCGGCGCAGATGCAAGCCGCCGAGCGGCCTCTGCTCGCGCCTGTCGTGTCAGCCGCCGTAGAGATAGGCCGGCAGCCAAAGCGTCATGCCCGGCCACACATACATGATCACCATGCAGAGGATGATGACCACCATGTACGGCATCATGCCCGCAAAGATCTGGTTGAGCGTGACGTGCGAGGGCGAGACGCCTTTGAGATAGAACGCCGACATCGCCACGGGCGGCGACAGGAACGCCGCCTGCAGGTTCACGAACACCAGCGTTCCCCACAGGACCGGGTCGATGTTGAAATGCTTGAGGAGCGGCAGAAAGATCGGCACGAAAATCACGATGATTTCCGTCCACTCGAGCGGCCAGCCGAGCAGGAAGATGATCGCCTGCGACAGGATCATGAACTGCACGGGCGACATGTTGAGCGACAGCACCCATTTCTCGACCAGCGCTTGCCCGCCGAGAATTGCGAACACGCCCGAGAACAAGGCCGAACCGACGAACAGCCAGCAGACCATGGCGGTGGTTTTGGCGGTCAGGAACACCGCTTCCTTGGTGCGCTTCCAGTCGAGCGTGCGCGCCTGAAAAGCGAGCAGAAAGGCGCCGGCGGCACCGACGGCGGCGGATTCGGTCGCCGTTGTGATTCCGAAAAGGATGACCGCGAGGACGACGACGGTGAGAATGCCGAGCGGCATCACGGAGGAGGTCAGGAGCTTCAGGACCTCGAAGCGGTCGGCGTCCATTCTCCAGTAGTAACGAACGAGCACCAGCACCCCGGCAGCGGCGCACAGCGCAAACCAGAAATAGAACGCTTGCGGCGGCCCCTGTTCGGCCGGGGCTGCCGGCCCGCTCTCCAAACCGGGAGTCCCCAATTGCTGCACGCCCGACACGGCGGCCTCCGCAGCCGCCTGCTGATGAATCACGACGTACCACCAGATCAACCAGAGCGTGCCTGCAATCAAAGCAAACGGCACGAGCGCGATGCACAGATTCTTGAGCAGCATCCAATAGCCAAGGCGACGCCCGTCCGCCTCGATCTTCCTCGCCTTCGCCGGCGAGAGCAGCGCCTGGCCGAGCGCAAAGAGCATGTTGGACGAATACAGCGCCTGGAATTTTCGCAGCCATTCCGGCACCGGCACCCGCGTCTGGTTTTCCGGCAGCGGCGGCGCAATCTTCGGATTAATCATCGCCCAGCCGACGATATAGATGAGGTAGAGCAGCGCCAGAAAGAAGCCGGGGAACATCGCGGCCGCGTAGAGCTTCACGACCGACTGCCCGGCCACCGCTGCGTAGACGATGATCATGACCGACGGCGGAATCAGAATTCCGAGCGTTCCGCCCGCGGTAATCACGCCGGAGGCGAGTTTCACGTCATAGCCGGCGCGCAGCATCGGATTGAACGCAATCACGCCCATCAGGACTACGACCGCACCGACGAGGCCGCTGGCAATCCCCCAGAACGTGCAGACGATCAGCGTGGCGACGGCGAGCGATGCCGGCACGCGCCGGAACGCAAGCTGAATGCTGTAGAACATCTTGTCGACCAACGCGCCGCGTTCCATCACGTAACCCATGAGAACGAACAGGGGGATGGAGATCAGCACGTCGTTGGTCATCGCGCCGTAGGTGCGCTGGACCATCAGGTCGAACACCCGATTGTCGGCGAGCGAGCTATGCGAGGGATCATAGAACGCGATGTAACCGAAGAAGATCCCCAGTCCCATCAGCGTGAAGGCCGTTGGGAATCCCATCATGATCACGATCACGATGAGGGCGAGCATCGTGAGCCCCAGGGCGGGGTCGCTCATGTGTTGAGTTCCCCGCCCATGCCGCGCTGACGCGCAGCCTCGTCGATCTCGTGGGCGCGCTCAATGGCGATCTTGCGCGATTCCTCGTCGACGTACTCGCTGTGCGCCAGCTGCTCTTCGACGACGTCGATTTCCGCCACGTCATGCAGGCGGCTTGGCCATTTGCCGCTTTTCAGGCAGACCACGCAGCGCACCATCTCGGCAACGCCTTGCAGCATCACCAGGACTCCCGCGATCGGGATGACGGTCTTGAACTGATAGACCGGTGGCCCCTCCGCAGTGACAGTCGAATGCTCGGCGATGCGCCACGAAATGGCGGCGTAGTCGTAACCCGCGTAGATCAACGCGGCGATGCCGGGAAAGAAGAACACCAGATAAAGCACGATGTCGAGGCCGGCCTGCGTGCGCGGCCGCATCGAGCTGTAGAGGAAATCCCCGCGCACGTGCGCGTTCTGCGCCAGGGTGTAGGCACCGGCCAGCATGAACAGCGTGCCGTACATCATGTTGTCGGCGTCGAAGATCCACGCCGTCGGCGCATTCAGGATGTACCGCTTGAAGACCTCCACGCAAACGATGGCCATCAGCGCAATGATCAGCCAGGCCGCGGCCTTGCCGACCCAGGTGCTGATCCCGTCAATCGTGTGGAGAAAGCGCTGGACGGTCATTCATCAGCTGCCGCAGAGTTCGAAGAGACGCGAAAAAGCACCACCCGGTCGTTTCACCGAATGGTGCTTTGCCGGTTAGCAGGACTATCAGATGGGCTTCTTCGCGTTCGCCCCCCAGTAGTGCTCGAACGCCATGCGGCGGCTCACGACGGTGTCCTGCTCCCATTGCGTTGCACGCTTGGCGAAAGCCAGCTGCGATTCGACGATCTCCTTGAACAGCGGATTTGTCGCGGCGTATTTCTTCACGACCTCGTCGTAGACCTCGAGCTGTCGTTTGAGAACGGAGTCGGGCGTCTTGTAGAACTTCACCTTGTCCGTCGTTTGCAGCGTGATGTAGTCCTGCGAGTAGCGGTCGATCGCTTTCCACTGCATGTCCTGCGATGCCGCCTCGACCGCATTGGCGATGATGGCCTTCAATTTGTCCGGCAGCGCGTCGTACTTGGTCTTGTTGAAGGTGATCTCGAATTGCTCGGCGTTCTGGTGATAGCTCTGCAGCATGCACACCTTCGCGACGTCGGCGAAGCCGAGCGCGCGATCCGACGAGGCGTTATTGAATTCCGCCGCGTCGAGCAGGCCGCGGTCCATGGCAGCGACGATCTCGCCGCCAGGGAGTGCGTTCACCGCGGCGCCCAAGCCCTGGAACACATCGATGGAGATGCCGACGGTGCGGAACTTGAGGCCCTTGAAATCGTCGGCCTTCGTAATCGGCTTCTTGTACCAGCCGAGCGGCTGTGTCGGCATCGGTCCGTAGGGGAACGAAACGACATTCGCGCCGATCGAGTTATAGAGCTTCTCGAGCAGTTCCTTGCCGCCGCCGTATTTGTGCCAGGCCAGCAGCATGTTCGCGTCCATGGCATATCCCGGGCCCGAGCCCCAGAGTGCCAGCGCGGTCTGCTTGCCATAGTGGTAGACGAGCACGCCGTGTCCGCCGTCGAGTGTCCCTTTCGACACCGCATCGATCAGCTGGAAGGCGGGCACCACGGCACCGGCGGGCAGCACCTCGATCTTGAGGTCGCCGCCGGTCATGTCGTTCACTTTCTTGGCGTAATCCAGCGCGTACTCGTGGAATATGTCTTTCGAGGGCCATGTGCTCTGCCAGCGCATGCTGATCGGCCCCTGCGCGCTGACCACGGCCGGTGCGGTTATCGTCGCCGCCGTCGCCAGCCCGGCCGTCAAAACGAACCGGCGGCGGGTCGTTTCGGTCGATCGCGAATTTCCTGACATCGAGTCTCCTCCCTCGGCGCCGGCAAGGAACGTGCGCCGGGTCGCCTGCTTGGACGTGCGTGGTTGTGTGGTGCTCATGAGCATTACCCTCCTTCGTGTTGTTACCTGCGGCTTCTGGGGGCCGCTTGGTGAACCATCCGGACAGGTGTTCTATTCCGGATTGGCCTAGCTTGTACGGGGTGCCTTTGGGCTAGACAAGGCTCGAATTGTCTCGCCCTTTACCGCGCGGCGCCGCGAAACCGCCAAGCCCCTGCGCCAAGACGACGCGCCGGCACCCGCGAAGGGCGGGGATTTTTGCCCCTCCCCGGCAGCACAGGAGAAACCCGTGTCACGCCTGTTTTCGACGCTCGCCATCATTTGGCGGCTTGCCCACCCCTACTTCTTTTCCGAGGACCGGCGCGCCGGCCGTTCGCTGCTTGCGGCGGTGGTCGCGATCGAGCTTTCCACGGTCGCCATCAACGTCATGCTCAACCAATGGAACAACCGATTCTACAATGCGCTGCAGGAGCGCAACTGGGACAGCTTCATCTTCGAGCTCGGATTTTTTTGCGTGCTCGCCGGCTCTTACATCGCGCTCGCGGTGTACCAGCTCTACCTCAATCAATGGCTGCAAATTCGCTGGCGCCGCTGGATGACGCGGCAATATCTCGATCACTGGCTTGCCGCCGCCAATCATTACCGCATGCAGCTGCTCGGCGACGCCGCCGACAATCCGGATCAGCGCATCGCCGAGGACATCAATTATTTCATCGAGCGCACGCTCGCCCTCGGCATCGGACTGCTGAGCGCGATCGTGACCTTGGGCTCCTTTGTCGTGATCCTCTGGGGGCTCTCGGAAGCCGCGCCGCTGCATCTGTTCGGCACCACGTTTGCCATCCCCGGCTATCTGGTCTGGGCCGCGCTCACTTATGCGGTGATCGGAACCGTGCTGACACATCTCGTCGGCTGGCCCCTCATCGCCCTCAACTTCCGCCAGCAGCGGTTCGAAGCCGACTTTCGCTTCAACCTCGTCCGCGTGCGGGAAAACTCCGAGCAGATCGCGTTGCTGGGCGGAGAAGCCGCGGAACGCGAGCGCTTGCTCGATCGGTTCGGCCAGATCGTCGCCAACTGGATGGCAATCATGCGGCGCACGAAGCGCCTCACCTTCCTGACCACTGGCTACGCCCAGGTCGCGATCGTGTTTCCATTCGTCGTGACGAGCCCGGCATATTTCGCCGGGCGCGTGCAGCTCGGCGGCCTCATGCAGACCGCCTCCGCCTTCGGCAGCGTGCAGACCGCGCTGTCGTTTTTTGTCACTGCGTACCGGCAGCTCGCGGAATGGCGCGCGGTGATCGCGCGGCTCGACGGCTTCAACATGGCCGTCGAAAACGCGCAGGCCGTGGCGACGCGCAAGCCGGTGATCGAGCGCGCCGCGCGGCAAGGGCGCCAAGCCATTGCGATCGAGGAGCTGCTCGTCCGACTGCCCGGGGGAATGCCGCTCGTCGCCGCCGACGACATCACCATCGC
>Ga0209577_10007076_pt1 | contig 10336 bp, 13 predicted proteins | sample GraSoiAngelo_109_FD_185874 | JGI IMG/M metagenome (GOLD analysis project Ga0209577, IMG submission 185874) | Grasslands soil microbial communities from the Angelo Coastal Reserve, California, USA - 14_0903_12_20cm (SPAdes) (version 2) | ecosystem: Environmental > Terrestrial > Soil > Grasslands...
GGCGGCGCCTATCCGGAGGTCGCGGTGAGGGTTCAGGCCCTGAGCGCCACTCTGCGCGGTGAGGAGGAGCGGTTCGCGGCCACGCTGCAGCGGGGCATGGAGACGCTGAACACGCTGCTCGACCGGGGCAGCCTCGAACCGGAGGAGGTCTTTCATCTCCACGACACACTGGGATTCCCCAAGGAGCTGAGCCTGGAGCTGGCGCGGGACCGCGGGATCCGCGTCGACCCCTTGAGGGTCGATCAGCTCATGGAGGCGCAGCGAGAACGCAGTCGCGGTATGGGAGCTGCCTTCAGCGGTCCCGTCGCCAGGACCGCGACGCGCTTCACCGGATACGAGCAGCTGGAGGCGGATACGGCGGTCAGCGAGCTCTTCCAGGTGGCCGGCCAGCCCGAGCTGATCGACCTCTTTCTGGCCGAGACGCCGTTCTACGCGGAGCGCGGCGGCCAGGCTGCGGACGGCGGCTGGATGACCTGGGGTGGGGGAGAGGGAGAGGTCGTCGACGTCCAGGCGCAGGGCGAGGCCGTCCGCCACCGGGTCCGGATCAGGGGCCGCTCCCCAGCCGCGGGCGAACCGGTCCATGCCGAGGTCGATCGGGTCCGCAGGCTCAGAACCGCCCGTCATCACTCGGCCACCCATCTCCTCCATCGCGCCCTGCGCCAGGTGCTGGGCGAGACGGCGACCCAGGCGGGCTCGGCCGTGTCAGCCGATTACGCCACCTTCGACTTCCGCTTCCCCAGGGCGCTCACCGCGGAAGAGGTCGATCGCGTGGGCGATCTCCTGAACGAGAAGATCCGGGAGGACCTTCCACGCCGGGTCGACGAGATGCCGCTGGAGGAGGCGGTCCGCAGCGGCGCGGTGGCGCTCTTCGACGAGAAGTACGGGGATCGCGTTCGGGTCGTCTCCTTCGGGGAATGGGCCCGCGAGCTGTGCGGCGGCACCCACGTCGAGCGCAGCGGACAGATCGGGCTGGCTCTGATCGGACCGGACCGGTCGATCGGAGCCGGGATCCGCCGCATCGAGATGCGCGCCGGTGAGACAGCCTACCGGCATGTGCGGGCTGAGGAGACCGTCCTCCGCCGCCTGGCGGAGGCGCTCAAGGGCACTCCCTCGGACCTGCCCCAGAAGGTCGACGCCCTCCAGGCGGACCTGAGGCGGCTGGAGAAAGAGGTGGAGGCGCTTCGCCAGCGGCTGGCGGCCGGGTCCGCGGTCCAGGTCGAGGAGGCCCAGGTCGCCGGCGTCAAGGTGCTGCTCCAGGTGGTCGACCCACAGGAGCGGGATCTCAAGCTCTATTTCGACCAGCTCCTGCGGCGCGCGCCGGACGGCGGCGTGGCCGTGGTCGTGGGAGGCCAGAGGTTTGCGATCAAGGTCGCCGGCCTCGACGGCCGACTTCAGGCCAACGACCTGGTCCAGGCCTTTCGCCGGGTGGTCGGGGGCAAAGGCGGCGGTCGCGGCCCGGTGGGGGAGGGTGGAGGCATCGATCCGAGCCGGCTCGAGGATGGCTTCCGCGCCATCCAGGCGTTCGTGCGCCAGCGGCTGGAATCGGGCTGATGCTCAACCTGAAGCGGCGTCTCAAGCGGCTCCGCAAGGGCGAGCAGTACGAGAATCTCTACACCGCTCTCGACATCGGGACCGAATACATCAAGGCCCTGGTGGTCCGGCGCGAGGGCCGCAATGGGGTGGTCCTCGGCGCCTCCAGGGAGCGGCAGGCTTTCGCCGACATGCAGGCAGGGGTGCCCTCGGACATCCAGGGCATCATCGAGACCTGCGACCGGGCGATGTCGCGCGCCGAGGACATGTGCGACACCATCCCGGGCCAGGCCGTGATCGGGATCGCGGGCGAGCAGGTCAAGGGGTTCAGCACCTCGGTGACCGTCCCTCGCGCCGATCCCCAGCTGAAGATCAACGAGGTCGAGCTGGTCCAGACCCTGCAGCTGGTGGAGAAGCGGGCCATGCGCGAGGCGCGGCACCTGATGAGTCTCGAGCTGGGTGTCCCCGACGTCGACGTGAAGCTGATCAACTCGGCGATCACCAGCGTCCGCATCGACGGCTTCACGGTCAGCAACCCGCTCGATTTTCAGGGAAAGCAGATGGTGGTGAGCGCCTTCAACACCTTCGCTCCTCTGACCCACATCGGCGCGCTGCAGACGATCGCCTCGGAGCTGGACCTGGAGCTGGTGGCGGCCGTCGCCGAGCCCTACGCCATGGCTCGCTGCGTGGCCACGGACGAGGTCTACGACTTCGGCGGCATCTTCATCGACATCGGGGGCGGTACCACGGACGTTGCCCTGGTGCGCAACGGCGGCATCGAGGGGACCCGGATGTTCCCCATCGGCGGGAGGGCTTTCACCAAGAAGCTGGCAGCCCAGCTCGGCGTCTCTTTTGCCGACGCCGAGGCGGTCAAGCTGCGCCACTCCAGGGGCGAGCTGCCCGCGGCCCAGGCGGATCGGGTCCGTGGGGCACTGTCCCGGGACGCCGAGGTGCTGGTCGAGGCGGTGGCGATCACGCTCCAGGAGATGGCCAGGGGCGACCGGCTGCCGAACGCCATCTACCTCGCGGGCGGCGGGAGCGCGCTGCCGGAGGTGCGCCACCAGCTGGACGGGTTCGACTGGGATCGGCTCCCCTTCGGACGGACCCCGGCGATCACCGTGCTGCGGCCGGTCGACGTCCGCGGCATCTACGACTCGACCGGTCTCCTGCTGGATCAGCAGGACATCACTCCAATGGGACTCGCCTTCCACGCCATCCAGCAGGGGACGGGCGAGGACGGACCTCTCTACGGCGTGATGCGCAAGGTCCTCAAGGCCATGAAAGTCTGATAGCGTAACTGCTCGACGCGGCAGGGCGTTTGCGCTATGACTGTCGGCGTAGAACGCTGCGGCAACTCTCAGTGATATGAAGACGCTCACCAAGCTGCTCTACGTCGAGGTCGACGAGGAGGTCACCGACCTCGTGGACCGGCTGCGCGGACTTGCGGACGAGGAGGCCGTGACCTTCGTCGTCCCCGAGCGGGCCCGCTCCCTGCAGAGCCCGATGAGCTTCCGCCTGCTCAAGCGCTACGCCGACGCCTACGGCAAGCACGTCAACCTCATCAGCCCGGACCCTCGTCTCCAGTCGCTGGCCCTGGAGTCGGGATTTTCCGCCTTCCCCAGCCTGGCCGCCTACGACTCGGGCAGCGAGGTTCACCGGCCACAGCTGGGCGCCGGCGAGGAGCGCCAGGGCGTGGCCTCCGTCGCAACCGTGGCCGCCGCCGTCGCCGAGCCGGCTGTGGTCCCGTCGGGCGTAGGCCAGGTCCGGACCGCCGATGTGCTCTCCGCCGCTCCCCAGCCCCGTCGCACGCAGCCGGCCTCGGGCGGCCGGCCGCCGGTCCGGCCCGGAGACCGGCGCCTCTATTACGTGGGCGGCGGGGCTCTCGCCCTGCTCTTCCTGCTCCTGGCCACCCTCTTCGTGCCCAGTGCCGACGTCCGGGTCACCGTAGCCGGGACGCCGCTGAAGACGGACATGCAGCTGATCGGGATGCCCAACCCGGTGCCCGGGACGATCGACCACTTTCCGACCACGGTCATCACCTCGACCCAGACCCAGACCGCGCAGGGGACGGCGACCGGCCAGAAGCAGATCTCCGCGATCGCCGCCAGCGGAAGCGTTACCTTCACCAGTCGTTGCGACGGTCTCCTGTGCAGCGTGGGGACGATTCGGAAGGGCACCTTCGTCGACAACACCTCAGGCCAGCGCTATTCCACGACCGCCAAAGCGGATCTACCCTACGGCGGCTCGGTCCAGGCGCCGATTCAGGCGGTCAACGCGGGCGCGGCCGGCAACACGGACAAGGGAACTGTCACCGTCGTCGAAGACCATCAGCTCGCCGGCGACGTCACGGTCACCAACGGTAATGCAATCGGCGGCGGTGCCGATCAGCGGGTGGCGACAGTGATCCAGCAGTCAGACCTCGACGCTGTCAAGCAGGCGCTCTCCTCCCAGCTCAATCCCAAGCTCCAGGACGACCTGAACTCGCAGGCCAAGGGCAAGCACCTGGTGGCGCCGGACCAGCCCAAGGTGGACGTCTCGACCGATCACCAGCTGACCCTCAACGCCACCGGTGTGGTCTTCGACAACGCGGCGGTCACCAGGCTCCTCCGGGGCGAGCTGAAGCGCAAGGTCCAGGTCGGCTCGGAGCTGACCTCCGACCAGCCGAAGACAACCTACGACGTCGCCCAGGCCACCAGCGACGGCAGCGTGACCCTGAACGGCCACGCCTCCGGATACACGGTGATCGTCTTCTCGCAGCCCGCGATCCGAGCCCACATCAAGGGCCGGTCGCCTTCCAGCGCCCGCAGCTTCCTCCAGGGCCTGCCCAACGTGGTCGACGTGACCCTGCGCCAGGATCCGATCGCCCTCCCCTGGCTGCCCTTCTTCTCGTCCCACATCACGATCCGGATCGAGGAGGTCAGCGGGACCGGCTCGGCTTGAGTGCCCGGTTTCTTGCCATCGACCCGGGCACGGTGCGCCTGGGCCTGGCGGTGAGCGACCCGGCCGGGATCATCGCCCAGCCGCTCCAGGTGCTCCACCGGCGCTCGCCCCGGGAAGACCTGGCGGCCCTGAGGCGCATCGTCCAGGAGCTTGAGGTCGAGCGGATCGTGGTCGGTCTGCCGCGTCTGATGGATGGTAGGCTGGACGTTGCCGCCGCGGCCGCACAGGCGTTCGGCGCCGAGGTGGAACGGGCTACCGGCAAACCGGTGGCATACTGGGACGAACGGTTGACCACGGTGGCGGCGGAGCGGCATCTGATCGCTCAGGGTGCTCGCCGCCTGAAGCGGCGGTCGAACGTGGATCAGGTGGCGGCGACGCTGCTGCTGCAGGGATACCTCGATTACCAGGCCGGCCGTGGGAAGGAGACGGATGATGCCACAGGGGATTGAACCGGACGGCGAGGTCCAGACCATCGAGCTGGTCAACGACAAGACCGGGGAGGAGGAGAGCTACCTCGTCCACGACGTGGTCGAGATCGAGGGTGAGACCTACTACGTGCTCCAGGCCGAGACCGACGAGGAGCGGGTGCTCATTCTCCGCCGCGATGGTGAGGCCCTGGTCACCCTGGACGAAGACGAGCACGACCGCGTCGTCGAGCAGCTCGAAGCCCTCGAGGACGAGGACGAAGAGCTCGAGGAGGACGGCGAGGCGGAAGGCTCCGACTGAATGACGCCTTCGCCGCGCCGCCCCGGGGGTGCGCCCCGGGCGCCTGGGCGGGGACGCACCTGCCTGCAGCTGATCGTGGTGCTGATCTTCCTGCTCCCGGCCATGATCGGCATTCCGGCCGTGGTGGGCTATGCCTACCTCGACCATCAGCTCCATACTCCCGCCAACCCGGGGAGCGGGAAGGTCCGCTTCGTGGTCCCGCCGGGCTCCTCCTTCGCGCAGGTGGCGGACACCCTGCACCAGGCGGGGCTGATCGACAACGCCATCGTCTTCCGCCTCTATGCCCGCTACCAGCGCCTGGACCGCAGCGTGGAGGCCGGTGAGTACGAGCTGAGCCGCAACCTGAACATGCAGCAGATCCTGACTGCGCTCCAGACGGCCGTTCCCAGGGAGATTTTCATCACCGTTCCCGAGGGCTACACGATCCAGAAGACCGCCGCCAGGCTGGACCAGATCGGCGGCTCGATCAAGGGGGCTGACTATCTCGACCTGGCCCAGCACGGCAACTTCGATTACGACTTCCTGCAGGGCCGGCCGGCCGGCGCCAGCCTGGAAGGGTTCCTCTTCCCGGACACCTACCTCGTGCCCCGCGATGCGATCGCAAAACAGCTGATCACCCTCCAGCTCGACCAGTTCGGGCGGACCTGGACCGCCGACCGCAAGGCCGCCGCCGGGCGCCGGAAGCTCAGCGTGCGCGAGGTCGTCACCCTGGCCTCGATCGTCGAGCGCGAGGCCCGCTTCGACGTCGATCGCGGCCTGGTGGCCAGCGTCTTCTACAACCGGCTGGCGATCAACATGCCCCTCCAGGCGGATGCCACGGTGCTCTACGCCAAGGGCGTCTGGCAGGCGGGAGTCACGCAGGAGGACCGCAAGGTCGACTCCCCATACAACACGTACCTGCATGCGGGTCTCCCACCGGGACCGATCGCCAACCCCGGCGTCAGGACGATCGATGCCGTCCTGGCCCCACCCACCACCACCTACATCTATTACCTGTCCGACCCGCAGGGCCACAACCACTACGCCACGACCTACGATCAGTTCGTCCAGCTGCTCCACCAGTACGGCCTCCAGTAGGCGCGGGCTGCTGTACAATCCGCAGGCCGAATGAGCCGGCTGCTCGTCGCCCTGCTCTGGGCCGCCATCGGACTGGCGGTGGGCCAGGGGATCAACCTGTTCTCCCAGTGGCAGGCCAGGGTCGAGGCCCGCTCCGATCCCGAGCTGGACCCGCGGATGCGTCCCTGGGAGCATGCGATCGCGCCCGGCCTGACTGCCGTCCTCTTCGGGCTGTTCGCCTGGCAGATCGGGGCCGGCCTGCTCCTGCTCATCGATTCGGTCTACGTGGCCATCCTGGTCCAGGTCTTCGCCTTCGACCTCAAGCACCGCTACATCCTGGACGTGGTCATGCTGCCCAGCTGGGTGATCGCGCTGGCGCTGGCCTTCGTGACGCCCTGGAGCCCAGGGGCGAGCTGGCCGGGTCCGGACTGGCGCACCGCCGTGCTGGCCGCGCTGATCGCGGGCGCGGTCTTCTTCGTCCTCTTCTTCGTCGGCACCTGGATCTTCGGCCAGGAGGCGTTCGGATTTGGGGACGTCAAGCTGGCCGTCTTCATCGGGTTGTGCACGGGCCTGACCAACCTGCGCATGGTCCATGCCCTGCTGGCCGGCGTCTACATCGGCGGGGCGGCGGCCGTGATCCTGCTCCTCAGCCGGCGCGCCGGGCTGCGCCAGGCCGTACCCTACGCTCCCTTCCTGGTGGCCGGGACCGTCCTCACCCTGCTGGTCCAGCGACCGTGAGGGGAGGCGACCTGCTGCCGGATGAGCGGGTGCTCCTCACCGCCCGCCAGCATCGGGTGGTCCTGGTCCGGCCCTTCGCCGTGACCCCGGTCGCGGTACTGGTCGTCGTCGTCGCCCTCCTGCTGATGCCGCTGCGGGGTGAGCTTCGCCTCTTCTTCGCCCTGGCGGCGCTGCTGATCGGGGTGTTGATCCTCAACCTCTATTACTGGCGCTGGCGGGCGCACGAGTACGTCATCACCGACCAGCGAGTCATCCTGAACGAGGGCGTGCTCGCCCGCTTTTCGCGCTCCATCGCGATCGACCGGATCCAGGACCTGACCGTGTACCAGGGGCTCTGGGGACGGACCTGGGGCTTCGGCGACGTCGAGCTGGAGTCCGCCGGACGCGAGGGCGGGGAGTGGCTGCACCTGGTGCCGCATCCGCAGCAGGTGCGCAACGTGATCTTCTCCCAGATCGAGGCCCGTCGGTGATGGCTGGCCTGTCTGCTATCATCGCCGACGCCTGCGAGCAGGCAGCTTCACAACATCCATGGTGGGTCCGAACGAGTTCCGCAACGGCATGACCATCGAATGGGAGGGCGAGCCCTACGTCGTGCTCCAGTACCAGCAGAGCCAGCTGGGTCGGGGTGACACCTTCTTCCGAACCAAGCTGAAGCACCTCCGCAGCGGGGCCATCATCGAGCAGAAGTTCCGCGACAAGGACCGCTTTCCACGGGTCCGCATCGAGCGGGTGCCGATGCAGTATCTCTACAGCGACGGCGATCGGCACTTTTTCATGGACAGCCAGACCTACGACCAGCTGCCGCTTTCCGAGGAGCAGCTGGGCGACGCCCTTCAGTACGTGAAAGAGAACACGCCGATCGAGGTCCTGATGTACGAAGGCAGTCCGCTGGGGGTCGAGCTGCCGACCACGGTCGACCTCAGGGTCACCCAGACAGCTCCCGGCTTCCGGGGAGACACCGCGGCCGGGGGCGGTAAGCCGGCGACGCTGGAGACCGGGCTCACCCTGCAGGTGCCCTTCTTCATCAACCAGGGAGACCTGATCCGGGTGGACACCCGCAACGGCGCCTACGTGGAGCGCGCCTGATGGCGGAGCGCGGCCTGGGCTCGGTCAAGGTCGCCAACGAGGTCATCGCCCACATCGCGGCGCTGACCGCGCTCCAGGTGCAGGGGATCGCTGCCCTCTACCCGGCCGGCTCCCGTGACGGCCATCGCGCCCTCCCTCCTGAAACCGGGTACAAAGGCGTACGCGTGGACCTGGCCAACGAGACCCTGCGGGTCGAGCTGTTCTTGATCGTCGATCACTCGGCTCACGTCCCCACGGTGGCGGCGGAGGTCCAGCGCCAGGTCGCGGACGCGATCGACAAGATGCTCGGCCTCGAGGTCCGCCAGGTGGACGTCTTCATCGGGGACGTGCGCTTCCCCGGCGATTCCTGACGCCGGGACTCTACGCTTGGGCCGTCGCCATCTCGCCCGCGAGATCGCCCTGAAGGTACTCTTCGAGCTGGAGGGTAACGGCAAGGACGTGGAGCAGTCGATCGCCTACCACGTGCGTGAGTCCCGCGCCGACGAAGAGGTGGCGAGCTTCGCCCGGCTCCTGGTCCAGGGCGTGCTCGACCACCGCCAGGAGATCGATACCGAGCTCAGCCAGGCGTCCCGGAACTGGGGCCTGGACCAGATGGCCAAGGTCGACCGCACCCTGCTGCGGATCGCCACCTTCGAGATCCGTTTCCTTCCCAGCGTGCCGCTGAAAGCCGCCATCAACGAGTCGATCGAGCTGGCCAAGACCTTCGGCGGCCCGGACTCGGGCAAGTTCGTGAACGGCATTCTGGGCAAGATCGCCGCCGAGGCGAGCTCGTGAGCGCCGTCTCCCGGCCCGAGGGCCAGGAGATCGACTCCATGACCTTCGAGCAGGCGGTCGCCGAGCTGGAGCGCGCCGTCGCCCGGCTGGGCCGGGAGCAGGAGGATCTGGAGCAGGCGGTGCGCACCTACGAGCGCGGCCTGGCTCTCGCCCGCCGCTGCTCTCACCTGCTCAAGCAGGCGCAGGCGCGCCTGGAGCAGATCACCCGGCCGGATGAGGCGCCGTGAGCCCGCTGCTACGCAATCCCTATTTCGTGGTGCCGCTGGTCGCCTGGGCGATCGCCCAGGTGAGCAAGGTCATCATCGACTCCGTGATCGGCCACCGGCTGAGCGTGCAGCGGCTGGCGACGGCGGGCGGGATGCCCAGCTCGCACAGCGCGCTGGTGGTCTGCCTGACGACGGTGATCGGCCGCCTCCAGGGCGTGGGCGGTCCGCTCTTCGCGCTTTCGCTGATCTTCTCGGCGGTAGTCATGTACGACGCAACCGGAGTCCGGCGGTCAGCCGGCCAGCAGGCCATGATCCTGAACCGTCTGCTCGACGACGTCTTCATCGCCCACCAGGGGATCCGGCAGGAGCGGCTGCGCGAGCTCATCGGCCACACGCCGATCGAGGTCATCGCCGGCGCGGTCCTGGGGATCGTCATCGGTTGGGGTCTGACGCCCCGCTGAAGCGGGTGCGCCTCGACCAGGCGCTGGTGCTGCGCGGGCTGGTGCCCTCGCGCCAGCGAGGCCAGGCGCTGATCCAGGCGGGGCTGGTGCGGGTGGCGGGAAGCCCGGGCGAGCGCTCGGACCAGCTGGTGGATCCCGACGTCGAGCTGGCGCTGGAAAGCCGCCGGACCTACGTCAGCCGCGGCGGCGAGAAGCTGGCCGCGGCCCTCGACGCCTTCGCCTTCGAACCCAGGGGTCGCTCCGGCCTCGACGTCGGGGCGTCGACCGGCGGCTTCACCGACGTGCTGCTCCGCCGGGGAGCGGCCCGGGTGATCGCCCTCGACGTCGGCTACGGCCAGCTCGCCTTCAGCTTGCGCCAGGACCCCCGAGTGACCGTGCTGGAACGGGTCAACGTGCGCCACCTCTCCGGGCTCCCGCACCCCGCCGACTTCGCCGTCATCGACGTGTCGTTCATCTCGCTCCGCCTGGTCCTGCCGGTGACGGGGGCCCTGCTCCAGCCGCCCGGGGAGGTCATCGCCCTGGTCAAGCCGCAGTTCGAGGTCGGCAGGGGCCAGGTCGGCAAAGGTGGGATCGTGCGCCGGCCCGAGCAGCACGACGCGGTCCTTTTGGAGCTGAGGGCGTTCGCCGCCACAGCCGGCTACACGGTGGCGGGGCAGATGGAGTCGCCTATCCTGGGAGCCCGCGGCAACCGTGAGTTCTTCCTGTTCCTGAAGCGGCAGGCTCAGAGCTTGAAGTGACGGACCCAGCGGTTGGGACGCAGCGGTACGTCGAGGGCGGCGGCGAACCTCTTGAGGTCGTGCTGGAGCGCGACCCAGGGGG
>Ga0209577_10007077_pt1 | contig 10334 bp, 9 predicted proteins | sample GraSoiAngelo_109_FD_185874 | JGI IMG/M metagenome (GOLD analysis project Ga0209577, IMG submission 185874) | Grasslands soil microbial communities from the Angelo Coastal Reserve, California, USA - 14_0903_12_20cm (SPAdes) (version 2) | ecosystem: Environmental > Terrestrial > Soil > Grasslands ...
GGGTCTCATTCTGAGCGAAACGAAGAACCTCTCGCAAGTCGATTGCTCACGCTGGAGGGGCAAGCTCCTGCGAGCCCGGAATTTCCCCTTCGGCGTCGCGGGAGCTCTGCCCTCCATCTGAGTGGCGCGGTGATCGACGGTTGTTTGAGCACGGCTCAATTTGTCTGATATTACTGGAATGGTTACCGCAGGTGTAAACTATGGGCTGGATTTGGCGGCGGACATCGCGGAATTGAAACGCGAACGTAACGCCGTCATCCTCGCACACAACTATCAGGTGCGGGAACTTCAGGAAGTCGCCGATTTCGTCGGCGATTCTCTCGGGCTCAGCTATCAGGCAGCGAAAACCGACGCCGAGGTCATTCTCTTCTGCGGCGTCCACTTTATGGCTGAGACGGCCAAGATCATCAACCCAACCAAGCGCGTCATTCTGCCCGATCTCGACGCCGGCTGCTCCCTTTCGGAATCCTGTCCGCCACCGGCACTAGCCGCGTTCTTGAAAAAGAATGCGGACAAAAATTATTACGTCATCGCTTACATCAATTGCAGCGCAGGCGTGAAAGCGCTCAGCGATGTTATCTGCACCAGTGGTAATGCCGAGAAAATCGTCAAGGCCGCCCCGCCCGATCGGAATATTCTCTTTGTGCCTGACCAGAATCTCGGCGCCTGGGTAATGGAAAAAACGGGACGCAAAATGGATTTATGGCGAGGGACTTGTTACGTGCACGTCGAGTTCACCGCTCGCAGCATTCGCAGAATTCGCGAGCAATATCCGGGCGCCCCCCTCGTTGCTCACCCGGAATGCACCGCGGCCGTGCGAATGCTGGCCGACGAGGTTTGTTCGACCGAAAAAATGGTCACCTTTTGCAAGGAATCACCGGCGCGAGATATCATCATCGTGACCGAAGCAGGGATGCTCCACCGCTTGCGTCGCGAAATTCCGGGCAAAAATTTTATTCCCGGCCCGACGGAACATTGCGCTTGTGCCGAATGCCGGTTCATGAAAATGAATACTTTGGAGAAAGCATTTAACGCGTTGCGCGATCTCGAGCCCGAAATCATTTTGCCCGAGCCGTTGCGTGCCCGCGCGGAATTGCCAATCCGGCGAATGCTCGAACTCAGCCGCTGAGCGGACCCTTGCCCGAAACAAAATTCCGCCTTCCGCGTTTACGTGCCTGGCACGCGCCGCGAAAGGCGGATAATCCCTACGCTAGCCAATCTTAGTCCTCGTCGAGGATAACGCGGTCGACCATCATCTGGTCGCCCGTGCCCACATAGTGGACATGAACGGGTACGCCGACTCTGATGCGTGTCTTGACCGTGTCTTCGTCAAGCGTTTTGCCGCTCTTGGTCACATAGGTAACAGTCTTGCCGAAGCGATAACGGCGCGGGCCACTGGTTTCTTTCAAAACAATGGCGCTGCCGGGTGTAAACTCGGTGATTGTTCCGCCGCCTTCCGTGGTCGTGGTTGTTGAGGTCGTCGTCTCCGAGACCTGGGCCCACGCAAACGGAGCAGCCGCGGCCACCGCAATGCTCAGTAGTAGTTTCTTCATCTTTTGGCTTTCTTTTTTTGGTTTGCGAGCAGGCGCACCATGCCCCGTGGAAACGGAGATAGCCGGCTGCTCTAATTATCATAAGAGTATCGCGACGCTCCCGATTGACGGCTGTGTCACATCAAAAACGAAAAGTTATATTTCGCTGAATAAATCAGGCACCGTCCCGTCAGGGGCGACTTTCCGTTTTCCATCACGCCTTGGCGGCGGCATATTGTCGCCAATGGAACCAACCATGGGCGACGGGGCCGAGGAGTTGCTTCAGACCTACACCGAAGATGGCGGCATTAATTATCTCGCTGCGGCCGCCATGCTTCCCTCGCGTTCTGTCATCGACGACGCCTGCGCCGAGCTGATGAGCCTGATGTTCCCTGGTTTTCGTGGAGAACCCCTGGTGGATTCGAGCGATCTGCCGGAAGTGACAAGAAGCCGGTTGCGGCGTTTGCAATCGCGCTTGAAGCCGGAGTTCTGCAAAAGCCTTGGTAAATATCCTCCAGACGCCACGGTAGAAAAACGCGCCGACGAGCTGCTGGCGGGATTTTTTTCTCAGTTACCGGCGTTGCGCAAAATGCTTTGGACCGACATCGATGCGGCGTACGAGGGCGATCCGGCGGCGAAAAGCTACGAAGAAATCATCCTGGCCTACCCCGCGCTCGAAGCCATCGCCATCCAGCGCATGGCGCACGAACTCTATTTGCAGGAATTGCCTCTCATCCCTCGCATTATGACGGAGTGGGCCCATAGCCGTACCGGCATCGACATTCATCCCGGCGCGAAAATCGGATCGCATTTTTTTATCGATCACGGCACCGGCGTGGTGATCGGCGAGACCTGTGAAATCGGGACGCGAGTGAAGTTATACCATGGTGTGACGCTTGGGGCACGCAGCTTTCAGAAGGATGAAGACGGCAAAATCAAAAAAGGCGGGAAGCGTCATCCGACGGTGGAAGATGACGTGACCATTTACCCGAATTCGACTGTCCTCGGTGGCGAGACGGTCATTGGTGCGCGAAGTACGATTGGAGGTAATGTTTTTTTGGTGCAAAGCGTGCCGGCCGATTCGCTCGTTTCTTACGAGGAAACGCAATTGCACATTGTGCAAAAGCGCCCGCGTCTACGCGGACAAACCAACGGCAGTTTCAACGGGTGATTTATCTCGATTACAATGCGACCACGCCGCTGTGTGAAGCCGCACGCACGGCGATGTTGCCGTTTCTCGAAGGGAAATTTGGCAATCCTTCGAGCGTTCATGCTGCTGGACGAGAAGCGCGCGCCGCGATTGATGATGCGCGCGATGGACTCGCGGATTTGCTGGGCGCGAAACCGCACGAGTTGATTTTTACCAGCGGCGGGACGGAAGCGAATAATCTTGCGATCCTTGGGCTTGCTCGCAGTCGCACAGCGCGCGGAAAGCATTTAATCAGCGCGAAAACAGAACACCACGCTGTTTTGAACACGATTGAGCATCTGGAGAAACGCGAAGGTTTCGAGGTGACCTGGCTCAATGTTTCGCAGGCCGGGCAGATCGATCTCGATCAATTAGCCGATACGATCCGAGAAGATACCGTGCTGGTTTCCATCATGCATGCGAACAACGAGACTGGCGTGATTCAGCCGCTGCGCGAGATCTCAGAAATCTGTCGCGAGCGCGGCGTTCTTCTGCACAGCGATATGGTGCAATCGTTTGGAAAGCTTGCGCCCGTCATCCCGAGCCAAAACGCCACTCCGGCTCGGAGCGAGGGGTCCCGCCATGAAAGCTTCAAGGTAACGCAGCGGGATCTCTCCACTCCGCTACTCTCCGGTCGGGATGACCTGCGGTCGTTGGTCGATGCCGCCAGTTTTGCGGCGCACAAATTTTACGGCCCCAAAGGCGCCGGCCTTTTATTTTTGCGCGGCGGAATTCCGATTGAACCAGTTCATTTCGGGGGCGCGCACGAAAATCAGCGGCGCCCCGGGACAGAAAATGTTGCCGCAATTGCGGGGATGGCGGCGGCGGCGGAATTTGTGGAACGCGATCGTGAACAGGAGCAGGCACGCGAAGGAAATTTGCGGGACCAACTTTGGCAGGAAATCTCCGCGCAGATCTCGCCAGTGGTTCTAAACAGTGACGTTCACCGGCGATTGGCAAATACCTTGAACATTAGCCTGCCCGCGCTCGATTCGGAGACAATGCTAATGGCGCTCGACCTTGAAGGCGTTTGCGCATCGAGCGGTTCAGCTTGCATGGTGGGGAGTGTGGTCGCATCGCACGTTCTGTTGGCGATGGGGCTGCCGCTCGCTTTCGCCCGATCAGCCATTCGTTTTTCCATCGGAAAATACACAACCGGAGAGGAAATTTCGGCGACGGCTGGGATTGTTTCAGAGATTGTGCAGCGAACGAATGCGAAACGCAGCGAGAAAACAATCTCCGTTTAGGCAGCTCGAATTCCTTTTCGACGCGCCGGTAATTTCCCAGTTGCCATCCGCGCAAGAATTGCAGGATCGCGCCCAGTCCCTTTTGCGGCGGCTCAACGCGGGAATTCTGACGGATCGCGTGCGGGTCGAGTGGAATGAACGCATGCGCACAACCGTCGGTCGCGCCGATTTCCGGCGTTGCCTCATTTCCTTAAATCCAGCGTTGCAAGAATTTGGGCCCGCCGAAATCGATCGGACATTGCGGCATGAACTGGCGCATTTGCTTGCTCATTTTCGTTTTGGCAAGCGACGGATCGAGCCTCACGGGCGCGAATGGCGGAACGCTTGTTGCGACCTGGGGATTAGTGGTGAGCGAGCCGGTCATACCTTACCGTTAGTCGGGCGTTCGCTGTCCCGTCGGTTCGTCTATTACTGTCAGAACTGCCAGGGGCATTTTCCGCGTGTGCACCGCATTCGCCGGGCAACTGCCTGCCTGGCTTGCTGTCGAAAATTTTCAGGAGGAAATTACAATAAACGTTTCCGCCTCCGGCTTGTCAAAAGTTCCTCTTCAGTTAATTTCTCCGCGCTGTTAGCAAATTCTCCCCAGTGAAAATTCGCCACTTTTTTACAGCGGTCGCGGTCGCCTTTATCGCATCCACTTCGTTCGGCTACGTCCGCGAATTCGATAACGGCATCCCTCTCGCCTGGGTGAAGGATCGCACCGTCGTGATGCAGCTCTCCCTCGGCACCGGGACACGGACCTTGCGCGACGGCTTCACCTCGTTTAACGACTCCGCCATTGACGCGCTCAAGACCTGGAACCCACATCTCGCGCATCTTCAATTTTCCTGGGTCAAAAACTCACCCGTCACTCCAGCGGAAGGCGATGATGAAATGTCGGTCATGTTCGATAACAAAATTTTCGGCAGCGATTTTGAAAGCGGCACGTTGGCGGTGACTATGCTGGCCTTTCGCAACGGTAATTTCGAAGAGACCGACACCATCTTTAACAAGGGGGTCGCGTGGGACTCCTATCGCGGTGCCCTCACGCCGCCAGTCTTTGATTTTCACCGCGTCGCCATCCATGAATTTGGTCACACGGTCGGACTTGATCATCCGGATCAAGCCAAGCCGAAGCAAAACGTAGTGGCAATTATGAATTCACAGGTGAGTAATCTCGATACTCTCGCGCAGGATGACATCAACGGCGCGACCGCTATTTACGGCACCGGTCCGGCCTACAATTTAATTCCAGACGCGCCGGTGCTAATGGACCTTTCCGCCCGCGGCACGACCTATACCGGCAACAATGTTCTCATCGGCGGTTTTATCGTTCAAGGATCGCAACCGGTAAAATTGGTTGTCCGGTGTCTGGCCTTCTCACTCGCAAGCTATGGTATTTCTAATGCGCTGGGCGATTCTGTGATTTATCTCTATGACGCCAATAATAATCTCATCGCTTCTAACGACGATTGGTTTACCAGCAGCGACGCAGAAACAATTTCCAGCTACCATCGCGACCCCCCCAATAGCATCGAGTCGGCGCTCCTGGTCACTCTTAATCCCGGGAATTACACCGCGATCGTTAAGTCGTATTCTGACTCGCAACAAGCGGCCACCGCAGGAGTCGCGCTCTTTGAAGTTTACGATCTGCGCAAATCGGCCAGCCGCCTCGGCAACGTTTCCGCCCGAGGGCAGGTTGGGACCGGCAACAACATTTTGATTGGTGGGCTTATTGTCGGTGGGAGCACGCCCAAGCCGGTAGTGGTTCGCGCTCTCGGCCCAACCCTGACTCGATTCGGCGTCACCGGCGTTTTGGCCGATCCCTATCTCGAATTGCGCGACGGCAACGGTAATTTGGTAGAAGCCAACAACGATTGGCAGCAGAGTCCGGAAGCGGCAATTATCAGCGCCGATGGCAAGGCGCCCTCGAACACGAAGGAGTCAGCCATGGCCCGGACTCTTAGTCCGGGCAACTATACCGCGCTGGTCCGCGGTGTCGGCGGAACTACCGGTACGGCCCTGGTTGAAGTTTACGACGAAAGTGCATCCCCCTAATTGTTGTTAGGTGGATCGAGCGCTCTGTCGCTCGATGTTAAAATTAGGCGGCGAAGCCGCAATTGTTCTGCAGCGCCCGGCGGAGCAGCCGATCCACCCTGGCCGATACGGTTGCCTAATTCTCGTTAGAAATCTCGATCGGAAGTGCCATCCGTCGTTTGCCCGCGCAATTTCGCCTGGATAAAAAGATCAAGATCGCCGTCCATCACTGCCTGCACATTGCTCGTTTCCGCGCCTGTCCGGTGATCTTTCACCATCTGGTAGGGTTGAAAGACATACGAGCGAATCTGACTGCCCCAGGCCACGTCGCCCTTCTCACCGTATTGCCGGTCCATTTCCGCGCGTTTCTTGTCCTGCTCCAGCTCGTAAATTTTTGCTTTCAACATTTTGATCGCCAGTTCGCGATTACGCAGCTGGCTTCGTTCCGCCTGGCACGCCACCACGATGCCGGTAGGTTTGTGAACAATCCGCACTGCCGTTTCCACTTTGTTCACATTCTGCCCGCCTTTGCCGCCGCTGCGATAAGTACCGATTTCGAGATCGGCCGGATTAATCTCGATCGGCGCGCTCTCGGCGATTTCGGGAACGACATCGACGCTGGCGAAGGAAGTGTGCCGCCGTTTGTTGGCATCGAACGGAGAAATGCGAACAAGTCGATGTACTCCCCGCTCAGCATTTAAATAACCAAACGCATACTCGCCCGTGACCAGCAAGGTCGCCGATTTAATTCCGACTTCTTCGCCAGTTTGAATATCGACCATTTGCGATTTGTAGCCATGACGTTCGATCCAGCGCTGGTACATTCGCAGGAGCATGTCGGCCCAATCGCAGGATTCGGTGCCGCCGGCGCCGGAGTGAATGGTGAGAAAGGCATTGGCGCGATCGTTTTCACCGGAAAGAAATTGCCGTAGCTCGAACTCCGCAAGCTTTTGCGCCAGGCGTTCGTGCTCCTGCGAGACTTCGCGTTCCGCCTCCGCGCGCGCTTGTGCATTGTTCTCTTCCTCGGCTAATTGTCGCAAAGCATCGAAGTCGGCGATCTCGCGCTCAAGTTCGCGAACGGGATTGATCAACGACTTCAAGCGCGATACTTCTTCGACCTCGGTCTGGGCGCGCTCGCGATTGTTCCAAAAATCGGACCCGGCCATGCGCGCTTCGAGCGCGCTTAACTGCTGCTGAAGTTTGTCGACCTCAAAGAAACCTCCGCAGGGTGCCCGCGCGTCTCTTTAAGTCTTCCGCATCGACAATCGCAGTCTCGTTAGCCATGGTGCAATATAGCGGAAGGGTTGCTTCGGTGCAAAGCATTGTAAGCCGTCATCCCGAGCGAAAGTCGAGGGATCCCGTGGACGTTACCTTACCGCTTCCGCATCGGGATCCTTCGGCTTCGCTCAGGATGACGAGAAATACCTACCGCCGCGGGGCCTGCTTCGCGTTCTTCGCCGGTTCCAGCCGGAAGATGGTTTCGCCTTCTTTCATCAGGTCGAGACGATCGCGCGCGATTGTTTCCAGATAAGTTGGGTCCGACTTCAACCAACTAATTTCGCGCGTTGCTCGTGCCAGCAACAGCTTTTGCTCATCGCGTTGCGCCTGGAGCGCGTCGATCTCAGCCCGCGCTGCCTTCATTTTCTTATAAGGCGGAACAAATAAGCTGATGATTCCGAGCCAAACCGCGAGAAACAAAAGGACGAAGAGTATCCGGTTCAGTCGCTGCCAAATGGTGGCTTCGCGACGAGCACGGAAATCAGCGTAGCCGGGCTGATCCACTAGCGCATCTTACCGCCGTACACGGCGTTGTCACCAAGTTCCTCCGCGATCCGGAGCAGTTGATTGTACTTAGCGATTCGGTCCGTGCGCGAGAGCGATCCGGTTTTGATCTGGCCCGCGTTGGTCGCGACTGCGATGTCGGCGATGGTTGTGTCTTCGGTTTCGCCGGAACGATGCGAAATGACCGCAGTGTAATTATTGTCCTGCGCGAGTTCGATGGCATCGAGCGTTTCCGTCAGCGTCCCGATCTGGTTGACCTTGATCAGAATGGAATTGGCAACGTGCTCGTTGATTCCTTTGCGTAGAAACTCCACGTTCGTTACAAATAAATCGTCACCAACAAGCTGGATTTTATCGCCGAGACGCTGCGTCAGTTTCTTCCACCCATCCCAATCATTCTCGGCGCAACCGTCCTCGATCGAGATAATGGGAAATTTCGCGCACAATTGCGCGTAATACTCGATTAATTCTTCCGCTGTCCGTTTTGAGCCATCCGATTTTTTGAAAACATACAGATTTTGTGCGCGATCGTAGAATTCCGATGAGGCGGCATCAAGAGCGATAAAAATTTGCTCGCCCAGTTTGTAGCCTGCGCGCTCAACTGCCTTCGCGATAGATTCGAGTGCGTCTTCGGCCGACGAAAGTGCTGGCGCGAATCCCCCCTCATCGCCGACTGCAGTGGAAAGGCCGCGCTCGTGCAAAACTTTTTTTAGTTCGTGAAAAACTTCCGCGCCGTAACGCAGCGCTTCGGGGAAATTCGGCGCGCCTTTCGGCATGATCATGAACTCTTGGAAATCGATCGGAGCATCGGAATGCGCGCCCCCGTTTAAAATGTTCATCATCGGGACCGGCAGAACGCGGGCGCCGGGACCGCCCAGATAACGAAAGAGCGGAACGTTTGCCGCCGCCGCGGCTGCGTGCGCGGTGGCAAGGGAAACGCCGAGCAACGCGTTTGCGCCCAGATTCTTTTTGTTGGACGAACCATCCAGCTCAATCAGCCTGGCGTCGATTTTTTCCTGGGCACGAGCGTCAAATCCCCTGAGAGCATCCGCGATTATCCCGTTCACATTCGCGACCGCCTGGCGAACCCCTTTCCCGCCGTAACGCTTCTTGTCGCCGTCCCGCAATTCCCATGCTTCATGCTCGCCCGTACTCGCGCCGCTTGGCACCGCCGCCCGACCCAGCGCCCCGCCTTCTAATCGTACGTCTACTTCGATGGTGGGATTGCCGCGCGAATCCAAAATCTCGCGTCCGATTATCTCAGCAATGCTGGTTTGCATTTTGCGCGGCTATGATGCGCGATGTGCGCGCGCTGTCCAACAGATGTTGCGAAACACCTTTGTCTGGGGAGCAGGCCGCTGACTTGGAACACGGGCCTGCGGCCGGTGCGCCCAGCGGGTTTCCAAACCCGCTGACTCAAGCGAGCCGCGCAAGCGTCACATCAGCGAGGGTCAAGCTCCGCTGGGCGCACAGACTGGAAAGTCTGTGTTCCCGGAAAGAGATTCGCACTGGCAATCTCGACCTAGATTAGTACGCTATGGTCTGATGTTGGTTTGCGGACGAACCGCTTTGTTGTTATTGCCGATTGCTGCCGGGGCGTTGATCGGTGCTGAGCCGGCCAAGCTTGCGCCCGATCAGATGGCAAAAGCAGCGCGTACCGATACCATTACCATTCCAACACCGGGCGAGCTTTTCGCCGCCCTGCAAAAACCCGGGAAACCGAATTGGACTGGCGCCTACCGCGCTCCCATCCCGACGACTTACAAAAATCGCGCGCAGCTTGCACTTAATCTTGGCGGGTTAATCGCAGACGGTTTCATCGCGGTGGAAGCACAGGATAGCCAGCAGGTGAAAAACATTGGCTCGGATGTGATCAAGTTGGCCAGGGCGCTCGGCGTCAGCCAGAACATTCTCGGTCGCAGCAACAGCATCAACGACTTCGCGGAAACGAACCAGTGGGATTCGCTCCAGGAAGAACTGGAGGCGACGCAGAACGAAGTAAAAAACTCGATGCAATCCCACAGCGACCAGGATTTGGTAATTCTGGTCAGCATTGGTGGATGGATTCGCGGAACTCAAGTGGTGAGCGGGTCGGTCGCGGCTAACTACGATGAGCGGAGCGCGAAACTTCTGCGGCAACCAGCCCTGGTCGGTTTTATTCACGCCAAACTCAATGACGTTTCACCGGATTTACGAAACGATCCGTTGGTTAAAAACGTGAACGATCAGCTAACGAATCTGGAAAAGTTAGTGACCTTCCCGACCGGCAAATCGCCCAGCCCGGATGATGTGCGCAAGGTGAACAGCGTAGTCAGCGATTTGATTCAACAAATTCAACACAAGCCTGACGCGAAATGAGACACCGCCTCTTCCTGGCCATGATGTTTGTTTTGGCGGGCGTAGCGACTTCCCTCGCCGACACGGACGCGGAAGTGAATGCACGCAAGAACGCGCTGGATGTGGCCGGCGCATTTACCAACGATGGCTTTAAACTGCGGGATGGACATTGGTGCGGCAGTTTAAAGGCGCAAGACCATGCCTTGATCGCGGTGAATCTATATGCCGGCA
>Ga0209577_10007078_pt1 | contig 10334 bp, 12 predicted proteins | sample GraSoiAngelo_109_FD_185874 | JGI IMG/M metagenome (GOLD analysis project Ga0209577, IMG submission 185874) | Grasslands soil microbial communities from the Angelo Coastal Reserve, California, USA - 14_0903_12_20cm (SPAdes) (version 2) | ecosystem: Environmental > Terrestrial > Soil > Grasslands...
CCCGCCATGGAGAGGAAGCTGAACCAGCCGCTATCTGGATCCTCCATGCGCTCTCCTAGGATTCCACGCCGCGCGCAGCGGGCGCTCCATAGAGCCGGTTCGCGGCCTCGCGGTCGAAGTCGGCCGTGGCGGTGTCAATCGCGACTTTGCCCTGCGAAAGGCCGACGATCCGGTCGGCGAACTGCAGCGCGAAATGCACCTGGTGCAGGCTGCACAGGATCGATACGCCCTCGCGGCAGATGCGATGCAGGAGCGCGAGGATTTCCGCGCTGATCGTCGGATCGAGGCTCGAGACCGGCTCGTCGGCGACGATGATGTCGGGCTCCTGCGCAAGCGCCCGCGCGATCGCGACGCGCTGCTGCTGGCCGCCCGAAAGGGTGTCGGCGCGCTGCCCGGCGTGCGCGAGCAGGCCCACGCGATCGAGGCACTCCAGGGCGAGCAGCCGGTCCGCGCGCTCGAAGCGCCGCGCGAGGCCGCGCCACGAGGCCACGTAGCCGAGGCGTCCCGCAAGCACGTTCTCGAACGCCGAAAGCCGGCTTACCAGGTTGAACTGCTGGAACACCACGGCGATGTGCCGCCGCTCGCGCCCGCGCAGCGTGCTCACGTCGAGGCCCGCGACGCGCACCTTGCCGCGGTCGGGCGCGAGCAGCCCCGCCACGCAGCGGAACAGCGTCGTCTTGCCCGCACCGCTGGGTCCCAGCACCGCGACGAATTCGCGCTCGTTCACCGAAAACGAAACCTCCTCGATCGCGGCGCGGCCGCCGAACCTTTTGCTGACCGACAGCACTTCGAGACGCGACAGGCCTGCCACTTCAAACCAGCTCCTTGCGCAGCCAGCTCGAGAACTGGTCGAGCGCGGTGACGACGACCAGGATGATCGCGATGATCGTGAATAGCCGCGGAAAATCGAGCAGGTCTATGCTGTTCTTGAGCTCCTGGCCGATGCCGCCCGCACCAACGACGCCAAGCACCGTGGACGCGCGCACGTTGAACTCCCACCAGAATAGCGACGTCGAGGCAAACACCGGCAGCACGTCGGGAACGAGCGCGTAGGCGATCGCGGTCGAGCGCGGCGCGCCCGTGGTGCGCACCGCCTCGAAAGGGCCGAGGTTGACATTCTCCATGTGGTCGGCGAAGAACTTCGCCGCGCTGCCCCAGGTGTGCAGGGCGATGCCCAGCACGCCGGCGAACGGCCCGAGCCCGACCACGGCGACAAAAAGCAGCGCGAAGACGAACGAGTCGATGCCGCGCAGCGCGTTCAGGAGCCAGCGCATCGGGTAATACAGTCGAGGCAGCGGCGTGATGTTGCGGCTCGCGAGGATCGCCGCCGGGATCGCGAGCAGCACCGCGGCGGTGGTTCCGATCGCCGCCATCGCCACGGTTTCCCCGGTGCGCAGCAGGAACAGCGGCAGTTCGCCGAGGGCCGGCGGCCAGGCCTGCGCGAGCCAGTGACCGAGCCTGGGGAGCCCCGTGGCCAGTTTCGCTGGATCGACCCCCGCGAGGCGCCAGCTCACCGCGTAGAACGCAACCACGAGCGCCACCCCGAGCCACAACCTGGCGCGGGGCCAGGTCAAGCCGCGATGGCGCTTTTCCAGCTCGTCTAGGGCGACCCGCGCGGCGCTCATGTCCGCGGCTTGATCTTGCCGACCGCGATGCCCGCCTTCTCGATCTGCGCGTAGCTCGCGTGCGTCGCGGCCACGAAGCCGGTGTAGCGGGGCGGCAGGAGGGTCTTCGCTTCGTCGGCGCTGATCGAGCTGAGCACCTTCTGCACCTGCGCCGCAAGCTCCTTCGAGGCGCCGCTCGGTAGCGCGATCGCGTCGTTCGGCAGCGGCGACGACTGCCAGACGATCTTGTTCGAGTCCGCCTTGACGCGGCCGCTCGCGATCATCGCGTTGCGGTTGCGGTCGAAGTCGGTCGCCATGTCCACCTGGCCCGCGCCCACCGCGATTTCGTTCGCCGCGTGCGTCGCGCCCTCGCTGTACTTCCAGAACTCCTTCGGGTCCAGCTTCCACTCCGCCTTCGCGTAGTAGGTCGGGATCAGCCATCCCGAGGTCGAGCCGACGTCAGCGAACGAGATCGAGCGGCCGCGCGTGTCGTCGGGGAATTTCTTCACGACGAGGTCCGGCCGTGCGATGATGATCGCGAGGTAGATCGGCTTGTTGTCGTACTTCACGGTCGCGACCGCTTGGCAGCCGGTCGCGCTGTTCGCGATCACGTAGCCCCACGGGCCCATCCAGGCCACGTCGAGCTGGCCGGAGCCCATGGCGACCGCCATGCCCGCCCAGTCGGTTGTCGAGACGAGGTCGAAGTCGGCGCCGAGCTGCTTGGCGAGGTGCGCGAACACCGGCGTGTATGCTTTCTTCGTGTCCTCAGGGCTGGGCAGCAGCGGCCCGACACCGAAGTGGAGCTTTTTCGACTGCGCGAGCGCCGGCCGCAGCGCCGCGACGCTCGCGAGCCCCGCGGTGCCGATAAGGAAGTTCCTGCGTGTCGTCATGCCGGACATGTGACCTCCTCTGCGTGCGTGGATTCCGGCGCTCGCGCGGCCGGCGTGCGCGCGAAGGCGCCGGGCGGCCGCCCGTCAGCCTTTCGCCTTTATCCCGTAAAAATGCGTCGCCGGCTCGTGGTGCACGAGCGTGTCGCCGTCAAGGCGCGGCGGGCGGTGGCGTTTCTGGAGAATCCTGGAATTGCGAGGGAGGAGAGGGAGGATGGAACTGCAACCGCAGACCCGACCCCGGCGCGCATGCGCGCGCGACGTTACGCCTGACTTCCTCGCGCCCTGCGGGCGCCCTATCCTCGAGTTGCGTCACGGCATCTCCTTCGCTTATTACGTGGACGCGACCATCAAATGCGCTGCAAATGCAGCGCTGTCCGGCAGGTTACACCGCTCCCCAACAGAGGGAAAGGTGTAGCGGGTCGATGCCCGAGCTGCGTCCGAAGGTCTCGGTTGAGAACCTGGCGACGAACGTGGTGTTCGACACCGCGACCGGCAAGTGGTCGCCGTTGCGGCCGATGCTCGCGGCTCGCGACCAACACGGCGCCGCGCTAGGACTGCTCATCGGAATGTCCGGTTACGGCCAGAAGCGGCCATCCCCCGATTACCATACGCTTCAAAGACTCGCGCCGCGCGACTGCGCCTGGCTGCGCGGATTATCCCCCCGCGGGGAAATAAGTCCGGCTGAGCAGCACCAAAATCACGAGGAGCACAATCCCCAGCCCGAGGCTCCACCCGATCAGCTGCTTTTCCACCGGCAGCAACGGCTCAACGGGCATCTTGCGCAGTTCCTCACCAATTTTCGGTTGTTCGCTCACGGTTGTTTCCTCAAGGAGCGAGCGGCGGTTTGACGCCGGCAAAGAACAGGAACGAAATCAGCAGACCCACCCAGATTACGAAACCGAACAGGCACAGCAGATACACCGCCGCCAGCCGGCCGATGCCCTCCTCCCAAAGCTTGCGGAAGTCGGTCATCACGCCTATGGTGAAAAACGTCATCACGAAAAAGATGCCGCGGAAAGTATTGGCCTCGCCCATCGCCAAGCGCAGCTTGGCGGCGACTCCCGGTGTGGCGCCGAGCGCAAGCCCGAGGATAATCGCGAAGGTCGCGACGTAGCCTAGGATGAACTTGGGAAAGCGATGCCAGATCTCGCCGACGCGCGCGCGATCGCCCTCGCGCACCTCGATGCGCGTGGTCCAGATCCACGCCAGGATGAACGCCCAGACGCCGATGAAGATGTCGATGAAGATCTTCACCGTGGCGGTGGTGCCGAGAATCCATCCCTTCGCGTAGTTCACACCCTCGGCTGCAGCGCTGGCGAGGATCAGCGACTCGGTGATGCCCCCGCTCGCCACCGCGGCGCCGTCAGTCTTCACCGCGAGTCCCATCCAGGCCCCCGCCACCATCGGCTCGTGCGAAAGGAACGCCCGCGCCGCGAACGGCAGAATCAGCAGTTCTACCACCGCGAAGATCACGACGAGGGAGGCGACCATGATCGGCACGACGGGGCGCGCGCGGATCGCGCTGCCGGTGGCGATCGCCGCCGACACCCCGCAGATGGAGATGCCCGAAGCGAGCGGCGCCGCCCACTCGCGGCTGAAGCCGAACCACTTGCGCGCAACGAAATACACTACCGCCCAGTAAATGAGGTAAGCCTCGATGATTGCCGCTAGGCCCCGGAACATCAGCGAGGTCGCGAGCGCTAGCTTTTCGGCGGCGATGATGCCCAGAAAGCCGCCGAGGATCACGATCGCGGTCTTGATGTACCACTCGGGCCGCACCGCCTCCTTCATCCACGCTGCGACCCCAGGAAAGAAATTGCCAATCGCGAGCCCGAAGAGTAGCGCGACGATGAATCCGCCCTCGTTGGTGAGCTTGAGCGACCAGGTAATATCGAACTTCTGCATGTCCGCGGGCGTCGTGACCGCGAAATTGGCCCAACTGCCCGCGATCCAGCACATATAGCTCAGCCAGAACACGCCGATGAAGCCGAGCGCGAAGCGCTTCACGTCGGCCTTGAGGAGAGCCGCGCCCGCGGTCATCACAACGAGCAACGCGGCGAAAGTCGCAAGCAGCGCACCCGCCCCGCTGATGCCTGCGTACACCTTGGACACGGGCGCGAGCGCCTTGGCGACGTCGGTCCACACTGCCGTCGTCACCACCCAGCCAAGAATGTCGGCACCCCACAGCGTGCCGAGCGCGAGCACGAACACAAGGAGGCCGATAATGACCGAGAGCCAGTCTTCGGAAATGCCGCTCGAGGCGCGATCCATTGTTCAGGCCCGGTTCTCCCGGTTGTCAACGTTACCGGAGCGGTCCAGATTTCCTAATGAACTAGAATTTCCTAGCTTATAACTGCCTCTAATAAGGCGGCGAGCGGCGGCGCTCTTGAAGGACTCGAGCCACCCCGCCTTGGGAGCACCGCTACGCCCTTGTGGACAACGAGTCGCGCAAGGTTCGCGCAGCTAGGAAGAGGGTCCCTTGCGTAAGGAAACGCGCAGAACTTGGACGCGGTTCTCTAACGGGGTGTCTGCATTACCCCGAAGGGGAAATCTAAGCTAATAGGTATCCGCCGTCAATCTCGGCGCGTGGCATATCGTCTTCACAGCTGCTCTGGTGAAAGGTCCGCTTTGGGTGGCGGGTTCAACCGGTCAATGCAACACTGCTCGTCGTCTATCGGCAGGCTGCGAAAGACCGACGCTGCAGCAGATACGATTCGCGTCTTCGATCCTAGTGGGTTTTCCCGTGCCCCTGGGACTTGCTTTGCTCGTCCAGCGTTGCACGCAGCGTGCGCGCTAGATCCTCAGCCTTGCCGCGGCCCCAGTAATGGAGGAACAGGAATTTCGGCTTTTCGTCGCTCATGTGGTGATGGATCGCGACGATATTGATGCCACCCTTTCGCATGGACTTGAGCACGGTCTGCAGCTCATTTTCGTGCATAGCGAAATCCCCGTCGACGACTGCGTTGTCATCGGAGCCGGCGAACGCCGCCCAGGTATTCACGCCCATCTCATTGCCGACAGTCGTGCCGTTCATTTTGGTCGTGCGACCCAGCACAACTTTCAACATGCCGTTGTTGATCTGTCCTTTCGAACCGAGTATGGCCTGGAGCGGCTCGGCGCTGATCGAACTCTTCTCCGGGATGCGCTCGCCCGGGAACATCGTCGCCGGCTGCGAATTCGCCGCTCTGATCTCCTTCATCTTGTCGAAGATCGCCCTGACGCCGGTGGCGAGCTTGTCAACCGAGCCAGCGCCGCCAATGTGCATGAAGTACACCTTCGGTTCATCGAAGAAGAAATGATTGTGGAGCGCCGTCACCTCGAGGCCCGAGTCGAGCGCCGCGCTCATGACGGGATTGACCTCGTCCTGGAACAGCACCAGGTCGCCCATGACCATCGCGCCGGAGCGATGCGGAGTGAATGCCGCCCAGGGCCCCAGACCCATGAATGGAGGCATCTTCCATCCGTCCACCGACACTTGGACGTCGGCCCGCGGCATGCTGACTTTGAAAACGTTCTCCCTCTCGTTGTACGTTCCTTTCATTCCGGTGATTTGCTCGATTTTCCCTGTGTCGAGCTTTCGTCCGTCGGCTGCCATTACCGCTCCCGCACTGAACAAAAGCCCGCTCATTGCTAGCGCGATAGATGCTCCGTAAAGCGTGTTCAGTTTGCGCATGATGCCCTCCTAGAGATTAGAGTCTGACCATCGGATATACGATCAACCCCGCCACGGCGGCAAGCGCCACGATGACGGGCTCGGGAATTTTCTTCAGCTTCCAAAGCATCAGTAGCGACACCACCATAATTAGGATCGTAGGCAAGTCAATTATCGTGCGCTTTCCGAGGACGATCACTGCTCCAGTGATGGTGCCGATCGCCGCGGCGGTGACGCCGTCCACAAACGCGACGATGCCAAGCTTTTTCCCGTGCTTTCTGAAATACGGCGCCGGAATGATCGTAAACAGGTAGCAAGGCAAGAATGTTCCCAGCGCCGCGACCACCGCTCCCGAGAGACCCGCAATCAGGTATCCGATGAAGCCGACCGTGATCACCACCGGCCCGGGGGTGATCATCGCCACCGCCACGGCGTCTACGAACTGCCGTTCGGTCAGCCAGTGGTATTCGTTCACCACTCCACCATAAAGGAAGGGCACGATCGCGAGGCCGCTGCCGAAGACAAAGGCGCCAGCCTCGGCAAAGAAAACGCCGATCTGTGCAAGGACAGACCACTCGGCGGTCGTTGCGACTGCACACGCCGCAGGCAGGTGATCGCCGAGCGCACCGAAACCAACGAGCGTGGCGCCCCCGCTTTTCGGGAACCAGCGCTTGGGCGGTGCCCGGACCAGCCACGCGACCAGCCCCGAGATGAGAAAAATCCATACGATCTCCGATTCGGTGACGATGGTCACCGCGGCGGCGACGATATAAATCGCCCAGAGCAGCTTGTCCTTACCGACGCTCTTCGTCGTCAACTTGTAGGCGCTGATGGCAATGATACCGATCACCGCCGCGCCGACGCCGTAGAACACCGCCTGCATCCAGGTGAGGCCGCCATAGGCGACATAGGCGGCTCCGAGCGCCACCACCATCAGGAACGAAGGGAGCACAAAGGCGACGCCGGCGAGCGTCGCGCCCGTGATGCCGTAATGAACGTAGCCGAGGTAGATCGCGAGTTGCGCGGCAAGCGGTCCGGGCATGAGCTGGGCGAGCGTCAGCCCCTCTTTGTAATCGCTCTCCGAGATCCACCTACGCTGCTCGACCAGATCGCGGTGCATATAGCCGACGAGCGCGACCGGACCGCCGAAGCCGATGGTACCGAGCTTCGTCATGTACTGCACCATCTGCCAGAGCGAATACGTCTGCATAACCCCTCGTTCAGAGCGGCTGGATCACCCTCTTTACCTTGCCGTTATCCGCTACGAGCACCTCGGCGACCGGCTTGTGATTCCTGATAACTGGCGTCACGGCAAAAACCGTCCCGGACTGCGCTTTCTCAACACGCGCGATGATGTCGGCGAGAGACGCCTTGCCGAGCGCCAGCAGGGTGAGCTGTTGAGACGATCGCGCGACGTGTGGCACATCCTTGAATACTTCTACGCTCGGCGCCCACTTGTCACCCTCGGGGCTCCCGCTCAGCTCCTGCAGCACGTTCTTTTCCGGCATCACCGACAGGCCCTTCTCTGCTGTATAGACCGAGAGCGAGAGCTTGCCGTCTTCGAGCTCGAACTTCGCCGAGATCGCGACGGCGCTCCCTTTCGTGGCCTGACGCACACCGTCGAGCAACGTGAGCTTGGTTTTGCCGAGCTCGGCAAGCAGGGCCTGCTGCTCCTTGGGATCGTCGGCAGCGACCACGCACACCGACCACAACACTGTCAAAAGCATCGCCACGGCGCTGAAGTTGAAAAGCGAGACACGTTTCATGAGCCTGCTCCTTTGAGTAGTCATCTTACTTAATAGACAAATACCTGCGCCTCGGACGAGTCGCTCGCTGGGGCCGCCACGTAGAGCTTTTCGAGTTCAGGCACGAAAAGGCCGGTGCGGGCCTCGCGGCGCCGTCTTGATCGAAGTTTCGTGCGCGTAGCGATCGGCCGTTTTCCGCCGCAACACATCAATGCGGCCCGAGCCGCAAATCACGTAGACGCGTTTGCGTTGCGCGTCGAAGAAAACGTCATCTGCGTCGCCACCTATCGGCAGCCTGGCGACGTTCTTTCCCGTATCGGTGTTGTAAACCAGCAGGACGGCCGGGGGGCGCGCGCCGACGAAGAGGCGCCCGCCCTGTTCGTCGAGCGCCATCGGAAAATTCGCTTTCGCGCCCGGAATCGGCCAAGTGGCCAGCACTTTGCGTTTCGCCCGATCGACAACTGCGACCTGCCGCGCAGTGGGGACGTTCACGAATGCCCGCTGTCCGCTTGCGTCGAGCTGGAAGGACTCGGGATGGCCCGACAGTGGTATGTCTCCGGCCGGCTCGCCGCTATTTGCATGCAATAGACGCAATGCACCCTTCCCGTACCCGACAAGCACCGTCCCCGCCACAGCGTCGAAACGCACGTTTGTCCGCATCGTCGACTTTCTCGATTCGCTTCACGCTAGTGAGCGATGCGCCGTCCAGAATGTCAATACGGTTCGCGGCGCCGTTGGCGACGTAAAGCCGGTTGGACTGGGGTAAATAAAGCACACCTTGCGCTTCGCCGAAGCCCGGGATGCTCCTCACGTGCAAGTTGCCGGCGGCATCAAGCACCTCCACGGTGTCGTTGCCCAGGGCGGCGACGAGCAGGCGGCGGCCTTTGACGTCCACCGCGAGGTGGTCGATACAACCTTTGGCGCCCGGCATGGCAATCGTCGCCACGAGCTCGAGCGGCGCTTCGGACGCGGCTTGCGTCGCCGCAACCCAAGCCGCAAGCGCCAACGCGCCGAGCACCCGCCCGCGGAAGGTCATTTCCGGTATGCCTGCGGATTCCACGTGTGCACCTCCTCCTTTCCTTCCTTGCACCAGGTATACAGCGCGTCGTACATCACCATGGCGTGGGCGAGCATCTCGTGATCGTCCTTGAAGTTGCGCGACAGGCCAAGCGACATAGCAGCCAAGCCTGGCGCCTGCGGTGCAAGCTCGAGTCTCGCCGTGTCCGCGCCGCGCACGATCGTCGCGAGCTCCTTGAGCGCCGGGTCGGTCAGGCGGTAATGCTTGAGGAAGGCGTCGAAGCTGCAAAGCTCGCCCTGGTGCGTGAAGTGAACCTCCGGGACGTCATACGGAACGGCTTCGCGGACCGTCGCGACCTCGCGCACCTGCTTGGACGGAACATAGAGAAACTCCGCGTCCCGGTCCACGAACCGTAAGATCAGCCAAGGGCAGGCGATCCGGTCGATCTTCGGCCGCTCGCGCGTCACCCAGCGGGTGTTCGCCGCCTTCGGCTTGCGGTCGAGCGGGCCCTCATTCTCCATCCACTTCTCGATGCCGCCTTCGAGATAGCGCGCCTTGAGGCCGTCGCGCTCGAGCGCCTGGGCGACCGCCTGGCTGACCCCATGGCCTTGCGCGCAATACACGACCACGTCGGAGGCGCGCGGCAGCGTTTTCCTCCAGTCGGCGACCGCGTCGGGGTCCCGGCGCAGTGCCCCGGCGATGGTTTCGCCCGCGGCCTGGAACGCCGACTTGCGCCGCACGTCGACCAGGAGGGTGCCGGCGCCTAGCGATGCGCGAAGATCGGAGAACGAGATCGCATTCATGTCTGCCTCATTTTTAGGGTATAGGTACTCACGCCGCGACCGCTTCCGCTGCGAGGCTGAAGCTTCGCCCGGCCTTTTCCTCGAGCGCCCGGCGGTATACCGCGATCGCCGCGGCGACGTCCTGAAGACCGGTGCCGGTCGAATCGAAGACGATGATCTCGTCGGCGCTTACGCGCCCCGGCTTCCGGCCGGCGACGACCTCGCCGAGCTCCGCGTGCACGGCGTGCGCCGACATGATCCCGGCGGCGATGGCATGGTGCAGGTCGCCGATGACGCAGGCCTGCTCGGTCAGGTCCGTGACGACTTTTGCCGCCGCGAGCAACCGTGGCTCGATCTCCTGCTTGCTTTCGTGGTCGGCGCCGACCGCCGCGATGAAGGTCCCCGGTCGCACCATCTCGCGCGTGATGAAGTAGCGCCTGGCTGTGGTGCATGTGACGATGAGATTGCTCTTCTCGACCGCGCGAGCGAGGTCGGGAACGAGGACGACGGACACACCAAGCTCTTGGGCGGCGGCCTCTGCAAAGGCCTTGGCCTTCAGCTGGTCCTGATCGTACACGCCCACGCGCTGCGGCCTGCGTACGCGCAGTAGCGCGCGTAGCTGGGCAAGCGCCTGCCCGCCGCA
>Ga0209577_10007084_pt1 | contig 10330 bp, 10 predicted proteins | sample GraSoiAngelo_109_FD_185874 | JGI IMG/M metagenome (GOLD analysis project Ga0209577, IMG submission 185874) | Grasslands soil microbial communities from the Angelo Coastal Reserve, California, USA - 14_0903_12_20cm (SPAdes) (version 2) | ecosystem: Environmental > Terrestrial > Soil > Grasslands...
TCCCTCATCCGTTCCCTCATCCCTTTCCTCGGCGGTCAGAAGTCCAGAGGATGAAAGGGGCTGCGCCCTGTTCTCCGTCGGCGACGAGCACGCGGCGGTTAGCAGAGCGGCCAGCCCCGCACCAATCAAAGTTCTTCTTTCAACGTTGGTTGGTTCTTGTCCGCTGCCGGGCTTGCTTTGGTTGGCCGAGGCTTGGTCGGTAATCATAGAGCGTGTCTCCTTGAATGTGCTACACGATGGTTGTCACAATGCCCCCCGGGGAGCGCCGGTGGTCGTTCGGGACAATGGCCTGCCGCCGGGCTCCGGGGTGCGGTCAAAGGACTTTCCGGTTTTGCAGCCTAAGGCGAGGACGGAGAGCGCGACAATTTGCGGAGCGAACGAAAGTGCGGCATGGGCGGTACCCCAAGGTGAGCCGAATTCAACCCTCTCGGAGTATGCCCCCGGGGCAAGCGGTGTCAAGGTAGAGCCGGGGCTCGGCGTGTGTGCGCCCTGTAAGGGCGCACTTTGAAGCCGAAGCGCCCTCTCTCAGGGCGCGTAAGAATCGAACCCACTGCGCCCAATTGGTTGGGCCGATCTGCGAAGGTAAAGCACCGTTCGAGCCATGCCGGTGCGGAGGCCGCGCCGCGGCCGAAGCTCAACCCGCGACCCCCTGAAACCCCATGCGACTCGTTAGGAAACCGAGTTACGACACCGACTAGCAATCACGCGAGGTCCTGGGCATCGGTGTCGTAACAGCGGACCCGAACATCAACCGAGTGTCGTGAGAAACTCACAGCGGAACTCACAGCAAGTGACTCGTCACAACGGCACCGAAACAGTCTTGAGCTCCTCGCCCTTGGCAAGCGTGACATCGGCAACGGCGCGGCCGTCCTTCAACGAGGGTGTAACGCTGACGGCGCGGAAACCGGCGTTGGCTCGCAGGGCGTTCCCGACTGCTACTCGAAGGGACAGGTTCGCTTTCGCCATCGCCGCGCTCTGGCTCTGTGCGGCGGTGTAATCTTCGCCTTCTCCAATCGGCTCGGTCTTGACGACCGCACCACTGTTGGGATCGACAACTGCCTCAAAAAACTTTCCACCCGTCGCTGTATATACAGAGAGCTGTAACTTGCCGTTTTCCATCTCGAACTTGGCGGAAATCGGCCGCCCGTGACTCGCGCTCGCCGACAGACCACGCTCGAGAGACACCCGAGCGCTCAGCACCGCCTTCGCCACCGCAGCCTGATTCCCCTCCTGTTCGTCTTTGTCCTGGGCCGCGAGCGTGGTCCCCCAGCACATCGCTGCTGCAGCCAGAACCGGGACGAGCCATGTCCTCCTCGTCATCTTCATATGATGCCCCCGATCTCGGTGTGGTAAACTGATGTCCTAGCCCGCCCGAACGATCGATGATACACTTGTTATAGTCAAGCGAGACCCTTCCACCTCGCAGCGAGGCTCCTATGCGATGGATCACTCGTGAGCATCCGAAAATCGATCGCGTCGCGTGCCCGTGGCTGATCACGCGATTCATCGACCCGCAGGCGGAGTTTCTCTTTGCACCACCCGCAGAGGTCCGCACGCGCGCCGCCGAGCTCGATGCGATTCTCTACGATGTCGAAGGCGTGGAGCTTTCTCACGACGGGCCTCTGTGTAGCTTCGACAGCTTCCTGCAGAAGTACGCTTTGACTGATCCCGCCCTGCACGAGCTGGCGGTTATCGTCCGCGGGGCGGACACGGATCGTCCGGACCTTGCACCGCAAGCGGCGGGGTTGCTCGCCATCTCCTTGGGCCTGTCGCAACTATTCCGAGACGATCACGAATTGCTAGCCCGCGGGTTCGTCATCTACGACGCACTGTATGCGTGGCTCCAGCACGCCAAGGGGGAGCGTCATACCTGGAACCCGCAGCGCGTCCCGGCCCCCGCCTGATATCGTGAAAGAAACACCGACCGGACGCTGGCTGCTGCTGTTCCACCAGATCCCGCCGAAACCCGACTACTTCCGGGTGAAGGTGTGGCGCAGGCTGCTGCGCATCGGCGCAGTGCCGGTCAAGAACTCGGTGTGGGTGCTCCCGTACAACGATCAGGCGGTCGAAGACTTTCGCTGGCTGCTGCAGGAGATCGAGGCAGGCGGTGGGGAGGGGTCTGTGTGCCGAGGGGATTTCGTGGACGGCTTGAGCGATCGCGACGTCGAAGGACTGTTCCACAAGGCCCGCGCCGCTGATTACAGGGCCATCGCGCGCGAGGCGAAGTCCCTGGCGCGCAAGGCAGCTCCCGCCGATGTGGCGCGCCTCGATCACCGGCTGGCCGAAGTCGCAGCGATCGACTATTTCCACGCTCCCAACCGTCAAGCGGTGGAGCGGGTAGTGACGCGCCTCGAGGCACGCGCGCGCCGGGCCGAACCGCGCGCCGATCGCCGGGCCCGCGCTGGTCTGCGAGTCGCGCGGATGCACGGGCGGACGTGGGTCACGCGCCGGGGTGTGTTCGTGGATCGAATCGCGAGTGCGTGGCTGATCAAACGCTTCATCGATCCGGCAGCCCGGTTCAAATTCGTGGCTCCCGAAGGTTACTCGCCTCGCAAGGACGAGCTGCGCTTCGACATGTTCGAGGCCGAGTACACGCACGAAGGGGACCGCTGCACCTTCGAGACGCTCCTCCGGCGGTTTCGACTGCGCGACCCCGCGCTGCGCGCGATCGGCGAGATCGTGCACGACATCGACTGCAAGGACGCGAAGTTTCGCCGCGCAGAGGCTACCGGTGTCGAACGATTGCTCGAAGGGATAGCCCGGAAGCACGCTACCGACGCGACGCGCCTCCGTCTCGGCGCGGTCGTGTTCGACAACCTCTATCAGTCGTCGCGATGAAGCCCGTGCCGGCCCGAGCCACGCTCCGGGAGTTCGTCACTTACTTCCTCAAGCTCGGCACGTTGGGGTTCGGCGGACCGATCGCGCTCGCTGGCTACATGCAGCGCGATCTCGTGGACGAGCGTGGCTGGATCGCGCCGGACGACTACAAGCAGGGGCTCGCGCTCGCGCAACTTGCCCCCGGTCCGCTCGCGGCCCAACTCGCCATCTACCTCGGCTGGGTGCGTGGCCGCGTGCTGGGCGCGACACTCGTAGGAATCGCGTTCGTGGCGCCGTCGTTCCTCATGGTGCTCGCCCTCTCCGCGCTGTACCTCAAGTTCGGCGGGCTCGCCTGGATGCAGGCGCTGTTCTACGGCATCGGGGCCGCAGTCATCGCGATTATCGCGTGGAGTGCCGCGAGACTTGCCCGCACCACGCTAGGGCGGGACCGATTGCTCTGGGGGCTGTTCGCCGTGAGTCTCATCGTCACGGCCTGGACGGCGCGGGAGATCATTTGGGTTTTCGTGGCTTCGGGATTGATCCCCCTGCTCGTCCGCGCCCGCGCACGCCCGTCAGTGCCGAGCAAGGGGCTGCTCGTCGCACCGTGGCCGGCGTGGCTCACGTCGGGTCTCACTGGGGCGGCATCCGTGGGGGTGCTCTGGAAAGTATTCGCGTACTTCGCCGCCGCAGGGCTGTTCGTGTTCGGTAGCGGGCTCGCGATCGTGCCGTTCCTGCACGGGGGCGTCGTGGAGCAGTTCCATTGGCTCACGGAGCGGCAGTTTCTGGATGCCGTCGCCGTATCGATGATCACGCCGGGGCCTGTCGTGATCACCGTGGCGTTCATCGGGTACCTCGTTGCGGGGCCACTGGGGGCGACCGTCGCGGCCATTGGTGTCTTCGCACCAGTGTACTTCGTGACCGTGCTTGCGGCACCGCACTTTCACCGCTTTGCCGAGAACCCGCGCATCAAGGCTTTCGTCGACGGCGTCACGGCGGCCGCCACCGGTGCGATCGCCGGGGCGGTGCTCGTGCTAGGCCGGCGTGCCCTGGTCGACGTCCCGACCGTCCTGATCTGCGCAGCCACACTCGGTGTCATTACGACAGTGAAGCGCGTTCCCGAACCCGCGCTTATCGCGGCGTCCGGCGTCGTCGGCTTACTCCTGAAGCATGCGTTGTAGGCGCGGTCACCATAACGAAACGGAGGAGTTCATCCATGAAGAAGCTCCTGAAGGCGACTCTATTCCTTAGCTTCGTCGCGGCTGGAGCCAGCCCCGTGTGTGCGCAACAGCCGTCGACCGCCTGGGATTCGGTCGGCCGTATTCTCGGAACGGCTCCCACGAGTGCGGCTGGCTACATCCGTTATAACCTTCCCCGCCGCGACCTCACCGTCCGGATCGGGGACGTCACGGTCTCGCCGTCGCTCGCGCTCGGAGCCTGGGCCGGGTTCGGTGGTGAGCCTAACGACGCGACCATGATGGGGGACCTCGTTCTCACGGCCGCGGAGCTGGGTCCGGTACTCGCTGAGTTGGCGCATCAGCACATCGGGGTGAGCGCAATCCACAATCACATCGTCGGCGAACAACCGGAGATCATTTACGTCCACATCCTCGGCCAGGGAGCCGCGCTCGACCTGGCGACCCGGTTGGATCGCGCTGTGACGAAGACCGGCACGCCGCGACCTGTCGCACCGGCGCCGCCGGTTCCTCTTACGATCGACACGGCCGCCGTTTTCACAGCGCTGGGACGGCACGGTACAGCGCGCGGCAACGTCGCTCAAGTAGGGTTCGTTCTGGTCTCGGGGACGGTCACGATGGGCGGCCGCACGATGACCCCCGCGCTTGCCTACGGCTCGCCCGTCAACGTCCAGATGGTGAGTTCCACGCGCGCCGTCGCCACCGGCGACTTCGCGGTGCGAGACTCCAGCGTCGCCGGTGTGCTGGACGCGCTCACCGCGCACGGGATCACCGCTACTGCCGTGCACAGCCACATGATCGGTGATTCCCCCCATCTGGACTACATCCACTTCTGGGCCGACGGCCCGCTCGCCGACGTGCTGCGCGGTCTCAGAACAGCAGTCGATGCCGGGCACTGAGAGGACCAATGCACGCATTTTGGAAAGTGGGGCTCGTTGCCCTCAGCCTCGCCGTGATCGGGACGACCGGATGCAGCAAGAGTCGCAGTCGCGACCAGGATGATGATGATGACGACGATCCAGCCCCGGTCGTGAACGCCGCACCGGGGAGCGCGCAGGCCGTCAGCATCTGGACATTCGACAGCTCGAGCGTTGGGCAGGCTCCCGCCGGCTTCTCGTTCGGGCGGACGGGGTCAGGGCGCCCCGGGCGCTGGGTCGTCCGCGCCGCGGCCGACGCCCCCAGCGGGCCCAACGTGCTCGCGCAGGAAGACAGTGATCGGACGGACTACCGCTTCCCGGTCGCGGTTGCCGACGGCCCCACCTTCGGGAACGTCAGTGTAGCGGTCCGGTGCAAGCCAGTGAGCGGTCGCGTGGATCGCGCGTGCGGCATCGTGTGGCGCTACCAGGACGAGAACAACTATTACCTCACGCGGGCGAACGCGCTCGAGGACAACGTCTGCGGTACTACGTGCAGAATGGCCGCCGCGTCGAAGTGAAGCGCGTGCATGTGCCCGTTGCAGCGGGGGTCTGGCATTCGTTGCGCGCGGACATGCGAGGTGATCATGTCGAGGTCTACTTCAACGGCAAGAAGCTGATCGACGTCCATGACTCACGATTCACTGCGCCGGGCAAGGTCGGCGTGTGGACGAAAGCCGATTCGCACACCCTGTTCGATGACCTCACCGCGACCGCGCTCGCGCCCTGATGCGGGCCTTTCTCGCGCTGGCAGTGTTGGTGCCGGTCCGCGTCGCGGCACAACGCGGCGGCGAGGCGAAAGCCCCAGAGGAGGCGGCGCGCCTGCACGTCGTCACCGCGACCGCCCCGATCTTCCTGGATGGTGATCTGGGCGGCACGGCCTGGGCCAGCGCGGACTCGATCACCGATTTCCGTCAGCGCGAGCCATCGGTAGGTGCTCCCGCGAGCGAGCGCACCGTCGTCAAGGTGTTGCGAGACGCCACGGCACTGTACGTCGCAGTTCGGGCTTACGATGGTGACATGCGGCACGTGCGGGCCAGCGAGTTGCGGCGGGACGCAGACCTGTCGAGTGACGACAATGTCCAGCTCCTGATCGACAGCTTTCATGACCGCCGGGGGGCCTTCGTCTTCGGCACCAATCCAAACGGCGCGATGTGGGATGCCCAGCTCGTCGGGATCGACAATCTCAACCCAGACTGGAACGGCATCTGGGATGTGGTTGTCACGCGAGACTCGGCCGGTTGGACCGCCGTGTTTCGCATCCCCTTCCGCACGCTGCGCTATCATCGAGGGGACGACCTGCGATTCGGGTTCAACGTGCGCCGGTTCATCCGACGTAAGAACGAACAGGACCTTTGGCGCTCCTGGGGCCGGGCCGAGGGGCTGTACCAACTGCTGAATGAAGGCGAGTTGACCGAGCTGGGCGCCCTCAATCGCGTCCACGATGTCGAGGCTTACCCGTATGTTCTGACACGAGCCACGGCGGCGGAACACGACAGCGCCGGAGCGAAGATCGGGGATGGACTTTTTGGGGGAAAGGCCGGCCTCGATGTGAAGGTCGCGGTGACGCCGACAGTCACGGCCGATCTCACTGCCAGCACCGATTTCGCCCAGGTCGAGGTCGATCAACAAGTGATTAACCTGAGCCGCTTTCCTTTTTTCTTTCCCGAGAAACGGGAGTTTTTCCTGGAGTCCAGTGGGCTGTTCGATTTCGGGACGCCAGGCCGGGTGCAGGTGTTCTACTCGAGACGGATCGGGCTCGATACTTCAGGCGCCGCGGTGCCGATCATCGCGGGGGGGCGCATGACCGGGCGCGTCGGGCCGTGGCGCCTCGGGCTGCTCGACACGCAGACCGGCGGCGCCGACCGGGCCAACGACGCGGTGCTCCGCCTGCAGCACGACCTGTTCGCACGGTCTTATATCGGCGCTATTGGAAGTCTGCGCACCGTTTCGAGCGGCGGCGCCCAGGCTGCCGGCGGCTTGGATGTGGACGTCCCCCTCGTGGTCCATGGACAAAACGTGGAGCCCAAGTTCTGGATCGCCGGGAGCCGGACGCCTGGCGTATCGGGAGTGCCGCTCGCCTGGCGCATTTCCACGGACAACCCCAACGACCTCTTCGATAATTTCGTGTCGCTGTATCGGATCGATCCGGGGTTCACGCCGGCGCTGGGTTTCGTGCGTCGCACGGGGATCTGGGAAACGACGGGCCACACCAACTTCATGCCCCGACCCCACGCCCTCGGCATCCGGCAGCTCGATTTCAAGTTCATCCCCGAATGGGACATCATCGCCAACAGCACCGGATCGCTCGGCCGCACGGCCGACTGGCAGACCGCGTGGTTTGAGTGGCGATTCCTCGGAGGTGACCGGGAGAACGGGGACCGCTTCGAAGTGAATTTCCAGCGTTTCCTGGACGCGCCGACCGACACGTTTGACATCTTTCGCGCCGTGAAGATCCCGCCGGGGCGATACTGGTGGTCACGCTACGAGCTACAGTACTTCATGTCACCCGGCCGGCCCCTCGGCTTCGGCGTGTTCATGAACTGGGGTTCGTTCTACGGCGGGCGCAGTGCGGACGTGGAGCTGCAGGGCACGTGGCGCGGCGGAGGTCACGTGATTGTCAGTGCCGACCTGTCCCGCACGGCCGCGCGGCTACCCGGCGGTGGCTTCACAGCCGTCCTGGCTTCCGGCCGGATCGAGTACGACTTCAATCCGCGGACCAGCTTTCTTGGCTTCGTGCAATACAACAACGACGCGCAGCGGGCGGACTTCAACCTGCGATTCCATTGGATTCCCCAGATCGGGGACGACCTTTTCCTCGTCTGGAACTCGGGGTACACAACCAACGGCGCTGCGGCGTACCGCTTCCCCGCGGTACGATCGCTCGGTCGGCCCTTGAACGGCGCATTCGTGCTGAAGATCGTTCACCGCATCGCGCCCTGAGAAAGGCATTCTGATGCTTGCCTACTCGCTCACAGCGTTCATTCTTTTCGCCGCTCAGCAGACGCCGCGAGCTCCGTGCACCCTCGCCGGCCCACCGGTCGCGGCTCAGTGGTCTGGCGCCGTCCCGCCAGCGTCGACGGCTCAGGCGCCCTTGCGCGCGGTTACCGATGTGCCGCTGCCGGGTAGCGCCTCCCGCTTTGACTACCAGAGCCTCGAGCCAGCATCCGGGCGACTGTTCATCTCACACATGGGCGCCGGGGAGCTTGTGGTTTTTGACGTACGTGCCGGTAAAGTCATCGGGAATCTGGACGGATTTCCTACGGTGACGGGCGTGCTCGCCGTGCCGGCCGAACACCGAGCGTATGCGTCCGCGACGGGCGATCACGCAGTCGTGGTCGTTGACGATTCGACGCTTCGGATCGTGGCGCGAGTTCCGGGGCCGCGGTTTCCGGACGGGATCGCGTACGCTCCGGCGGAGCGGCGAGTGTTCGTCTCGGACGAATCGGGGGGGCGCGACTTTGTGATCGATGCGACGACCAATACTCTCACCGCTCAGATCGAGCTCGATGGCGAGGCCGGAAACACGCAGTACGACGCGGGCTCGCACTGCGTGATCGTCGCGGTCCAGACCGCTAACCAATTGGCAATCATCGATCCAGCAACCTCAACCATCGTTCGTCGGATCACACTCGATAAGGCGGTTCGCCATCCGCACGGGGTCTACATCGAAGCCCCGAACCGTCTGGCCTTCATCGCGGGTGAGGAGAGCGGGACGCTGGGCGTGGTAGATCTGCGGACCCTGCAGCTGCGTCAGGTGCTGCCACTTGGAAGCGATCCAGATGTCCTGGCCTTCGACCCAGCGCTCGGCCGGCTGTACGTAGCCGCCGAGTCCGGCGTCGTGACGGTGTTCGAGGAGCGGGACCGATTGCTTGCCCAGCTCGGGTGGTACCGGGCGCCGGGGGCTCACTCGGTCGCCGTCGATTCAGACACGCACAGAGTATACCTGCCCCTTGCCAACATAGGCGGTCGCCCCTTGCTCCGAGTTCTGACGCCTACCGACTCCCATTGAGCAGCGATTCAGCGCGACGGAGAAACCCCCTGATGCGGGTCAGGTGGTTAACAAAACAGCACCACAAACGGCACCACCGCTTATTGAAGCACAAAGCACCGCCGGCGCAATTGCCAACGGTGCTTCGCGTTAGACCAGTCGGGACGGCGGGATTTGACGCGTCCCCTAAAGGACTTCCTGCGGTCGCGGCCCGCTAGGGCCGGCGCCGGGCGCAGCCCGGCGAGCGGAGCGAGGCCGCGCAGCGGCCGAAGCTCAACCCGCGACCCCCTGAACCCCATGCGAATCGCTAGAGGGCCGAGTTACAACACCCAGTAGCAATCACGCGAGGTTCTGGGCATCGGTGTCGTAACAGGAAGCCCGAAGATCAACCGAGTGTCGTGAGAAACTCACAGCAGAACTCACAGCACGCGACCCCCCTGAAGGGTCATCAGGGGGTCGTCGTGTTTTCCAACGCTACGAGTCCAGACACGTGCTCCATCCGGGGGGGCAAGCAGGCGGCGAACGCGTTGCGCCAGATCCTGCCTGGACGGCGACTTTCGCGTCAATGGGCCGCCTGCGGGTCGCGCGCGCGATGCACCCAACCCAGCAGCACGCCGTAGAGGGTGAACTGGACAAAGCCTGCCGCCACCTCGACCGCAATCCAGGACGCGACCGATGGCACGCCGTACTTCGCCGCTTCAGCAAGCGCCTCGTAGCTCACGAGGATGCTGCCGACGAGCCAGGCGAAGAGCACCGCATGGCCGATCGAACGCCCGGACCGCGGCAGCTGCGCGTACAGATACGACATAATGGTGCCCTGGATCAGCATAGAGAGAACGCCGAGGGCGAAGATGGGCTGCGCCCGGAGGTATGTCACCGCGGCGTAGTGCGCGGCGTTCACGCCGAAATGCGACACCGCCTGGGTCGCGAAGGTCGCGACCACGTAGGCGAGTACTGCCAAGAAGTGTTTCCTCATCGGTCCCCCCCGAGATAACTTGCGTTATGCAAGGAAGCTATGAAGTTACTTGCGAACCGCAAGTCAATGCAATTAGAGTGCTGCCATGAAGAAGAGAGCCATGGCCGAGCGGCGCTCCGCGTGCCCCCTGAACGCAACCCTCGAGGTACTCGGCGACCGCTGGTCGCTCCTCATTGTACGGGACCTCATCTTCAAGGGGCGCACCACGTACAAGGACTTCCTCGCCGGGGGGGAAGGCATCGCCACCAACGTCCTGGCAGACCGTTTGCGGCGCCTGGAAGCGGAAGGCGTCATCGAGAAAGGACGCGATGCAGCTGATGCCCGGCGCCTGGTTTACCGACTTACGGCAAAGGGGCTCGCGCTCGCGCCCGTGCTGGTCGAGATGATCGTGTGGGGTGCTGGTCACTACCAGACGGCAGCGCCGCCCGCCACGATCCGG
>Ga0209577_10007085_pt1 | contig 10329 bp, 11 predicted proteins | sample GraSoiAngelo_109_FD_185874 | JGI IMG/M metagenome (GOLD analysis project Ga0209577, IMG submission 185874) | Grasslands soil microbial communities from the Angelo Coastal Reserve, California, USA - 14_0903_12_20cm (SPAdes) (version 2) | ecosystem: Environmental > Terrestrial > Soil > Grasslands...
GGCCGCTCTCGCCGTTCCTGCCGACGGCGTTCGAGGCGACGCTCTTGTACTACGTGCGCTTCTTGGCTGCTCGCGCTCGTCGGCACGGCGGCCGCCTCGCTCGCCGAAGCGGTCAACTACCGGCTGGTGGACTGGGCGGCCGCGCGCCCCCGGCTCGCGTCGCTGACGCGCGGCAAGCTCGCGCGCTGGAGCATCGCGGCGTTCCTGCGTGCGCCGTTCTGGACCATTGTGGTGGTGATTTTCTCGCCCATCCCCGACTCCGCGGTGCGCATCCTGGCGCCGCTCGGGAAGTACCCCTTGCCCCTGTACCTCGGCGCCGTCGCCCTGGGGCGGTTTCCCCGCCTGCTACTCATCGCCGGCACGGGCGCGCTGCTCTCCATTCCGCTGCCGTGGCTGCTGGTCGCGAGCGGCGGGGTCGTGCTCGCGGGCCTCGCCTGGCGCCACCGGAGGTCACGATGCGCATCAAACACCCAATTCGCTCCCTCTGCCGGGTGCTGTTCCGCCGAGCGCCGATTGAAGCCCAACTGATCGTCACGCGGCGCTGCAACCTGAGCTGCGGCTACTGCTCCGAGTATGACAAAATCTCGGAGACGATTCCGCTCGACGTGCTGAAGCGGCGCATCGACGCCCTGCACGGGCTGGGCGTCGTGAACATCGCGCTCTTGGGCGGCGAGCCGCTCCTGCATCCGGACCTGCCCGAAATCGTGGCATACGGCTCTCGTCGCGCGCAGGTCTCCATCACGACGAACGGCTTCCTGCTCACCGAGACGCTCATCCGACGCCTCAACGCCGCCGGGCTCGCCAACATGGAGGTGAGCGTCGACGCGGTGCGCGCCGACCGGACGGGCTACATCCAGAAATGCCTCAAGACGATCGGACCCAAGCTGGGGCTCGTGCGGCAGTTCGCGCAGTTCGACGCGTTCGTCAACATGGTGTTGTGCGAGCAAACGAGGGAGGCGTTCGGCGAGGCGATCCGAGAGCTGCATGAGCTGGGCTTCGTCGTCACAATCGACCTGCTCCACGATTCGCACGGCACCATCCAGATCGGCGGCGAGACCTATCAGGACCTGTGGAAGCAGTGGTACGTCGATCGTACGCCGCAGGCCTGTCTCGATCAGGATTACGGCGCCGAGCTGATCGCGGGCCGGCGTCCCGCGTGGCGCTGCCGGGCGGGGTCGCGCTTTCTCTACGTCGACGAATTCGGACTGGTGCAGTTTTGCTCGGCCCAACGCGGCCGCCTCAACAAACCGCTCGCCGACTACACGCGGCGGGATCTGCGGGCGCATGCCCGTACCTACAAGGGCTGCGAGCGAGGGTGCGCCCTGCTGTGCGTCTACCGCGTGTCGGCCCTGGACAACCGGCCGCTGCACGCGGTCGCATCGCTCGTGCGGATGGCCTGGCGGCGTGCGCGGAGCGGCACGTGACGCCCGAGACCGCCGACATGCGGCCTCCGCGACGCGTGCTTCTCTTTTCCATCTCCCTCGTAGCCGGTCTCGTCGTCATGTTGGCCACGCACCGGCAGCAGGCGCGCGCGCTGTGGGGCTGCCTCACGGCCGTGCCGCCCGCGGTGCTCGCCGTCGTGTTGCTGCTCGTGCTGTGCCAGCTGGCTTTCCAGGCCGTGCGCCTCTGGACCATCCTGCCCCGGGGTGTCGCGCTCCCGCTCGGCCAGACCGCCCACGCCTTCGCTCTGGGCGAATGGCTCAACATCTTCACGCCTGCCCGGGGCGGAGACGCGCTCAAGGTCGTCATGTTGAGCCGGGCGACGAGTGGGCCGGCGCCGAGTCTGCCGCAGGCAACGGGCGTGCTGCTCGCCGACAAGATCGTGGACGCCGGTTCGCTCGCGCTGCTGTGCGCCGCCGCCGGCCTGTTCCGTCTGGTCCGGGTCGGCCCGCCGACGCACCTCCCCGACCCGCGGACGGTGATCGCAGTGGCCGCGGGCGTGACGCTGCTCCTGCTCGCGCTGCGCCGGTTCTCCGCCCGCTGGCTCGGACGGCTCGCCCGACTGCGGCGCGAGATCGGGCGGGGGCTCGCGGCCCTACACGATCCGTTCAAGCTCGCGGCGGGCGTGTCGCTCAGCGTGGGGGCGTGGCTCGCCGAGCTGGCGGCGTTGCGCGTGTTGTGCGCCGCGCTCGCCTTCGCGCCCTCGCCCGCGCGGCTCGTCCTGGTGCTCGCGGCCCTGAACCTCGGCATCAGCGTCCCCATCGGGGTCGCCAACCTCGGCGTGTACGAGACTGTCCTGTCGCTCGGGCTCACGCAGTCGGGGATTCCGCTCGCCACGGCGGCCGCCATCGCGACGCTGCACCACGCGCTGCAGCTCCTGGGCACGAACGTTGGCGCTGCCGGTGTTTCGCTCTGGGCTGGGGGCCGGTGTCCGCGCCCGCCGTGACGCAATGTGGCGTGTCCGCCACATCGGCGCGTTGCGATCTGTGGTGGCCCCGCTCCAGCGCATCGCGGGCTGGAACCGTCCTCACGTGGGCGGCGCGGTGTAGCGGACTCGCTGCGTGGCGCGCTACCTGCGGTGGGCGTGGGACATCCCTTGCCTAGGTCCCGGAGTGCGGGTTCAGCGCATCAGCGCCGAGTTTCGATCCCAGGCGTCATCGTTCGGGTTCTGGAGCGCGCTGCGCGCGTTCGCCATTCGCGCGATCCAGCGCGTGATCGATTTCAAGGTGCTGCGGGCGATGTGCATCACCGTGGTCGCGCCGGGGTTTCTGGAGCTCCCCGCCGGAATGAGCGCCGACTTTCTCGACCGCGAGACGTTGCGCCGCATGACGGCGCAGACGAAATACGATCTCACGGCCGAGTTCCTGGACGACGCCTTGGCCAAGGGCGACGAGTGCTACGCCGTCGTCGACGGAGCCGAGCCGGCCGCGTACGGGTGGTACGCCCATTCGCCCACACGGATGAGCGACGGGATGCTGGTGCAGTTTGACCCCGCCTACGTCTACATGTACAAGGGCCTCACGCTCGACGCTTATCGTGGCCGGCGGCTCCACGCGATCGGCATGACGCGCGCCCTCGCCGCCTACCGGGCCCGGGGCTTCAAGGGACTGGTCTCCTACATCGAGAGCGACAACCTCAATTCGCTCAAGTCGGCCTATCGCACGGGATACGTCGATTTCGGCCGGGTCTTCATCATCCGGATGCTGGGCCGGCTGATGACGTTCCGGACGCCGGGCTGCGCGGCCTTTGGCTTTGGCATCGCGCCCCCATCGCGCACCGGTGACCCCGGCCGGGGCGAGGCCGCGCCGCCCGACCGCTGGTCGGGACCGACGTCATGATCCGGGCTCATCCGAGGAAGGAGCGTTCACGCGCCATGCCAGACGAAGCCGCGTTCTTCCACCAGGTGCGGGCACTCGTCCACCAGTCGCGGACGATCCTGGCCCCCTATTTGTGTGGCGACCACACCTTCGATGTGGCGGCACACAAGCTGGCGCCCGTGATCCGCGCGTTCCTGCAGCACCCCGCCCCCGCCCCCGCCCCCAACCCAAAACCGGAGCCGCCTCCTGCGACGCCCTTGTGGCGGCGCCTGATGATCGGGCGGCTTTCGTTTAAGCGGGAGGCACCGCCCGACACGAGCCCCCGTTCCGACCTGGACGTGTGGGTGAGCGCGCTGGCGCCGGGCTACGCCCACGCGGACGAAAACAAAGTGCGCGCCGTCGTCACGGAGGCGCTGCGCATCGCGCAGAGCGAGCACGCGGGCGCCCCCTGACGACTACGACATCACGACGGATCTCGACGTCCAGTAGCGAGCAGCCGTCGCACCCGCTCGAACACCCGGTGCCACATCGCGCGCGTCAGTCTGCCCGTGTTGGTGTTCTGGCGGCTCGGGTGGTAGGAGGCGACGAGCGTGACGCCGTCGGGCAGGGTGGTCACGGCGCCGTGCGCGAAGGTCGGTCGGTCGCGCGGCTCGAGCCTCGCCCACCACGTCGCGGTCTTGAGCCAGCTGTCGTGGGCGATCCGGCCGAGCGTGAGGACCACGCGCACCTGGGAGAGCAGCCGGATGTCGGCCGCGAGATACGGCCGGCAGCGCTCCAGCTCGCCGCGGCTCGGCTTGTTGGCGGGCGGCGCGCAGCGCGCGGCCGCCGTGATGTAGCAATCGTGGAGTGTCAGACCGTCCTCGCGGGAAACCGATCGCGCTTGGCTGGCGAACCCGGCGCGGTGCAGCGCCGCGTATAGCCAGTCACCGCTCGAGTCGCCGGTGAACATGCGGCCGGTGCGGTTGGCACCGTGCGCCGCTGGGGCCAGTCCCACGATCAACAAGCGCGCCCTAGGGTCGCCGAACCCGGGGACGGGCTTTCCCCAATACGTCCACTCGAGAAACTCGCGCTTCTTGTCCCGGGCGATGCGGCGGCAATAGCGGCGCAGCCGCGGGCAGCGCTCGCAGGCCACGATCGCGCGATTGACGGTGGCGAGGCTAGTGAATTCTGAGAGGGAGACCGTTCCGCACGCTCCCGCCGACGGTCACGGCCTCGACCGCCAATGCGGCGCCGAGCAGCCACGGGCGGAGCCGCGGGGGAGCCGCGGCGGCGGCGGCCATCGTAGCGGCGGCCGCCAGCGCCGTGTAGGTGTTGACTTGACCGACGCTGGGGCGCGGGCCGAGCAGCGGGTTCGCTTCCCGGAAGCCGGGCCATCCCCGGCGTGCCAGATCACGGGTTTGCGCCGCGTCGACCAGCAGCACCACGGTGAACGCGCTCGCCAGCGCGGTGTGCGACGTCGTCCAGCCGCGACGTGCGGGCAGCGCAGCAACCCCCATCGTGCTCCACGACACGCGCGCCGCCAGCGGCCCGACGCCCCTGGGCGTCTCCGGCTGCGACGGCATCGCCAGCAGCGTGGCGGCCACGGCGCGGTACTGCCGGCGCGCGCCCGAGGCCAGCGTGAATGCTGCAAGACTCCTTGCAGCCTGCTGCGCCGGGGCCCGGCGTGGCAAAGCGGCGAGCGAACCCACCGTGAGTAGCACGATCGCAACGTGTCGCATACGTGATGTTGCGTATGCGCAAGGGCAGTGCCACACGGAGAGCCTGCGGGGGGGGCTTGCACTCCGCCATGATTAGGGCGCATTGCAGCTTCATAAGTGTGGCTCCCGTGTGACACTTCCCGGAGCCAGTTGGGGCGGGGGGGCGGGCCGCGCCCGCGACTTGACGTGCGCTTTACCAGGGGCTCCTACCGTGAGGGCGAACCTTCACGGAGACGACTCCGATGCGTAAGGAAATCGCGGGCGCGGGAAGCATTCTCATGTGGGCCGCGGTCGGCTTGTGCGCTGCAGCTTGCGAAGACTCGACCAGCGGCGGTCCGAGCGTCGCGGCCCGCGTCGTGGGCGAAGCGAAAGGCGCCGCCCCGCGCGGCACCCCCGGCATCACGGCGCTGACGTGGAACGTCTATCTGGGGGCGGACATCGGCCGCGTGCTCGGGGCGCGCACCGCCGATGAGGCGGTCGTCCTGGCCACCGAGGAGTGGGGACACGTTCAAGCCACGGATTTCCCGGCACGTGCGGGGGCATTGGCGCGCGCCATTGCCGCACGGCGGCCGCACGTCGTGGGGCTCGAGGAGCTGGCGCTGTATCGCACCACCGACAATCCCTTCGAGCCGGCCACGCGTGTCGCCTTCGACTTCCTGCAGCTCGTGATCGATTCCCTGCACGCGCGCGGCGTCGACTACACTGCCGCCGCCGTGGACCGCACGTCGGACCTGCAGGTGCCGGTGATCGCCGGCGTGGACGCATCCGGGCAGCCCGTCCTGGCCGGCGTACGCTGGACCGACGGGGACGCGGTACTGGTGCGCGCCGATGTTCCCTACGCCGATGCCCGGTCCGGCGTGTACGCCGCGTCGCAGGTCGTGACCATCGGCGGCGTGACGTCAGGCCTGTACCAGGGTTGGAGCTCGATCGTCGCGACGGTCGACGGACGCGCCTACCGGTTCGTCGTCACGCACCTGGTCGGTCAGGAGGCTCCCGACCTGCAGCTGGCGCAGACCGGGGAGCTGCTCGCGCTGCTCTCGGCCGAGACCGGCTCGACGATTCTGGTGGGGGATTTCAACTCCGACGCCTATGGCATCGATCCGACCCGCGTGACCCCGACCTACCCCATGATGTTGGCAGCGGGTTACGGCGACACGTGGATGGAGCCCGAGCGCCATGCGCTCGGCCTCACCTGCTGTCAGCAGGGCGATCTCTTGAACGCCCGATCGACGTTCGACCAGCGGATCGATTTCGTGTTTACGCGGAACCTGCCTGCGGGCGCGCAGCCGGTCCGGCGCGACGTGGTGGGCGACCGGCCCGGGGATCGGACGGCGTCGGGACTGTGGCCGTCGGACCACGCGGGGGTCGCGGTTACGCTGGTGACGCCCGCGGACGAGTGATCACGACTAGCGCTGCCACCTCGCCTTCTCCAGGACCGGCTCTGTGGTCGGCGGCGGGTTTCCGCCGTCGGGCGGCTCGCGATCGAGCAACCCGCCGCGTGTCACAAGCTGCGCGGCGAGCGCCGTCTGGATGACCGCGGTGATGTTCTGGACCGTCGTCTCGGGCGCCCCCGCTCCGCTCCCACCGGCGATCGTCACGAGGTTGACATCGGCGAGGCCCTGGGCGATCACGGGAACGATCGCACCTGGGGCACCAAGATAACGCGACAGCAACCGGTTGACGTCCCCCCGAATCTCGGTCCCGGTGGTTCGGAGCAGCGTTACGTTTCGGCCAATGGAGCTACTCCGTTGTTCAGGGTTCCTGTTCGATCTGGACGGCGTGCTCGTCGACTCCCGGGCGGTCATCGAGCGAACGTGCCGCCGCTGGGCGCTGCGCCATCAACTCGATCCCGAGAAAGTCCTGCGGATCGCCCATGGACGCCGGACGCGCGACACCGTGCAGGCCGCGGCTCCGCACCTCGAGACGGATCGGGAGGTGGCGTGGCTCGACGCCGCGGAGCTCGCGGACGTCGCTGGCCTCAGCGCAGTGCCGGGTGCCAGTCAGTTCCTGGCCGCTCTACCGGCAAACAGCTGGGCGGTCGTGACTTCCTGTGGACGGGCACTGGCGGAGCTGCGACTGACGTCTGTCGGACTGCCGATACCGACCATTCTGGTAACCAGCGAGGACGTCTCACGGGGAAAGCCGGCGCCCGATGGTTATCGACTCGGAGCGAAACGCCTCGGACTCGACTCTGCAGCGTGTGTGGTGTTCGAAGACGCGCCGGCAGGTATTGCCGCAGCCCGAGGCGCGGGCACCCGGGTGATCGCGCTCACTACCATGCTCGCGGCACCGGGCCTCGTCGGTGCCGACGCGACGATCCCCGATTTCACGGCCATTCACGTGCGTCGGGAGCACGGGGCGTTCGTTGTTACGACGCAGTGATTTGTCGGTGGCTAACTCGATCCAGGACGTGCGCGTTGCAGAGGCATCAGTGAATTGCGAGCTTCCGCACCTCGAGGAGAGGTGGCCGAGTGGCTGAAGGCGGCGGTTTGCTAAGTCGGCCCCCCGCAAGGGGGGCCGTTGTTTTATGGGCAATTTGTGCTCACGGAGGGAGCCACTGACCACTACCGACAGAATGGACCGGCAGTGCAATGGCAGTGCTTATTGCAGAGTTCGGCGGCGGTTTTCTAGACCGCCGCACAGCTCCGCGATCGATGTTTCGCCGCATTCCTTCGGAGATCGGGCGGTTGGTCAAAATTGAAGACTGCCCGGCGACCGTGACTGAATGGTTTTTCCGTTGTAGATTGCGTCTGCTGCAAGCCCACACCCCATGCTGCCCTCTGGGCCGGGGCATCCGTCGTTCGGTTACCGCGAGCATGGGGTGCCAGATGTACCACGGCCTCCGGGTGGTTCCCAGGAGGCCGTTTTGGTATGCCCCACACGACTTGAAAAGATCAACGTTAGGTTTCTTCGATGACAAAGAAGCGGCCCATGACCGCGAAGGAGTTCGCCGCACAGCTCAACGCGGATTCAGTCTATCAAGCGAAGCTGGGGCAGCAGACCGAGAACGCGGCTCGGATTGACAAGGCTGAGGCCGCGCTTATTAAGGCACTTTCGTCCAAGGGTTACACGGCCGCGTCGCTTGAGGAACTCGTCCGCACGCACGCTCCGCTCCGTCGCGAGATCGCGGATGCGCTGGTCGAATCCCTGGACGAGGTCTCCGACACCAATGTTCGGGAGGCGGACACCAATGTTCGGGAGGCGATAGTGCGCGCGCTCGGCGCAGCGCGCGAGCAGTTCAATGTTCGTCCACTAGCAGACCTGTTTGAACGAGCGGACTCTCCCACTCTACGATGGGCGATCGCGAACACGCTCGCAGAGGCTCGACCCACGAGCCTCAGTGATTGGATCATCGACGCTCTCCAGAATCCAGCCTTCGGTAAGGCTCGCGAGATGTTGACACTGGCGGCCGCACGGACGAATCCGCCCGACGTGGTCAATCCGGTCTTAGTACGCTTGCTCGATGAGCTGCCTGGGCATGCAGCGCTCGCGCTCGCGGAGACCGGGGGACTTGGGGAGGTCAAGGCATTACGTGGCGCGTACCAGCGAGCAACCGGGTGGGACCGTGAGCAGATTGGTCGGACGATAAGCATCATTGCTCGGCGCCATCAGGAACGAGCGTAGCACCCACGCTCGCGCCGTTCAATGGCAGAGTTACGGCAGTGTTTGACCCTTCCAACAGAACTGCCTGACAGCTAAGTTCAACGGCCGCAACAAGGAGAGGTGGCCGAGCGGCTGAAGGCGGCGGTTTGCTAAACCGTTATAGGGGCTAATACCTCTATCGGGGGTTCGAATCCCCCCCTCTCCGTGAAGGGCCGGGAAACGGGAAGCGGGAAACGGGAAACGTCTGACCGCGTGTCGCCGCATCACGTCTCTCGTTTCCCCTTTCCCGTTTCCCGACTCACCTGAGCCCATGACGAGTACGGCACCCCGCCTGCGTTTCGCCCCCTCGCCCACCGGCTACCTCCACGTGGGCGGCGCCCGTACCGCCCTGCTCAACTGGCTATACGCGCGCCACACCGGCGGCCAGTTCCTGCTGCGCATCGAGGACACCGACAAGGCCCGCTCCACCGACGAGCATACCAAAGTGATCCTCGACGGGCTCGGCTGGCTTGGCCTCGACTGGGACGAAGAGCCGGTGTTTCAGGGTGGCCGCGTTAAACGGCATCAGGAGATGGCGGACAAGCTGCTCGCCGAGCGCAAGGCTTACATGGAAGAGGGCGCCATCCGGTTTCGACTCCCGCCCGGCGAGATCGCCTGGGACGACGCAGTGCACGGTCGGATCTCGTTCCAGGGCGAGGACATCAAGGACTTCGTGGTCCTGCGCTCGGACCGCACGCCGATCTACAACTTCGCCGTCGTCGTAGACGACGTGGACATGCGCATCACCCACGTGCTGCGCGGCGACGACCACATCTCCAACACGCCCAAGCAGATCGCCCTGTATCACGCGCTCGGCGCCGCGCTGCCCGTGTTCGGTCATGTGCCGATGATCCACGGACCGGACGGCAAGAAGCTCTCCAAGCGCCACGGCGCCACCGCCGTGGGCGACTACCAGCACATGGGCATTCTCCCTGCCGCCATGCGCAACTTCCTGGCGCTGCTGGGCTGGAGCCCGGGCGGCGACCGCGAGATCATGACGCTGGACGAAATGATCGCGCTCTTCTCCTTCGAGGGCATCCAGAAGAAACCCGCCATCTTCGACATGACCAAGCTCGAGTGGATGAACGGCCAGTATCTCTCGGCCGGCTCGGCCGAGCAGCTGTACTCGCTCGTCGCGCCGCAGCTCGAGCAGCTCAAGCTCGACGGTAACAAAGACGCGGTCCTCCGGGCCATCGCGGCCGTGAAGACCCGCTCACGTACCACGCTCGACATCGCGAAGCAGGTGGCTGTGCGGCTCGACGCCAGGCACGTCGTGTTCGACGAGAAGGCGACAAAGGAGATCGCGAAGGATCCGGCGGGCTACAAGGCCGCGCTCGAGGCGAGCCTGGCGGTTCTCAAGACAGCCGAGTGGACGCCGGCGGCGCTCGAGCACGCACTGCGGGCCCTCGCCGACCAGAAGGGCGTCGCCGCGGGGAAAGTGTTCCAGCCGATCCGGATCGCACTCACCGGTGGCACCGTGTCGGAGCCGGTGAACGAGCTGCTGTTTGTGGTGGGGAGAGACGCGGCCCTGAAGAGGCTGGAAGCTGCGGCTCGCGCAACGTCGTACTAGGGGACGCCGCTCACCGTGTCGGCCTTGACCTTCGTCGTGTCCCCTCGCTGCCGCTGCTCTGCGTCCCGCTCCGCCGCCTTGCGGGCCCGCAGCTCGCGCACGTACTGGCGAAACAGCTGCAGCGATTCGGTGCGGCGCGCCGCCTGCAGCAGATCGGCACGCA
>Ga0209577_10007087_pt1 | contig 10328 bp, 10 predicted proteins | sample GraSoiAngelo_109_FD_185874 | JGI IMG/M metagenome (GOLD analysis project Ga0209577, IMG submission 185874) | Grasslands soil microbial communities from the Angelo Coastal Reserve, California, USA - 14_0903_12_20cm (SPAdes) (version 2) | ecosystem: Environmental > Terrestrial > Soil > Grasslands...
GTGGGGGGTGCGCGGGGCGGCGGCGGGGGTGGTGACCGGACCGCACCGCGCCCGTGAGCCGCCGCGATCCGTGTGACGGCGAGGGCACGGGGCCGTCGGGGATCGGCCGGCGGCCCGGGTGCACAATGGCCGCCATGCAGAGCGGCGACCCGGAGCGCTCCGAGCCCCCGGAGGGGGCGCCCGGGGGCGCCGCGCCGGCGATACCGGGGTGGATCGCCGCCGCCGCACCCCCGCCCACCGGCTTCGGCCGCTTCCGGCCGATGGGGATCGGCGAGCTCCTCGACGCCTCCTTCGTGCTCTACCGGCGCAACTTCCTCCTCCTCGTGGCCATCACCGCGGTCGTCCAGGTTCCCTTCGCGATGCTCAACCTCGTCGTCTTCCAGGTGCTCGGGGTCGGCGCCGACCTCGACGCCGCGGGCTCGACGGGGTTCCTCGGCAACCCGGGCACCACCAACGGCACCCTCTCCGACGCTCAGATCAGCGCCATGAAGGGCCTCGTCGTCTACCTCGGGCTGGTGGTCGCGGTGCAGATGCTGGTGGTGCTGCCGCTCTCCCTGGCGGCGATGAGCCGGGCGGTGAGCGACCGCTACCTCGACCGGCCGGCGAGCCTCGGCAGCTCCTACGCGGCGGCGCTGCGACGGGGCGGTGCGCTGCTCGGCGCCATCCTGCTGCTGCTCCTGATCGTCGCCGGGGTGAGCGCGGCGATGGTCGCCGGGGTCGCCGTGAGCACCCTCGCCGGGCCGTTCGGCATCCTCCCCGCGATCGGGCTGGTCGTCGCCTGGGTGGTCTCGCTCCCGCTGATCGCGGTCCGCAGCACCCTCTTCGCCCAGGCGATCGTGGTCGAGGGCCTGGGCAGCGCCGCCGGCCTGCGCCGCAGCTGGCGGCTGACCCACGGCTGCTTCTGGCGGACGTTCGCGATCCTGGTCGTCGTCTTCATCCTCCAGACCGTGGTCGGCTCGGTCATCCAGATCCCGATCGGGCTCCTCCTCTCCGGGGCGAGGACGGGCACCCAGGAGCTCGTCAGCCAGGCGATCAGCGCGGTCACCTCGGTCGTGGTCTCGCCGCTCAGCCTGATCGCGCTCACCCTCGTCTACTACGACCTCCGCATCCGCAAGGAGGCCTTCGACATCGAGATGCTCGCCGCGTCGCTGTGAGCCGGTGGCTGCCGGCGGCCGCCGTCCTCCTCGCCCTGCTCGCGGCGGTGGCGCCGCGGCCCGCGCACGCCGCCGCCTCCGACGCCTCCACCTACGTCCGGCTCGTCGACTCCGCACGGGCGGACCTCGAGGCGTCGCCTGCGGACCTCGCCGCCGCCCGCGACGCGATCGTCGCGGCGCAGCGGCTCGCCCCGCCCCCCGGCGGCGTGCTCGGGCCCGTCGCCTCCGACCTCTCCCGCCGGCCACCCGACGTCGCCGACGCGGTGACCCGGCTGCGGGCCGTCGGGGCCCTCCTCGCCCTCCCCGAGAACGCCGTCCCGGGGGACGCGGGGGCCGCGCGCCGCCGGCTCGAGGGCGTCTACGCCGAGCCCGCCTTCGCCCATCTCGACCGGGTCCCGAGCCCGTCGGTGCTCTCCCGGCTCTTCGACGCGCTCCGCCGCCTCGTCGGTGGGGTGACCGGCGCGCTGGGACCGGCCGGGTCGCTCATCGCCGGCGGTGCGGTGCTGCTCGTGGCGGTCGCGCTCACCCTGCGGCTGGTCCGTGGCGCCGCCGGGCGGCGGATGCGCAGCGCCCCCGAACCGAGCGCGCCCGCCGGTGACGACCCCGAGCGGGAGTGGACCGCGGCGCTCGCCGCGGCGGCGGCCGGCGATCACCGCGAGGCGATCCGCCGCGCCTTCCGCAGCGCCCTGCTCAGCGTGGCGGTGCGCGGCCGGCTGCCGGTTGACGCGTCCTGGACCACCCGCGAGCTGCTCGCCCGCGCCGCCGGGGACGCCGACCTGCTCGCCGCCCTCGCCCCGGCGGCCGCGGCCTTCGACCGGGCCTGGTACTCCGGCGCCGCCGCCGGCGAGGCCGACTGGCTCGTCGCCCGCGACCGCTGCGCCGCGGTCCGCCGCATCGCCGCATCGCGGAGGGTGGCGGCAGCTCTGCCCGCGGGCGGTCCGGGGGGAGTCGCCCCGAGATGAGCGGCGCGGCGCGCTCGGGGATCCGGGTCCCGCTGACGGCGCTCGCCGCGGCGCTCACCCTCCTCGTGCTCATCGCCGTCATCTCCCCCGGAGGCGGCGACGACGCCGACCCCTCGTCGCGGAGCGCGGGGCGCGCCGGCACCCTCGCCCTCTACTCCTGGCTCGGCGCCGACGGGCTCGGGCTCCCGGTGCACCGGATCAGCGGGGGGTTCGACCTCGGCGACACCGACCTGCTCGTCGTCGCCGAGCCGACGGTGAGCTTCACCGACGCCGAGATCGACACCGTCGACCACTTCCTCCGCGCCGGCGGCGAGCTGCTCCTCGCCGTCGACGGTCCCGCGATCCCGGTCGCCCAGCTCCTGCTCGATCGCGTCGGCGTCGACGTCTCGCGGTCGGTGGCCGCCGGCAACGCCGTGCCGGTCCAGCCGCTCGACCCCGGCGGGCGGGTCGCGCGGGTCGCGGTCGGCGACGGGGTCGCCCTCGGCACCTCCGCGCGGACGGTTCCGCTCCTCGAGCGCGACGGGAAGGCCGTGCTCGTGGGCACCGCGGTCGGATCCGGGCGCGCCTACGTCCTCGGCAGCCCCTACCCCCTCAGCAACGTGGGGCTGGAGCCGCGTCGCGGCGACGCCGACGGGCTGGTGCTCGCCCTCCTCGAGCGGTCGCGGGGCGGGCGGGTGGGCTTCGACGAGGTCCACCACGGGGAGGGCGCCTCCGGCGGGGCCGGCGCGGTCCTCTCCGGCCCGGTCGGGGCAGCCGGCCTCCTCGCCGGCCTCGTGCTGCTCGCCCTCCTCGGGGTGAACGGCCGGCGGCTCGGCCGCCCGGTCCCCGCAGGCGACCCCGCCCGGGTGCCGAGCGCCCAGGAGTTCGTCGCCGCCATGGCCCGGCTCCACGAGCGCTCGAGCCGCCTCGGCGGCGTCGCCGAGCGCTACGCGAGCGAGCTCAAGGAGCGGGTGGGCGCCGCCGCCGGGGTCGAGCCGGCACTCGACGACGAGGCCTTCGTCGACCGCCTGCGCGGTTTCGGCGACACCCGCAGCGAGGCGGTGGCGGATGCGCTCGCGCGCGCCCGTACGCTCGCCGCCGGGCGACCGGGGGACGACGCCCTGCTCGCCCTGGCACGCGAGGTGGACGCCGCGGAGCGCGCCTTCGGCCCGGCGGCGAGCGGCACAATGCCGCCGTGACCCGCGCCGCCGAGCTCCGCGCCGCCCTCCACGACAGCCTCGGTCACGTCATCGTGGGGCAGACGCAGGTGCTCGACGGCCTCCTCCTCGGTCTGCTCACCGGCGGGCACATCCTCCTCGAGGGCGTGCCGGGGACCGCCAAGACGCTGATGGCACGCTCGCTCGCGGCGGCGACCGACGCGCGCTTCCGCCGGGTGCAGTTCACCCCCGACCTGCTCCCCTCCGACATCGTCGGCACCAGCGTCTACCGCGCCGACCGTGGCAGCTTCGAGTTCCGCGAGGGACCGATCTTCACCGACACCCTGCTCGCCGACGAGATCAACCGCGCCCCGGCCAAGACCCAGGCGGCGCTGCTCGAGGCGATGGAGGAGCGGCAGGTCACCGCCGACGGCACCCGGATGCCGCTCGGCGACCGCTTCCTCGTGATCGCCACCCAGAACCCGGTGGAGTTCGAGGGAACCTACCCGCTTCCCGAGGCGCAGCTCGACCGCTTCTTCCTCAAGCTCGAGGTCCCCGTCCCCGGCGCCGACGCCGAGGCCGAGCTGCTCCGCCGCGTCGACCGCGGCTTCAGCCCGCTCGACCTCGGCGCCGCGGGGCTGCGCACCGTCGTCGGCGCCGACCTGCTCCGCGCCGCCCGTGCCGACGCCGCGGCGGTTCGTGTCACCGATGGCATCATCTCGTACATCACCCAGCTGTGCGGGGCGACACGGACCTCCCCCGACCTGCTGCTCGGGTGCAGCCCGCGCGGCGCCATCGCCCTGCTCGCCGGGGGCAAGGCGATGGCGGCGATCGCCGGCCGCGACTACGTGATCCCCGAGGACGTCAAGGACCTCTGCGTGCCCGCGCTCCGCCACCGGCTGGTGCGGCGGCCCGAGGCCGAGCTCGCCGGGGTCACCGAGGTGGCGGCGGTCGAGCGGGCGGTGGCGCGGGTCCCGGTGCCGCGATGACCGCCCGGGGGGCGGCGCTCCTGCTCGCCCCGCCGGCGGCGCTCGCGCTGGGGGCGCGGGTCGCGCCGCTGCGCTGGGTGGCGGTCGCGCTCCTCGTCGCCGCCCTCGTCGCGGTGCTCGTCGACGGCCGCCGGGCGCCGGGGGCGGCGCGCCTGCGGGCGCGCCGGGAGCACGACGACCCGCTCTCCGTCGGCCGCCCCAACCCGGTGGGGGTGCGGATCGAGCTCGACGGCGGGGGCCGGTACCGGGCCACGGTGCGGGACGAGCACCCCGCCGACATGCGCGCCTCGGTGGAGGTGACGCGCCTGTGGATCCCCGGGGAGGTCGCGTACACGCTGACCCCGCCGGTGCGCGGCAGCCGCGAGTTCGGGCGCACCGTGGTGCGCGCCGAGGGACCCTGGCGGCTGGGCTGGCGGCAGTCGTCGCTCGGCGCGCCGGCGACGGTGCGCGTCGACCCCGACCTCAGCGCGGTGCGCAGCTTCGAGGCGCTCGGGCGCCGCGGCCAGCTCGCCGAGATGGGGGTGCGCAGCCTGCGCCGCCCCGGCGAGGGCACCGAGTTCGAGCGCGTCCGCGACGCCGTCCCCGACGACCCGCTGCGCACCATCAACTGGCGGGCGACGGCGCGGAGCGGGCGGCTGATGGCCACCGAGCTCATCCCCGAGCGTGCCCAGCCGGTGATCATCTGCCTCGACCACGGACGGCTGATGGGGGTGGGCGCCGGCGAGCTCACCAAGCTCGACCACGCCATCAACGCCGCCCTGCTCCTCGTCCACGTCGCGCTGCGCAGCGGTGACCGCGCCGGCCTGCTCGCCTTCGACGACCGGGTCACCGTCGCGCTCAGCCCGCGCGCCGGGCGCGGCCAGATGCGCGCCGTCCTCGACGCGCTGCAGCCGCTGCGCGCCGGGCTCATCGAGGCCGACTACGACGAGGCGCTCGCCTACCTCAGCCGCTGGCAGCGGCGGCGGGCGCTGCTCGCGATCTTCACCGACGTCCTCGACACCGACCAGGGCGCGGCGCTGCTCCGCCAGTGCGCACGGCTCCGCCGCCGCCACCTGCCGCTGGTGATCACCGTGCGCGACCCGGCCCTCGACGACGCCGCCCGGCTCTGGCCCCGGGAGCCCGCCGAGTCCTATGCGCGCGCCGTCGCCGGCGGGCTGCTGGCCGACCGCGAGGCGTCGCTGCGGGTGCTGCGGCGCAGCGGCGTCGACACCCTCGACGCCGACGCGCGCACCCTCAGCCCGCGGCTCGTCAACCGCTACCTCGAGCTCAAGCGCCGGGCGCGGCTGTAGGGGCTAGTTGACGATCGGGCGCACCACCAGGGTGCCGACCGCCTTGTCGTGGAGCGACTGCCTGCGCTCGTCCCAGATCACCCAGAGGACGTCGAGCCACCCGAAGCCGACCGCGCCGATCCCGATGTAGACGAGCCAGCGGCCGAAGGAGAGCGCCATGCCGATGTTGGCGCCGTTGTCCGCGCGGGCGACGCGGAGGTTGAGGGCGCGCATCCCCCAGGTGCCACCGTGCGCGGGAAGCACGATCGAGTAGGCGAGCCCGGCGAGGCAGGTGGTGACGAGCCCGATGACCCCGACGGCGACCCCGGCGCTGTTGCTTCCGCCGTCCTGGTTCGCATAGGCGGCGATCACGGTGATGAAGGTGATGAAGGGGACGACGAAGACGAGGCCGTCGAGGATCGCGGCGCCGGCGCGGGCGACGAAGCCGGCGTAGGCGACGCCCGGGGCGGGGCCGATCGCCGGGGCGAGCTGGCCCTGGGCGGCGCCGTATCCCGGCGGCGGCGGGTATCCGGGTGGCGGCACCGGCGCGGGCGGTGGCGGTGCGGGGATCCAGCGGGTCCCGTCCCAGAGCCAGTGTCCGTCGGGGGAGAGGGTGCCGGCCCCGACCGGCGCCGGCTGCGGCTGGGGCTCCGCCGGCGCGGGCTGCAGGGGATCCTCGGGCGGGGTGCCGGCGGAGGTCACGGCGCCACCGGGCGGACCACGAGGGTGCCCGCGATCTTGTCGTGCCACCCCTGCTTGCGCGGGTCGAACGCCGCCCAGATCAGGCCGATGCCGAAGGGGAGCGAGGAGATGATGTAGCCGACGTAGCGGATGGCCGCGACGCCGAAGTCGAGCGGCGCCCCGGTCTGGGCGCGGACGATGCGCAGGCCCAGCGCCATCATCCCCGGGGTCTGGCTGCGGGCGCCCCAGAAGCCGACCAGGTATCCGATGCTGATCACCAGGGCGAGCCCCTGGGCGGCGCCGTTGATCGTCGTCAGGCCGGTGTCCGGGTCGGTCTTGAACAAGCCGCCGGTCGCCGCGGCGAGCGCGAAGATCACCGCGAAGAGGATCGCCGAGTCGATCAGGTAGGCGACCAGGCGGATGCCGAACCCGGCGTAGGCGAGCCCGGGGGCGGGTCCCGTCACCGGCGGACCGTAGCCGGGCGGCCCGTACCCGGACGGCGCCACGTAGCCGGGGGGCGGGGATGGAGCCGCCGGGTTGGGCGTCCAGCGGTAGCCGTCCCAGATCCACTGGCCGTCGGGGGAGAGGGTGCCTGCTCCGACCGGCGCCTCGGGCTGCGGCGCCGCCGGCTCCGGCTGCTCCGCCGGGGCGGGGGTGGACTGCTGCGGGTCGTCGGGCGGGGTGCCGAACGTGCTCACACGTCCACCTCCTCGAGCCGCCGGCGCGACCGCCGGTCGTGCTGCAGTGTAGCCGCAGGGTCCGAGCAGGGGGCACGGGTGTTCGTGGCCCTACTCCTCGTCGGGCAGCGCCTCGAGGGCGGCGATCACCGCCCGGGTGATCTGGGTGGGCGTCGACGCCCCCGCGGTCACCCCGACCCGGCGCACCCCGCGGAACCACGCGGGGTCGAGGTCGGCGGCGGTGTCGACGAGGTGGGCGCGGCGCCCGGCGCGCTCCTCGACGACCTGGACGAGGCGGCGGCTGTTGCTGCTCCGGGTGCTCCCCACCACCACGACGCAGTCGAGGTCGGCGGCGGCGCGCACCGCCGCCTCCTGCCGCTCCTGGGTGGCGAGGCAGATCTCGTTGTGGACCTCGATGTCGGAGTAGCGCTCGACGAGCCGGTCGATGATCGCCTTGGTGTCCCACATCGACAGCGTCGTCTGGCAGGTCACCGCGAGCCGCGTCCCGGGCGGGTAGTCGAGGCCGTCCACCTCCTCGACACGCTCCACGAGCTGGATGCGCGCCGGGTCGATCCCCACCACCCCCTCGGGCTCGGGATGGCCGCGCTTGCCGATGTAGACGATCTCGTTGCCGTCCTCGAGCAGCCGGCGCACCAGGTCGTGGGTGCGGGTGACGTCGCTGCAGGTGGCGTCGACGATGCGCAGCCCGCGCGCCCGAGCCCCGTCGACGACGGCGGGGGAGACCCCGTGGGCGGTGAAGATCACCGTTCCCGAGTCGATGTGCTCGAGGCCCGCGACCCGGTCGTCGGAGTCGACGAGCCGCACCCCGTGCTCCTCGAGCTCGCGGGTGACGTGCTCGTTGTGGACGAGGTAGCCGAGCATCGCCACCGGCTCGCCGGCGTTCTGGGCGCCGACCTTCTTGGCCATCCGGATGGCCTCGACGACCCCGTGGCAGTACCCGCGCGGGGTGATGCGGACCACCTCCATACGTTCTCCAGTGTACGCGGCGGTGTCCGCGCGCCGGTCAGCCGCCCGCGTCGAGCTGGAGGCGGGGCGCAGCGGCGCGCCGGGTGCGTCCGCCGAGCAGAAGCCAGGAGTAGAGGAGCACCCCGCTCCCGGCACCGATCGCGTACTTGGCGGGGGTGGGGAGGTCGCTCGGCGAGACGAATCCCTCGAGCAGCCCGGCGACGACGAGCAGCGAGGCGACGCCCACACAGAGGACGACGGCGCGGAGCGCGACCGCGATCAGCGCGTCGCCGCGGCTGAGCAGCCCGGGGCGGAGGATGGCGTCGCCGAGCATCAGCCCGGTGGCGCCGGCGAGCACGATGACGCTGAGCTCGATGACCCCGTGGGGGACGATGTACGCCCAGAAGCGGTAGTCGATGCCGTCGCGGTGGATCGACGAGGCGAGGGTGCCGAGCACCCAGCCGTTGGCGAGCAGGGTCAGCGCCGTCGGGATGCCGAGCAGGACGCCGCCGCAGAAGCAGAGCAGCGCCACCTTGACGTTGTTGCCGATGATCAGCGAGGCCGCGACCGGGGCGTCGCCGATGCCGCCGCTCACCTCGCCGCGCGCCATCCGGTCGAAGAGCGAGTCGGGGATGAGGGTGGCGGCGAGGTCCGGGCGCAGCCGCACCGCCAGCCAGCCGGCGAGCACCCCGGCGACGCTCAGCGCCAGGCTGGCGGCGACGTACGGGCCGGCGGCGCGCACCGCGCGGGGGAGCACCGACGCGTAGAAGCGGGGCAGCGCCGACGGGCGCACCGGCCGGCCGCGATAGATGAGTGGGTGCGCACGGCCACAGAGACCGTTGAGGTACTCGGTCACCGGCTGGCCGGCGAAGTCGCGGCGGGCGATGGCGAGGTCGCTGGCGGCGTGCCGGTAGAGCACCCCGAAGCGCTGCAGGTCGGCGGCGGGCACCGAGCGGAGCGCTCCCCGCCGGGCCTGGGCGAGGTGGCTCTCGAGCTCCGCCCACCCCGCCTGGCGGCGGGCGGCGAACTGCTCGGGGGTCACACCGGCATCCCGTGGCCGGGCGGCGCCGGCGCCATCCGGGGGAGGAGCTGGAGGTAGAGCCGCTCGAGGAGCAGCTCCGGCGGCCACTGCCGCTCGGGGGCGCCGGGGGCGAGCCCGAGCCGCTCGCAGAGGCGCTCGGCGATCACCGCGGCGAGCCGGGCGCGCTGGTCGGGAGCCATCCCGGGGCGGGAGAGGAAGGTCCGCAGCGCGCCCCACTCGGCGTTGCCGAGGTGCTCCACCCCGTCGATCGCCGGGCCGGCGTCCGGGGTCCGCAGGATCGGCGGCGGCAGCCCCGGCGGTGCGGCCGCGGTGGGGGCGCGGTGCTCGCGCACCACCACCGTGCCCGCGGCGAGGTCGCCGAGGCGGCGCGAGCGGCGGTCGAAGAACATCACCACGACGCCGATGCCGAGCGCGAGATCGATGATCCGCACGATGTTCCGCACCAGCGCCTCGCGCAGCCCCGGGGCGCCGCCGTCGAGCCGGATGACCCGCAGCCCCAGGGCGCGCTTGCCCGGAGTGCGGCCCGCGGTCAGCGCCTCGGCGACGGCGAAGTAGCCGACGCTGACGAGCAGCGGGACGAGCAGAAAGAGGGCGATGGCGAGCGTCCCGGCGATGCCGGCGGGGGCGAGGGCGAGCGCCACCACCAGCGCGGCGATCACCACCACCCCCTGGACCAGGGTGTCGACCCCGAAGGCGAGGAAGCGGCTGCCGATGCCCGCCGGGTCGTAGCCGATGCCGACGTTGTCGGCGGTGCGGATCTCGTGGAGGTCGGGGAGCACGACGCCAGCGTACCCCCGCGGCGCCGCCTCGGCGGCCTATCCGCCGGGGATCTGCGCCGCGGCGACGAAGAGGGCGGCGCAGTGGTCGACGAGCTGGTCGCGGGAGATCTCGAGGCCTCCCTGGAGCCAGGCGATGAGCAGCTCGGCGAGGCCGCCGACGAGGAAGTGGGCGGTGAGCTCGACGTCCCGGCGGCTCGCGACCGCGGGGCCGTAGAAGGACCGCGCCTGGACGGCGACGAGCTGGGCGAAGGTGTGCAGCGTCTGCCGCCGGCGGGTCTCGAGGGCCTCGCACCCCAGGGCCTCGAGCAGGGTGATCCGGCCCTTGCGGGGGTCGTCGGTGACGAGCTCGACGTAGGCGGCGATCGCCGCGCGGGCGCGGGCGCGGGCGTCGTACGGGGCGCCGGCCACGGCGGCGAGCACGACCTCGGCGGCCTCCCCGGCGATGCGGTCGAAGACCGCCACCAGCAGGTGCTCGCGGCTGGGGAAGCTCTGGTAGAAGTAGCGCTCGGTGAGCCGGGCCCGGGCGCAGACCGCGGTCACCGTGGTCCTCGCCCACCCCTTGGTGCCGAGCAGGTCGAGCCCCGCGTCGAGGAGGCGCTCGCGCCGCTCGTGGTGGCGCTGCTCGGCGCTGACGCCCCGATAGCGGCGGGTGGGGATGGCCATCCCCCTCATCG
>Ga0209577_10007088_pt1 | contig 10328 bp, 6 predicted proteins | sample GraSoiAngelo_109_FD_185874 | JGI IMG/M metagenome (GOLD analysis project Ga0209577, IMG submission 185874) | Grasslands soil microbial communities from the Angelo Coastal Reserve, California, USA - 14_0903_12_20cm (SPAdes) (version 2) | ecosystem: Environmental > Terrestrial > Soil > Grasslands ...
AAAGCGCAGACCCTTCTTCTCAGTCGTCTCGCCGTCGGCTGCCGCGCCGTCGGCGTCGAGACTATTTCCTGTCGCGTCGCTCATGCTTTTGGCGTGCGCCGCGGGGGCGAGCGGGACGAGTGGGCCGAGCGTGAGTTGAAGTGTCAGGAGCAGCGCGGGGATATTTTTTAGACGCATCGTATGGGAAGCCTCGCGGGAGTGTCTTAGTCTATGCGTCCGGGCCGGGCCGGACTCGCCTTCGTCAAAAGAACGTCGGCGCAGGCGTCGGCTTGCGTCGCCGGTTTGACGTGCGCGCGAAGCGGAACGGTTGTTTCAGCCGGACAGAGTCGAAACCGACATAGCGTTAGACACGGCGGCGGCAAAACCGTTCCTCCTTGCTTGGAGCGCGTGCAGGAATGCGCGCGCTTCCAAGAAAAAAGCACGGCCCCGAATCCAAGCGGACTCGGGGCCGTGGAAGAGGTCGGGACGTTTCGGACAGTGCCCCGACGGTGTCAGTCGCCGTGCGAGGTTACTTGCACTTCGAGTAGCCGCAGTCGCGACAGAAGTCGCAGCCCGACGCGTGCTCAAGTTGGCCGTTGCACTCTGGGCACTCACTGATGAGCGAGTAGTTGCGGTTGGTCTCCACGCTGTCGGGCACGCTCACCGCTATTACGGGCTGCTGTTGCCGGTAGGCGAGCGCGCGAGCGGAGTCGGGCTGCTGTTGCAGTCGTCGGCTCGTCAGCATAACGCACTCGGCGACCGCCTGTTCGGGCGAGGTGAGCAGGCGCTCGTTGAACCAGACCGAGTGTGTGCCCGTCACCTTGTTCAAAGAGCGCGCGACCTCGCGCGCGTCGAAGCCGCCGCGAAGCATCTTCGACGCGAGAAGGCCCACGCCGCCCGATATCGGCCCCGTGGCGAAGACTTCGAGTATGTTCTCGCCGTCGTGGTTGACCGTGACGTAGAGGTTCTGGCCGTCGAACGGAATCTGCCACGTCGCGCCGACCAACTCGCGCGGGCGCTCGATGCGAACAACGTCGCCTGACTCCGTCCTGCGCATGCCCGAAGGCGCGGCCAGCGGCATCGTCGCGGCGAGAGTTTCGGCCCTCCCAATCGACGCCGTCTCGACCGATTCCTTCAACGGCTCGGTCGTCGCGGCCTCGGCGACGATTACGGGGTCGCACGCGATCTCGCCCGCCGCCTCAGTCCCCTTCACAGCCGAGAGCACCTGCGAGTCGCGGCTCCCGTCGCGATAGTAGCTGACGGCCTTGCAGCCCAACTCGCGCGCGAGACGATATAAACGGTCAACCGTCTCCAACGTGTCGTCGCGCGAGCCGTTGCAGGTCTTCGACACGCCGTTGTCAACGTTGCGCTGCGCGGCGGCCAGAACGTAGACGTGCTGCTCGGCCGTGATTGACATTGCCGAGATGAAGTAGTCTGGAAGCTCAGCCTCGTGCGCGCAGACGTGCTCCGCCGCGCGGTCAATTGACTCCTGGTCGGTCTGGTCAACGCTGATGCCGAGCGCCTGCGCGGCGAGCGTGTGAACGTATGTGCGTTTGCCGAGCGTGTCGTGTCGGATGTAGGCCCAAGAGAAGTTCGGCTCCACTCCCGAACTTGTTTCGGCGACGAGCGAGATGGTGCCGGTCGGCGCAATCGTCGTCGTCTCGTAGTTGCGCGGCGTGACCGGCATGTCTTCGGGGATGCCGATCTGTTCGCGCAGGAAGCGGTCGTAGGACTCCTTGTTCGGTTTGTATTCGGGGAAGACTCCCTTCTCTGCGCCGAGGCGGCACGACTCAATCCAAGCCTCGCGGCGCACAAAACCCATCGCCTCGTCCATCAGATCAATCGAAGCGTTCGAGCCGTACTTGATCTTCAACTGGAGGCAAAGGTCTGCGAAGCCCATGATGCCGAGGCCCACGGGGCGCGTGCGCTTCACCACGTCGTCAATTTCGGGGAGCGGCCAAGTGCACGTGTCAATCACGTTGTCGAGGAAGCGGACGCACCAGTGGACTGCGTCGGCCAGTCGCTCCCAGTCGAGACGCGTCTCCGCGTCGTAGAACTTCGCAAGGTCAATCGAGCCGAGGTTGCACGAGTTGTTGAAATGAAGCGCCTGCTCCGCGCAAGGGTTCGTCGCGTAGATGGGCCCCATCGAATCCATCATGTGGTTGTTGCGGTTGACCTCGTCAATGAAGATGACGCCCGGCTCGGCGTAGCGGTGCGCCGAGGCGACGATGCGGTTCCAGATGTCGGGCGCGTAGACCATCCCGACCTTCGGCGGCTCCTCGCGCGTGCAGCGGTCGAGCAGTCCCAACTCCTTCGCTTCGATGAAGGCCGCGCGGTCTCGGAACGTGACGGTCTCGCCGTCGGGGCGACGGTAGACGGCGTATGCCGTGTCCTGCACGGGGTCGAAGACAGGCTCGTCCCACGGCCCGCCGTCGAACGTGAGTTGGAACCACTCCTTTTTGTCAACGGCCTCGAAGAACTTGTCGGTCGCCGTCACTGAGATGTTGAAGTTGGTCAGGCTGTGCTGGTCGTTCTTGGCGTGGATGAAGCGGAGCACGTCCGGGTGGTCAACGCGCATGATGCCCATGTTCGCGCCGCGGCGCACGCCGCCCTGCTTCACCGTGTCGGTCGTCGTGTTGAAGATGTTCATGAACGACACGGGGCCGGAGGCGACGCCGTGCGTCGAGCGCACCATCGCGCCCGCAGGCCGGAGCTTCTCGAAGGTGAAGCCCGTGCCGCCGCCCGTCTGGTGGATGATGGCGGCGTCGGTGGCCGTCTTCATGATGCCGGCGATGGAGTCGGGAACGTCCAGGACGAAGCAGGCGGCGAGCTGGCCCGAAGGCTTGCCCGCGTTGACGAGGCAGGGCGTGTTCGGCACGAACTCGCGCCGCAGCATGATGCCGGCCATCGTCTGGTAGAACTCGTCGCGGCGGACGAGGTCTGTCTCGGCTGTGGCGACGTGGCCGACGACGCGGCGGACGATGTCGGGCCACTCCTCAATCGGGTTTCCCTGCGAATCTTTCAGGCTGTAGCGCTTCGAGATGACGCGGCGGGCGTTCAGGCCGAGCGTCTCTGCGGGCGCGTGCGTCGCGCCTGTGATCTCAAAAGAGGCGGGGGTTCCCTGGGGAGCGTTCGGCTCGATAGCGGTACTCATCTCTTGTTTTGCCTTTCCCGCGCTCGTGGGGGGCGCGAGGCGACGTGAAAAAACTGTCCCAAAAAGAGTGCGGCGCTCAACGCGCGCCGTCTTGAATATATCTTCAGATACTGCGGCTGGCTGCCGGCTCTGGAGGGCGAGAAAATCCCTGGCCCGCGGCGGCTCCCGGCGTCGCCCGCCGCTCGTCTCGTTCCCTTCCCAAGCGGCGCGCAGTATACATTCTTGGTCGGGGGCTGTCAATAAGTATAACACAATATATTGGGCATGTCCTTTCGTTCGCTCCAATAGAGCGCACATGTTGAGGTTTTACCTGAAGAAAGCCACTTGCCGCTTTGTCGTCCAGAAGACGTGCGGATTACCGCGCCGGCGGGCCGCCTCTGGTTCGTGTTGCCCGACTCCTCAGAGGCGGTGTGAAGGCAGTAAGCGGCGGCGGTTTTTCATCTAAAGCCTCTGGTATCTTTGGCCGAAAATGGGAGAGGGGTGAGACGTTGAAGGAGACTAGAAACGGACACGGCGACACGCTGGTGTGCGCGACCGCAGCCGACGGTCGCATCCGCTGTATGGCGGCGGTGACGACCGACATAGTCGCGGAGGCGGCGCGGCGTCACCGGACTTCGCACACGGTCTCGGCGGCGCTGGGCCGGACGCTGACGGGCACGCTCCTGCTCGGCGCGGGGCAGAAGGAGTTCGACCGCCTGACCGTGCAGATCGAGTGCGACGGCCCCGTCGGCGGCATCACCGCCGAGACGAACGCGCGCGGGCAGGTGCGCGGCTACGTGCGCAACCCGGAGGCGGATGCGCCGCTCAATGCCGCGGGCAAGTTCGACGTGGGCGCGGTCGTCGGGGGCGGGATGTTTTACGTGACCTACGAGTCGGGTTTCCGTATCGGACTCTACCGCGAGCCGTACCGCGGCGCGGTGCCGATTGCGTCGGGCGAGATCGGCGAGGACTTCGCCTACTACCTCGCGAAGTCGGAGCAGATTCCATCGGCGGTGGCGCTGGGCGTTCTGGTGCGCGCGCGCGAGTCGGGCGAGACGTTCGTCGAGGCCGCGGGCGGGTTGATGATCCAGGTGATGCCGGGCGCGGACTCCGCGACGGTCGCCGCCGTCGAGCGGGCGGTCAGCCATAACCCGCACACGACGACGCTCATCCGCGAGGGCGCGCGGCCCGTTGACATGCTGCGCTCGGCGCTCGGCGACGTGCCATTCGAGGTGCTGGAAGAGCGCGAGGTCGGCTTCGCCTGCACGTGCTCTTACGAGCGCGCGGCGTCGCTCGTCTCCTCGATTGAGGCGGGCGAGTTGGAGGCGATGCTGCGCGAGGACAGGGGCGCGGCGCTCACGTGCCACTTCTGCAACGAGACCTACCGCATTGACGAGCCGTCGCTCGCCGGGATGGTCGAGAAGAGCAGGAACGGGCGCGCGTGAATTAATCAACGTCCGTTTAGGGCGGGCTTGAGCAAGCCTCTAAAACGGCATCGGGTGGCGGGAGAAATGAGAGAGGCCGGACGCGACGCCCGGCCTCTTCTTCGTTTGCAGCTTTTCTCCGAGCTACTTCGCCGAGGTCGTGCCCGAAGAGGGGAGCAGGTCGAGGTGGCCCAGCTCGCGGTTGTGGCTGTCGAGGACGCCCATCACGTCCGAGGTCTCTTCGAGCATCTGCTTGGTCATCGCGATGGAGTCCGAAAGCTGCTCGAAGTCGAGCGAGGAGACGCGCTCCGGGGTAGGGAGCGTGACGACCTGGTCGTTGACGAGGCCGAAGAAGTTCTCGATGGATTGGAGCTGGCCCTCGACGAGCTTGACCGAGCGCTCAAGCTCGCTGAACTGCGCGAGGCGGCGCTTGAGGATTTCGGCGTTGGCCTGCTGGATGCGGCGCGAGCGGTCGTCGGGCGCGCTCTCGACGGCGCGCTCGGCCTGCGTCAGTTGGTTCTGCACGGCCTGGCGGTTGATCGAGCGGATGTGGTGCTTGCGCCGGCGGTACACGTCCAAGAGGTCAACGAAGTCCTCCCAGCGCTGGTCGAGGCTCTTGATATTCGTGGGCGGCTCCTTCGCGCCGGTGAACTTGACGTAGTTGTCGAAAATCTTGTTCTTGAGCCACTTCAGATAAAGCACGGCCTCGCGCTCGCGCGGGTCGAAGCCCTCGATCATGCGCTCGCGCTGCTTGGTGCGAAGCTCGGCCAGGCGCTTGCGGTTGCGACCGTCAACGAGGCGGCGGTAGAGCGTGCTCGCCGGGACGGTGGCGAGGTACGCGCCCTCGGCGACGAGCGCGGCGGCGAGCGGGATGGGCGACCAGGTGTAGGCCGCGGCGACGGCGAAGCCCGCCATGCCCCAGAAGTTGACCGGCTCCATCACCGCTTCTTTCAGGTATTCGAGACTGATCTTTCTCTCCGCCATAACGACCACTTCGGATGAAGACACTTGAACGTGAAGCTCTACGGGTTCTGTTCGCCCGACCCGGCGGCGGGCAGCGCAGGCGCTTCCTTCTCGCCGCCGCCGAGCAGGCCCATCCCGCGTTTGTATTCGAGCAGCTTGTCCTGCAACTGCATGTCCATCGCCTCGCGCTCGATCTCCTGCATCTGCGTGTCCACGCTCGTCGAGCCGAGTTGCAGCTTGGCCTCGGCGGTGGCGGCGCGGCGGTCTATCTTCTCGCGCATCTCCTCGAAGGTCGAGGCGTCGTCGCCGAGCTGGAACGAGGCCATCGTCTGCGCAATCTGCTCCTGCATCCGGGCCTGCTTCGACTGGCTGACGAGGCGCGTCGCTTCCGCCGCGCGCTGCTCCAACTGGAGCTTGTAGCTGTCGCGCAGCTTCAGAGCCTGCTGTGATGCGCGCGAGGCGTACTCAAGTTGCTGTGCGGTGTGCTGGAGGTCGCGCTGCGCCTGCTGGAGCTGCCCGATGTAGGCGGTGGCGATGTCGTCGCGGTTGGCCCGCACTGAAGCCTTGATCTTCGAGTCGAGGTCAACGACCTGCTGTTCGAGCCGCTCCTTGCTCTTGGCGAGCAGGCGCTCGTTCGCCATCACCTGCGCGACGTTGTTGTTCAGTTCCGGCATGCGGTCGCGCATGTCGCGGATGGTCTGCTGTAGGATCAGCTCGGGGTCTTCGGTCTTCTCGATGATGCCGCCGAACATCGCGCGCAAGCTTCGCTTGAACCTCGCCCAGACTCCCATCTTCTTCTCGCCCTCCGAACCCCGCGGGCCGTTCACGCGCCGCCCGGCGGGTGCTCACAATCTTTCTGCCCGAAAACTTTAGGCGTCCCCGTGGCCGCAACATTGTACGTCGGTTCGCGCCGCCGGGTTCACCCGCCCTCGAAAGTCCGAAAGCCCTCTCTCGCCCGTGAGTATAACAAGGCTTCCGCGTCCTCGCCAGAGCTAAGAAGACAGGAGGCAGACGGCAGGAGCAGGAGGCAGGGGGCAATCGCAGCCGCAGTCGAAGCCGTTGCCGATTCGTGATTCAAGAACTAACGACTGAGAGTCGCTTTTACTGCCTCCTGCTCCTGCCGTCTGCCCCTGCCTCCTGCTCTCTGCCTTCTCAAAATCTTCCGATGTCGCGCCTGAAGTGCATGCCGTCCCAGTTGATGTGCGAGGCTGACTCGTAGCAGCGCGCGAGCGCCTGATCGAGTGTCGCGCCCGCGGCGGTGACGCCGAGGACGCGACCGCCGGCGGTCAGGTACGAGCCGTCTTCGGCGCGGGCCGTTCCCGCGTGGAAAATCTGGACGGAGGGGACGCGCGACGCTTCTTCGAGGCCGCCGATGCGCGCGCCCGTCTCCGGCTTTTCCGGGTAGCCGCGCGCGGCGAGCACGACGCAGGCCGAGGCGTCCGTGCTCCACTCGACCTTCGTCTCGCCCAGACGCCCGCGCGCGACCGCGTCGAAAATCTCCGCGAGGTCGCCCTGCAAGCGCACGAGTATGGCCTGCGCTTCGGGGTCTCCGAAGCGGACGTTGTATTCGAGCACGCGCAGGCCCTCGTCCGTGAGCATCAGGCCGACGAAGAGCACGCCTCGGAAGTCGAGGCCGTCGGCGCGCGCGCCCGCGAGCGTCGGCTCGACGATCTCGACGACCGCCCGCCGCAGAGTCTCTTCGTCGAGGACGCCGGGCGCGGTGATCGCGCCCATGCCGCCGGTGTTCGGCCCCGTGTCGCCCTCGCCCACGCGCTTGTGGTCGCGCGCGGTCGGCATCAGGCGGTAGTCGCGCCCGTCCGTCCACAGAAGCAGCGAAGCCTCGCGCCCCGCGAGCGCCTCTTCGAGAAGGACGCGGCGCGCGGCCTCGCCCCCGACGCGCCCGCCCTCCATCATCTCGACGACCGACGTTTCGGCCTCCGCCGCGTCGCGCGCCACGACGACGCCCTTGCCCGCTGCGAGTCCTTCGGCCTTGACTACGACGGGCGAGCCGGCGTCTCCGAACTCGCCGCCGCGCAAGATATCTCGCGCCTCTTCGACTGAGGCGGCGACGCGGTAGCGCGCGGTCGGAACCTTGTGCCGGAGCATGAAGTCTTTGGCGAAGACCTTACTCGATTCGAGCCGCGCCGCCTCGCGCCTGGGGCCGGCGACCGGGAGGCCGCGGCGCGCGAACTCGTCGGCGAGTCCGGCGGCGAGCGGCGCTTCGCCGCCGACGATTGTCAGCCCGACCCGCTCGCGCTCCGCGAAGTCTGCGAGCGCCGCAACGTCCGTGGCGCTCAAGGGGACGCACTCGGCCTCCTCGGCGATGCCCGCGTTGCCGGGCGCGCAGAAGAGTCGCAGGTGCGTGCCCTTCTGCGCGCCCCGCCTCAGTGCCCGGCAGAGCGCGTGCTCGCGCCCGCCGGAGCCGATGACAAGCACCCTCATGGCGTGAGAATTCTCCGGTTCGGCTTTCGACTCGGCATTCGAGAAAGATAAATTCGGCGCTCGACGATGACGGTTCAAGTGCGCGGCGATGATGCCGACGCGTCGGCGGGACTGTCAAGCGGCTCGTCGTAACGTTGGGATTGACCTGCCGCCCGCATGAAGCATCCAATGCTATCAGGGAAGACAACGACGAAAGGTACGCTATCAGGCGGTCAGGTCGAATGACTCGTCGGTCGCTGGCCGTATATTCAAAGCTATTTTAGAATTGATGAGAACGCATCATTCAGCACCATTAACGCATCTACGTTCGGCTGTGAGCATAAAACAGATTCCCTGTAGCTTTCGTAAGCATCCCGAATCAGACGTTCAGTTTTTGAGTCAATGACCTCTAAGTCCACAACTTTGGCCTTATTCAAATCGTTAGGCTCAAATTTGTTCAGCCCGCCGCCATACTCTCGCCGATTATCGTTTAAGATTTCCTTTGAAATATCAGAAAGAAAATAAGCCATTAATAGATCAACTTTTACCGCGGCAAACATATTCAGATAAATAGCATGAAAGCAGGTGAGGTTTCGCACGCCGGCTTCATTTCTGACGAAACGCAATCCGGTGCGGTTGAAAACCGTGACGAGGATGGGGGCGGGCGGGCGATTTTCAATCGCGTACCAAGGGGTTCTATGCTTCGTTAAATATCTTTCGTTGACCCCCGATCTTTCGCCAAGCTCGATGTACTGTTTGACGGCCTTGTCTGTTAAGTCCGAAGCATCGAAGAGAAAAACCCTGCTCCCTTTCGTGCGTAAACTATCGTACCCGATTTGAGTGAAGAAGTTGGTGCCAGCGTGTACGGCTTTCGTAAGACACGGAAGTAAATATTTGTCTTTAATCCTGTACTCTGCCTTCTTCTTTTCATCGAAGGTGAAATAGTCGTTATCACCTGTCGCAATGCCTCTCACAACTTTGCCGTAGGTTGAAAGCGTGACTAAATTTTTGAACTTTTCGCCGCCCTGTTTTTGGTAATAGCCGCGCCATTTCACATCAGGGTTCAAGTCTGAACGGTGAACACTTTTTCCAACAGCCTTACTATTAGGGTAGGAGGCAATCTGCTCGAAAATGGCCGGCAAGTCTTCTGCCCGTTGAGCGTCGAGGAATGTTACGGCTTCCGACTTATCGTCATTGGCGAAAAGAAGAATACAGGATGTGGTCAGCGCGTTAGTAAAAACATTTTCTTTCGAGTTAAAGAGAATTACATAACGTAGAGTTTCACTTTCGAGTAAGTGCTTCTTGATAACTGTTCCGTAATCGGCATTCAAGAACTCGAAAGGCACAAGGTAAGCCGCCCGCCCCTGCGCGGTCAGTTGTTTGACCGACTTTAATATGAACATCGTATAGATGTTGGTGAACCCGCTTAAATTCATATTCAAGCGGGATTGAAATTCTTCGAGGCTGGCCGCGCGATTTTTATAATCCTGAAACTTGAAATAGGGTGGGTTACAGATGATCCCGTCATACCTCCTAAGCCAATCGTTGAACAGATAATCCTTGATCTTCAATTCAGTATTGGTGTGACTAAAATTAGTGAATAAAGATTTAGCTTCAACCAAAACTTTTGGGTCAATGTCATAACCTGTAAATTTATAACCGTTCTGCGGTTTGATTTGGCTGATGACACGAAAGAAAATTCCTAAGCCGACTGCCGGGTCAAGGATAGTTTGACAAGCCGGATTGCCCGTAATCCATTTCGCCATGAATTCGGCTACCGGAAGGGGGGTGAAAAATTGGCCGAACTTTTTCCGGTGGCTTGCGGAAACCGACGCGGTATAAGCCGATTCGGGGGCGTTCGTTAATAACGCTTCAGATGTGGCGGTGGGCTTCAAAATCATTGCTTTACTCAAGCTCATAAGGCATTTGGAGAAGACTATAGAGAGTGCCAAGATTCAGATAGGCTTCCCCGCCCTCGAACGTTACATGAAGCGGACTCTGGGTGCGTTAAAATTGACGATACTTGTAGGTACTTGTTGTGTTAACCGATCTATCGTGTCCTTATTAAGTCACAAATGATTATTGCCTTCCTAAGTTTCCATACGGCGAATGTAGAAACGCATTATTAAAAATCGTTCGTGATTTAAGCAAGCTGTGTTCACCCCTTCAGAATAGGCGAAGCGTCCAACCTTCATCTTCGCCCTTGACACATTTTTGTGATATGTATACCGTGCTGAGTCACAGGAGGGGCCGGGAGCACCGGGACGGTGTAGCCGGGTCGTGCTTCTCGTCCGAAGTTTTACCCTCGCTGAATTTTCCGTCGCACCCGTCGCGGGCCTCCGAGGCTCGACCACAGTTCCCTCGTAGCAGCCATAAAGGACTCGACTCCCGGCGGCGGTCTCACCCAC
>Ga0209577_10007089_pt1 | contig 10328 bp, 12 predicted proteins | sample GraSoiAngelo_109_FD_185874 | JGI IMG/M metagenome (GOLD analysis project Ga0209577, IMG submission 185874) | Grasslands soil microbial communities from the Angelo Coastal Reserve, California, USA - 14_0903_12_20cm (SPAdes) (version 2) | ecosystem: Environmental > Terrestrial > Soil > Grasslands...
GGGCGCGACGCATCTGGTGTCGGCGAATGCCAGCAATACCGAACCGGCGGAATTGGTGGCCGTGTTCGTGGCCGACGAGGGCGCGCAGCTCACGACCTTTATCGAGTAGAATGGCGGGCGTGGCACCGCGACGTCCGTCGCGGAGGTCAATTCGCCTCGCTGCCTTCGCGCTGGTCGTGTTTGAGCACATCATCCGGCAGCTCACGGGCCACCGCGGGTGAAGTGGCGATTTCCGGTCCGATCTCGTGGCCGCGGCCACGGATCAGCCGCTCATAGGCCGAGATCAGCGTGACGTAGGGATTGACCCAGAGCCAGCCATCGCGCGTGAACACCTGTACGTCGAAATGCAGATGGCGGGTGGTGCCGTTAGGGTGGTCGAGATAGTTCGAGACCACGCCGATCTTCTCGCCTTCGGCAACTACGCGTCCGTTGAGGATTCCGTCAGCGTCCATCGCCGACGGATTCATGTGCATGTAGCGAAAGCGGATGTGCTCGTTTCGGGTATTGATCTGCAGTGCCGCCGCCTGCTGTTTTGGCGAGCGGATCACGACGGTATCGCGCACGGCAACGACGGCTTGCTGCTTGGGATCGCACTGGTCTTGACCCGGTTCTTGCCCTTCGCCGCGGGGCGGGCAGGGCCGTCGAATGTCCTCGCCCTGATGGCCAAACCCGGTGGGGCACTGCCCGACGCCAAAGCTGCGGGACTCGCAGAAATTATCGCGCCAGGGGTAGCCCGGATAGCCGCCAGAGGGTTGCTCGGATTTGTCGCGCCGCGCGAAGGATTGCGAGCGAACGAAGGCCGGGGCTTTTTCCAACGGAAATCGCACCTGCGAATAGGCATTGAAATCGGCGCGGCCGTTTTGCTTGCGATAGCCGCTGTTGGCGATGATGTCGCCGGTCGGCCGGTAGGTGAAATCAGGCGATCGTTCTGTCGGCCGCTCGGCGATCTCGGACGGAATGTCCTTGCGCGGCCGCGACGGTTGCCCGCCGGCGATGCGCAACGCCCTCAGGAAGCGCTCGGCGACCGGGTAGGCCTCGCGGCAGACGAGCCGCCGCGGCCGCGGCGCGGAGTCCAGGCATTGGATCGACACTACATAGGGCACCCCGAAGCGGCTGAAGGCATAGCGTACATAACCCTCACGGATGAACCGGCGCATGTCAGGGAATTGCGCCGCCAGCGTTTTGACCGGTTCGCCCTTGCCGCCGAGAGGATCGGAGATGTCGTAAATCAGCAGCGAGCCGGTGATCTGCACCTCGACCGGTTTTGCGAAGGTTCGCGACGGCATGCCGTCGCCGGCGCCGGGTTCAAGCGAAAAGATCGCGTCATAGCCAGCGGGACCTGCGTCAAACAGGTCCACCGCACGGAAGTCGGCCTGAGCGCGCGCCAGCAAATGGCTCGCCGGCGCGCCGTTTCGGCGGGCGTCGAGATAGGCCGCGGTGTCGAACGGCAGCAGCACCGGTATCGGGCTCTGTCCGATGCCGGTGAAGATCGTCGAGGTGACCGCGTTCAATTGCACCAAAGCAGGCATCGAACGCGGATCAGACGCGGGCAGCCGCCAGCGCCGTGCAAAGATGAAGTCGGGCGCGATCGAGCTTTGCGTGCTGAGCTCCGTTCTAAGCTGATCGAGCACGGCGCGCCATTCGACGTGGACGGCGGAAATCGAGGGGGTACGGAATTCATCGGCAGCAAAGGCTACGGTGCCGGCGGAGAGCTGAGAGAACGCCGCCAGCAAAAGCGAAACGAACCCGACAACCCCCCTCGCCAATGCGTTGCCCCCAACGAATCCCCGATCGGCAATGTAATCGCAAAACGGCAGGCCGCAACAGTGCGCGCGTGCCACAGTCGCAACGCTAGAGCGGGACGACCTTTCTTGGGAAAGTCATCCGGCGCTATGTTTTTGTTTGAGCATGACCTTTCGCGGAAAACCCGCACGCGCTCCGGAGCTGGATTTGGCCGCGGGGCGAGAGCGATGCCAGCCTAGTCCTTGGCGCGCTCGACGTAGGAGCCGTCTTCGGTCATGACCACGATTCGCGTGCCGGCGCTAATGTGCGGCGGCACGGCGGTGCGCACGCCATTCGAAAGCACGGCCGGCTTGTAGGACGACGAGGCGGTCTGACCCTTGGTCACCGGTTCGGTTTCGACCACTTCCAGCGTCGCGCGCTGCGGCAGCTGGATCGCCACCGGGTTGGCATCATGCATCGACAGCTTCACCGTCATGTTTTCTTGCAAATAAGGCGCGGAAGAGCCCACGATCTCCTTGGACACCTGGACCTGATCGTAGGTCTCGTTGTTCATGAAGTGGAAACCATCGGCGTCTTCGTAAAGATAATTGAAATTGCGCTCTTCGATGGTCGCCTTTTCGACCTGATCGGTGGTCTTGTAGCGTTCGGAGATCTTCACCCCGTCGCTGATGCGGCGCATTTCGATTTGGCTGACCGGCGTTCCCTTGCCGGGATGGATGTTCTCGGCGGTCAGAACCACGTAAAGCTTGCCGTCTTGCTCGATGACGTTGCCCTTGCGAATAGAACTGGCGATGACTCTCAAAGCGGTCTTTCCTGACGTTTCTGGCCCGGGACCGAACAGGACACGGGCGTCCTCAAGGCCAGCGAAGCGGTTTCGGGCCGCAACATACTGATTTTGCCGATCTATGCCAGCCTTTTACGCCGCTCAAGGGCGACCGAAAACCGCAGGCGTGACGGCCTTGCGGGCGGTTAGTTGCTATTTTGAGGGGTATCAACACCAATGGACCGAATGACTGACAAGCCCGCCAGCAATCCTGTTGCACCGTCGCCATGGTGGACGGCTGCGCGGCGCGCCGATATCAGGCCGTTCCTGGCCGCGCGGACTGCGATTACACGCGCCGTCCGGGCATGGTTCGACGAGCAAGGCTTTGTCGAGGTCGAGACCGCCATCTTGCAGGTTTCACCTGGTAATGAGACCCATCTGCATGCGCCGCGCACCGAACTGTTGGGCGAGAGCGGCGAACGCGTGACACGGTACTTGCGAACCTCGCCTGAATTTTCCTGCAAGAAATTGCTGGCGGCCGGCGAGAGCAGGATCTTCGAGCTGGCGCGGGTGTTTCGCGACCGCGAGCGCGGTGAACTGCATTTGCCCGAATTCACGATGCTGGAATGGTATCGCGCCAATGCCAGCTATGACGCCGTGATGGCCGACAGCCTCGTCGTCATCGCGCATGCCGCGCAGGCGACCGGGATCACGCGATTTTCATTTCGGCATCGGATCGCCGATCCCTTCGCCGAGCCGGAACGGTTGACGGTGGCCGCCGCGTTCGACCGTTTTGCCGGTGTCGAGCTATTGGCGACAATCACGGACGGTAACGGCGATCGCAGAGCGCTCGCGGCTATGGCGGCGAACAAGGTAAGGATCAGCGATGACGACACCTGGTCCGACATCTTCAGCAAGATATTGGTCGAGCATGTCGAACCCAATCTGGGGCAGGGGCGTTTGACGGTATTGTTCGAATATCCGGCGCCGGAGGCGGCGCTGGCGCGTGCGAAAGCGTCTGATCCGCGCGTCGCCGAACGTTTTGAAATTTATGCTTGCGGCGTTGAGCTTGCGAATGGGTTTGGCGAATTGACCGATCAAGCCGAGCAACGGCGCCGCTTTTCGGCGGCCATGGACGAAAAGCAGCGCCGCTACGGTGAACGCTACCCGCTTGATCAGGATTTCCTGGATGCGGTCGCGCATATGCCGGAATCTAGCGGTGTCGCGCTTGGTTTCGACCGGCTGGTGATGCTGGCGAGCGGCGCGCGTAGGATCGATCAGGTGGTATGGATGCCGCCGCCAGGTGATGCATGAGCAAATCCCGTCTTAATCTCATGGCAACATTGCGCCAGCCGGCCGAACTGGTCGCCCATGGTCTTGCGCCGGCCGCAGCCCTTGCCGATCTGGAGAAGGTCGCAAGCCGCTACGCGGTAGCTGTGACGCCCGAGATTGCCGGCCTGATCGACCCCAGCGATCCCAACGACCCGATTGCTCGGCAATTCATCCCGACAGCCGGTGAGCTGGTGGCCGGCGTTGGCGAAAGTGCCGATCCGATCGGCGACCACGCCCATTCGCCGATCGCCGGCATCGTGCATCGCTATCCTGATCGGGTGCTGTTCAAGCTCGTTCACGTCTGCGCGGTGTATTGCCGGTTTTGTTTTCGCCGCGAAATGGTCGGCCCCGGCAAGGACAGCGCCCTTTCTGACGCAGCCTACCAGCGCGCGCTCGACTATATCCACTCGCACGGCGAAATCTGGGAGGTCATCTTGACCGGCGGTGATCCCTTGATGCTGTCGCCGCGCCGGCTCGCTGGGATCATGGCGGATCTCGCCTCGATCGATCATGTCAAGATCATCCGGATCCATACCAGGGTGCCGGTTGCCGATCCCGCGCGCATCGATGGCGAGATGATCGCGGCGCTAAAGGTTACCGGCGCGACGACCTGGGTTGCACTGCACGCCAATCATGCCAGGGAATTGACCGACGGCGCGCGTGCCGCATGCGCTGGGATCGTCGACGCCGGCATTCCCATGGTCAGCCAGTCGGTGCTGCTGCGCGGCGTCAACGATAATCCGGCCGACCTGGAAGCGTTGATGCGAGCCTTCGTCGAATGCCGGATCAAGCCTTATTATCTGCATCACGGCGATCTTGCGCCGGGCACTTCGCACCTGCGCACGACGCTGGAGCAGGGCCAGGAATTGATGCGAAGCCTAAGGGGACGGGTGTCCGGACTATGCCAGCCGGATTACGTGCTCGACATTCCCGGCGGCCACGGCAAGGCGCCGGTCGGGCCGAATTTTCTGGCTGTTGATGATGCGCAAGAGCGTGAACAACCGCTGGAAACGCGCTATCGTATCTTAGATTATTGCGGTGAGGTTCATCTCTATCCGCCCAAGGAATAATGTCCGGATAGATGCAGCGCGCCAAGACGGAGGAACAAGATGCAAAGACTAATCATGTCACTGGCGCTCACGATCGTCATCGGCGGTCCGGCGGCGCTGGCGCAGGGCGGCGGAACGTCCAGCTACCCGAAGAACTCGACGGCCGGCTCGGGGCTGCCACAGGCACCGGTCGGCCATCGCCAGCCGCGCGCCGGCGATGTGCCGAACGAGAAGAATCTCAGCGATCCGAACAATCCGGTGAACAAGGAAGACGCGGCTCTCGATAAGAAGATCAAGAGCATCTGCCGCGGCTGCTGAGGCGCGCGACGCGTTGCAATTCAGATTCGAATTTCAAACAGCACCACGACGGCGTCGGCCAACCCGTTCAGTGCCGGCACTGTCGTGTTCCAGTCAATGCAGCCATCGGTAATGCTCTGCCCATAGGTGAGCGCCATGCCCGGCAGCGCATCCTGGCGGCCCGCAACCAGATTGCTCTCGATCATGACGCCGACGATGCGCCGCTCACCATGGGATATCTGATTGCAGATATCGGCAACGACCAGTGGCTGGTTCTCCGGCTTCTTGCCGCTGTTGGCGTGACTGGCATCGATCATGATCCGTGGCGCCACGCCTGCGCGGGAAAGTTCCGCCGCGGCGGCATCGACGCTTGCCCGATCGTAGTTCGGCCTGCTGCCGCCACGCAGAATGACGTGGCAGTCCTCATTGCCCGATGTCGCTGCGATCGCCGAACGTCCAGCCTTCGTCACGGCCATGAAATGGTGTGGATGCGAAGCCGACTTCACGGCGTCGACCGCGATGCGCATGTCGCCGTCGGTGCCATTCTTGAAGCCGACCGGGCAGGACAGTCCCGAAGCCAGCTCACGGTGAATTTGGCTTTCCGTGGTGCGCGCACCGATCGCCGCCCATGCAATAAGATCGGCGATGTATTGCGGCGTCGTCATGTCGAGGAATTCGGTTCCCGCCGGCAGGCCGAGATCGTTCACCGCCGAAAGCAGGTTGCGAGCCAGGCGCAAGCCCCTGTTGATGTTGAAGCTGCCATCAAGGTCGGGGTCATTGATCAGCCCCTTCCATCCCACAATTGTGCGCGGCTTCTCGAAATAGACGCGCATCACGATCTCGAGGCGGTCCGAATGCCGTTCGCGCAAGGCAGCCAGCCGCGTCGCGTACTCGACGGCGGCGACGGGATCATGCACCGAACAGGGGCCGACGACGACCAGAAGGCGATCGTCGCTACCGTTCAGGATGGTGTGAATGGCGTTGCGCGCGGCGCTCACGACGCGCGTGGCCGTCAAGGTGCGCGGTGTTTCGCGCATCACCTCTTCCGGCGTGGTCAGCTCCTTGATTTCTCTGATGCGAAGATCGTCTGTCGTGCTCAACACGGCTATGGCTCCTGCTTCTCGAGGACCTGCCGGCCAAACAAAAAAGCCGCCAGGTCTGGCGGCTGTTCGGGCTTCCTGCTGCAATTCGTTAGATTGAGCGCGATCCTCCCACCGCCAGCGAGCTGTCGTAGCTAAAGTACCAAAAGTTGCTGGCGGCGATGGTGATCATGGCGGCTCTATAGCGCACGCTTCATGTCTTGTCATCCCAAATATCTTGTCATCGCAAATCGGCCGGGAATGGATCGTCCGATCCATTTCACGAATTGCGCGCGGCGAGCGCCATGCCGATCAGCGTCGCGCCGCCGAACAACAGGTTGATGCCGACCAGGAGTCCGATCGCCCATTCCGCCGAGCCCGGCAGGCCCGAGATGATGAGGAACGCGATCACGATGTCCATCAGGCCGGCGACCAAGAGCCAGGACCAGCGCCCCGACAATTCGCGGCGATGCTCGAGCGCGTACATGATGGTGGCGACGCCTTCGGCGAGGAAGTAGACGCCGACCACGATGGTCAGCGTCAGTGTGCCCTGAACCGGCTGCGCCAGCAGGATGACGCCGGCAGCGATAGCGAGCAGCGCTGAAATCAGCGACCACCAGAAGCCTGGTAGCTGCCGCGCCCAGAAGGTGACGATCAATCCGCCGATGCCCGAGATCAGGAACATCCAGCCCAGAAAGATCGTGACGGCCAGGCTCGCTAACGGCGGCACGATCATGGCCGCGAGGCCCAGAATTGCGAGCAGGATGCCCTCCGCCAGGAAGGCCTTCCAATGCTCGCGCACCGCGGCGCTCATTCTCGACCGCAGATTGGCGAGGTCCTGAGGAAGCGTGTCTTGGGGCTGGGTCATGGCAATTCTCCCGGTGCCGGCGAAACGGAACGATAGCCCAAGAAAGTGACGGCATCTTAGCTCCGTCAGGGCGCCGACGAAAAGCCCTCCGACGTCGCACGAAGCCGGTTGCGGCCGAGAAAGTAGACCGCCGTCGTTGCAACCAACAGTGCGCAGCCGAGCAGGATCGAGGTGAGGCCAACGGGAATGAGAACCAGCGCCATGTTGCGGTCGGGATTGAGCAGCCAGTGATGCAGCGATGTCAGGACGAAGGCGAGACCGGCGAAGCCGGCGCCGCCGCCGGCCACCAGCAGCGCCCACATCCGCCGAAGCTGGCTCAAGCGTTCGCGGGCGAGCGCGGTGCGCGGCGTATGATGGCGGCCGACGCGCCGCACCAGGCGCGCGGCAAACCCAATCGAGCTGAAGCCGACCAGCACGCTGCTCGTGCCAAGCCAGAGCCGGGTGGATTGATCGAGATCCGGATTTTGCTGCAACGTCAGCAGCGGAAAATCGAACGCCGCATGCAGCGCCAAGGGGCCCATCAACATCAGGATCCAGCTTGAGATGCGCGCCCAATCGCGGTGATGGCGGTTCGCGCCGAGCGCCGTGCCGGATCGCGCGATCGCGAGATAGGCGCCGGCCATGACGCCGAGCGCGCCGTGGAAGGGTACCGTCAACACGCTGCGCAGTGCCGCGAGCGATCGCCACATTTCGGCGTGTTGGACGAGATAGGCGAGATTTTCGTAGGCCGCGAAACCAAGCCCGGTCGCAGCGCCATAGACCACTGTATCCATCGGATCGGCGAAACGCCGGCGCCGCGCGAACATCGCGACCGCGACGATGACGAGAATCTTGACGGCTTCCTCCGGGAGCGCGACGCCGAACACCGAACGCAGGACCTCGGCAACCCAGGCGCGCTCCGGCGTGGCCAGCAGTTTGGCGAATGGCGCGCGCACCACGCCCAACAACGAAATGCTTGCGGCGCCAAGCAGAAACGCGGTCCAGATCTTCAGCGGGGGGCCGGGCCGCTCGTCGGCGGCGATCACGAGCCACAGGATCAGCAGCGCAGGCGCCACGGCCGCTGTGCCGATCACGGTGGGAAGGGATTCAAGAAGGTTCATCTAAGATGGCAAATAGGCCACTTTTCCATTGTTATCTACTGGTTCGAGGCGCCACGAAATTTCGCGCCAATGCGCCGATTCCTAGCAACCCCGGCAGATATTTCTGAGCTGTGCATTGACCCGTGCATCTTCGCCACCGATCGAATCTACATAGGCGGTGTTGTCGCCTTTCGCGGCCGGAATCGGGCGCGATGCTGGCTTCGCCGCGGGCGTCGGAAAGGTCGCGATCGGCGGATTGGCCTTGTCATAGCAGACAAGCCTCAAGGCGGGGTCTGTGATCGATTTGCATTCCGTCGTCTGGGCATCCGCGGCTTGGCCCAGCGCAGCGATCGCAATGAGCGCAGTAATGAATCTCATCTCAGCCCTTTCTCCGGCCTATCAATTTACATCCGCCAAGCGCCAACGCCTTCCTGGTGCGCCGCAATTGGTCAGGCAATTCAACGAGTTTTCTGAAGTTCTTGCGCCAAAATGCACGTATTCCTGCGGCCTGTCCATGCGCGAATTCGCGAAGCCGGAACCGGCCCGGTAGTGCCGGCGTGATAGGTTCGGAGGTCGTCAAGCAGGGAGCACGCCGAGTGGCTTTGTTACGTGGGGCAGAGACCCATATTCGATCGGTGCTCAAAGCCGTCAGTTGGCGGACCTTGGGAACGCTCGACACATTCGCGATCAGTTGGTTCATGACCGGAAAGGTCCACATCGCAGGTTCGATCGCGGGGGTTGAGATCGTCACCAAGATTGCCTGGTACTATCTCCACGAGCGGGTCTGGGCGCTTGTGCCGTGGGGACGGCGACCGGTCTGACCGCTGCAGGGAGCTTTCAGCAGCCAAGACCTACAGCAGCCAAGACTTATTTGATGATCTAGTTGGCGGTTTTGGTCTTCTTGGTCTTTGCCGCGGACGCCTTTGTCGTGGACGCCTTGGGCGCGTCGCTGTTGCCGCGCACGGCGCCCCACGGATCGGTCGCACCCTGGTCAGGAATATTGCCGAGCGAGCGCTTATAGGCTTGTTCCGCGGCCTTTTCTGCCTCTTTCTCCTGGGGCGTCTTGTCCTTGTCCTGTTCTCCGTATTTGGGAATGGATTTTTCCTGCGCGTAGGCGGGTCCGGCGAGTAACGCAATGACCAAAGCGCCGCGAAACACTCGCATCCGTATTATCTCCCCCATCTCTGAAAAATACCCATCGAATGCACTTCTAGCATTGTCGGCGCCGCTCAGAAAGGCGTGCGGGGCGGAACCTTGGCGGAAGATCGGTCGTTGTTTGCTGGCAATCGAAGGGAGTCCGCCATGAAAAACACGATGAAAAAATTGCCCATCCTTTGCCTCGCGCAGTACCTCTCGCTTTCCTTCGCGCTTGCCCTCGGCTTTTCGACGGCTGCCGATAGCCAGGGTCTCGGTATGGGACCGCGCCCGTCAACCGCGACGGGAGGGGCGTTCGGTACCAGCCCCGTGGCGCCCGGCACGAATTCCGCGGGCACCGCGCTTTCGTCAGGTGGCACCAGCGCCGCCGCCAAAGGACCTCCGCTAGGCACCGGTGACCCCATCGTCGACCGCGAAGACAAGGAGGCCGCCAGGAAGGTGCAATCGATTTGCAGGGGATGTTGAGGCGGTCATCGAGGCGCCTCGAGGGTTTGCAACTACTTCTCAACCATCTTGGGTTATTCTGGCGTCCATGGGCACACGGGCTGATCATGCCGAAAAACCTGCGCTGCGAGCGCTTCAGCGGCGCCACGCCCTGCTTGCCGCCTGGCTCGAGCTGCTGAACCAGGTCGATAACCCGATGCGCCGGCGCGCCGCGAGATTCCGGCACGAACAGCCCTCTCGTCGAGACATCTCTGTGATCCGGGGCCCACGAATAAGGGACCTCAGTTCCGGACTCTGCTGCACGCCGCAGCGGCCCCGGCTTCGGGATAGCAACGAGACCGCTGCCCGCACGTCGAAGCCCCTTTACTGAAGCCTCGCCGCACCTTCCGTACCTGAAATTGGACGACTTCGGCCGAGAAGGCGAACGCGAGCCCTATCGCCTTTGGCCTGGTCAACCGGCGCTCTCGCCGAAGTGATTGAATTGCATCGATTTGGCCGCGACGAATCCAGAGAAGCTAG
>Ga0209577_10007090_pt1 | contig 10328 bp, 12 predicted proteins | sample GraSoiAngelo_109_FD_185874 | JGI IMG/M metagenome (GOLD analysis project Ga0209577, IMG submission 185874) | Grasslands soil microbial communities from the Angelo Coastal Reserve, California, USA - 14_0903_12_20cm (SPAdes) (version 2) | ecosystem: Environmental > Terrestrial > Soil > Grasslands...
TCCGGGTCGTGGAGGATCCCGCGGGCGATGTGAAGCCGCTGGCGCATGCCGCGCGAGTAGCCCTCGACGCGTTCTTTCTCGCGGCCCTTCAGCCCGACCAGCTCGACGACCTCGTCGATGCGCTTCCGCTGCGCGGCGCCGGAGACGCCGTAGAGCTCGGCGAAGTAGCGGAGGTTGTCGTGCGCTGAGAGGCGCTCGTAGAGCCCGCGGTCACCGCCGAACACGTAGCCGATGCGCTTCCGGACCTCGCGGGCGTCGTCGACGACGTCGCGGTCGAGCACGCGTGCCTTGCCGCTCGTCGGCAGGAGCAGCGTGATCAGCATCTTGATCGTCGTCGTCTTGCCCGCGCCGTTCGGTCCGAGCAGGCCGAAGAGCTCGCCGCGCTCGACGGCGAACGAGACGCCACGGACCGCTTCCACGTCGAGCCGCTTGCGTCGAATGACGCCCGTGGTCGTGTGGTAGGTCCTGCGCAAGTCGATGGCCTCGATCACCGCCATGCTCTCGACACTAGCCGCCGCGGTTGTCGTCGGCCACTCGGTGCAGGGACGCCCGGTCGAGCTGATTCACGTGCGCGGTCCGGGGCCACGCGTGCTCGTCGTCGGCTGCATCCACGGCAACGAGCCGGCGGGCATCGCGGTCGTGGACGCGCTGCGCCGCGCGCACCCGCACGAAGACCTTTGGCTCGTTCCGGTGCTGAACCCCGACGGGCTCGCGCACGACACGCGCGGGAACGCGAACGGCGCCGACCTGAACCGCGACTTCTTCCGCGCGGCGCAGCCGGAGACGCGCGTCGCGCGCGCGATCGTCGCCCGCGTGCGTCCGCGGTACACGATCTGGTTCCACCAGCACATGAACCTCGTGTGGGCGTTCGGGCGGAGCTCAGTCGCCGGCCGCCGCTATGCGCAGCTCGCCGGCATGCGCTACTACCACCACCGCTGGCTCGCCGGCACCGCGACGAACTGGCAGAACCACCTACCGGACGGGGAGCGGAGCATCACGGTCGAGCTGCCCGCGGGCCGGCTCGACGTCGCGGGGCTCAGGCGCCAGGTCCGTGCAGTTCTGGGGCTCGCCCTCGCAGCACCCTAGTTTCCACTTGCACCGTGGGCACTGCCAGGTCGACTGCACCCACAGCATCGACGCGCCGCAGCGCCAGCAGCTCTCGATCTCGGTCACGGTCGACGAGATTACGAAGCCCGCCGGACGGTTGGCGGCTAAAATGCGCTCGCCTGGCGGCGTAGCTCAGCTGGTTAGAGCGTCGGACTCATAACCCGAAGGTCGGTGGTTCGAGCCCACCCGCCGCTACTCGTTCGACCCGTTCAGACGGACGGGTCCTGCAGGTGCCGAACCTCGCGCATGATGTACTCGGGCGTCGTGCGCGAGCTCAGGAGCTCGGCCGCCAGCGTCTGCATCTTCAGTCGCGATCTTCGCGAGGCCGCGCGCATCAGCTCGAAGACCTCCTCCGCGGGCAGATCGAGCCGCTCGATCAAGACGCCTTTCGCCTGCTCGACCAGGATCCGCGTCGTCAGCGCTCCGCGCAGCTGCTCGTTCTGCTCTTCGAGCAGAACGATCCGGGCACGCAGGCGCTCGACCTCGGGGCCGTCAGCTGCCGGCGACGCGGGTCGAGGAGCTCGGCCACGGCGCGGCCCGCGCCGCTCTTCCTGACGATGACATAGCGGTCGTTCGCCTCGACGATCTCCTCGACTTCCGCGACGTCGTGCCCCGGTAAGACGAGGAAGCGGTTCGGGTCTGCGCGGATCTCCTCGTACTCCTGAAGCGTCAGCGCGACGCTCGCGTCGCACTGCGGGTCGCAGCACTCGCAGATGAACGTCGTGAACGACGCGTCACCGGCGCGGTGCTCGATGCGCTCGTTGACCTCTCGGAAGAGGCTCTGGTTTTTGGCCGCGCGCTCACGCCGCAGCTCCACTACCGACAGCTCGCTCATGGTGCGCCTTCCCTTGGTCCGACCGGCACGAACACCGGGGAAGAGACCGACGGGCACCGTTGGAAACGGGCTGAAGGTTGAGGGGCACTCGGGGAGACCGCCTCGGCACATCCAGGGTACTCCTCGGTCAGCGACCTGGGCGGATCGCTGCTACACCGTCCGAACACGTCCCGAGGCCCGGCTCCCTGCCTCCCACACCCTTTCGGGAGGAGCCTCATGGACCAGCGCGTCGCATCGCCTGACCGGCCGCGCCTGCTGTATTTCTTCGACCAGACCGACGGTCGCGCCCGGCGCGTGGAGGGCTTTCTGGCTCAGATCCTGCAACGGCGCCGCAACCACGAGACGTTCGTCGTGCACCGGATCGAGATGAACGAGCACCCCGACCTCGCCGAGCGGTTCAAGGTTTCGTCGACGCCGGCGCTCGTGGTCGTGAACGAGAAGCAGGTCCGGGGCCGGCTGGAGGCGCCGCGCAGCGCGGTCGAGATCCAGAGCCTCCTCAGTCCCTGGCTCCGGTAGCTCGGGAAGCCCCGAATCGAGCGGGTCCCGCTACACTTCTGCGGCTCCAGGGCAGTGCGTCAGCGTGCCCGGAGGCCTCACACCGAACCACCCTCACTAGAGAAGAAGAGATATGGCCAAGACCGGAGTCAGAGTTGCGATCACGCTCGCCTGCACCGAATGCAAGCGGCGGAACTACCAGACGATGAAGTCCAAGCGGAACACGCCGGACCGCGTCGAGTTCAACAAGTACTGCCGCTGGTGCGGTAGCCACACGCCGCATCGGGAGACGCGCTAGCCGTCATGGCCGACGCGCGCTCAGAGCGCCACCCGTCCGTCCGGACGCAGCCCCGCGACCAGGAGGACCGTCGGTCCAACTTCGTCTCGGAGTCCTGGCAGGAGCTGAAGAAGGTCGAGTGGCCGAGCCAGAACCAGGTGATCCAGGGCACCGTCGTGGTGCTCGTCGCCTGCATCGTGGTCGGCGCCTACCTCTATCTCAACGACCAGGTCTGGAAGCACGTCGTTTCCAGGGTCCTTCTCGGTCAGTAAAGGAATCCCATGTTTCGCTGGTACGTCGTCAACACCTATTCCGGCCACGAGAACAAGGTCAAGGCCAATCTCGAGCACCGCATCGAGTCGATGGGGCAGCGGCCGCGCTTCCGGCGGGTCGTCGTCCCGACCGAGCAGGTGATCGAGACCAAGGACGGTCAGAAGGTGCAGGCCGAGAAGCGGGTGCTTCCCGGCTACGTGCTCGTGAACATGGACCTGAACGACGACGCCTGGACGGTCGTGAAGAACACGCCGGGCGTGACCGGGTTCGTCGGCGCCGGGTCGAAGCCCGTGCCGCTCTCGCAGCCCGAGGTCGACCGCATCCTCAAGACCGGCGCAGCCGCCGGCGGCGAGCGCGCGCGCGCCACGATCGAGTACTCGCTCGGCGAGTCGGTCAAGGTGACGAGCGGCCCGCTCTCCGACTTCGACGGCGAGATCGTCGACGTCAACCCCGATCAGCAGAAGCTCAAGGTGCTCGTCGACATCTTCGAGCGCCAGGTTCCGGTCGAGCTCGGCTTCGACCAGGTAAAGAAGCTCGACTAGGAAGGTCTCATGGCGAAGAAAGTACTGACACTGATCAAGCTCCAGATCCCGGGCGGGCAGGCGAACCCTGCGCCGCCGGTCGGCCCTGCGCTCGGCCAGCACGGCGTGAACATCATGGAGTTCTGCAAGGCGTTCAACGCGCAGACGGCGCAGGAGAACGGCCGCATCATCCCGGTCGAGATCACGGTCTACGAAGACCGGAGCTTCGACTTCATCACGAAGACGCCGCCCGCCGCCGTCCTGATCAAGGAGGCGCTGCGGCTCGACAAGGGCTCGTCGGAGCCGAACCGGAACAAGGTCGGACGTCTGAGCCGCGCGCAGCTCCAGTCGATCGCCGAGACGAAGATGCAGGATCTGAACGCGCGCGACGTCGAGCAGGCAATGCTCGTGATCGCCGGAACAGCGCGGAGCATGGGCGTCGAGGTGGAGAAGTAATGGCGACGCACGGGAAGCGCTACCGCCAGGCCCGCGGCGCGGTCGACCGCGAGCAGACGTACTCGCCCGTCGAGGCCGTCCGCATGCTCAAGGAGGCACCGGCCGCGAAGTTCGACGAGACCGTCGAGGTGCACATGAGCCTCGGCCTGAACGTCCGCCACGCGGACGAGCAGCTGCGCGGGACGATGATGCTCCCGAACGGCACCGGCCGCGACCAGCGCGTCGCCGTCTTCGCCGAGGGCGACAAGGCGCGCGAGGCCGAAGAGGCCGGCGCGGACATCGTCGGCTCCGCCGATCTCGCGAAGCGGATCGAGGAAGGCTTCACCGACTTCGACGTCGCGATCGCGACGCCGGACCAGATGGGCAACGTGGGCCGCCTCGGCCGCGTGCTCGGTCCCCGTGGCCTGATGCCGAACCCGAAGACGGGCACCGTCACGTTCGACGTGGCGAAGGCCGTCAAGGAGGCGAAGGCCGGCAAGCTCGAGTACCGCACCGACCGCGGCGCGAACGTCCACATCGCGATCGGCAAGAAGTCCTTCGACGAGCGCGCGCTCGTGGAGAACTACGCGGCGCTGATCGAGGAGATCGTGCGCGCGAAGCCCGCCGCCGCGAAGGGCCGGTACATCAAGAAGATCACACTCACCTCCACGATGGGCCCCGGGATCCACATCGATCCGACGCGGACCAGGGGGATCGTGGACGAGCTTGATGGTGCACAGCAGGAGGCCGTGGAAGCTACGGCCTAGGAACAGCCCGTCGCCACAGACAACTGGCAGCTCTCGAGTGCGTGGGAGCAGAAGCCCAGTCGAGGCGGCCTCCTGGGAAGTGCCTTTCTCTTTTCCATGAGCCCGCCGTGTGCGGGCTCATGACGTAAGAGGAGGTGAGATGCAGAAAGAGGACAAGGAACGCGTCGTCGCCGAGTTGACGGAGAAGCTCCGCAGCGCGGACACGATGATCGTCGCGGACTACCGCGGCCTGACCATGCCCCAGATCGACGCCCTGCGCGGGAAGTTGATCGAGCAGGGGGCACGGTTCTCGGTCGTGAAGAACACCCTCACCCGCCGCGCGGCCGAGGCCGCCGGGGCGGACCAGCTGCTCGCGCTGCTGGAGGGGCCGTCCGCGATCGCGTTCGTGGAGGCCGACGGAGACGCAGTCGCCGTCGCCAAGGCACTGGCCGATTCGGCCCGTGACACGAAGGTCCTCGAGATCAGAGGCGGCGTCATGCAGGGCCGGGTCATTTCCGGCTCCGACGTCGAGGAGCTCGCGAAGCTCCCGCCGCTCGAGATCCTGCGCGGCCAGGTGATCGGCGCCGTGATCGCACCGCTGAACGCGATCGCCGGCCTGATCAACGCGCCGTTGCAGAACCTGTACGGGCTGATCGATGCGCGCATCGAGCAGCTCGAGTCGCAGGGCGGAGCGTCTGCGGAACCCGCGCAGGCCGAGCCCGCACCCGAACCCGAACTGGTGTCGGACGCCGAGGTGTCCGAGACCGCCGAATCCCAGGAGGAGAGCGAGTAATGGCAGCTGTTGACACCGTCTTCGAGCAGCTCGGGAGCATGACCGTCCTCGAGCTGGTCGAGCTGAAGAACAAGATCGAGGAGGAGTGGGGCATCACCGCCGCCGCTCCGGTCGCGGTCGCTGCGGCCGGCGGGGCCGCCGGCGGCGGCGAGGCAGCGGCGGAGGAGAAGACCTCCTTCGACGTGATGCTGACCAACGCAGGTGGCCAGAAGATCCAGGTGATCAAGGTCGTCCGCGCCGTCACGGGCCTCGGCCTCAAGGAGGCCAAGGACCTCGTCGACTCCGCTCCGAGCGCCGTCAAGGAAGGCGTGAACCAGGAGGAGGCCGACACGGTCAAGGGCCAGCTCGAAGAGGCCGGCGCGACCGTCGAGATCAAGTAGGCCGGTCACCCTTTTGGGTGGTTTTCCGGGGGCGCGGCAAAGGTTTGTCGCGCCCCCGGCGTCTTTCTTGCCGATACAGCGATTCAACCCATTCGCTCTGGAGGCACCGACCAAATGAAGATGAAGGCGTTCTTTCTCGCGTTGGCCGTGGCCGGGGCCGCCGCCGCGTTCGGCCTGACTGCCACCGGCCGCAGCGACACCGGCACCACGACCGGCACGACGACCACGGTCGCGACGACCACGACCGGGACGACGACGACCGGGACGACGACCACGAACCCCACCCCGCCGCCGCTCCCCAACGGCTGCCGGCGGTTCGAGCTCAGGGGCACGGTGGCTTCGGTCTCCGGCACCTCGCTCGTGGTCAACGTCACGAAGGGGAACAAGGAGGCCAAGACGGCCACCGGAACCTCGGTCACCGTCGCCGCCGACTCGGACACGAAGGTCGAATGGCAGGGCCGCGGCACGTTCGCGGGCCCGAACGCCGGCGACGACGTCTCCGTGAACGGCAAGGTCTGCAACGGGACGTACACGGCGAACCACGTCGAGGCGCGCACGGCCAAGCCCAAGAAGGCCGAGGACGCGAAGCCCGCAGCGCCCAAGCACGGCGACGCCGGCGACTCCGGCGAGCACGGCAACAAGCACAAGTAGAGCCACATCGGGCCCGGGCGCGGCATCGCAGTTGCGGTGCAGTGCCTGGGCCCCTCCCTCTGGTACCCTCCCTGAGTTGGCCCAGCGGGTCCCTCGCCGCACGTTTGCGGCTGGAGGGACGCCTCCGCTATCGTGGAGGGTTGCGCCGACGTCCGGACGTCGTCTTCATCCTCGCACGCTCTCGCTCCACCTCTTTCTTATCTCTGCTTCGCCCGCCACCTCATAGCCAGTAAGGGAGGCTGTTCTACTTGGCCAAGACGGTCACAGCGCCTCGCGCGCGCCATTCTTTCTCTCGCCTCAAGCACGTCCTCGACCTCCCCAACCTGATCGACATCCAGCGTGAGTCGTTCGATTGGTTCCTCAGCGAAGGGCTCCGGGAGACGATCGACGACATCTCGCCGATCCAGGACTACACCGGGACACTCGCCGTCGAGTTCGGCGAATACCGCTTCGGCGAGCCGCAGTTCTCAATCCAGGAATGCCGTGAGAAGGACCTGACGTATCAGGCCCCGCTCTCGATGACCGTCCGCTTCGTGAACACGGAGACGGGCGAGATCCGCGAGCAGACGGTGTTCATGGGCGACTTCCCGATGATGACCCGTTGGGGCACCTTCATCATCAACGGCACCGAGCGCGTGATCGTGACGCAGCTCGTGCGCTCGCCCGGCGCCTATCTCATGGAGCCGAAGGACGCGACGAAGCAGGTCTTCACCGCGAACCTGATGCCGTCGCGCGGCTCGTGGCTCGAGCTCGAGATCGACAAGAAGGGCGTTGTCTACGCCCGCATCGACCGCAAGCGCAAGCTGCCGATCACGACGCTGCTTCGCGCGCTGCCGGCCGAGGACCCGACGACCGGGTTCAAGCTCGACACGTCGACGAACGAGGCGATCCTCGCGCTCTTCGGCAACTCGCACTTCATCGAGAAGACGCTCGACAAGGACCCGACGACGCGCGAGGAAGAGGCGCTGATCGAGGTCTTCAAGAAGCAGCGCCCGGGTGAGCCGCCGACGCTCGACAACGCCCGCAACCTGCTCAAGTCGCTCTTCTTCGATCCGAAGCGCTACGACCTGACGAAGGTCGGCCGCTACAAGCTGAACCAGCGGCTCGGCGTCGACGTCCCGGAGGACACGCGCGTCCTGACGACTCAGGACATCCTCGCGCTCGTCCAGAAGCTCGTCGCGATGCCGCATGCGATCGGGCTCACCGACGAGTCGAAGGACTACGCGGCCGACGCGATCGGTCTCAACCGCGACCCGATCCGCTCGGAGCTCGACGAGTACGAGCACTTCGGCAACCGCCGCCTGCGCACGACCGGCGAGCTGATCCAGGAGGCGTTCCGCGTCGGTCTCTACCGCATGGAGCGCGTCGTCCGCGAGCGGATGACCACGGAGGACGTGGACACGATCACGCCGCAGACGATCATCAACATCCGGCCCGTCGTCGCCGCGCTGAAGGAGTTCTTCGGCTCGTCGCAGCTGTCGCAGTTCATGCAGCAGACGAACTCGCTCGATGGCCTGACGCACCGCCGCCGCCTGTCGGCGCTCGGCGCCGGCGGCCTGACCCGCGAGCGGGCGCCGATCGAGGTGCGCGACGTGCACCCGACGCACTACGGCCGCATGTGCCCGATCGAGACGCCGGAAGGCCCGAACATCGGCCTGATCGGCTCGCTCGCGTCGATGGCGACCGTCTCGCAGTTCGGCTTCATCCAGACGCCGTACCGCAAGGTCGCGAACGGCAAGGTGACCGACGACATCACGTACCTCGATGCAGCCGAGGAGGCGCAGTACACGATCGCGCAGGCCTCGGAGGCCGTCGACAAGAACGGCAAGTTCGAGCACGAGCAGGTGCTCTGCCGCTCCCCGGAGGGCGAGGCCGTGATCGCCGGCGCCAAGGACATCGACTTCATGGACGTCGCACCGGCGCAGATCGTGTCGGTCGCGACCGCCATGATCCCGTTCCTCGAGCACAACGACGCGAACCGCGCGCTGATGGGCGCGAACATGCAGAGGCAGGCCGTGCCGCTGATGATCCCGCAGGCGCCGCTCGTCGGCACCGGCGTCGAGCATCGCGCCGCGGTCGACTCGGGCGACGTCGTCGTCGCGACCAACGCGGGGAACGTGGTCGAGCTCGACGCGACGCGCATCGTCGTCGAGGGCCGCGGCACGCGCGACGAGTACGACCTGACGAAGTTCATGCGCTCGAACCAGGGCACGCTGATCCACCACCGGCCGATCGTGCGCCAGGGCGACAAGGTCGCCGCCGGCTCGGTGCTCGCGGACGGCTCGTCCACCGACCACGGCGAGCTCGCGCTCGGCGCGAACCTGCTGGTCGCGTTCATGCCGTTCGAGGGCTACAACTTCGAGGACGCGATCGTGCTCTCCGAGCGGCTCGTCAAGGACGAGGTGCTCACCTCGATCCACATCCACGAGTACGAGATCGACGCCCGCTCGACGAAGCTGGGCGACGAGGAGATCACGCGTGACATCCCGAACCGCTCGGAGGAGTCGCTCCGCAACCTCGACGACCGCGGCATCGTCCGGGTCGGCGCCGAGGTCGGCTCCGGCGACCTGCTCGTCGGCAAGGTGACGCCGAAGGGCGAGACCGAGCTGACGGCCGAGGAGAAGCTGATCCGCGCCATCTTCAAGGAGAAGGCGCGCGAGGTCCGCGACACCTCACTCAAGGTGCCGCACGGCGAGGGCGGCGTCGTGATCGACGTCAAGACGTTCTCGCGCGACAACGGCGACGACCTCAGCCCAGGCGTCAACGAGCTCGTCCGTGTCTACGTGGCGAAGAAGCGCAAGATCTCCGAGGGCGACAAGCTCGCGGGCCGCCACGGCAACAAGGGCGTCATCTCGAAGATCGTCCCCGAGGCGGACATGCCGTTCCTCGAGGACGGCCGCCCGGTCGACATCCTGCTCAACCCGCTCGGCGTCCCGAGTCGCATGAACATCGGCCAGATCCTCGAGACGCATCTCGGCTGGTCGGCCGCGCACGGCGTGTTCGCCGACGACGAGGTCCTGCCGATGGACGGCAACGCCGGCCGCGTGATCAACGCGCCGAAGCCCACGCCGATCGCGACACCGGTCTTCGATGGTGCCACGGTCGAGGACGTCGACGACGCGCTCGTCGCGTGGGCGAAGCAGAACCCTGAGAGCCCGATCAACCTCGACATCGACTCGAAGGCCGTGCCGGGCCGCAAGGCCTCGGGCAAGGTCAGGTTGTTCAGCGGTCGCACCGGCGAGCCGTTCGAGCAGACCGTGACGGTCGGCTACATGTACATCCTCAAGCTGCTCCACCTGGTCGACGACAAGATCCACGCACGCTCGACCGGCCCGTATTCGCTGGTCACCCAGCAGCCGCTCGGTGGTAAGGCGCAGTTCGGCGGCCAGCGCTTCGGCGAGATGGAAGTATGGGCGCTCGAGGCCTACGGCGCCGCGTACACGCTGCAGGAGATGCTGACGATCAAGTCCGACGACACCGTCGGTCGCGTCAAGGCGTACGAAGCGATCGTCAAGGGCGAGAACATCGCCGAGCCGTCGATCCCCGAGTCGTTCAAGGTGCTCCTGAAGGAGATGCAGTCGCTGGCGCTCGACGTCGGCGTCATCTCCGAGGACGGCGGCGAGGTCGAGGTCCGCGAGGAGGACGACGAGCTGCTCCGCGCCGCGGAAGAGCTCGGCATCGACCTCTCGCCCGGCTCGCTGCGCGCTGCCGCCAGGCAGCCCACGGCGCAGGAGGCCGAGGAGGGACAGGACCGCGTCGACGAGGACGGCGAGCTCGCGCTACCGGCCGACGAGTCCCTGGAGGACCTCGACGGC
>Ga0209577_10007091_pt1 | contig 10327 bp, 13 predicted proteins | sample GraSoiAngelo_109_FD_185874 | JGI IMG/M metagenome (GOLD analysis project Ga0209577, IMG submission 185874) | Grasslands soil microbial communities from the Angelo Coastal Reserve, California, USA - 14_0903_12_20cm (SPAdes) (version 2) | ecosystem: Environmental > Terrestrial > Soil > Grasslands...
CGCGCCCATGGAGGCGGTCTTGAGGAACTCGGCCTCCTCCTCGGGCACGCCGTTGACGGCGAGCCAGTGGGCGACGTCCTGGACCAGGTCCTCAGCTCGCGCGTAGCGGGGCTCCATGAGCGCAACCTCGAGCCGGTGGATGACCAGCTCTGCGCCCGAACGCTCGCGCAGCTCGCCGGCGAGACCGAAGTGGTCGGGATGGATGTGGGTGATCAGGATGCGCCGGATCTGATCGATGCGCACGCCGAGCCGATCGAAGGCGGCGTCGAGCTCCTGCCTCGACTCGTCGGTCTTGAGCCCGGTGTCGACGAGGGTGTAACCGTCGCCGTCACGGAGCAGATAGACGTTGACGTGCTTCAGCTCGAAAGGCATGGGCAGCACGATGCGAAGGACGCCGGGCGCCACTTCCATGGCGCGTACGCTATCAGGCTGCGGTCTGGGCGGGCGCCTCGTCGGGTCGTGAAGGCAGCGGGCGCTGTCCCTGCTCCTTGGTTGGGAGCGGCAGGTGGACGGTGTCGTTGGCGATCATGTCCAGGAAGGTGTCGACCACCTGGGGATCGAAGTGGCTCCCGCGGCCGGTCCGCAGCTCGTCGAGCGCCTTCTCCAGCCCGAGCGAGGGCCGGTAGATGCGGTCGGCGACCATGGCCTCGAAGGCATCGGCGACGGCGATGATGCGCGAGCCCAGGGGAATCGCACCTCCCTTGAGACCGTTGGGGTAACCGGTCCCATCCCATTTCTCGTGGTGATGGCGGATCAGTGGCGATACGTGGTGCAGGCCTTCGACCGGACCGATGATGTCGGCACCGATCTGCGGGTGCCGTCGCATCCAGGCCATCTCATCCTCGGTCAAGGACATGGACTGGCGGAGGATGCGGTCCGGGATGCCGATCTTGCCCACGTCGTGGAGGATGGCGCCGAGACGGACCGCGCCAACCTCGTCGCGGGATAGACTCATCCGCTCGGCGCAGGCGCCCGCCAGCTTGGCCAGCCGCTCGGAATGGCCGCGCGTGTAGCTGTCCTTGGCCTCGATCGCGTTGGCCAGGGCCATGTTGACCTCGGTCATGAGCTTGGCCTCCACGTCCCGACGGGTGACGAGCTCGCGGTGCGAGGAGAGTGCCCGCGCCATGACCGATCCCAGGACCGCCACCACCACGAACAGGAAGAGGCGTTGCAGGATCACCACCCTGTCGAACGACACGGTGGCCAGGTATGTCCCTTCCTGCAGGGGAGCGACCGCACCCGCCGTGATGTAGAGGAGTGCCACCACCACCGCGCAGAGCACGGACCCCACCACACCGAAGCGCAGGGCGGATACGGTGATGACCAGGAAGAAGAGGACCGAGAAGGGGCTCGTGTAGCCGCCCGTCACGTAGGTGATCATGGTCGCGACCAGCATGTCGACCGCGGTCGTCGTGTAGCTGAAGGCCCGGCCCGGGTTGTGGTGCAGGAACAACAGAAGCACCGAGCTGAAGCAGACGACGCCCCACAGGATGAGGATGGTGTTGACCCGGCTCTGGTCATAGGCCGGCTGGGGGGCCAGGTTGTTCAGGATCACCGCGAAGATCAGCAGGGTCCAGCGAAACAGTCCCGTGAGACGCTCGTTGCCGAGCGTGATCACGGTCTCCTGGGGATCTGGCCTGGAAGGCCGGGCCTTACGGGACCCGTTGCGGGCGGCGAGCATCGCTTCCCGATTATCGAGGAGCGGTGTGACGGCAAACGTTACAAACCGGTCGCACCCCCGCTACAGCCAAAAGAAAGGACGGGCGCGGCGCGCGCCCGTCCTCTCAGCGAAGGAGGTAGCGGTCTCAGACCCGGGCGCGGGTCCCGGTGACCAGGCGGAGCAGGAAGAGCAGGATGACCGCGCCGATGAAGGCCACGATCAGGCTGAAGATGATGCCACTCCCGCCGATTCCCAGTAGCCCACCGACGATCCAGCCGCCGATGAAACCGCCGATGATCCCGACGATTATGTCCACGATGATGCCGTAGCCATGGCCGCTCACGACCCGGCCGGCCAGGGCCCCCGCGATGCCTCCGATGATGATCCACCACAACCAGCCGACTCCCTGCATGCTCTCCTCCTGTTTTCCTGGTCCCGCTGCCGCGCCGAACCCGGGACTAAATATATGTCAACTCCGCTATCATCTTACCCCGAAACGAGGCGGCGGGAAAAGGGGCCGGTTCAGCCCGCCAGCCGGAGGCCGGGAGCGGAAGGGTCGCGGCGATCGGCGAGGCCGCCCAGGAGCTCGCGCTCCAGCACGCCGCTCACCCAGGGCTGCGGGTAGGCTCGCCGGAAGAACTCGTGGCCGATGGCGTCGAGATCGGCAGGGTCGATGGACCGGACCGGGCGGCCGGTGAGCGCCCGGACCGCAGCCAGCTTGGCCTCGGTCTGCGCCCGGACGTCGAGGATCGCCGTCACCGCCGAGTCCAGGACGGCCGGCGGGTCGAGGCTGAGGGAAGGCGAGGCGGTGGATGCGTGCGGCAGCAACGGCATCAGCGCCAGAGCCTGCCGCTGCGGCGTCAAGGCCTGGTAGAGGCGGACCGGCGGCCGGCCGGCGCCGCCGGACCGGTGCCAGAGTCCGAGGAAGGCCCTCGAGGCCGCCTGGCTGAGGGCCGCGCCGCCCGGCCCACCCAGCTCCGCGGAGGCGGTGACGACCACCTGCGGCGCGACACCGCGGATGACGTCAGCGAGGATCGCGCTCAGGGCCGCGGCCGGAAGGCGGGCCAGCTCGCCACCATCGAAGCCCAGCAGGAAGAGGTGGCGCACGCCCAGTGCCCGGGCAGCCTCCAGGGCGTGGGGCGGCTCGCTGTCAGCGGCGCAGGCGATCGCCGTCTCGACCCCGGCGCAGGCATAGCGCGCGAAGGTGCCGCCGCAGAGGAGGCTCCCATCGAGCGGATGGGCGAAGAGGCCCAGCAACCGGACGGGCACACAGGAGCAATCGCCCGGGAGGGATCAATCTTTCTCAGACCAGGACGCGGGTGCTCGACAGGAGGCGGTCGTAAGCGTGCTTGAGCTGCGGATAGCGGAGGAAGATCAGGTGGGCGTATTCCTGGGTCAGCGCCCGGGGAGGACGGATCAGGCGCATCCCGGCCTCGCTGAGCAGCCGGTTGCCCTTGCGCCCGTTGCAGCGCCGGCAGGCGATCACCTGGTTTTGCCAGCTGCCGCCGGAGCCGCCTCGCGAGGTGGGCACGACGTGGTCGACCGAGAGCTGAGAGGAGGGCAGCGACTTACCGCAGTACTGGCAGGTCCCGTCGTCCCGGAGCAGGAGGTTGCGCCGGTTGGCCCGCAGCATGCGCCGGGGGATCTGGATATTGCTCAGGAGCCGGACGATGACCAGGTCCTCTCCGAACCTCCGGTGCAGGAGGGCGTCTTCCACCGCCTGCCGTGCGGCATCGTCGATGAAGGTGATGCGCTGCTTGGTGAGCAGGACCACCAGTCGCCGCTTACTGATTACGTTCAGCGGCTGGAGTGAGGCGTTTAGCAGCAGGACGAGTTCGAACGACCTCCTTTTGACGCGCGACCTCTAGCGAGCCGCGAGCGAGCCCCAATACTATAACGCAAGCTCGACCGTGACTCCGGCGGCGCTCAGCCGGCGGCGCGGACCCGCTCGGCCATCGGCCTGTAGGGGACGTCGCGCTCGCCCACGTACTCGGCCCGGGGACGGATCAGCCGGTTGTCCGCGTACTGCTCCAGGACATGGGCCGCCCAGCCGCTGATCCGGCTGACCGCGAACACCGGGGTGAACATGTCGACCGGGATTCCCATGCTGAAGTAGCAGGAGGCCGAGTAGAAGTCCACGTTGGGATAGAGGTGCTTGCGTTCCTGCACCACCTCCTCGACCCGCCGGGAGATCTCGTACCAGCGCAGGTCGCCCCCTTGCTGGCCCAGCCGCCGGGACATCTCGCGCAGATGCGTCACGCGCGGATCTTCCGTGCGATAGACGCGGTGGCCGAAACCGTATACCTTCTTGTGGGCGGCGAGCAGCTCGGCGACGTGAGCCTCGGCTTCGGACGGCTCGCCGATCTCCTGCAGCATCCGCATCACCTGCTCGTTGGCTCCGCCATGCAGGGGACCGGAGAGCGCCCCGATCGCGGCCACCACGGCGGCGTCGATGTCCGCCAGAGTCGCGGCAGTGACCCGGGCGGCGAAGGTCGAGGCGTTCAGCTCGTGGTCGGCGTGGAGGATCAGCGCCAGGTCCATGGCGCGAACCGCCAGACGGTCCGGCTCACCGCCGAAGAGCATGCGGAGAAAGCTCTCCGCGTGACTGCCCTCGCGCGGCGGCTCCACTGGCTCGTGTCCCCGGCGGATCTGTTCGCACGCGGCGACGATGGTCGCCATCTGGGCGGTCACGCGCGTCGCCCGCTCCACGGTCGGATCGGTCCCCTGGGGAACCGGGGGCGCGTACAGGGGCAACGCAGAGACCGCCGTGCGCAGCAGGTCCATCGGCCTGGCGTGCGAGGGCAGGCGCCTGACCAGGGCGATGATCTCGTCCGGAAGACGCCGCCGCGCCGCCAGGTCCGCGGTGAACTGGCGCAGCGAGGCCTCCGCTGGCAGGCTGCCGAACCAGAGCAGATACGTGGTCTCCTCGAAGGAGGAATGCAGGGCCAGCTCGTGGATGTCGATGCCCCGATAGGTGAGTTTGCCCTCGCCGCCGATGATGTCGCAGATGGCCGAGTTGGCGGCCACGACGTCCTCCAGGCCGGCCTTGGTCAGGGGCATGGCAAAAGTCTACGATGGCTGGCGGGCTCAAGGTCATCGACTGGCTGGTCCGGGCGCCCCCGGCGGAAGCCGGCGTCCTGACCTCGGCTCAGGGCCGACGAGGCGGGCCGGCTCAGTGGTGGATGAGGCGTCCCAGCGTCGGCTGGATCACCGGCTCGAGCAGGACGTAGAGCGTGCCGAACATGAGCAGGAAGATCAGGTAGGCGAAGAAGATCCCGGCTGCGACTATCCCCAGCAGGAGACCCTTCGAGAACCGCTCCATCTCGAGCCGGACGACCCGGAGCATGAGGGCGGCCATCAGCAGTCCGAAGGCGGCGCCGATGGGGTTGGGAAAGCCGAAGAGGGCGCCGACGGCCACCGGCAGGAAGCAGAGGGCCTCCTTGGGCGAGCGCGGCAGGAGGGCCGGTCCACCGGCGGCGTTCCGCGGCAGCGCGACGGCGGTGGCTTCGACCCCGCCCAACCAGCCCTTGCACTTGCCGCAGGTCTGGTTTTCCGGCGCGTTGTAGCGATACCCGCAGAGCGGGCAGGCGCGCAGCGTCATGCCACCTCAGGCCGCCCCGCGGAGGCGGAGGAGCTCCTGTTCGAGCTCGTGGATGCGGTTGTCCCGCTGGACCAGCATCCGCTTGTGCTCGGTCAGTGTCCGGTGTTGGTGGCGGCTGGCCAGGAACCAGCGGAGGCGGTCGGCCAGGCTGATCACGACCACGATCAGGGCGCCGAAGGCCGAGGAGCCGACGATGACCACCCAGGTCGGGATGTCCCGGTAATCGGCTCCGAACACGTTGATCGACGCCGCCTGCTGGTTGGTGACGGCAAACAGCGCCAGGACGATGCCGAACCCCAACGCGATCAGCCAGCCGAAAAAGGCCATCCGTTCACCCTCCGCCTCTATAACCGCGCCCGGCGGCCCGAACTTGCGGGCCATGGGGACCCTCGAGCGGCGCCAGATAGACTCGCCAGCATGGTCGACCCGATCTGGAGCTCGCCCACCGGGCCCGAGGACCTGAAGGCGTTCCGGCTGCGTGGCGGTCCCCGTGGCTGCCTGCTGGTCCACGGGTTCGCCGGCACTCCGCCCGAGATGCGGGAGCTGGCCGAGCACCTGGCGGGCCATGGCTACGACGTCATGGTCCCCCTCCTTGCGGGGCATGGCTGCACTCCCGAGGCGATGCGGGCCACGCGCTGGCGGGATTGGGTGGCCTCCGCCGAATCGGCCCTTCAGACCCTGCGCCAGGACTGCCCGCGGGTGTTTGTCGGAGGACAGTCGCTGGGCGGCAGCATTGCCCTCCACCTCGCGGCCACCCACCCCGAGGTTGCGGGCGTCGTCAGCCTGGCGGCAATGGGCAGCCGGCGATTCTTTCGAGACCCGCGGCTGCGCTTGTTGCCCGCGCTGAAGTACATCGTCCGCTGGCAGGTCCCGGACGGGAGCTGCGACCTGGGAGACCCGGATCGGTTGCTGGCCCTGCACAGCTACGTGCGCAGGCCCACGGTGGCCCTGGAAAGCCTGATGCGGTTTCTCGGGATGGTGGAGCGCGAGCTCCCCGCGATCCGGACGCCGGCCCTCGTCGTCCACGGCCGGCGCGATCGCACGGTGCCGGTCGAGAACGCGCCCTTCATCGTCGACCACCTCGGCTCTCCTGATCGCACCCTGGTCTGGCTCGAGCGATCCGGGCACGCGGTGAGCGTCGACCTCGAGCGAGCGGACCTCAACGCCCTCGTGCTGGGCTGGCTCGAGGCGCACTGATCCGGCGCTTGTCTTTGGCGAGGCACGATGCTATAACACGCAGGGAAACTCAGCCTTCATGCGCCCCGAGATGGTGGCGATGATCGCGCTATCAGGAGGACCCTACATGGCGGCAAAGAAGAAATCCTCGACTAGAAGGTCGACCAAGAAGTCGACCGCAAGGAAGCCGGCCGGGCGGAAATCGACTCGCAAGACCGCGGCACGCCGGACGACCACCCGGAAGACGACCACCCGGCGCCGCGCCGTCCGCTCGACAGCCCGGGCTTCGAAGGCCAAGAAGGCCGCTCCCAAGCGCAAGGCGGCTCCCAAACGCAAGGCCGCTCCCAATCGGAAGGCCGCTCCCAAGCGGAAGGCCGCAGCCCGTTCGACCACCCCCAGGCCCAAGCAAGCGGCCGTCGCCGCCCCGGCCGCCCTGAGCCCGGTCCGCCCGGAGAAGGCCTCCGAGGCACCGTCCGGCCTGGGCGCGGCGCGCAAGACCGCCGCTCCGGCGGTGAGCCCGGCCCGCCCGGTGGCGCGCCCGGCGGAACCGTCCAGCAGCTGGAGCTCAGGCGGCCTCGGGAGCTCGAGCGGGATGGGCGGCGAGGGCGGATCGAGCTCGGGCTCGGGAGCCGGCTCCGGGGAGCGGATCAAGATCGGAGAGCGCCCGCCCGAGCAGACCTGGCCGGGGGGCGGATCGGGCCACTAACACCGCAATCACCAACAGGCGCCCCCGGCCGTCCGGGGGCGTTTTCCTTTGCGGGGAGGCCCATGCCGCTGGACGGCACGCTGGGTTGCGAACGCGGTTACGACTACGGCCGTTTGCGCAGCGGGTATGGGCCGAATATCGGCTCTTGAAGCGGTCGACGCCTGCGTTGACTTGGGTAGAGGCAGATCGATGCGGACCATCTCCAGGCTGATCGGCGCATTTGCAGCCGCCCTGTGCCTCGGCGCCATCGCCCACCCGGTCTCGGCCGCCGGTGCCCCTGCGGCCGCCGCCCTCCCGCCAGCCGGGGTGCCCCGCGTCTTCCAGATCACGCCGGCTCGCATCGACCCCGTCACCGAGCCCAACATCATGCTGGTCGGCCAGAACCTCACCACCACCACCCAGGTCCTGGTGGGCGGCCGGCCTGCCGTCACCGTCGAGGCCACCGGGTCGACGCTCCTGGCCCGCCTCCCCGAAGGACTGGCGAGCGGCAGTTACCCACTGCAGGTGGTCGCCAATGGGGCCAGCTCCCTGGCAGCAGACCCGGTCGTCATCGATCAGGCCTCGCCGGCGCCGAGCCGCAGCACGATGCTGGCGGGGGGCGGCTTAGGGGCCCTCTTTCTGCTGGTCCTGAGGTTGGCCCGGCCCCGGCGCTACGCCTGGAGCCGCTAGTTCGCCTTAGTGGCCAGGACCGTTGGCGTTGGCGGCGGCGGCCAGCAAGGGCAGGTTGAGGCTGGCTTCGCCGTCCCGCGGCCGGTCGCCAGCGGCCGGATCGCCCTCCGGGCCGGACGCCTGGAGGCGCTCCTGGCCGGAGGCCGAGGCGCCGGGTAGGGCGCGCAGCGCCGCCAGGGCTCCGCGCATCTGACCGACCGTGCGCTTGCAGTCGGCGAAGGCGTTCTGGATCATGATGCTGCCCCGCGAGATGCTGTTCTCCAGGGAGCGGTCGAGCCCGGTCAGGCCGTCTTCCATCTGAAGCAGATAGCCCTCCAGGTTCTCCAGGTCGATCGAACGGGCGTATTGCAGGTGGAGGCGGAAGAGAGCCAGGACATAGGGCACCGTCATGCTGTAGGGCATCAGGATGACGCCCTCGCGGTAGGCTTCCAGGTGCCCCCGGCGGCAGGCGTTGAAGACCGGGTCGGGAACCGCGGCCACGGCGAAGGCGAGGGTGCAGGAGGGGTCGATGTACTGGCGCACCTCACGGACCTTGGCCTTGAGCACGCGCTCGACCTCCGCCGCCAGGGCGGCTCCCTGCGAAGGCTCGCCCGAATCCTGGCCGAGCCGGTCGAGGAGCTCGGGGGACGGCCATTTGCTGTCGATCGGCAGCCGCCTGGCGTTGGCCAGGACCAGCGCATACTCGACCACCTTCCCGTTGACCCGGTAGTTGGTCTCGATCATGTCCGGGGGGAACTCCCGAAAGGCGTCCTGGAGGATGTTCTCCCCCGCGGCGCCCCGGCTGCGGCTGCCCAGGAGCACGCTCTCGATCCTGCGGGCCGAGGCCTGGACCTCCTCCTCCATCCGGCGGCGCGCCTCACCGTCGGCCTTGATCCGCTCCACGAGGACCCGCGCTTCCTGCAGCTCACGGCCGATCACGTCGCGGACCCCGGCGGAGCTTTCCACCACGCGCGTCTCCACGCCCTGCACGGCAGCCTGAAGGGAAGCGAGCGTCTGGGCGATGGCGGATTGCTGCGAGGTGACCGCCTCGACCTGGCCCCGGAGGCTGCCGAGGTCGGCGAGCGAGCGGAGGACCGTGTCGGACGGGGACAGACCCCCCGAGCGCCGGCCGAGGTAGAGGGCTGCGGCCGCGCCGGCGACGGCCAGCAGGACGAGGAGCAAGACCGGTGCTGGAACGTTCATCAGGACTCCTTGCAGGGCGCCGGTGGCTGGATTGGGTCCATGGTGGTGCGGCGCATGGTGAAAGTCAAGCAGCGGCTCCTGACAGCTGTCTGTCACGGAGGCGCAGCGCAAGTTCTGGGCGGGCCGCGGCGTCGAACGCTCAGGCATGAGCAGTGGACCGGCCTACCTCCAGGTCTTCAGCTCGGATGCGCTCAAGCGGCTGCACGGCTGCGCCGTCGCCGAGGTCGATCGCGGCGCCGACAGCCCATGCCACGGGCTGGCCCGGGGCGAACGCCGGCCCCAGATCGGCTTCGGCAATCCCGCCGGACCCATCCTCTTCCTGAGCCCGAGCCCCCTGGATCCGAGCAGCGCCACCGGCCAGGCCTTCGCCGAATGGCTGGAGCGGGAGGCCAACCTTCACCATCACTTCATCTCCGAGCGGATGACCCCCTACTTCCGCTTCACCCGCGCCGTGCTCAAGGCGACGCGGGAGCGCTGGGACCAGAAGGCTCACAAGCACGACGCCCTGGAGCTGGCGTTCCACAGCTGGGTCAGCCGCTGCCCGACCGACAACCCGGACAGGGTGACCGAGCAGGCGGTCGATCAGTGCAGCGCCCGCCACCTCGACGGCATCCTGCGGGCGCTTTCGGCCCGCGCCATCGTCGCCCTGGGCGGGAGCACCGCGCGCTACTTCTGGGAGCGCAACGTTCGCGACTTCACCCGATGGCGTTCGATCGAGATCCTTCACGGCACCACCATCCGGCACGAGGTCGAGGGCCGCTCGATCCCGGTGATCCTGAGCGTGCACCCGTTCCAGCGCGATCTCGCCCTTCACCCCGAGGTCGTGGCGCGGGCGCTGACGCAGATCCTGCAGCCGGAGGATCTCGAGGCCTCGCTGCCCAGGGCGGCCTGATGCCGCAAGCCGCCTCCGGCGATCCGCGCTTCCTCGACCTCCCGGAGGAGAGCCACATTCGGGAGCGGATGCAGCAGGCGGAGCGGGGGCACGCCCTGCGCCCCGGAGCCCTGTGCCCACACTGCGGCGGCCACGCCTTCCGGCGCCAGGAGATCCGCGCCGCCTCGCCCTGCCCGAAGTGCGGCAGGGACCCACGCGCCGCGGCCTGAGCAGCGGAGCGGCGGTTGCGCCGAGCTCGAGGGAGCGCCGGGCTGAACCGCTAGCGGTTGACCAGGGCTGCGGTGTTGCGCTCGGCCATGGTCTGGCCGATCTGAGCCACCCGCCGGCGCAGCTCGACCGGTGACAGGACCTCCACCGCGTCGCCCCAGCCCAGGATCCAGGGCGTGATCTCCACCGTCCCGGCCACGGTCACGCTCATCTCGACGCCGCCGTCCGGCAGGT
>Ga0209577_10007097_pt1 | contig 10323 bp, 7 predicted proteins | sample GraSoiAngelo_109_FD_185874 | JGI IMG/M metagenome (GOLD analysis project Ga0209577, IMG submission 185874) | Grasslands soil microbial communities from the Angelo Coastal Reserve, California, USA - 14_0903_12_20cm (SPAdes) (version 2) | ecosystem: Environmental > Terrestrial > Soil > Grasslands ...
CCAGGCGTCGGTGAAGACCCTGCATCCGGTGCACCTCGAGCTGGGCGGCAAGAGCCCGAACATCGTGCTCGCCGACGCCAACCTCGACGACGCGGTGCAGGGGGCGTTCACCGCGATCTTCGTGAATCAGGGCCAGGTCTGCTGCGCGGGGTCGCGGCTCTACGTCGAGAGCAGCGTCCACGAGGAGATGGTCGAGCGGCTCGCCGCCGAGGCGGAGGAGATCGTGCTCGGCCACGGGCTCGACGCCGACACCACCATGGGCCCGCTCGTCTCCAGGGTCCAGCAGGACCGCGTCGCCGGCTACGTCGAGGCCGGCATCGCCGCCGGAGCCACCTGCCGCACCGGCGGCGGCCGCGGCGAGGGCGACCTCGCCCCCGGCTACTTCTACAAGCCGACGCTGCTCACCGGCGTCCGCGACGACATGAAGGTGGCGCGTGAGGAGATCTTCGGCCCGGTGCTCTCGGTGATGTCCTTCGACGACGTCGACGAGGTGGTGCGCCGCGCCAACGACACCAGCTACGGGCTGGCCGCGGGGATCTGGACCCAGAACATCTCCAAGGCGCACCGGATCGCCCACCGCCTGCAGGCGGGCACGGTCTGGATCAACGCCTATAACATGCTCGATCCGGCGGCCCCCTTCGGCGGGTTCAAGGAGTCCGGCTTCGGCCGCGATCTCGGCGAGGAGGGGCTCAACGCCTACACCCAGACCAAGACGGTCTACATCGGCCTCGACTGACGGAGGAGACCATCCATGCCGGTATTCAAGGACGCGGACGACGTCAACGCGCACATCGGGCAGATCTTCCGCGAGGCGCTCGGCGACGCCGAGCTGGCACCGAAGTTCGCCGAGTCGGGGGTCGTGCTCAAGATCCACTACACCGAGCCGGCCTGCTCGATGACCGCGGACTTCCCCAACTCCAAGGTCTACTTCGACGACGACTCCGCGCCGGCGCCGAACGTCGAGATGTTCATGAAGGCGGACGTGGCGCACCGCTTCTGGCTGGGCAAGGTGAACATCGCCGCCGCGCTCGCCAAGGGTGAGATGCGGGCCAAGGGACCGATCCCCAAGATCCTCAAGATGGTCCCGCTGGCGAAGCAGGTGTTCCCGCGCTACACGGAGCTCTGCGAGCGGATCCCCGTCGGCGCGGGCTGAAGCAGAGGGGACACGGGCGGTCCGGACCGGGCCACGCGCCGGGTCCGGGCCGCTCCCGGTCGCTCGTCAGACGAGCAGGCCCCGGCGCAGCGCGGCGCTCACCGCCGCGGCGCGGCTGGTGACCCCCATGCGCTTGAGCAGCAGGGAGATGTCGCGGCTGACGGTCGCCTGCGGCTTGCTGAGGATGCGCGCGATGTCGCGGTCGGTGAGCCCGTCGGCGAGGAGGGTGAGCAGCCGCTCCTCCGACGCCTGACGGTCGACGTTGTCGGGGAAGACCAGGGCGTCGACGATCGCCTCGCCGAGGCGCGGGTCGAGGTAGATGTGCCCTTTCTGCGCCCACTCCAGCGCCTCGAGGAGGGCGCCGCCGCCCGCCTCCTTGAGCACGAAGCCGCGCGCCCCGATGGCGAGCGCCCGCCGGAGGATGCGCGCGCTCGGGAAGGAGGTGAGCACGATCACCTCGAGCGGCGGCTCGCGCAGCCGCGCCTCGCGGATGATGTCGATCCCCGAGCCGCCCTTGAGCTGCATGTCGGCGATGAGGAAGGTGGTGCTCTCGGGGAGCGTGCTCATCCGCATCCGCGCCTCGGTGAGACTGCTCGCCTCGGCGACGACGCGGAAGCGTCCGGTGCCCTCGAGGAAGCTGCGGACCCCCACGCGCACGACCGCGTGGTCGTCGACGACGAAGACGTCCTGCCGTTCCTCAGTGGTCATGGCGCGAGAACCTCGGCTCGATGCGGCGGGGCCGATGATAGCCGCGCCGGCGCGCGGCTCACGGATCGGAGGCATGGGGAACCGGGGCGGGGGTGGGCAGCGGCACCAGCGGCGGCGGCTTCGGGGCCGGGACCGGGGCCGGCCTCGGCGGCGAGGTCGGCCGCGGCGGCGGCGGGGCCGGGCCCGGCCGGGGCGGCGGCGCGGCCGCCTGGGCGACCGGCGGCGCCGCGGCCGGGGTGGGCGCCGGGCCCAGGGCGACCTTCACCGGAGCGGCGCGGCCGAGCAGCGCCCGCGCCATCGCCGGGTCGTTGCCATCCATGCCGAGCGCCCAGACGCCCACCCCGCGGAGGTGGGCGGCGTCGGCGAGCTCGGCCTTCATCGCGATCGACTGCGGATCCTCGTAGTAGGCGAGGTGCCACTGGCCCGAGGGCTCCTGGTAGGAGGTCCAGGGTGAGGCGGTGGCGGGGTCCCAGTAGCGTGGATGGCCCGCCGAGGCGAGCTCCGCATACGTCACCGGCTTGGACGGCCCCGAGGCGGGCGCGGCGTGGTCGCCGCTCGCCGTCGGCCAGTCCACCCCGTAGAAGGGCATGCCGAGGATCACCTTTGACGCGCCGACGGTTCGTGCGTAGGCCGCGACCGCGGCGGTGTCGTTGCTCCCGGTGCCGTGCAGCGGCGCCACCGCCGAGGGGTTGTCACCCTGCATGTCGTAGGCCATCACGAAGAGGGCGTCGAAGGCCGGCGCGAGGCGGGCGACGTCGAAGTAGCCCTCGGGATCGCTCGCCGAGTTGGTGTAGGTGTCGAGGGTCAGCTGGAGGCGCGGGTCGGCGGCGCGGAGCGCGTTCGCCACCGCCACCGCGAAGCCGGCGAAGGCGGCGCGGTCCGCGCCGCCGATGCCCTCGAGGTCGAGGTTGACCCCGTCCATGCCGCGGGCGCGCACCGCGTCGACGAGCGCGTGGCTCAGCCGCGCCGGGGCGCCGGCGTCGCCGACCAGGGTGTGGAGGGTTGCGGCGTCGAACTGCTTGGCGGTGAGCACGACCCCGTCGCCGGCGGCGTGGGCACGGCCGACGAGGTCGGTGAGCGCCGGGCTCTGGTACCCGTCCCAGCCGTCCCCGCTGTGGAGCAGCGACCCGTCGGCGGCGACGTCGACACCGAAGTAGGCGACGGTGGTGAGCTCGCGAAGCGGGTAGCCCCAGGCGGCGCCGAGGTTCCAGTAGGGGGCGAAGCCCTCGTGCGGCCGCAGGGTGCGCTCGGAGTAGGCGGACGCGGGCAGCGCCACCGCCTCGAGCACCGGCGGGGACGCGGGCGCCGGCGGCGACTCCGCCGGGCTCTCGGGAACGGGGACGTGCCGCGCGGTGGCGGGGTGGACGGCTGCGGGCGCCGGCGCCGGATGGCGCGGCGCCATCGAGGTGAGGACGGCGCCGCCGACGAGCAGCGCCGCCGCGGCCGCGGCCCGGCGCCGGTTTCCTGGGAGCGCGCCGGCACGGCGTGCCAGGGCACGGAGCATCCCCCCTCCCCTCCTCTCTCTACGCGGGCAGACGCAGCTGGCGGGCGACGTAGACGGCGAGGTCGCTGCGCAGCGCCATGACCCGCACCGGCAGCCCGCCGACCTTGGTCTCGACCTCGACATAGCCCGCCCGGTAGAGGATCTCCGAGGGCTGGCCGTTGCCGATGTCGATCTTGCTGCCACCCCTCCCCGTCCAGGGCGAGCCCATCGAGGAGTCGAGCGGCTGCTCGACGATGATCTGCTCGCCGTTGCCGGTGTAGCTCTGCACGTAGTAGAGCACCGGCGGCGCGTCGGGTCCGAGGGTGTGGCCGACGTTGGCGGCGAGGTCGCGGTGGAAGCCGCTCGGGGTCTGGACCGTCAGCGCCTTCGCGGAGCCCCGCGGCGGCCCCTCGATGAGCTCGTCGGCGACCTGCTCGGGGTTGTCGGGCAGGGTCACCTTCGCGGGCTTCCAGGCGGTGTCCGAGAAGGTGGGCGAGCGGTCGACCTTCACCGCCTCGGCGGTGCGCACCGTCTTGCCGGCGAAGACGATCACCTCGCGGAGCATGATGTCGTCGGCGGTGACGCAGGAGGTGACCCTGGCCTGGTTGTCGGAGGCGCCGATCGGCTCGCTGCCGAACTGGTCGTAGAGGTACTCGGTGCAGGACTGGCCGAGGACCCTGGAGGTGCCCTTGCGGGTCGCCTTGCCGGCGTCGACCGCGGCCTGGAGGGCCGGCTGGGAGACCAGCCCGGGCAGCACCGAGGGCGCCCGCGGGGTGGTGAACCCGTCACCGGTGCCGCCGAGGGTGACGCTGTCGCTGCGGGTGACGATGCTGCCGGTGAGCACCGCACCGCCCGGTGGCGGCCCGTCGCGGTGCTCGAGGCGGACGTCGAAGGGACGCTTCACCGCGAGGTAGTCGGTCTGCTCCCTGACGTCGGGACCGGCGCTGTCCTCGACCTTGTAGAGGACGGTGAACGCCTGGGCGGGGGCGACCGAGGGCTGCGGCGGCACCACCACCGACTCCCCGCTGTCGCGGCCGTGGAGGGCGAGCACCCCGAGCGAGGCGACGAGGACGAGCAGGGTGGCGCCGACGATCAGCGCGATGCCGATCACCCGGCGGGAGCTCGGCGGCGGCGGCTCGGGGGTGCGCGGCCGCTCCGGGGCCACCGGCTTGTGACCGTTCGTCGACCCCACAACGGGAACGGCGCGCTCCGTCCGGGACGCGCCCCTGACACTCCACGAGCTTCGCTTCCTGGGCACCCTGACCCCTTCCCTTCCCCTACTGGCAGCCGGAGCCGAAGAGCCCGGGCTCCACCACATTCTGCACATCTCCGGGAAGGGCGCGACCATTGAACAGCGGGGGCAGCTGGGTCTCCCCCAGGACCGCCGCGAGCACGAGCACGGTGAGGAGCAGGACCGCCTCGATGATGATCATCCGGCGAAGCGCCGCGACGGTCGGCCCGGAGCGCCGCCCGACCCGGGAGAAGGCGGGCAGCTCCTCCTCACGGCGGTGGCTCGCGACCATGCGATTGTTCGCAAGGCCGAAGCACAGCGCCAACGCCACCGTCGACACCTTGAAGCCGGCGACGACGCCGTAGCTCGTGCACCAGAGCGCGTTGAAGTTGGCGAGCAGCTTGACGAGGATGAGCAGGCCGCTGGCGACGACGAGCCCCGCGGTCACGGTCATGACCCGCGAGAAGCGGCTCACCGCGGTCCAGATCTCCCCCGGGTCGCCGCCGGGGAAGACCACGAGGAGCAGCGCCATCAGCCCGCCCGCCCAGGAGGCGGTGAGCAGGATGTGGAGCATCATCAGCGGGATGTAGGCCCACGCCGGGGTGGCGCTGCCGGTGCCGACGTGGGTGCCCGCGACGAAGGCGCCCGCCAGCACCAGCGCGAGCCCCGCGAGCGCCAGCGGCAGCCGCTCGAGAGAGCGACCCTCCTGGGCGCGGCGGATCATGAGCACCACGACGCCGACGAGGGCGAGCCAGAGGACCGCCTTGATCCCCCAGAGCAGCCCGATCGACGAGGCGACGATGCGGGGGATGCCGACGCCGATGAGCAGCTCGCTGAGCCGCTGGGCGTTGAGCCAGAAGAGCAGCGGCATCAGCGCCGCGGACACGGTGCCGGCGATCAGGAGGACGCGGTAGGCGCGGCCCACCGGCACCGTCGGCACCATCAGGGCGGGGCCGGCGTAGACCGCCGCGCCCGGGCCGGCGGCCGGTTGGGTGCGCCGGCGCTGCCAGAGCAGCGCGCCGATGAAGACGATGCCGAGCACCGCGTAGAGGAGGACGATCTCCACCGCGCGCGCCGCCTCGATGAGCGCGGTGAGCCCGCCGGCGCCGCCGCCGCTCTCGAACGAGGACACCACCGGGGCGACGCCCAGGGACACCTTGCTGTTCGGCGACCGGATGGCGAAGTAGTACTGGCCCACGACCGGGTGGGCGTCGAGGCCGACCGCCACCCAGGTGACCACGAGGTAGCCGGCGGCGTCCGGGCGAAGCGAGGCGACGATGGTCTCGTCGTCCTTGAACACCGGCTTGCCGGCCAGCTCCGAACCCCGGTCGCCCTCGACGGTCAGGCGGAAGAGGTCCTTGTCGATGGGCTCGTTGTAGTGGAGCAGCATCTGCGCCACCGGCCCGGGGACCGTCGAGGCGGGCGCGGGGAGGACCGAGAGGATGCGCGCGTGGGCATCGACGCCGTGGGGCAGAGCGAGCAGCAGCCCGGCCGCCACCAGCGTGGCGGCCAGGCCGCGGCCCAGCCAGGCGGAGCGCACCCGCGCGATCTTCGTCCTTCCGCCCTCAGCTCACCCCCGCGACGGCACGGAGGAGGGTTGCGGCACCGCTGCCGGTGGCACCGCCACCGGCAGCATGCGCAGAACATTGTCGACGGTGCGCTGCACCGTGGTCGAGGGCGTCGCGGCGCTCGGCACCGGGGCGTTCACCCCCAGGGACGACGGCACCGGCTGCTTGCCCCCGGGAGGCCCGATGGTGGGCGGGAAGGGCTGGGCCTGGCAGCCGTTCTGGGTGCAGTGGTCGGGCGGGAACTTCGGCGGGTTGGGACCGTTGGGCGGCGCCGACTGGGTGAACGACGGCGGCGACTGGATCCCGTCGCAGGGGCCGAGGCCGGCGCGGACGTGCTCCTCGACCCGGCCGAGCTCGATCGCGCCGGCCGAGGTGGTCTTGCCCCGGGTCGCCTTGGGGGCGAGCCGGCCCACGATCCCGGCGCCGTGGAGGTCGAGGTGGTCACCGCTGCTCGACACCGACCCGGGCTGGATCTGGAAGTCGGCCTGGCCGATCCCCGCCTGCTCGAGCGACTGGGAGAACTTCTGCTGCTGGTCGTTGAACGACTTGCGCTGGGCCTCGCCGGGGTTGGCGTTGCCGCCCTGGACGCTGAAGCCGTCGCCGCTGAAGGCGTAGACGCCGGTGTTGGCGTTGCGCACGCCGTGGAACTCCAGCTTCCAGTTGGCGATGGTCCCGGCGGGGGTGCCGTCCATGCTCCAGTGAAGCTCGGAGCGGAGGAAGTCGATGTGCAGCGCCCCGAGGGTGATGTTGTAGCCGGTGGCGACCTGGCTGCCGCTCACCGTCTTGGTGTCGTAGGCGGCGTCCGAGTGGGCGAGGCTCTCGCCGCCGTTCGCCTCGGGCATGCCCATCACCATCGCCCGGGCGTCGGCCACCGCCTTGCGCGGCTCGGCGTACGCGGTGGTGTGGGCGAAGGGCCCGTCGTCGTGCTGGTCGGCGCTGCGGCCGCCGAGCGGCACCGGGTAGTAGGCGCTCGCGCCGGTCGGGTTCGCCGGGTAGAAGCCCGAGGTGCCGAGGACGACCTCGCCCGCATACCCCTCGTAGTACTCCGTCGCCAGCGCCCGGGCGTCCGGCTGGGCGGTCAGCGCCGCCGAGCTGAACGGTCCGCCGGCGACGTTCTGGTACGGGATCTCGAGGATGCCGGCGATCACGATCGCGTTGCCGTCCGCGTAGTAGTCGGTCAGGCACTGCGGACCCTCGTCCACCGGCCCGACGTCGACCGACTCCGACGCCCTCGCATACCGTGCCCCGGCGGTCGCCAGCATGCTCGCCGCCACCGTCAGGATCAGCGCCGAGCGGGCGACCCGTGCCCTGCCCCTCCGCGTGCCCATGGATTCCCCTCCTACCTTCATCACCGTCCCTCACCCGTTGCCGCTGCTGCCGGGCTCTGCGCCCCTGCCCGCTGCCCCGCCGTCTTGGCGTGGGCCATGTAGCCGTTCTCCTCCAGCCACGCCGCCGCGTCGTCCGTCGGCCCGGTGAACTTGACCCGACCACGCTCGAGGACGTCGATCGTGTCCGCGGTCTTGAGGAGCACCCCGATGTACTGCTCGACGAGCACGATGATCCGGCCCTCGTCCGCGAGCGACCGCACCGTGCCGACGAGCTCGGCGACGATGCGCGGGGCCAGGCCCAGGGAGAGCTCGTCGAAGAGGATCACCCGCGCCCCGGTCACCAGCGCGCGCCCGATCGACACCATCCTCTGCTCGCCACCGGAGAGGCGGAAGGACGGAACCTTCTCGCGCTCCTTGAGCCTCGGGAACATCGTGAAGATCTTCTCGACGCGGATGTTGACCTCGCCCTTGTCGAGGCCCCAGCCGCCGACGGTGAGGTTCTCCCGCACCGACAGCGAGGGGAAGACGCGGCGCCGCTCGGCGACGTAGACGATCCCCGCCTGGCCGCGCCGGTGCGCGGGCCAGCCGGTGATGTCGCGTCCGTCGAGCTCGACCTTGCCGCCCTGGGTCTTCACCAGGCCGGCGATGCCGCTGAGCAGGCTGGTCTTGCCCGCGCCGTTGGCGCCGATGACGCCCACGACCCGCCCCGGCGGGCAGTCGAGGCTCACCCCGCGCACGGCGGGCACCGGTCCGTAGAAGACCTTCAGATCGCGCACCTGCAGGCCGGTGCCCTCGACCGCCGCCTTCGCGTTGGTCGCGACCGGCGCCGGGACGGGGGCTCCGACCTGCACCGCCGTCTGCGGCGCAGGCTGCGCGGGAGGCGCGGCCACCGCCGGTGGCGTGGGCTCGACCGGCGGCGTCTCCTCCGCCTGCGCCTGCGGCGGCGCCCACTCGAGATGCTCGGGCGGGACCTGCGGAGGCTGCTGCGGCGGCTGATCGCCACGCAGCGAGAAGCTCGGGTCGCCGATGGAGTTCTCGTTCATCACACAGTCACCGTCTCACCTAGATAGACACGCCGGACCTCGTCCTCTTGCAGCACGGTGTCGATCGGTCCCTGGGCCACCAGGTGACCGTCCTCCATGACCATGAGGTGCTGGGAGATGGAGGTGATGAACTTGAGGTCGTGCTCGATGACGAGCAGCCCCCAGCCCTCCTTCGCCTGCAGGCCGAGGAGCACCTCGACCAGGCGCTCCGCCTCCTCGTCCTCGAGCCCGCTCACCGGCTCGTCGAGCATCAGCACCTGCGGGCGCACCGACAGCGCGCGGATCAACTCGACCTCGCGCCGCACCCCGAAGGGCAGCGCGACCACGGGCACGTCGCGCATCGCCGCCAGCCCGAAGTGGTCGAGCAGCCAGGCGATCCGCTCGCTGCGCTCCGCCGAGTCGCGGCCGTGGCCGCAGACGACGTTCTGCCCCACGGTCAGGATGTCGGCGAGGCGTGGCACCTGGAAGGTGCGCCGCACCCCCGCCCGCGCCCGGATGAACGGCGGCCAGGAGCTGATGTCCTCGCCGCCGAGCAGCGACGTCCCCTCGCTGGGGACGAACCCGGTCAGCGCGTTGAAGAGCGTGGTCTTGCCGGCGCCGTTGGCGCCGACGATCCCCACCCGCTCGCCGGGAGCGACCCGCACGCTCACGCTGTCGACCGCGACCACGCCGCCGAAGCGCACCGTGATCTGGCGACCCTCCAGCGCGCCCACGGCGCGGGTCCGCGACCCGTCGGTCACCACCGGCGGGGCCACCATGGTCAGCTCGCTCAGGAGCACGCTGGGACTGGGCGCTCCGTTGCCCGCCGGGACCGGCATTCCGCTCAGCTCCATCTCGGGCTCCGGGATCAGCTCGGCCGCGCCGCCGCGCAGCCGGGCGACCACGCCGCGGAACATGTGCCCGATGCGGTCGCGGTGCCGCCCGAGCAGGAGCGCCACCAGCAGGATCACCCCGGAGAGCAGGTTCGGCGGGATGCTGATGCTGAAGTGCTCCAGGGTGATGGGGAGGCCGACGAACGCGATCGCCACCAGCAGGATCGAGGAGAGATCGCGCATCCCGCTGGCGATCGGGATCGCCATGAAGATGACCGAGTAGATGATCCCGAAGCTGAACGGCGGCGGGGGGGTGCCGTTGACGAACGCCGAGAGGCAGCCGGCGATGCCGATGATCACCCCCGAGACCCCGAAGACGAGCATCTTCACCACCCAGTTGCGCAGCCCCGTCGCCGACGCGCCCTCGGGCATGTGCCCGACGAGCACGGCGTGGAAGCCCTGCCGCGACTTCAGCAGCCGGTGCACCGCATACATGCTGGCGAACACGATGACCGCCGCCACCAGGTAGATGCACCGCTGGGTGCCGAACCAGCCGCTCAGGTCGGGCTGGTAGACGCTGCGGCCGGAGGCGCCACCGGTGAGCACCGGGATCGAGAAGATGACCTTCTCGATGCCCACCTGGATCACCAGCGAGGCGACCACGAAGTACAGGCCGGTCACCGCCAGCGCGGCGAGCCCGCCGATGAGCGAGAGGCCGGTCACGCAGACCAGGGCGATGGCCAGACCGAGAAGGTGGTGGCCGAGGCCCCCCTGCGAGCCGTTGTAGGCGAAGAGATACGCGGCGAGGCCGGCCATGCCCGCACCGTTGAGCGGCAGCTCACGCAGCGCGGCGATCGGCAGGAAGAGCCCGAGGCCGACCAGGCCCGCGACCACCGACGACGAGCCCGCGTAGAGCAGGTCGTTGGGGAGGAGGAAGAACCCCGCCACGGTGAGCACGATCACGACCGCGAGCGGCGACAACCGGAGCTTGGTGAGC
>Ga0209577_10007100_pt1 | contig 10322 bp, 6 predicted proteins | sample GraSoiAngelo_109_FD_185874 | JGI IMG/M metagenome (GOLD analysis project Ga0209577, IMG submission 185874) | Grasslands soil microbial communities from the Angelo Coastal Reserve, California, USA - 14_0903_12_20cm (SPAdes) (version 2) | ecosystem: Environmental > Terrestrial > Soil > Grasslands ...
CTTACGAATCTGGCGGGAGACGTGCAGGTCAGCGCCTGCGTCGGTCCGTCGAACGCTCCGTGCCAAACGTACTTTCTGAGCGCCGTAGCGCTCTCTGCGCTGCAACTGGTCAAGGTGGGGGGGAGCGGACAGATCGTCACGGTTGGGCAGCCGTTCCTGCCTATGATCCTGCGGGTCACGGACTCGTCGGCGCCGCCGCATCCGGTGCAGGGGGCAACAGTAACGTTCCAGAGCACGATCCTGCGGCCCGACCAGGATTCCCCTATAGAGACGAATGGCGAATCGAGCAGCGGCAACCACAGCATGCCGGTGATTCTCGGGACGTCGCAAGCGCAGATCACTTCTGACCTGAACGGATTGGCCAGCCTGGTGCCTTCGCGCGGATCTTTCACAGGAGCAGTGGAGATGGAGATCTCGGCCAGCGCGGGCAGCAGCGTGACACAGCAGTTTGAGATGGAATCGGAGTGGCCGGTGGCGGCAACGAGTCCGGGCGCGATGTCGTCGGGCGGTGCGGCAAGATTGTTAAGGAATGCGGGAAAGGCGAGGCAGGGCGCGAGCCCTCCACAGGAGAAATTCTTTATAGGTGAAAGCTGGGCCGTCGCGGCCGAAACCGGCGGTGGCGCGAGTGCAACTTCGGTTGCGATTCCGGATGGCCAAACTGGGACATTTAGTGCGGATGAGCCGAAGGCTCTGGATCCGGGGCAATCAGTTTCGCAGTGTGAACAGAAAGAAGAAGAACGCAACAGAGAAAGGTGTGCCGACAAGATTAAGAAATCGCATCCGCCGGAATAGAACGGAGAGCGTTGAATACGTCTTACGTAACTGGCGACGGGAAATCCCCCACCCTAGCGCAAAAAGCGCGCTAGGATGGGGGACCCTCGGCCTTCATAAACCGCCATCGATTTCTTCACCGACTGACTATTTTTTCACCCACTGATCCACCCAGCCGTTCACCGTCTGATACCACAGCCGGCTGTTCTGCGGCTTCAGCACCCAGTGGCCCTCGTCGGGGAAGTAGAGCATCTTTGAGGGAATGTTCAGGCGCTGCAACGTGGTGAAGAGCTGGTAGCCTTCGGAAACGTCCAGACGGTAATCAAGCTGGCCGTGCACGACCAGCGTCGGCGTTTTGAAGCTGGGTGCAGCGAGATGTGGGGACCATTTTCTATAGAGCTCGCGATTGGTCCACGGCGTGCCTTTGAACTCCCACTCGTTGAACCAAAGCTCTTCGGTAGTGCCCCAGGCGGAGTCGGTGTTGAACATGCCATCGTGGGAGACGATGCACTTGAACCGATTGGTGTGGCCGAGAATCCAGTTGGCCATGTATCCGCCGTAGCTCGCGCCCAGAGCGCATTCTCGGTCTTTGTCGATGAAGGGGTAATGCTGCTCGGCGTAGTCGAGGCCTTTCATGAGGTCTTCAAAGGGAGCGCCTCCCCAATCGCCGTTGATGGCGTCAATGAATTTCTGGCCATACCCGGTTGAGCCGTGGAAGTTGATCATGACGATGACGTAGCCGTTGGCGGCGAAGAGTTCGGGATTCCAGCGGTAGGACCAGTCGTCGCCCCAGGCGCCTTCGGGGCCTCCGTGGATGAGGAACTTTACCGGGTATTTTTTTTGGGGGTCGAAGTTGGGTGGTTTGACGAGGAAGCCTTCGACTTTGTCATTATTGGCGCCCGTGAACCAGAAGGGTTCGAGCGGGGACATGGCGACTTGCGAGAGAATTTGATTGTTTACTGCTGACAAGAATTCTAAGCCGCAACGCTTGATCGGATCTCCGAACACCCCTTCTGGACGATACGGCTTGCAGGACTGGTTAACAGACTGGGAGAGGTAAATCTCGTTCGGTGCTTGAGCTGACATGCGTGTGAAAACAAGCTTCGAGCCATTCGCCGTGATCGCGAGGTCATCGAAATACGATGGCCCTTCAATCAGCTTCATAACAGGCCCGCCATCGACCTGAACCGTATAAATTGGCGCCACCCCCAGGTTCTCGGCCGAGAGGTAAATCCGTTTCGAGTCCAATGCCCAAGCGAACGATCCGACCCAGCGATCGAAATTCTCCGTGAGATTCTTCTTCTTCCCCGTTTTCGTGTCATACAGCATCAGCCGGAAGCGGTCACTCTCGTATCCGGGACGCTGCTGGGCGCGGTAGGCGATGTAGTTGCCGTCGGGCGAGTAGACGGGCGTTTCGTCGGAGGCGGGATTGTCGGCGGTGATGTTCTTGGGCTGGACGGCCGAGGCGGCCGTCTCCACGTGGACCGGGACGATCCAGAGATCGTTATTGGTAGAGGTCGCTTCGACTTTGTCGTGATTGGACGTGTAGCAAAGCTCCTGGCCGTCGGGGGAAAAGGCGTAGAGGTCCTGGCCTCCGAGACTGAACGATGGGGCGTCGTAGTCACCGGGCGTAAGATCGCGCGCGATATTCGCGATAAGGGGCTCGACGGGTCCCGTACTCGTTGGAACTCCAATTACGAAGATGTGGCTGCGCTTTCCTGCCTGAAATGCGTTCCAGTGACGATAGAGCAGTCGGGTGAAGATCAGGGCTTTGACTTTCGATTTCGCAACTTCCTCCATCTTCTGCTTGTTGCAGTTCTCCTGCTCAGCGGGCGTGCCGGTGCACTCGGGATAAACGCGGGAGGTGAAGGCGATGGTCTTGCCGTCGGGCGACCAGAGTTCGCCGTCGGCTTCGGTGGCGATGGAAGTGAGCTTGTGCACGCCGGTGACCTTGCCAGCCGCGGTGTCGAAATCCGCGATCCAAATCTGGGAACCGCCTTCTTTGGTTGAGACGAAAGCGAAGCGTTTGCCGTCGGGCGCCCAGCGGGGGCGGTCGGCGTCCTGATCACTGATGATCTCTCGTTCCTGGCCGCCGGCGAGCGGGACGATCCAGACATGCGGCGTCTTGGTGTTGGCTTCGAGACTCACGTCCACCGCACTGAACAGCACCCACTTGCTGTCGGGCGAAGGAACCGGCTCTCCGACGCGCTTGAGGGCCATCATGTCCTCGAAGGTGAAGTTATGTTTCGCTTGCGCGAAAGCGAGGGGGCAGAAAAAGGTGATGCCGAGTAAAGAAATGTAAAGCAGGAAAGTGGGACGGCGCATGAAGGCCTCCAAAAGAACGGCTCAGTGTACTAGAAGGGTTTTGAAAATGCTTTGAACCAAATACCTCGGGGGCTAAAGCCTGCAACATTGCAGGGCTGAGCGGCACGACTGAAGCCGTGCCCTACCCAAAACTGGAGCGCGGAGCCGAGGTGGCAGTGTTTTCCCGGCAACTCCGGTCATTGCCTCGCATCTAATTTTATTAGGCAGAACTGCAGCTTCCCCAATCCCGGTGCCAGCATGAGTGGGTTTTCGGAGTTGGGAAGTTGCGTTAATCCGGTTCGAGCCTTTTCCAGTCCGTTTTTCGATACACTAATTCTTATGAAACTTGTATTGCGCTCTGCCGAACTCCTGGCTTTCGTCATTGCATTTTTGTTCCTATCTTCGCTCAACGTTCTCGCCCAGGAAGGGCAGCTCGATACGTCCCAGCCCAAAGGCATTACACCGGAAGAAATCATCCACCGTTTTGCCGCCAAGGAAAAAGAATTCAAGGAAGCCCGCGACCAGTACACCTACCGGCAGGAAGTGAAGGTGCAGACTCTCGACGGGAGCACGGTCACCGGAGAGTACCAGGAAGTCTTCGATGTGCTCTTTGATGACAAAGGAAAACGGCTGGAGAACGTAGTGTTCGCGCCACAATCGAGTCTCGAAAACGGCGGCATTTCCATCACCAAGGAAGACCTCAGCGACATTCGCAACCGCCTGCCCTTCGTGCTGACCAGTGATGAAATCAACGAATACAACATCCTCTATGTAGGCCAGCAGCAAGAAGACGAGTTGCACTGCTACGTTTTCGACATCGCGCCGAAGACTATTGAGAAAGACAAGCGCTATTTTCAGGGACGGGTATGGGTGGACGACCACGATTTCCAGATCGTCAAAACATATGGAAAGACCGTGCCGGATATACGCAGCAAGAAAGGCGAGAACCTCTTCCCCAAATTCACTACCTGGCGCGAGCAGATTGATAACAAATACTGGTTCCCCACCTATACCAAGGCCGATGACACGCTGCACTTCTCCATGCAGGAAGTGCACATTCGTGAGATCGTGAAGTACAGCAACTACAAACGGTTCGGATCAAATGTGAAGATCACCTACGATGGGAAGGAAATTCCCAAGGGGCAGAAACCGCCGGAGCAGCAGAAATAGGTTTCAAGGTTTCAAAGTTTCAAGAGTGCAAGGTTTCTTAATCTCAAGGGGGCAAGGTTTTATAGTTTCAAGGTAAAACTTGCTCGTTGGCTTTTTGCCAGGCCAGCAATTCACGATAAGAACGTGCCACAAGGCCTCCTGGCGGCGTCCTCACCCGCTTTGAACAGTGTAACGGTTGGTCTTAACTTTGAAACCTTGAGAGCTTGAAACCTAGTAGAAGAGATACTTCCGCCACTTGTCGTCCGAGCGTCCCATGAGTCGCATGATGTGACGGCTGGTGTGGAGATTGAAGGCGCGCGGTTCGCGCAGGAGTTTCATATCGGCTTCGGCAGGGAACTGGTTTCCCTTTTGGCGGTTGCACGGATGGCAGCAGGCGACAAGATTTTCCCAGGTGGAGGAACCACCGCGGGAGCGGGGAATCACGTGGTCGAGCGTCAGTTCACTCGAAGGCAGCACTTCGCCGCAGTATTGGCAGGTATTGCGGTCGCGCAGCAGGATGTTCTTCCGCGACAGAGCCCGGCTCTGGTGCGGAATACGACGGTATTCGAGAAGACGGATCACAGAGGGAACTCGCACGGCAAGGCGCGCAGCGTGCAGGAAATGACCGTTCTCTTCCTCGGTCATCGCGACGCCCTTGAGCACAAGCACAATGGCGCGACGCGCAGCGCACACGTTGATCGGCTCGTAGGAGGCGTTGAGCACGAGCACGGGCGCGTGCAGCGCGTGGCCGTTGCCGTCCTGATGAGTGCTCATTAACACCGCAGGCGGAACAATGGTGTTTCTGCCTACTCCGATCGGATTGTGAAACTTTCCAGACATACGGTTAAAGACTTGCTACGTATCCCGAAAGTCCGGCCTTGGACCGCTGCCAATTTTCCACTCTAATGCCGAATATTCAAGCCGCAAACATCACTAAAGCCTTACTCCATCCATCCTGAAGGTTCTAACCTGCCGCAAGAGCCAGCTCAGCCGTGTGCAGCCTTGGCCAGGCCGGATTCCTCTTCTTCTTCGGAAATGGCGTAAGTCGCCTCGATTTTGAGCGTTCGGGCCACTGTGGCTACCCAAACCCGAGGCGAGCCGGCGCGACGGAGCATCCGGGCGCACTCCGAGACTGTGGTTCCGGTGGTGAAAACATCGTCGACCAGCAGGATTTCGCGGTCTTGCACCTCGGCAGGTTTGGTTACGGCAAAAGCACCGCGCATGTTTTCGCGCCGCTGATGGCGCGTGAGCCCGATCTGCGATTGGGTCTCGCGGCGGCGCTCCAAAATCCCACTCTCTAAAGTTAGTTGCATACCTACCGGTTTAAGTTTTAAGGCGGCGCGCGCGATGAGTTCTGCCTGATTGAATCCGCGCTGGCGCACCTTGCGCGTGTGCAACGGCACGGGCACTACCAGCAGACAAGTTTCGCCAACGGAGGATGAAAGATCGGTAATCGCCTCCGCTAGCATCCGCCCCAAAACGTTAGCAGCGGGCCGTACCTGCTCATACTTCAATAGATGAATGAGTTCACGCAGTCCGCCATCGTAGCTGCCATAGGCGGTAGCCTTGGCAAATGGAGGACCCAAGCGCCGGCACAGTCCGCAACGCGGCTCGTCATGTTCTTGGGCGAAAGCGTAAGGGCTTACCAATCCTTCACCGCAAACCGAGCACACCTCACCGGGTATCGGCCGCATCGCCGACAGGCAATCTTCACAGACTGGCAAGGAAGAAATCTTGACTAGAGGGGCACCGCAAAGGCGGCAATCAGAGGGGAAGAGGGTAGCGAAAAGGCTCTCGGCAGCGTGGCACGTCCACGGGACAAAACAATGACCTGCACTTACGACTTTGGCCGTGATGGCCCGCGTTAGCTCCCGGCTACTGCTGAAGACGATCCTCCCCAGTCCGGCACACATCGGTGCTCAAACCGGACGAACTTGTACAAGTATACCGGGGTAGCTGGGGTCACGCAACGCGGTCGCGCACATGTGGATGACTTGCGGTTTGCACGTGAGGTACTTTGGGCGCCGCATGGTTACGCTCGCGAACGGGCACGGTTACTGGCCGGTAAAAGCGCCGAAAACAATCTCCGCAGCGCACCGGACGCAGCATGAATATAGGAAGAATGTACTTTTCGGAAAGAGTCCGGGAGCGCGAGCGGAACCCATCGGTACTGCCACAGTCCGGACAGCGGAACTCCTTGAAGTAGTGCTCCCAGTGGTCTCGGCTCGTGAACCCGTACAAGGCTCCACCTCAGGCTTTCGTCGAAGCGGTCGCAAAACTATTCTAACTCAGCTCTAACTCCAGCGGCAGAACCTTATGGTGGATTTGTGCGAAGAATTTTGTCCGGCATTGCCATCCCTGCCCGATTGAAATTGCATCGCATTTCGATTGTCCGTCGTACTTGTAAAGGGAGCAGGGCACGTGCTAAGGTGCGCCGTCACTAAACGAGGTTCTTGCCGATGAGCACTCACACCATTCCTGCGGCGCCGAAACACCAGCCCTATGTTCCTCCCAACATGGAGATGAAGGAATTCACCTTCCGGGCGGTCTTGATTGGCTTGGTGATGACCGTAATTCTGGGCTCAGCAAATGCCTACCTGGGCTTGCGGGCGGGCATGACCATTGCCGCCACGTATCCCGCGGCCGTCATTGGGATGGCGGTGTTGCGGTTATTAAAAGGGACGCTGTTAGAAGAAAACATCGCGCGAACCGTGGGATCGATCGGCGAATCGGTGGCGGCCGGAGCCGTTTTTACCATTCCGGCGTTTCTCATCTCGGGCGCGTGGAGTTCCTTTGGATTTCACGAGGCTTATTGGAAGTCGGTCGCACTTATGGCGGTCGGAGGATCTCTTGGCATCCTGTTTGTAACGCTGCTCCGGCGTGTGATGGTCGAAGATCCAGAGCTCCCATTTCCGGAATCTGTCGCCGCGTCACAGATTCACAAAGCGGGACAACAAGGGTCGCAAGCGGCGAAGCTGCTGTTCTACAACATGGGATTTGGAGGATTGATCTACCTGCTGGGTGCTTTCCAACTCTTCAACGCCAGCAAAGCTTTTGTCGTGCATGTGGGCAAGTTGGGAACCGGCATGCTCCGCCTGGGCAGGACGAGCGCGTCCCCTATGGTTCCGGTGGGCGGGATCACCACTTTTCAGGCTCCTGCCATCAGCCCGGCTTACCTGGGCGTCGGCTACATTATTGGGCCGCGGCTGGCAGCACTGAACTTCGCCGGTGGCGTGGTCGCCTGGGGCCTGCTGGTACCGCTGATTATTTACTTCCTTGGGCCGAGCTTGCAGGCGCATCTTGCTCCGGGATCGGAAGCCAACCTGGCGGGCACGGTCTGGTACAACATCGTTCGTCCGATTGCGGTGGGCGGCATGATGGTTGGCGCGGGTTGGACACTGTTCCGGATGCGGCGGAGCCTGGCGATTGGAATGAAGCGGGCCGTCTCCGACCTGAAAAAATCGGCCGCGGTAAGAGCGGCCGCAGATCGCACGGAACAGGACTTGAACGGCAAAGTGGTATTCGGCGGGCTGGGAGCTGCTTTCATCTGCATGGTCGCGCTGTACTACTATTTTTCCGGATCGCTAAGTGCTGGAATTACTGCGGCCATCGTGATGATCATTGTGGGATTCTTCTTTGCGGCAGTGTCCGGCAACCTTGTAGGGATGATCGGCTCGTCTAACAATCCGGTATCCGGGCTGACGCTTTGCACTCTGATCATCGCCGCCGTGCTCATGGTCATCATCGGGGTCTCGGGAATGAGCGGCGTGGCGGCCGTGCTGGGTGTGGCGGCGGTGGTTTGCGTCTCTTCGGCGGTCGCGGGTGAGATGTTGCAGGATCTGAAAGTCGGGCACATTCTCGGCGGCACTCCCGCCAAGATGCAGATCGGCGATTTTCTGGGGATTGCCGTGGCCAGCCTGGCGCTGTACTTTCCTCTGCTGGTTCTGCATCAGGGAAACATTAATCGCGGCGGGATTGGGTTTGGTGATCCGCAGCTCTCCGCGCCGCAAGCGGGTTTAATGGCATCGCTGGCGCAGGGCATTGTGGGTGGCAACATGCCCTGGCCACTAGTGATGGTCGGTGTGCTGATGGGCTTTGCCATGATCATGCTCGAAGTGAAGAGCGTCATGCTTTTCGCGGTGGGCATGTACCTGCCTCTGGAAACGACTTTTGCCATCTTCGTGGGCGGGGTTATTCGCTGGATTACCGATCGCATGCGCGACAAGCGGGGATTCAACGACGCGCAAAAGGCCAGAGTGGAAAATGCAGGGGTGCTGACGGCTTCTGGCATGATCGCCGGCGAGGCCATCCTGGGCTTGGTGGTTGCGGCCTTCTACTTCTTTAACAAGCCGCTGCCCGTGATTTTCAAGGAACCAGCCACCATTACAGGTTTTATTGTGCTGGTGATTCTGGCGCTGGTCATGATTTATGTGCCTTTGAAGAATGCAGGCCGGCCGGAAGATCCCGCGCCTCCTACGGCAATCATGTGAGGGGCTGGGCCTTCGCTCGAAAGCCGAAGTGCTTAACCACCAAGGACACTAAGGTTCACGAAGGAAGATCAATATCTGGATTAACCTTCGCTATCGGTGGTTGACAATCGATGACCATCGCCGAGAACTTAAAGCGGGTGCGTGAGCGCATTGCCGCCGCCGCTCACCGCGGGGGGCGCAATTCCGAAGAAGCTGCGCTCATGGCCGTGACCAAGACTTTTGCAGCTGAACGCATTCGCGAAGCGTACGCGGCGGGGCATCGGCTGTTTGGAGAAAACCGGGTGCAGGAGTTCGCCGGGAAAGCGGGTTCGCTGCGCGACCTGAGTGACGCCGAATGGCACCTGATTGGACATCTGCAGACCAACAAGGCCGGCAAGGCAGCCGAACTGTTCTGCGCCGTGGACTCGATTGACTCGCTCAAGCTCGCCGAAAAATTGAATGCTGCAGCGGAGAAGCTGAATAAGAAACTGAATGTGCTGATCGAAATCAACGTGGGGGGCGAAGAAGCAAAGAGCGGCGTCAGTCCCGATGCGCCGGAATTGCAAACAATTCTTCAAGCTGCGTCGGCGCTGCAAAATCTTAGTATCAAGGGCCTCATGACCATTCCGCCTTTCACCGAGGATCCAGAAGAAGCGCGTCCTTATTTTCGCAAGCTTAGGGATCTCCGAGACAGAATCGCCGCCCAGAACTTACCCGCTGTAGCAATGGGCGTTCTCTCTATGGGCATGTCGCACGATTTCGAAGTTGCGATCGAAGAAGGCGCAACTTGCGTGCGGGTGGGGACGGGAATCTTCGGCGAAAGAAAACAGGATTGACCACAGAGGCACGGAGACACAAGCAACTTCACACTCTGGCAACACAAGATTTCCTCCAAACTGTGTGCTGTGATGGAATCATTCGGTGATCCCAATCCACGACACCGCCGCCGGCGCCACCTTCGTCGTTAAAGTTCATCCCCGAGCCAAGAAGAACGCCATCACAGGGACGGTCGGGGATGCGATCAAACTTGCTCTAACGGCACCTCCGATCGAAGGCCGGGCCAACGAGGCGTGCATCGAGTTCTTCGCCAAATTTTTGAATGTGCCGCGTTCCTCCATTACTATTGCAGCCGGTCAAACCAGCAGTAGAAAAGTAATTCGGGTTGCAGGACTGTCTGCCCAGGAATTGCGCAAACGATTGAATGTTGGATGATCTCTAGGGACGGGGACTTGTGTGTGTTGAGATGCGGCGAGCCGCCTCTCTACAGGATGGTCCGAGCTGGCGGATAAATCACAGGAGCTTGCTTGACTCTTTCCGAGCGTCTGCAGGAGATTCGCACCGGCTTCGACCGTCCGTTCTGGGTCGCTAACCTCAGCGAAATTTTTGAGCGGCTCTCCTATTATGCTGTGTTCGCGGCCCTGGCACGCTATCTGCACGAGGCGCTGCAGTTCCCCACTCAGGAAGCGGCAAGTCTTAGCGGCATCTTCGGTGGCACCGTATGGGTGATGGCGATCTTTGGCGGCGCTCTGGCTGATCGGATCGGCTTCCGGCGGGCGCTTTCGCTGGCTTACTTCATCCTGAGTTGCTCATACTTCCTGGTCGGTTCCATTGGCGCGCCCTGGCTGGCGC
>Ga0209577_10007101_pt1 | contig 10320 bp, 6 predicted proteins | sample GraSoiAngelo_109_FD_185874 | JGI IMG/M metagenome (GOLD analysis project Ga0209577, IMG submission 185874) | Grasslands soil microbial communities from the Angelo Coastal Reserve, California, USA - 14_0903_12_20cm (SPAdes) (version 2) | ecosystem: Environmental > Terrestrial > Soil > Grasslands ...
CGGCCCGCGCGTAGATCTCGCGCGCCGCCTGCAGCTCGGCTAGAGCCCGAGAGACGTCGCTGCGCTGCCGCCACGCTTCCGCGAGATCGAGCCGGACGGCAGCCCTCGCAACGGACTCCGGATCTAGCTCGTCGTACAGATCGCGAGCTTGTTTGAGTCGAGCAATGAGCTCGTCGGAGGGGTGCATGGAATCGTCCAGCTGGCCAAGTTCCAGGACTCCAAGCCGCCAAAGGACTTCGGCCAGCTCCGGGGTCGGGTCGTTGGCTAGGAAGAGTTCGAGCGCTGCTTCCCACCGCGCCCTGGCCTCGCTTACGTCGCCTTGTTCAAAGTGAGCCAGTCCGAGCAAGCCGCCTGTGTTGGCAGCCTCGAGCGAGTTCGGCGCGAGGCGCGCGTACAGCTCAAGCGCGCCGCCGAGATCCTCGATGGCGGCATCGTAGCTCGCAGGTGTAGACGCATCGGCTTGACCGAAGGCGATCGCCCCCATCCGGAATCGCAGATCGGCAACCCGCTCCAAATTCTCGATGGCCTCGAACGCGTCGCAAGCCCGCTCGTACGTCTCCAGCGCTTCCGGCCAGTTCTCAAGCCGCTCATGCGCCGTCGCGAGCCAAGCAACGACATTGGCAGACATCTCAGAGGCGGGCTGTGACTGAGCGTAAAACGCATCGGCGCGGCGCAGTCGATCCGCCGCCTCCGCCAGTTCTGGTCCACCCGGGTCTTGCGGGGCGCGCTCGATTAGGAGGAGCCCGAGGATGTATTGGATCGTCGCCTCAGCCTCGCGCGCCACTGGGACCTGTGATTCGAGCGACGTAACGGCGTCCAGCGCCTGGCGATAACGATCCTCGGCACCCTGCAGGTTCTCGCCATCGAGTAGATGCTCGCCCTCGTTCATGAGGCGTAGGGTCAGATCAAGACGCGGATCGGACGTCTGCGGTGGGGCGGGTCCCGACGGGCCTGCTGAAGCCGCGCTCTCGCTAAGCGGGCCAGTGGCAGGTCGCCAACCCCGGAGCGACGCCGCCCATTCCTGGGTCGCCGATCCGTTTCCGATGCTCACTCGCTTGGCTGCGCGTCAAGAGTGTCGACGAACCGCCGGCCCCCGAAGCTGAACTCCCGCTGCAGGCGGTCATCCCAATGATCCGCGTACTGGGCGATCAGCGCCACCGCGTTACGGAACTGGCCCTCGTCCATCGACTCGCCAATCAGCTCGTACTCGAGGGTGATCTCTTGTCGATCGGGGTAGTAGCAGAACTTTCCGAAGGGCACGTCCGGATTGAGCACGGCAAGGAAGCCCAGCGGTGCGTTTTCTCCGATCTCGGTCAGGACCACCGCGGTCACCTTCACTGACGTGTACTCCGCGCGCTCCTCGCATCCAATGAGCACCGCGGTGCTTTCGTACCGCACGCGGTACGAATCGCTCGTCGAACTCACGTCGAAGTCGTCGAGCCAGTTGTGCAGGTAGCCCCGCACCATGGCGTTAACCTGATCCCTCGGCATTCCGCTCTTCCCCTCGGCGATCCAACCCTACATCGGCTCAGGTCCCCCGCGCAAGGGCATTTTTGCGGCGCCACGCGGCGGGCGATTCAGGTGCCGCGGAACCTACGACGACATGGCGCTCATGGAGCACCTGGGTCTGATGCCGGAGGCGGCCGAGGCGTCGTAGGGCCGGCCGAGCCCTCGAGCTCGGATCGCAGAGACTCCGCGATGCGCTCTATCGACCGCGCGGTCGCCTCCACCCCAGCCAGCGTCGCATCAGTGCGATCGAGCCGCTCGACGACCTCGGCAAGAAGCGACTCGGCAGTCCGCTCGATGCGGTGTGTGGTCTCCTCGACGCGGGCCAGGGCGTCGTCGACCTGACCCAGGGTCCGATCGACTCGCCTGAGCGTCTCGCTGACCGGGTTCTTGGGGATAAACGGGCTCACGGCCGCGCTTCCGGTCAATAGGGCGACGGCGCGCCGAACATCTCCGGCAGGCGCATCGCCACGTTCAGGTCGCCCTCGACACGCACGCGCCCGTCCAGGAGGACGGCTCCTGGATTGGCACCGGCGGCGAGGCGGAGGAGAGCCGCGCTCCCGACGCTGAGGCTGACCGCGGGGTCGCGCGCCGGCCCGCGGCGCGCGCGAGCGCGGCTGTTGCGGACCTCGATCGTCCAGCGATCGGCGGCGCGCCCGTTGCCGCTCTCGGTGAGCTCGTATTCGATCTCGCCCTCGAACCCGAACGCCATGCGCGGCCGAAACGACAGTGCCATTCCGGTGAACAGCGCGCGCCGCGCGAGCGAGTTGCCGATCAGAAGCTCCACCTGTCGGTCGGACCTGCCTCGGATCAGCCGGGCGAGCGTGCGCTCGCCGCGGCGGCGGACGGTGCGGCGGGCCTGGGAGCGCGCGGCAGCCATGAGCTTGCGAGGCGGCAGGCTCACGCGGCGGCGCGCGCGCTCGACCTCGGCCGGTTCGTCGATCCGGTAGTCGGGAGGAGCCTCCCGCGCTGGATCGCGGCGCGCCAGGGCGAGCTCGATGGCGGGCGCAAGACGCTCGGCCTTGACGCGCTCGCGCTCCTCGCGCTCGGCCGCGAACTCGGGGATCACCCTCTCGCCGAACAGCTCGAGCGCCTCGCAGATGTGCTCGTGGCGGTTGCGGCCAGCCTGGAGGACGAAGCCGATCTGGTCCACCCCAACGGCCTCGTAGCGACGCACCAGCTCGGCGATCTGGTCCGGAGTGCCGATCGCGCCGCGCAGCGATCCAAGGCCGTGCTGCATGATCTTCACCCCAAGCGGCGCCTTGTCGGCCTGAATCAAGTCGCGCGCGAAGCCTTGGTCATCGCGGCGCTCGAGGAACTCCTCCCACACGTTCGTGCTCCCGGGCTCGTGTGGCGTGATGCCGTAGTAGTGGGCAAGCGAGTAGCCGAAGTAGTGCGCCCCGTCGATGCCGCGCTCGATCGCCGTGGCCTCGTCCTCGTGACACATCATGGGCAGCACCACGCAGACGTTGGGGTTGACCGCGAAGCCGATTGGGACGCATTCCTCCGAAGCGATGAGGTCGTAGTACTCACGCACCCACTTCCCGGCGTCCTCGGGCTCGACAAATGAGAACGACAGCGCGCCGATCCCGTTCCTGGCGGCGAACTGGATCGTCTCGCGGCGGCTGCAGGCCACCCACATCGGCGGATGCGGCTTCTGGACGGGCTTGGGCACGACGTTGCGCGGCGGCATCCGGACGTGGTCCGATGCCCAGCCGGCGAAGGGCGCCTCGACCAGGAGATGGGAGATGGCGGCCACTGCGTCCTCCCACATCGCCCGCTTCTGCTCGCGGCGGATCAGGAATCCGCCGAGCTCGGCGGCCGAGCTGGACTCGCCGGTGCCGAACTCCACGCGCCCGCCGGACACGAGGTCGAGCGTGGCGATTCGCTCGGCGACGCGGGCCGGATGGTTCACCTGCGGCATGACGTTCACGATGCCGTGGCCCAGCCGGATCCGCGTGGTGCGCTGGCTCGCCGCCGCGAGGAACACCTCCGGCGCGGACGAGTGCGAGTACTCCTCCATGAAGTGGTGCTCGACCTGCCACACGTAGTCGAAGCCGGCGCGGTCCGCGATCTCGATCTGCTCGAGCGCGTCGTCGTACAGGCGCTGCTCGGCGCCGTCCTCCCACGGGCGGGGAAGCTGGTGCTCGTAGAAGAGCCCGAACCGCATCAGGCGACCTCGACGGGGACCGATGGGACCGCGCGCGGCTCGCGCTCCTCGAGCACCACCCGCGCGCCCTTGGCGGGCGGATAGATGATCGCGCGGCGCACCGCTCGCTCGGGCTTCGACCCGGCCGCCCGCAGGGACGTCCGGCGCGCCACTACGTGCAACACGCGTCGCATCTCGAGCTGCGCGAAGCTCGCTCCGAGGCAGCGACGGATGCCGCCGCCGAAGGGGATCCACGCGTACGTATCCGGTGCGTGCTCGAGAAAGCGCTCCGGCCGGAAGGCCTCGGGCTCCGGGTAGATCTCGGGTCGCTGGTTCACGAACGGGATCGCCGGCACGAGTCGCACGCCGGGCGGCACCTCATACCCGGCGAGCACGATCGGCTGACGCACCAGGCGAGCCATCACCCCAACCGGTGGACGCAGCCGCAGCGTCTCCTGGGCGACCGCGTTCGCGTAGCGCTCCTCATCGCCCTCCCGAGCCTCCTCGGTGAGGCGCCCCATCGCCTCCGGATGGCGCACCAGGAGCTCGAACGCCCACGCAAGCCCGGTGGCCGTCGTCTCGTGTCCGGCGACCAGCAGCGTCACGATCTCGTCGCGAAGCTCGCGATCGGTCATCGGCCGGCCATCCTCGTCGCGCGCCTCGAGGAGGAGCGACAGCACGTCGTCGCCCCGCGTGGGCCGCGCGCGGCGGCTGGCGATCTCCCCGTAGATGAGCTCGTCGGCCCTGGCATGCGCGCGCGCAAAGGCGCGCCAGAAGCGCAGCGCGCCCAGGCCCCGGAGCGCGTAGCGAACGCCGGTCACGTCCGAGCCCGCGTAGCGCACGAGCACTCGAATGCGGTCGCGCAAGGCCGCGTGGTGCTCGGCGTCCTCGACCCCGAATACCACCCGCAGGATGATCTCCAGCGTGAGCTGCTGCATCTCGGGCAGCAGCGCGAAGGGCCTCCCCACCGGCCAGCGGTCGACCATCTCCTCGGCCAGCCCGTCGATCAGCTCCCGGTAGACCTGGATCCGCTCGCCGTGGAAGGACGGGAGCATCAGCTTGCGCTGGCGCATGTGCTCGGCTCCGTCCAGTACCAGCAGCGACCGGCTGCCCAGGAGGATCTCGATCGGCCGGTTGCCCGAGCCGGCGTCGAGGACGCCGGGCCGAGCGGTGAACGTCGCCTTGATGTCGGCCGGGTCGCTGAGCACGACGATCGTCCCCAGCCCGGTGATCCGCAGGGTGAAGGCGTCGCCGTATCGGTCCATGCAGCGGTTGATGAAGCGGTTGCCTGCGAGCAGGTACGCGAGCCCCTGCACGGGCGCTGGAAGCCGTGGGCCCGGGGGCACCCCGCGGGCGCGGATCTCGTCTGCGGTATCGACCGTCCGATCCATGTACGTGACCGTACATACGCTATCGTACTTTTACGATGGCCGTTTCGACCCGTCGTCGCTACTCCCCGCGCCTCCCACGCGAGGAGCGTCGCGAGCAGCTCCTTGATGCCACGCTGGGGCTGATAAGCGCCGAGGGCTTCGGCGCCGTCTCGATGGAGGGCGTGGCCCGTGAGGCGGATATCGCGAAGACCGTCGTCTACGACGCGTTCGCCAACCAGGACGCGTTGCTTCAGGCGCTATTCGAGCGCGAGCAGGAGCGCGCCCTCTCCGACATCGCGGCCGCGATCCCCACGTTTCCGATCGACGGGGACCCGATCGACATCCTCATCGAGAGCCTCACCACCGTGCTCGAGGCGGTGCGCAGCCACGCCGACACGTGGCGACTGATCCTCCTCCCCGCCGACGGCACTCCGCCGGTGATCCGCTCCGAGGTTGACCGCCACCGCGACCTCCTGATCCGCCAGCTGGAGCCGATCGTCGCCTGGGGGGTCAAGGAGCTAGGTCTCGACCGCCTCGACCCCGAGCTCACCGCTCACACGATCCTCGCCATCAGCGAGAACGCGGCACGGCTCACGCTGACGGAGCCTCGGCGCTTCACGCCCCGCCGCCTCGCCGACTTCGCCGCGGACCTGCTCGCCGCGGTGGTCCGCAGGCCCCGCGCCTAGCGCATCCAGAGCGCGCGCCCCGTCACCGCAGGCGCCCCGCCAACCGCTTCGCCACGCGGTGCGCCAGCGCAGAGATGGTGAGCGTCGGGTTGACCGGGGTCGAGGAGCAGAAGAGCCCCCCGTCCACGCAGTAGAGATTCTTGAACCCGTGCAGCCGGCCGGACGGGTCGGAGACGGAGAGGTCGGGGTCGTGTCCCATCCGGAAGCCCGACAGGATGTGCTGGGTGTTAGGGACCGGCGAGGTGGGCGCGAAGGGACCGGCGGCGGCGCCGCTCGGGCCCGGCAGCCTATTCAGGATCGACTTGATTGGATCCGGCAGGTCCAGCGGCTGGGGGGACGTGCCCGCGGGGGCGTTCTTAGGTCCGTAAGCAACGGCGTCGGCCCCCGCCGCCAAAAGGATCTCGGCGAGCCTCTGCCCGTACTGGCTCGAGGCCTCGACCTCGAAGGGGTGCGGCTCGTAGGTCAGCCGCGCGACCGGCATCCCGCGAAAGTCGACCACCTCGGGGTCGAGGTCGACCACGGTCTCGCGCTGCGGTAGGTCCTCGCCCTGCATCAAGACCCCCGCGAGGTGGTCGTCGAAGAGGTTCGCGGACATGAAGTCGGCGTGCGCCCGACCGCGCGGGTAGGTCTGCCCCTCGCTGATCGGGCCGAAGAGCCCGAGGCCCGAGATCTCCACGACGCCCCCTCCGGGGGTTCCGCCCCACCGCCGTGATTCGTCGAGCGTCGGGGGACCGCAGAAGTCGGTGATCATGCGGGCGAGTCCCCGCCCCCGCCGGGTGTGCAGCCGCTCGCGCGAGAAATAGCCTCCGGCGAAGGTCTGGAAGTGGAACACCAGGCCGCGTCCAATCAGGCCCGACCTGTCCCGGCCGGCGAGCCCCGACAGGAGCGACAGCCGCGCGTCCTCGATGGGGCCGGCGCCGAGCAAGACGAAGCGTGCGCCCACGGCTCGCTCCCGCCCGCCCCCGTCCACGTAGCGGACTCCGGTCGCACGTCCTCCAGCCGTCTCGATCGCCGACACGAACCGCTGCGAGCCGACCCTGCATCTGCCGGTGGCCACGGCCCGGCCGAGCACGCTCGGGGCCATCGCACCGTGCGCGCCGATCGGACAGCCGTAGTACCAGCAGCGCCCGCACTCGTTGCACCCGGGCCGCCCCTGATAGGGCTTCGAGTTGATGGCCAGGGGGGCCGTGGGCGCCGGGATGCCGAGCCGCTCCGCGCCCCTCGCGATGACCTCGTTCGCCCAGAGCGGCACGCCCGGCCGGAGGGGGAAGGGCCTCCGGCGCGGCGAGGCCGCGGGGTCGTCTGCCCGTCCCTGAACGCCCAGCAGGCGCTCCACTGCCTCGTAATCGGGGGCGAGGTCCCGGTAGGCGATCGGCCAGTCCACGACGATCGAGCCGGGGACGTCCCCGAATCGACTCCGGGGCAGGAAGTCCACCTCGCGCATCCGCGGGACCAGCATTGTGGCCAGTCCCGCGCCCCCGCCCACCACCGCGGGCAGGTCGTTCACGGGGCCCACGTAGCTGCGCGGGGCCCCGTTCGCAGACGAGCGGAAGGTCCTCGGCTCGATGAGCGGGTCGGGCCAGCCGTACCGCCGCTGGAACGCCTTGAGCTCGTCGTTCGTGAACTCGGAGTCAACCTTCCGGCCGAGCTCTCGGTAGGGGTTCGGCCCCCGCTCCAGGACGAGCACGTGCCAGCCAGCCTTGGACAGGACGAAGGCGGCCATCGAGGCACCCGGCCCCGAGCCGACGATGACGGCGTCGTAGCGCTTGCGTCGCGGCTTGCGGCGCCGAGCTCGACCGCCCGAGCCCGCGCCCTTCGGCTTCCACGGCGACACCCTGGCGTCGTGGGTCAGATGCGGCGCCGCCAGTGCGCGCGAGCTGATCTGCCAGACCCGCTCCGGCTCGAGGGCGGGCACCGACGAAGCTCGCGCGGCCGCGGCGTCCGGTCCCGACACAGGGGCGAGCTCGCAGCCCGTCGCCGGATCGACGTAGCCGAGCGGCTGGCGATCCCCGTCGAAGCCGATCGAGCGCCAGCCCACGAGCCCGGCGTTGCCCCCGTACTCGGGTGCCGAGTAGGTGCCCTCGACCGCGTGCGAGTAGGCCAGGGCGATGAACGACTGATCGGCGCCCGCGATTACGACCTCGCGCTGCGGCGGCTGGAGGTCGGCGAAGCGCCGCCCGAACAACGACGCGCTCGACTGGTCGAGCTCCCTCAGCCCGGCGCGGTAGCGCTCGCGCCAACCGACGACCGGCCCGAGCGTTCTCGAGTTTGGGTCGAGCGACGGATGGGCGGCGGACCCGTCGAGCCGCAGCTTCCACGCCACCATCTCGGCCGGCTGAAGCCGCCGGTACAGGCGAAACCCGTCGCGCGGGAATCGCTTTCCGGGCCCACAACGGCCGGGATAGGGCGTCCGGCCGCTGAAGCGCCCGCGGTGGTAAAGCGGCGGCCTCCTCAGGTCCGCACCGAGCAGGTAGTCGAGGTAGTCCACGGCGCGCGCCGCCTTGGCGCCGCCCCGCCCGCGGATCGGGGGAACGAGCTCGTCGAAGAGGGCGTTCGCGGTGCGTCGCTCGTTGGGGTAGAGGAAACGCGGTCGCTCGCGGGGCGCTGCCACGGCCTCGCTCGGCACCACGAGGGACCCGCGCACCACAACCGCGGACGCCGCCGCCGCTCCCACGAACTCGCGGCGGTTCAGCCTTGGGGCCCGGCCCCCGGAGCGGGTCATCCCGACGAAACCATCGACGTCATGGGCGGATCGGGTATGCGCCCTTCAGGAGGCCGGCGAAATGGTCGGGACGCACCACCTCGTACGAGGGCCCGAGCCGTTGCATCACCGCCTTCGCCTGCGAGTAGCCCATTGTCCAGGTGTTCAGTGCGACCAGCACGAACGCCGGCCGGCCGGGGAACGTCTCGGCGGCGAGCCGGACCCGCCGGACGGTCGCGGCGACCGGGTCCTCGCCTCCGGGCGGGATGGCGTCGCCCCACATCGCGTGCACCACCGGGACCCCGCCCTGGAACGAAACCGACGGCGGGTTGGGGACGAAATACCCGCCGTAGTCCGCGAAGATCGCTGCGGGGTGGAGCGCTTCGACGTAGCGCTCGACGGTCACCGCCGGCGGCGAGGTCGCGTAGCCGTTGTCGAGGATCCACACCGAGTGGAGCCCGGCCAGGCGGATGAGCCGGCGGGTGGTCTGGAGATAGCGGTCGAGGTCCGGGTCCTCGGTCGGGTAGACGTACCCCGCCCCGCTCGGGCCTGAGACCAGCACGTCGTTCGGCGACAGGGCGTGGACGTAGTAGCCGTACATCTGCGGCGCGTAGACCTGGAGCCAGGGCGAGATCGATATGCCCATCGGGATCGAGCCCCGAGCCGGGTCGTCGAAGTGGCGGGTTCGCAAGGAGCCCTCGACGTACCCGATGTTGTCGCCGTCGCTGATGAGGAAGGCGACGTAGGTCTTCCGGGGGTCTGCCGGTCGCGGCTGGTCCTCCCAGCGCGTGTGGACGGGCTGCGCCCGAAACCAGGAGTGGACGGTGAGGTTCGTGGAGTTCGTGCTCGGGATCAGGAACTTGCCTGACCGCGAGATCTCCCCCACTCCCAGGGGCTCGTTCACCGGCACGCCGTAGTCGTGGTAGATGCTCTCGTCGAAGAACGGGTAGCCGAAGACGGGCGTGCCGTAGGGGAAGGAGTCCAGGATCCTCGTCGCGAGCTGCCACTCCTGCTTCGGGTCGGCCTCGAAGGCGAACCCCCGCCGGGCCACGACCAGGTCGCGGATCCCGTGCTGTCCCGCGCGCCCGCCGCGATAGCCGAGCCAGGCGAGGAGGCCGAACCGCCTGGGTGGACCCAGGTGAGCGAGCGCCCAGTCGTACGCCTGCTTGCGGGACTGGAAGTGCTGCCGCCGGAGGTCGGCGGCCACGCGCAGCCGGTAGGGCGCGCGTTCCAGCCTGCGCGCCAGGGCCGGGCTCACGGGAAGGAGGTCCCTGAGACCGGCCATCGTGGTCGCGACGTTCTGCGTGTCGATCGCCAGCGCGGGGTCCCAGACCACGAGCCCGCGAGCCTTCGAGCGAAAGCGCTGGAGCAGGGCGTGAGGAGAGACCCTCAGCGTCGGCAGCGGGACGATGTCGCGCAGCCAGGTCTCGGCCGTGGGGTCCGGGGTGCGGTCGCCGCCGTTGCGCAGGCCTACGAGGTAAATGCGGGGCGGCCGCCGGGGGTCCTTCCGCAGCGCCGGCCGGTTGACGAGCCCCTGAAGAGCGGCGAACAGGAGCTGCTCATCGTCGGAGACCCGGCTGACGTCCGAGACGAGCAGCCTTGGCTGCGCCTGCGCGGCAGCCGGCCACGACAGCACCGCGCTGACGACCAGGATCCCGAGCAGGGCGAGAACGAGCGTGCCTCGTCTCCACTGGAATCCGCGCATCCCCCTGCCCCGCGGGCGAGTGTACCCGTCGGCAGCGCAGCGCCCGCCGCTCCAGGCAGCCCCTTATACGGGCTCGAAGGCGAGCAGCGTAAGCCCGGTCTCAGGCTCGCGCGGCATGTTCCCGCTTGACCGCTCCCGCGTCGCAGGGCTAGAGTCGCGCCGTGCCCCCACGGTGGACGGTGGGTGTCGCAACGGGGGTGGCG
>Ga0209577_10007102_pt1 | contig 10319 bp, 11 predicted proteins | sample GraSoiAngelo_109_FD_185874 | JGI IMG/M metagenome (GOLD analysis project Ga0209577, IMG submission 185874) | Grasslands soil microbial communities from the Angelo Coastal Reserve, California, USA - 14_0903_12_20cm (SPAdes) (version 2) | ecosystem: Environmental > Terrestrial > Soil > Grasslands...
TCCGTCGATCCGTGCCGCTAGCGAGCGGGCCATCGGATTGATCACAAGCAGCGAGAGCCAAGACAGCCGGGCAATGTACGGCGCGGCGAGATAGGCAATGGGCACGGAGACCAGAAAGACAACGGTAGGAGCCAAGCCGCCAGCCACCCTTTGGAGCTGCTCCTGGGTACTCGCTTTGTGATCGAGGAGTCCGCCTCGTGCGGCCATCACCCACACCACCGTGAAGAGCACCGAGATCACGGCCATATCGACCGCCATCAGCACTGTTGGTAGTGGAAGCTCAGCGACGCCCGGGTCCCCTACCGCGGACGTGGCGAAGGGCAGGAGCACGATCGCCGCGAGCAGGAACAGGTTGGCGACGAGCGTCCGGTCATCGATCGCTGCAAAGCTCGCGACCATGCGGTGATGGCCAAACCAGTAGCCCGCGATCACCGTAAATGCGATCAAAAACGCTAGGAACTGCGGGCCGACCGCGGCGTAGAGGGCGGAGAGGCTCTTGAAGGCCTTAGACCGATTTTGTATGTCGAGTGTGGTGATCAGCAGCGTCAACGCGACCGCGAAGGTCGCGTCGATGAAGGTAATTGCGCGATCGAACTCAGACTCCTCGCGCGCGTAGCGCATCTGTCTCCTTCTCCTCCCTCCGCGCGCGATCGCCACAAGCAGCTCCTGCGCAATGAACGAAGCGCAGAGCTATCGAGCCTCAGCCCGCTTCTCAGTCCTCAGACCGAGCTCCTCGAGAGCGTGCGAAACCGCGACGCGCTCCATTTTCAGATGGACCTTGTGCTGTAGCCGTGACGCCGGCACCATCACGTCCCGGGCTATGAGTCCATCGAACATGGTCGCGACTTGGCCCAGTGGGAGGTCCGTGATCGAAACGTCCACGTGCGCCGTGAGACCGAGATTCCATCCAGCGGAGCCACCGGATTCGAAGCACTCACATGTGCATCGATCGGCCTCGTACTCGTAAACGCAGCTGCATCCTCCGTCACACTCGATGCGGCATCGGCCAGCACTGCAATTCGCCATATCACCTGCTCCTGTCGAACGCTCGCGGGCGCCGCGATTCTATGTCGGCCGCTCGTGTCGAGTCCAGGGCGTTGGACGCCGCGGACACTCCCGCGTCACGGCCCCTATCGGAGCCGCTGGTCGACATCGGCCAGCGCCGCCCTGGCCTCGGCGCCCAGCCGTCGCACGATCTCGCCCGCCGGCAGCTTCTGCGCCAGCTCGTGTGCCTGGCCGGCCCACAGGTTGATGGCCTCGGGATCTCCGCGCCGCCGAGCGGCGGCTCGCAGTGGGCTCGTGATGTGGTGGATCTCGGGGTACGCGGCTGGTGCGCCCTCGTCGTGCTCGAGCAGGAAGCGGTTGACGATCCCTCGGGCGGTTCGACCGGTGAAGGCCCGCGTCAGGCGAGTCGGCCCGGCCTTGGACAGTAGCTCGCGATGAGCCTTCGCCGTTCCAGCCTCGGGCGCGAGCATCAGCGCGGTTCCGACCTGGGCGGCGCTGGCGCCGGCGCATAGCACGGCCGCGACCGCCTGGCCGTCCGCGATTCCACCGGCAGCGATCATCGGCAGGGACACCCGCCGCGCGACAACGCGCAGGAGCGCCAGCAATCCCCATCCGCTCTCCTCCGGGTCGTCGCTGAACCCGCCGCGATGGCCGCCGGCCTCCACTCCCTGGACCACGAGCGCATCCGCGCCCGCCTCTCGCGCCCGCACAGCCTCATCCGCGTTTGTGACTGTGATCCAGACCGCGACGGCGTTGGCCCGCAGCGCATCGATTACGGATGCTTCAGGGAGCCCGAACGTGAACGAGCCCACGGCCGGGCTCTCTTGCTGGAGCAGCTCAAGCTTGCGCTCCCAGTCGTCGTCATCGGAGCGCGGCTCGCCCAGATCCGCTCCTTGACGCTCGGCCTCCGTCGCGATCCGCTCGCGGTATGCGTGCACCGCGGAGGAGTCCACCCCAGACTTGGGCGGAACGAACAGGTTGACGCCGAACGGCCTCGAGGTGGAGCCGCGGAGCGCCTCGATCTCCTCCTGCACCCCGTCGGCCGTCTTGTATCCGGCGGCCAGGAAGCCCAGCCCGCCGGCCTCGCACACCGCGGATGCGAGCGCAGGCGTCGAGGGGCCACCGGCGAGCGGCGCCTGGATGATGGGCTCTGCTAAGTCGCCGGGATCGAACATGCAGGGGAGCTAGTCCCCGTAGGCACCGTGCGCTGAACCCCAGTTGCCGCCGTAGGTCACGACCCGGCCCCACAGGCTCTTCGTGCCCCAGATGCCGCGCCGTAGGCACTCGAGCTGGACAATCTGGGAGTGGTCGACGAACAGGTTGACCTCCGGGCCGTAGTTCTTGATGTACCAGCCGAACACCTCGGGGTCAGCGGCCTCAAACATCACCTTCTCGAGCCCCAGCTCACGCGTGATGTCGGCGACGACGTCGGTGCGCCAGGTCGTGACCTCCTCGGTGATCCCCTCGGACTCGATCATGATCATGTAGGCGCCCGCATCGAGGCACCGCTTGGCGAGGTCGATCGCGTAGCTGGTGTCCCGGGTGCCCTCCTGCTCGAGCTCCTCGGGCGTGGTCGCGCCGCCGGCTCCGAACTGGATCCCGACCTCGGGCTTGGCCTTCAGCCCCGCCCGCTGCACGCGCTCGACGAGGCGCACGAAGTCCTCGGTTGGAAGGCTGATGAACCCAGCCGAGATCTCGAGGATGTCGAAGCCAATGCGGGCCACCTCGTCGATGTACCGGTCGGTCGCCTCGGGCCCCTGTGTCAACACGTGCTCGATGAAGCCACCGGTCGATACGAGTACGTCGTGGTCGTGGGCGATGTCCAGGATCTCCCGCAGCGCCGATTCGGGCATCAGCGTGAACGCGCCGCCCGCGAACTTGAGCGCATCGACGTGCTCGCCCATCGTCTCCAGTACGTCGCGCAGGTAGCTCGGCCCGACGACCGAGTAGTAGGACCCGCGGATCTCGGTCATCCCTCGAGTGCGCGGCTTGGACGGCCGCTCATTGGACCGGATGAATGAAAAGGAGCTCGTTGACTCGGTAGTGCTCATCTCAATACCTCCAACGTGTCTGTCAGCTGCCGCGTCTCGATCTCATCGAGCGCCGCGACCGCGTCCTTAATTTCTTCACGCCGTCCATCCTCGACGCGGGCGCAGGCCAGACGGTCGAACTTCTCCGCCACCGTATCCCACTCCATTGGACGGGTGTGGAAGCCCTCGTAGTCGCGCTGCTCGCGCTCGAGCACCTGGCCGTCCCGGAGCTGGAGCCTGATCCTGGCGCTGTGCTCCTGTGGGAAGCGCTCTGAGAGCGAATCGTCCGGCTTGATCTCCACCCGGTGCAGGAGATCCTGGACGTCGTCGGCGGAGATCCGCTCCGGCCGATACTGGTCGGGCAGCACCTGGCCGTCGAGCAGCGCGACGGCGAGCAAGTAGGGCAGCGCGTGGTCCGCCTCCTCCTTGGTGTGGACCTCGTACTTCGAGCCCTCCTCGCCGCCGCCGATGATGTCGAACGCCACCTGGAAGGTGTCGAGCTCGATCCGCTCGACCTGATCGGGTTTGACCTCGTTCTCTTCCTGCAGCTCGATCAGGGCCTCGATAGCGGACTGGGAGTGGATCTCGGCGTTGAACTTCTTGAGGATCGTCCGCGTGACCGACTCCAGGTCTTCCTGGGACCAGTCGATCTCGAATTCGCCGGAGATCGCGTCCATGAAGCCCTTGTTTCCCTCGAACACCTCCCGCGGTCCGGTGATCCCTCGCTTTGCCAGAAACGCCGCGTGCGTGGCGCCGAAGGACACCGCCGGATATGCCAGCCCCTTCCAATGCGAGAGCGAGCCTGTGCGCGTGACCCGCAGCGCGTTAAGCGAAGTGCCGGCGATGGACACGGCATTGGCCGTGTGTTCGCGATCGAGCCCCAGCGCGCGCGAGACCCCTGCGGCCACGGCGTAGGCGCCCTGCGTCGTGTGGTCGAACCCCTTGGCCCGCACGGGAGCGACGTCCGAAAGGCGAGTCTGGACCTGGTAGGCGACGGCCAGCGCCGTCAGCAGCGTCCGCCCGTCGGCCTGCGCGTAGTCGCACGCCGCCAGCACCGGCGCCAGGTTGTCGCTCGGATGACAGGTCTCGCCGGGCGCCAGATAGGAGTCGTTGAAGTCCAGGTAGCGGACCAGTGCCCCGTTGTATAGAGCGGCGCGGTCGGGCGCCGTGCGACCGGCATCGATCTGCGCCGACAGCGGTTCGCCGCCGAATTCCCGATTCTGCTCGGCGATCATCTTTACCGGCTCGCCTTCGAGCGCCCCCAGCGCGCACCCCAAGGCGTCGAGCACCCGGAGCTTGAGCTGCTCGCGCGCCTCCTCGGATAGCTGGTCGAAATCGGCCCGGGTCACGAACTCCGCCAACTGCTCGACCCGGGTGGACGCGGAAGTGGTTGCCATACGAATTCGCTTGCCTGCTTGTTAATTTGTAAACCGTGAAGGCGATCGTCTATGAGCATCACGGCGGGCCCGAGGTCCTCGAGTTCAAGGACGTTTCCGACCCGTCTCCCCGCGAGGGCCAGGTCCTCGTCGATGTCGAGGCCGCGGGCGTCAATTACCGCGACGTGTACGAGCGCGAGGGTCGGTCCTACGCGGTCGAACCGCCGGCGGTGATCGGAGTCGAGGGCGCGGGAACGGTCGCCGACAGCGGAGAGCGCGTGGCATGGATCGGCGCCCAGGGCAGTTACGCCGAGCGTCTCGCCGCCCCCCGCGATCGACTGGTGCCGGTGCCGGACGGTGTCTCCGTCGAGGTCGCCGCCGCCGCGCTGCTTCAGGGGATGACGGCTCACTTCCTGGCGTCCGACTCCTATCCGATCGAGGACGGCGACTGGGTGCTGGTCCACGCCGCTGCCGGCGGTGTGGGGCTGCTGCTGACCCAGATCGCCAAGCTGCGCGGCGGGCAAGTGATCGCGACGACCTCGAACGAGGAGAAGGCGGCGCTGGCGCGGGAGGCTGGGGCCGACGAGGTGATCGGCTACGAAGGGTTCGCCGAGCGCGCCAAGGAGATTGCCGGCGGCGAGGGCGTCGCCGCCGTGTACGACGGCGTCGGCAAGACGACCTTCCTCGACGGCTTCAAGGCGCTCAGGCCGGTCGGGCGGATGATCCTGTACGGATCGGCCAGCGGCCAGCCCGACCCGCTGGATCCCACGATCCTCGCCTCGGGCGGCTCGCTGTACGCGCAGCGCCCGACGCTCATGACCTACACCCGTACCCCGAAGCTGCTGCGCGAGCGCGCCGAGGCGCTGTTCGACCTGATCGCGGAGGGCAAGCTCCGCGTGCGGATCGGCGCCGGCTATCCGCTGGCTGAAGCGCGCCAGGCGCACGAGGACCTCGAGGCCCGAAAGACGACCGGGAAGCTGCTCCTAATCCCTTGACGCCGGAGACGCACTTCTTTGAGGACGACGGAGGGATCCCCAACTCGCGCCTGCCCGTGCTCGTCTACCACGGGATCGAGGCCGCCCAGGCGGCTTCAAGCTGCGAGGAGCTGTTCGCCGACAACGGTTGGCTCGGCTCGTGGCGCGACGGGATCTTCTCCTACCACCATTTCCATTCCACCGCGCACGAGGTGCTCGGAATCGTCTCGGGCTCGGCCGCGGTCGTCCTGGGCGGACCGTCGGTCGGCGAGCGCTTCGAGGTGCGGGCGGGCGACGTCCTCGTCCTGCCGGCAGGCACCGGTCACTGCAATGCCGGCTCCACCGACCTCCTCGTGATCGGCGCCTACCCGGACGGGATGTCGTGGGATCTGCGCCGCGGCGACCCGGCCGAGCATGAGGAGGTGCTCCAGAACATCGCCGGTGTGCCGCTGCCTAAAGCCGACCCGGTGGAGGGAGCCGAAGGCTCCCTCCTCAACCTTTGGGGGAAGGCTTAGGCTGCTTCGCGTAGCGCGGCCAGCTCTGGCGTCCGCGCCAGCCGCCGCAGGCCCTGCTCCTCGAGCTGCCGGGCGCGCTCGGCCGAGATGCCTAGCTCCTTGCCGGCCTGGCCGAGCGTCCGCGGCTCCTCGCCGGCGAGTCCGAAGCGGAGCCGGATCACGTTGCGCTCGGACTCCGGAAGCTTCTCGATGACCTCGTTCAGCTGCTGCTCCGTTTCGCTATCGGTGATCTCCTCAATCGGCTCGGGCCGTTCTGAGGCGAGCAGGTCCCCTAGCGAGGTCTCGCCCTCCTCGTCCACGGTCTGGTCGAGGCTCGTCATGCTGCGGCTCAACTCGCGAAGCTCCCGCACTTCCTCCAGCGGGAAATCGGCCACCTCGGCCAGTTCCTCGTCGGACGGCTCGCGCGCGAGCTTGGTGGCCAGCTCGGACTCGAGCTTGCGGAGCTTGGTCTGGCGCTGGGCCACGTGAACCGGCACCCGAATGGTCCGGCCCGTGTTCTGCAGGCCGCGCTGGATCGCCTGACGTATCCAGAGCGTGCCGTAGGTGGAGAACTTGAATCCACGGCGCCAGTCGAATTTCTCGACAGCGCGGATCAGGCCGAGCATGCCCTCCTGGACGAGATCGCCCATGGGCAGCCCCAGACCCTGGTAGCGCCGTGCCTGCGACACAACGAGGCGCAGGTTGGAGTTGATCATCCGCTCCTTGGCCTCGAGGTCACCGCGCTCGATCTGCTTCGCCAGCTCGACCTCCTCGGCGGCGGTCAGCAGCGGGTAACGACGGGCCTGAGAGAAGAACTGCTCGAGCGACTCCTTGACGACGCTCTCCTGCTCACGACCAGTTTCCCGCTCGGCCGTCGCGGCACGACGTCGCTGGCGGGCATTGCCAGTCGCGGTCTGCCGCTTCCTCGGCAGCCCGGATCGAACACCTTCAGTTGTTTCATGCTGGTCGCCACGGGACCGAGCGCCGGGACGGCCGTTCTCAATCTTGCTCATCGTTCCGATCTCAATACGATAATTCGCGGTTCCAATTGTTGGTGAATTATAGCAACTTGTTCGACGTCTGTCGAACGTCGTCTGGTCGGTATGGCGCGTCCTGGCACGGGTCGCGCCGCCGAGCGGCTGCCGCGAGGCGGGCCGGGCGCGGCGCGTCGCTGGCCCTGCGCCGCGCCTGGTGTCGCGGCGTGACCGCCAGCTCGGTAATCCAGGTGTCGACTACCCATTCATGACTCATTAGACGGCCTCCGAGTACGCAGGCTTCCCGGCGACCTCTTCCGCCGGCCTTTCCTCGACCACCTCGGTGTCCCGCGCACCGCCTCGGACGGTCTGCAACACCACGAGCGCGACGATCAGCGCGGCCGTGGCGATGCCGGCGGACACCACCCACGCCAGGTGATAGCCGCCGGTCAGCGCGGCGGTGTGGGAGGAGCCCGATGCCAGCAGGTGGCTGGTGCGCGTGGTCGAGAGCGCCGCCAGGACCGCCAGCCCGAGCGCGCCGCCCACCTGAAGGGTGGTGTTGACCAGCCCGGAGGCGAGGCCCGCTTCGCTGGGCGTCGCGCCCGACATCGACAGCGTCATCAGTGAGGGGAACGACAGCCCCGCGCCCACGCCGAGCAGCAGCATCGACGGCAGGAGGTCAACCGCGTATGAGGCGTGGATCGGTACCCGGGTGAGCCACACCAGCCCCAGGATCAGCATGGCCAAGCCCGGCAGCAGCGTCGCCTTGGGGCCGAAGCGGGCGTTCAGCCGCGCGGAGAACCCCAGCGACAGGACCCCGATGCCGAGGCTGACCGGCAGGAACGCGAACCCTGTTCCGATGGCGCTGTAGCCCAGCACGTGCTGCATGAACAGCACGCCCAGGAAGAACATCCCGAACAGTCCTGCGACCATCAGAAGCTGGACGACGTTCGCGCCCGATACGTTGCGCGAGCGGAATATGCGCAGCGGGATCAGCGGCTCCTTCGCGGTGGCCTCCCGGGCCACGAAGGCGCCCAGCAGCGCTAGCGCCGCGGCGCCGAAGCCGAGCGTGTGGGCCGAGCCCCAGCCATAGTCGGTGGCCTTGACGATCGTGTAGACGGCGAGCATCAGTGCGCTGGTCACTAGGCCGGCGCCGGCGATGTCAATGCCCCAGTGAAGGCCCGGCACCTCCCCGTCTCGGGCCACCAGCCGCGCGGCAAACAGCGCGGTGATCACTCCGATCGGAATGTTGATGAAGAAGATCCAGTGCCAATTGATCGCCTGCGTCACGATCCCGCCGAGCAGCAGCCCGAGGGATGCGCCGGCCGCCGCGACGAAGCTGTAGACGCCGATCGCCTTGCCCTGCTCCTGGGGCTCGGGGAACATCGTCACCACCATCCCGAGGATCACGGCGGAGGTCAGAGCGCCGCCGATGCCCTGCACGAAGCGGGCGCCGATCAGAAATCCCTGGCTGTTCGAGAGGCCGCAGGCCAGCGAGGCGAGCGTGAACAGGGCCAGCCCGGCCATGAACACCCGCTTGCGACCGATGAGGTCACCGAGTCGGCCGGCGAGTAGCAAGAGCCCGCCGAAGGTGATCAGGTAGGCGTTCACGACCCAGGCCAGGTTCGGCTGGGAGAAATGTAGGTCGCGCTGGATTGACGGCAGCGCAACATTTACGACGGTCGAGTCGAGGATGATCATCAGCATCCCTACGCAAAGGACGAACAGCGCGATCCAGCGGCTTCGTCCGGTCTCGGTCACGGCGTTCCCTCCGTTTATTCGCTCCACGGATGGAACTGTATCAAATCGTCCCGTTCGAGATCATCCCTATTAAGGTGATTTAGGTCACGGAGTGTCCGCAGAGTGGTCCCTACCGAACGATGTCCCGTCAGTTCCGGGGGTCGGAACCGGAGGGCAAAGTTGGCGGAGAGCGGCGACCCGCGCCGCGGCGTGGCTAGGCGGCGCGCTACGCGACCTGCGCCGTGGCGTGCTAGGCGACCTGCGGGCGCGGCGTGCTAGGCGACCTGCGGGCGCGGCTCGCGCCGGCGGACGCCCTTGCACGTACCCGGCTCGCCGAGACGCTGGCGCACCAGCTCACACAGACCGTCGAGTAGCTGCTCGCCCTTGCTCTCCCGAAGCGAGGCCAACACGTCTGCCTGGACCTCCATCGACACCTTGTCGGCGGCGGCGACCTTCCGGGCCCCGGCCTTTGTGACCTCCACGACGCGAGCGCGACGGTCGGCAGGCGACGGCACGCGCTGGGCCAGCCCCGCCTCCTCGAGCTCATCGAGGGTCACCACCATGGTCGTCTTATCCAGCCCCACCAGCTCGGCCAGCTCCTTCTGGGTGTGGGCGCCGGTCATCGCGGCGGCGAGCACCGCGTGGCCCCTTGGAGAAATACCGAGCGGCTCAAATGCTCCGGCGAGCTCGGTCGCCAGCGAGTAGTGTGCCTGGGCCAGGAGCCAGTTGAGGTTCCCGAGGAGGCACGCCGGGCAATCCTCGGTCGCCGTGTCGGCGGGTTCCCCGGTCACCATCGGCTTGGATCCCGCGCGGACCTCGACGTCACCCGCGATGCCGGCCTCGACGTCACCCGCGATTGCGCTCATTTGCTGGATCTTAGCAGCGGGTCGGTCGCGAATCAGATTATCTGGTACGGACCTATACCGTTAGCGTGCTGGCGAGCCAGCGGGCGGCGGAGTCGAACTGCCGAGGATCGATGTGGTGCCCGCCCTCGTGTTCGTGGTAGGAGACGTCGAGTCCGGCGCCCTCCAGCAGCTCGCGTGCTCGCTGGGCGAAGGCCACGTCGATGATCGGATCCCGCCGGCCGTGGGCGATGAACGCCCGCAGCCGTTGGCGGTCCTGTAACGAGGGCTCCCAACCCTCGACTGTTGGAACGAAGCCGGAGAAGGCGAGAATCCCGGCTGGGGCGGGGCGGTCGCCCGACAGTCCGAGCGCGTAGCTCATCACCGTCCCCATCGAGAACCCTCCTAGCACCGTTCGGTCGGCGCCGACGCCGGTTCGCTCCCACAACTCGTCGTGGAGCTGGGCGAGCTTGCGGCGCGACTCCTCGAACGTCCGCAGGTCCGGATAGCCGACGCGCGGGACCTGGTACCAGTGATGCCCGGGTGAACCTGGAAGCTGCAGCGGCGCCCGGGGGGCGACGACGTGCAGCCGACGCTCGCTGTCGAGAAGGTCGGCCAGCCCCAGCAGGTCGCGCTCGTCCGTTCCCCGCCCGTGGTGTAGGACGAGCAGCCCGTCGGGCGCGCCGTCGGCGGGTCGCTGTTCGAATTGAAGCTCAGTCACAGGGTCCCGCGGATAGGATCGGCAGTCCAGCTAGGCGCATGCCAATCGACCTTACAGTCGTTTTGACGGACGAGCCCGGGCTCGGGCGCGTGCCGGCCCCGGCGCGCGGCCCCTCAGTCGACTGGAACGCCGAGCGTCCTCGCAGTAGGCGACTTCGGCACCG
>Ga0209577_10007105_pt1 | contig 10317 bp, 7 predicted proteins | sample GraSoiAngelo_109_FD_185874 | JGI IMG/M metagenome (GOLD analysis project Ga0209577, IMG submission 185874) | Grasslands soil microbial communities from the Angelo Coastal Reserve, California, USA - 14_0903_12_20cm (SPAdes) (version 2) | ecosystem: Environmental > Terrestrial > Soil > Grasslands ...
AGAGGCGGGGGGACTGGGGGACGGGGGGACGGGGAGACATGAAGAGAAACGGCCCCCATTCTCGACTCGTCATTCAGTCCCCCCGTCTCCCCGTCCAGCCTTTCGAGGATGTCGCGCTTGCGAACCTTCTGCGTGGGCGTGCGTGGGAAGTCGCTTTCGGGCCAGACGTGCCAGCGGCGCACGTGCTGATGTCGCGCGAGCGTCTGGTTGGCGCGCTCGACGGCGGGCGCGGGGTCTGCCTGCGGGTCGCGCATGATGAGGACGGCGAGGGGTTCGGGGCCGCGCGCGCCCTCGATGCCGACCACGGCGCTCTGCTTGATTTCGGGCTGGCGGTTGAGCGCTGCCTCGATGTCTTCGGGGTGAATGTTGAGGCCGGCGGCGGTGACGATTGTCTCTTTCTTGCGGCCCTTGAAGTAGATTTGGCTGTCCTCGTCCATCTCTCCGATGTCGCCCGTGCGCAGCCAGCCTTCGTCGTCGAGCGGCTGCGCCGCGCCGTCGCGCCAGTAGCCAGGCGAGACGTTCGCGCCGCGCACTAAAATCTCGCCGCCCTCGCCGAGCTTCAACTCCTGACCGGGCAGAATCTTCCCGACCGAGCCTCGGCCCGACTTGAACGGATGATTGACCGTGACGAGCGACGCCGTCTCCGTCATGCCGTAGCCCTGTACGACCGCGAAGCCGAGGCGACGCCAGAACATCTCACTCTCGGCGTCGAGCGTCGCGCCGCCGGTGATGAAGGCCCAGAACTTCCAGCCGAAGTAGCTGTGGACGTGGCGGAACGTCCAGAGGCGCTTGAGCGTGTGCGCGCCTCCGGCTGTCGCGAGTTTGCGTCTCAACTCTTCGCCGCGACCGCGCGCGGCCTCGCGCCGCTCGACGTGCTCGCGCAAACTGTCGAGCATGCGCGGGACTGTGACGACGACGGAGATGCGCTGTGCCCTGATCGTGCGGGCGATCTCCGAAGGGTTGAGCGAGTCCTGAAAGTGAACCTCGCCGCCGAGCATTTGCGGCACGAAAAGCCCCATGAACTGCCCGAAGACGTGGCTGAGCGGCAGGAGGTTGAGGAAGCGAACCGGGTGGACGACGCGCTCCCAGCGCGAATACTTCACGACCTCCTTTTCGAGCGGCGCGAGGTTGGCGAGCAGGTTGCGGTGCGTCAGGCACACGCCGCGCGGCTCTGACGTAGTCCCCGAAGTGTAGATGATCTCGACGAGGTCGCTGTCGGAAATGTCCTGCGGCTCGAAAGGCTCGGACGGGTGGCGCGACAGTGCCTCATCCAACTCTTCCAGCATGAGGAAGGGAACTCCGAGGCCCGCGGCGTTCTGTCTCGTCTCGGAGCTGAGGAGCAGAAGGCACGCTTTCGTCTGCCGCAGGACGCGTGCGACGAAGTCGGGCGCGCTCTCCAGGTCGAGCGGCACGACGATGACGCCGCGGAGCAGGCAGCCGAAGAAGGCCGCGACCCACTCGGCGCTGTTCGCCGCCCAGACGATGACGCGCTCGCCGCGACCGACGCCGCGCGCTTCGAGTTCGCGCGCGAAGCGTCGGGCCGTCTCCGCGACGCGCCTGTACGTCCAGCGCTCGACGCGCAGCCCGCGTCGGTAGGCGAAGGCGTTTTCGTCGCCGCGCTTCAGGAAGTCTTCGAGGTAGCTGTTGAGAGTCGAACGCATAAAACCGTTGCCGATAAATTTTGCAGCCCGCATTAAGCATTGTCGAGTTGTCGCGCGCCTGTGGCCGCGTCGCTTGTGGCACTTTTTAATCTAAACGGACGGAGGAGCCAGCATGAAAGAGAGAGGCTTAACACTTTCTGAACTTGGTATCATCGCAAGCACGCGCGGCATGCTCGGCGCGGGCGTCGCGCTCCTGGTAGGCGACAGGCTCGACCCGCGGACGCGCCGCACAATCGGTTGGACGCTGCTTTTGGTCGGCGCGCTCAGCTCAGTCCCGATACTCGTCCACGTGCTCGGCAAGCCGGAGTTGAACGACGGCGAGGAAGGCTTGGCGAACAAGGGCTGAGCTTCCAGGCGGGCGGGGCGGCAGACTTTCCTCCTCGTTTTCAAGACGCGCGGCAAGCGGGCCACGCGCGTGCTGCGCGCGCAACACGCGCGTGACTGGCATTACTGGCGATGAGTATCCTGAGTGTTGAGCCGGTTAACCGGAGACGCCGAGTGAGCCGACACGCCGCGCGCCGCCGCCGCGCCAAAAATGCCGGGCGCGGGCCGACAGCTTACGCCAGACCGTCGTCCCGACTTTAGGCGCTTGGCTATCGTCGTGCGGGCCATCTTCCATCATCCGGCTCGCAACCGCGATGCACTCGTCGCAGATGTAAACACGCGGGCCGGCGACCAGCTTCGATACCTCGGCGTCCTTCTTCCCGCAGAAAGAGCAACGGAGCCGCCTTAACTTGAACATCTTGCTTACCTCCAAAGGCGAGGGAACGTTTCTCCGAAAGCAGGATTATACGTCTGTAAGCAAGGAACGGCATAACGCCGGACTCGCTTACGTGGTCTTAGGCGGCAGTCCTTACGCGGCGTTGGCGGGCGCGTTTGAGACGGTGTGGCGGACGGTGTTCTTGCCGAAGCGCTTGGCGGAGTACATGAGTGCGTCGGCGACGTGAAGCATCTCGTCAACTGTGGAAGGCGGGGCGTCCCACGTGACGACGCCGATGCTGAAGGTGACGCGCAGGCCCTGCCGTCGGACGGCTTCGAGGAGTTGGCGGTGCACGCGGCTGATGACGACACGCGCCGCCGCCTCGCCGGTTTCGGGCATGAGGACGGCGAACTCGTCGCCGCCGAGCCGCGCCACGGTGTCTATGGCGCGCACGTTCTGGCGGATCGAGTCGGCGACCGCCTTCAAAAGCCTGTCGCCCGCGCTGTGGCCGTGGCGGTCGTTGACGAGCTTGAAGTCGTCCACGTCCACGTAGGCGACGCTGAAGGGGTGCGCGTGCCGCCGCGCGCGGTTGATCTCGGCCCCGGCCAGCTCGTTGAAAGACCTGCCGTTGAACGCGCCGGTCAGGTAGTCAGTGCGCGCCAACTCGCGCTCGCGCTCAAGAGAGCGTTTGAAAGACGCGACGAGGTGCGCGAGGATGACCATGAAGCCGAAGCGCACCGCTGCGTTCCAGTAGGCGACCGCCGGGTGCGAGAAGTGTTCGACGGTCGCGTATGCGCCGACGAGCCACGAAAGGCCGCTCGCCGCGCACATCCAGAGGCCGGCGCGACGCCCGACGTACCACGCCGCGACGAAAACCGGCACGACGTAGAAGATGAGGAACGAAACGTCGGGCCCGTTCAGGTAGTCCACCACACCGAGCAGGAAGACCAGCAGGAGTCCGGCGACGAAGATGAAGGGTTTGGAGCGTCGTTCCAGGAATGCGTTCAGTGTCATGGCTCACCGCCTTGGACGCGCCGTCGGCGGGGGAAGGCTTTCGCCCGGAGAAGTTCGCGAGGCTATTCGTGCGAAAGCGCCGCCGGCCCGAAGGCGGGCGCGTGCGTTAGTTTGATTAGCCGGGAGGCGGTTTCGTTGCTCGAAAACAGGGCGTAAAGAGTGGCGCGGCCCGCCCAATTTCACACGCGCGTTTGGCCGTGCTAGACTTCAACTCTCCCAAACGGCTTCGAGGCCGCTCGCTTTTGTAAACCTTTCGCGGGCCTCTTCGGGACTGAAGCGAAGACAACTCCACATGAAGCTTTGCGCCGCATGCAATAACACGTTCGCCGACACCGAGACCTTCTGCCCGCACGACGGCGAGGTCTTGCAGGAGTCGCCCGAAAACATCGTCGGGCAGGTGATCGAGGGCAAGTACAAGGTCGAGAGCTTCATCGCGCAGGGCGGCATGGGCGCGGTCTATCGCGCGCGCCACATCCTTCTCGGCGACCAGGTCGTCATCAAGACGCTGCGCTCCGAGATGCGCGGCAACTCCGAGTGGCTCAAGCGCTTCCAGCGCGAGGGCAAGGCCGCGCGCGCCTTCCGCCACCCGAACGCCGTCACCGTCTATGACCTCTCCGCCGGTAGCGACGGCATGATCTACATGGTGATGGAGTACGTCGAAGGCCACACGCTCGACCGTGAGTTGAAGCGGCGCGGTCGCTTCAGCCCGGCGGAGGCGCTCGACGTACTCGAACCCGTCGCCGACGTGCTCGACGCGGCGCACGCGCGCGGCGTCGTCCACCGCGACCTCAAGCCCGAAAACATCATGCTCGGCACAGACGACCGCGGCGGCACGGTCATCAAGGTGCTCGACCTCGGCATCGCCAAGATGGTCGGCGCGGGCGACGTGCACGCCGCGAACGCAACATCGCTGACCGTCGCCGGGCAGATACTCGGCACGCCCTACTACATGTCGCCCGAACAGTGGGGCGAGATGCCGCGCGACGGCAACCCCGAAGTTGACGGGCGCACCGACATCTACAGCCTTGGCGTCATCTTCTTCGAGCTGGTCGCAGGCCGGAAGCCCCTGGGCGGTCGCACGCTCTCCGAGCTTCGGCAGAAGCACGTGGCCGAGCCGCTGCCCTCGCTGAGCGAAGTCGCGTCCGACGTTCCCGCCGAGTTCAGCCGCGGCGTCGCGCGCGCGATGGCGAAGGATCGCGCCGACCGACCGCAGGCGGCGGGCGAACTTGTTGAAGAGCTACGCGCGGCGCTCGGCATGGAGCCGCACGCGCGCCGAGCGCGAACACACGCGACGAGCGCGGGCACGATTCACGCTACGGACGCGGGGGGCGCGCGCGGCACGAGCGCGCAGGCGCGCGACGTGAGCGAGGCCGCGACCGCGAACCTCTCGCCGGGCGCGCAGCCACTCGAACACAGCCACGCCGACACGATTCTCACTTCCGAATTCGACCCGCCCGCCACGGGCCGCGGTCGCGGGACGGTCGCGCAGTCCTCGCAACCCTTCACGAGCGGCAACGCCGCCGCGCGGCGCGAAAGCGGTCGCGAGACGGGCGTCTCCCAGGCCCCAGAGACTCATGTGGGCGCGACCGGCGACGCGCGGCAGCAGCAGTCGGTCTCCGGCGTGCAGCGGCAGGCGGTCTCCGAGACGCGCGCGGCGCAGGCGATTCCAGGGACGCGCGTGGCGTTCGAGAATGGAGCCGCGAATCAAGGCGGGCGCGTCGTCACCGCGCCCGTGCCGCGCCGCTCGCTCGCGCCGCTCGTCGCGGTCGGCGTGCTTGCGCTGGTGATCGTCGCGGGCGTCGGCGGCTGGCTCGCGTGGAGAAGCATGCAGCCGAAGCCGCCCGCTGTCGTCGCGCAGCCGACTCCCGCGGCCAACGTTGCCGGGCCGTCGAAGCCCGCCGACGCGCCGAGGGTCGAGGCGGCGAGCTACTGGTTCGAGGCCTTCGACAAGCCGGAGGACGCCGCGGGCAAGCGCGTCGCCGAGACCGCCGCCACACTCGTCTCCGGCCAGCGCTTCCGCTTCCACTTCATGCCGCAGGAGCGCGGCTACCTCTACATCATCGGCCCCGGCGCGGGCGGCAACGCGCAGATGACGATACTGACGGCGCAGGGCGCGGGCGCGCTCAAGTCGAACCTCGTCGGCGCGGGCGCAGACTTCGCCTTCCCCTCGATGAACGGCGCGAAGCTGAAGCTCGACGACACGCCCGGCTCCGACGAGTTCACCTTCATCTTCTCGCCGACGCCGCTCATGTCGCCCTCGTTTCTGGCGGGGAAGTTCCTGCACGAGCTGACGCCCGCCGAGGTCAAGGAGCTTGAAGACTTCCGCGCGCAGTTCAAGTCGGACGCGCCCGCGGTCGCGGTCAAAGACGACGGCGGCGAGAAGCGCGTCGTCGTCAGCGCGCCGCAGCCGGCAACCTCCGGGGGCAAGCCCGTCATCTTTGATGTGAGGATCAACCACCGTTGACATTTTTGATTTTAGATTTTTGATTTTGGATTGACTGCTTGTAAGAGACGCGCTGTCTTTCAATCGCAAATCAAAAAATCTAAAATCAAAAATCCTTTGAGGAGAGTTCGCAGATGCCTTTCAAACCTCTTCTGGCGCTCGCCGCCTTCGCGCTCCTCTGCGGTGCGCCCGCGGCGCGTGCGCAGCAGCAACAGCAGCAAGACCAGGCGGTCATAGACGACTTCGTCACCTCGCGCGGCGTGAGCTTCGACGACCCCGGCAAGAAGACGACGCAGCCGCAGCGGCAGACCACACACACCGGCCCGGCTACGCACAGGAGCAACTCCGGCGCGAGGAATCCGGGCGCGGGCGGCGTCGCTTCCGGCAGTAAAGGCTCTTCCTCAACGAAGGCGTCTCAGACGAACACGGCCTCGAACAAAACCTCGACGGACAAGGGCGCGACCGAGAACGCCAGGGAGAACGCCGCGGACAAAGGCGGCGTACAGACCGTGAAGGCCAGTTCGACGACCGGCTCGCTGCAACCCGTCGGCCTCGGCTACACGGTCTTCATGAAGGACAAGTCGGGCGGCCTGCTCGCCGTTGACACGTCGCAGGAGTACAAGTCCGGCGACCGCATCGCCATCTCGCTCGAACCGAACATCGAAGGCTACATCTACATCTTCAACGCCGAGAACGACCGCGACCCCGAAATGCTCTTCCCGAACGTGGTGCTCGACAAAGGGGCGAACGCCGCGCACGCGCACGTCCGCGAGACCTACCCGGCGGATTTGGACTACGCCTTCGAGTTCGACCAGACCCCGGCCAACGAGCACGTCTATGTTATCGTCTCGCGCCGCCCGCTCGACGGCGTGCCGACGGGCGACGCGCTCGCACAGTTCTGCGGCAAGAGCCGCGACGACTGTTACTGGAAGCCGACGCCTGAGCAGTGGGCGCGCATCAAGTCGGGCGCGGCGGGCGGGCGCGTGACCGAGGCGAAGAACACTCAACTCGCACAGTTGCAGAAGCAGCCCGTCCAGCCGAGCACCCTGCAACGCGGCATCAAGATCAAAAGGGACGACCCGGCCCCCGCGGTCGTCCGCGTGAACGCCTCGCCCGACTCGGACACGCTCGTCACCGTCATCAAGCTCGTCCACAAGTGAGCGCCGCCGGTGGCGGGGGCCGCACCGTCTTGACACGGCGCGGTAATTAATCACCTCGGAATCTGAAACCTCAAACCGGCAGTTTCAAATTTGGGGTTTCAGATTTTCGCTTTGTACGCGGGCCTCACCAGGTTAAATTCGAAGGGAAGAAAATGAAACAGGAGTTGACTGACATGCGCCGCACTACACGCGCTCTCTCGTGCCTGCTCGCCGCCTCGACGTTTCTCTGCGCCGTGCCTTCCGCCGCGCCGCGCGCCGCCGCCCGCGGCTCCGCGGCTCGCGCTTCGGTGGGTGTGCCTCCCGCGGGAGTACAGCAGGCGGGCGACGCGGTCGGCGAGCGCGAGCAGGGGCGCGCGCTGCTGCACCGCGGCAAGGCCGGCGAGGCCCTCGTGCACCTCGAACGCGCGCTCAAAGCCTTCCAGCAGGCGGGCGATAAATCGGGCGAGGCCTCGACCCGCGACCTGATGGGCGAACTCTACGAACGGCAGGGGCGCTACGACATCGCGCTCCAGAACTACAACGCCGCATACGACCTCTACGCCGCGCTGGCCCTCGGCGAGAGCCGCCAGGGCCAACTCGCCGGCGCGCTACAACGCCAACCTCATGCTCGCCAAGATCGGCCAGATGCACTACCGCCGCGGCGACGCCGACGCGGCGCGCTCGGCCTTCGGTCGCATGCGCGTCACGCGTCCTGAGACCGACCAGCTCAAGGCCGCGAAGAACGCGAAGTCGGGCACCGAGTCGAAGGTGAGCAAGGCGAGAGGCTTGGGTTCGGGCCTCCGCGGCGTGTTCGGCGGCAAGCCCTCGACCTCGACGCCGAGCGCGACCGTCGGCGTCGTCTCAGACATCTCGTCTGACGTGAAAGGCCCGTTCAACGCCTACCGCGAGACGGTCATCTACACGACCTACGAGCTGGGCATGGGCCGCGTCGAGTACCTCAAGGGCAATCTCGACGAGGCGAAGAAGCACTTCCAGAACGTGCTCGACGCGACCGTGGGCGGCCTGCCCCTCGTCGGCAAGCTCGGCCAGACGCGCCGCTACCGCACCGCCGCGCGCACGAGCCTCGGCGACGTTGCCTTCCGGAAGGGCCAATACGCCGAGGCCGCCAAGTTCTACGACGCCGCCGCGAAGGGCGCGCGCGAAGACAACCGCCTTGACCTGATGTGGCCCGCGCAGCGTGGAACGGGAAAGAGCCTCTGGTCTCAGGCCGCGTCCGAGAAAGACCAGAAGAAGGCCGCGCGTCTGCGCGAGGAATCGCTCACGTCTTACCGCCAGGCGCTCGACACCATCGAGGCCGTTCGCGAGGGGAGCCTCCGCGCCGACGAGGCGCGCACCTCCTTCCTCGCCACGACCGAGGACGTTTTCAAAGAGGCGTCGAGCGCTCTCGCGGAGATGGCGCTCGCGGGGCCGTCGAGCGCTGCCCCCGGCACGTCGAACGCGCCCGCCACCACGCCCCCGCTCGAAGGCCAGGCGCTCGACTACGCGGCGGAAGCGCTGAGCGTCATCGAGCGCGGGCGCGCGCGCTCGCTCCTCGACATGCTGAGCGAGAGCGGCGCGGAGATCACCGAGGGCGTGCCTGCGGACTTGCTGCGTCAGAAGCAGGAGAACCAGAAGCGCCAGCAGGAGATCGCCGCGCTGATGACAGGCGTCAACCTCGGCGGCGAGGGGCCGAAGAAGTCTCTCGAAGAACTCCAGGCCGAGCTGGATCAACTTCAGAACGACTACGACAGCATCGAGAACCAGATTCGCTCGGCCAGCCCGCGCTACGCCGCGCTCACCGCCTCGAAGCCGCTCACACTCGAAGACATACGCCAGCAAGTTCTGGACGACGACACGGCGCTCCTCGAATACACGCTCGGCGACGAGCGCTCGTACCTCTTCGCCGTCACGCGCGCGGGGCTAACGCTCTCGCGCCTGCCCGGTCGCGCCCAAATCGAGCAGCAGGCGATGGCCTTCCGCCAGCAGATCATCCCCGCGACCCTGCGCCGCTCTCTGACCGATCTCGTCTCGGCGTCCGCGGAACCGCAACGCGGCCTGACGCTCTCCGGCGGCGGAACAGCCGCAGACCCCGCCGCCGTGAGCGCCTACGCAGGCGTCGCCAACGCACTCTACAAAACTGTTATCGAGCCGGCGGCTCCGCTCTTCAAGAACAGCAGGCTGCTCGTCGTCGCCGACGGCGCGCTCAACTACGTCCCTTTCCAGGCGCTCGTCGCCGCGGCCCCGCCCGCGGGCGCTGACTTCTCGACTCTGCCATACCTGCTCAAGACAAACGACACGCTGTTCGCGCCGTCGGCCTCGGTCGTCGCCGCCATACGACAGCAGCGCGCGTCGAGCGGAGGCAGTAACGCGGGCGGCATGCTCATCGTCGCCGACCCCGTCTTCAACGCGTCGGACGCGCGCGCGCGCGGCGCGAAGACAGTAGCACAACAGACGGACGGCGAGGCGGCGCGCGGCCTGAGTTTCGACAGCGCGCTCGCCGACGTGTCCGACAGCGAGAAGCCGAATGGTGCGCCCGCCGCGACGGGCGCGCAGCGCGGCGTGCTCGTCCGTCTGGCCGGCACGCGCACCGAGGCGCAGCAGATCGCGAAGTTCGCGACCGCGGCGGGGCGCAAGGCCGACGTGTGGCTCGACCTCGACGCCAGCGAGTCGAACGTCGAAGACCGAGACCTGCGGCAGTACCACGTCCTGCACTTCGCCACGCACGGGCTTCTGAACACGCAGCGCCCGCAGTTCACGGGCGTCGTGCTGTCGCTCGTCGGCAACCGCGAGGGCACGGACGGCTTCCTGCGCACCGACGAAGTCTTCAACCTCCGCCTCGGCTCGCCGCTCGTCATGCTGTCGGCCTGCGAGACGGGGCTGGGGCGTGAGGCGCGCGGCGAGGGCGTCATCGGACTCACCCGCGCCTTCATGTACGCGGGCGCTCCCACGGTGGGCGTGAGCCTCTGGTCTGTGGCCGACAAGTCCACGGCAGACCTCATGGCCGACTTCTACAAGAACCTGCTCGGCGGCGCGGGCGCGCAGCCCTCCGCCGCGCTCCGCACCGCGCGCCTCGACATGATCGCCGGCAAGCGATACAGCGCGCCCTTCTACTGGGCACCGTTCGTGCTCGTTGGCGACTGGCGCTGACCGAGAAGGAAGAAGGCAAGAGTAAAAAGGCAAAAGTGAAGACTCAGGCGTCTCCTGTGGCCTTCACTTTTGCCTTTTGCCTTCGCCGAGGGCTATTATCCTGAACAACGATTAAGTCTAAGTACAGGACAAAAATTGACAACTAAAGATGCATAAAAGCCATCGTGCTTCTATCCTTTCCGAGATTCACCGCAAATGAGTCTGGAAAGGAAG
>Ga0209577_10007107_pt1 | contig 10315 bp, 11 predicted proteins | sample GraSoiAngelo_109_FD_185874 | JGI IMG/M metagenome (GOLD analysis project Ga0209577, IMG submission 185874) | Grasslands soil microbial communities from the Angelo Coastal Reserve, California, USA - 14_0903_12_20cm (SPAdes) (version 2) | ecosystem: Environmental > Terrestrial > Soil > Grasslands...
TATATGGCTTTTGGCGGAACCACCGATAGCAGGGTTGCATGACATCTGTCCGATCGTATCGAGGTTTTGGGTCAACATCAGGGTCCGGCAACCTAGTCTTGCCGACGCCAGGGCCGCCTCGATCCCGCCATGGCCACTGCCGACAACCAAAACGTCGATTGGATTAGGAAGGATCTGCATGTTTTAGAATTCCTCGGGTCGGGTCGGGGAGAAGACGCGAAAGACTGTCGATCTTTCGGTCGCCGCGCACGGTCGCGCCAACGATAATCAGATCCGGATTGAATTCAGCCAAAAATTGCCGGCATGCTCCGCAAGGCACGATCGGTTCATCCGAATCCGAGGTCACCGCGATTGCGACGAAATCTCGTTCGCCTCCGGCGACCGCAGCACCCATCGCGACTCGTTCGGCACAAATCGTCAGACCAAACGACCGGTTCTCGATGTTAGCGCCAACAAAAACTGCTCCAGACTTGCATTTGACTGCCGCTCCGACAGCGAACTTTGAGTACGGCGCATAAGCCTTGGAGCGAGCGGCTAATGCCATCGCGACTAAGTCATCGAATTGCTTATCCATCAGAACATCAGCGAATTATATTGTTATCATCGCGTAAAACACGCAGTGCAATCCGGCCCATCAGTGCCAGAATTGCCAGTGAGGCCAGCAATCCACAGCCCCAAACCCAATATTCGTAGGCTCGCGGATGAGTTTCCCCGCGGGCCAGCCGCAACCCCAATTGTCCCAGGGTCCCTAGATAAGCGTATAGAAACAGCCCTGGCGCCTGGCCAATTGCGATCCAAACCATGCACGTGCGAAAACGAATTTTGGTTAACCCGTAGAGGTAGTTCATCAAACTGCTGGGAAACAGCGGATGCAGTTGACTGAGCAAAATCAACTTCCAGCCTTCTCGTTCCACCGCCGGTTCCAACGCATGAAGTCTCCGTGATTTTTCCAGACGACCTTGCAGCCACCGGCGCCCGATCGTCCGACCAATGAAAAATGAAATCGCTGCACCGGTCACATTGCCGATCAACACAACGAGAAATCCCCACCATAAACCGAAAAAAAATCCGCCACCGATACTCAAAACGCCGCCCGGCAGCAGCAACACGTTACAACACGCGTAAAGAATCGGATAACAAATTGCGCTCCAAACGCCCCAGCGCATTACCCGTTGCTGGATCATCTCCAAAACTTCCGGGACCGGAAAAATGTTCCACAGCGCGACAATTATCCCGATCACACCGAGAACGGCGAAAAGTTGAAGCCAGACGACGCGGTTTGTTTTTTTCAAGCGCGCCAGACCATCTGCGCGTCACATCTTGCGCGCAAATCGGGCGAGGTCGCAGGAGCAATCGAAATGCAAAAACGCTGTAATCAGGTAGATACCGGTAATTTAGCACCACCAGCAGCGACGATTCACAAATTGGGACCGTATCTATCGTCAAGCGCGCTATTGCTCGACTAGACACTCTGGGCCTGTGCGTTCGAACGACGCGGAATACCAAGGCTGTCAAAAATTATCCGCGTGGCGTCGGAGCGATTGAGCGTGTAGAAGTGAATGCCAGCCACATTGTTATCCAAAAGATCGTGGCATTGTTCCAGGGCGAAATGAACACCTACTCGCCTGACCATTTCAGGATCGTTCGCGCATCGCTGTAAGGCACGCAGAAGCCTGGCTGGGAAGCGCGTACCACCGGCCAGCTCAGCGATGCGATTGAGTCCACTCATGGAGGTGATCGGCATTATACCTGCGATAATCGGGACGTGGATGCCGGCGAGCGCACACCGTTCGCGGAAATCGTAGAAGTCACGATTATCGAAAAATAGTTGTGTGACGATGTAGTTGGCACCAGCGCCGACTTTCGCTTTGAGATGATCCATTTCGACCAATCGATTCGGCGTTGCCGGATGTCCTTCAGGGAAACCGGCCACGCCGATCCCAAAACCGCGCTGATCGGGATGTGCGCCCGATTCGTTGAATTTGCGAATGAACTTTACCAAATCGATCGCGTGTTGAAACGAGTTGGGCCATTTGTCGTACTCAATTTCAGGCGGTCTATCGCCCCCGAGTGCGAGAATGTTTCCAATCGCCGACTTAGCGTATCGAATTAAAATGGCTTCGATCTCTTCTTCGTTGTGACAGACACAGGTCAGGTGCGGGATCGGATCCAGTTTTGTGGTATGTTGAATGCGCTCGACAAGGTGATGGGTCAACTCTCGAGTTGAGCCACCGGCGCCATAAGTGACACTGACAAAGTGCGGCATGTAGGATTCGAGATCTCGAATCGTATGGTAGAGAATCTCGGCCGCTTGCGGCGTTCTCGGAGGAAAGAACTCGAACGAGAAGGTGGGAGAGCCTCCTCGCATGATATCGGTGATGTGCATGATTTAAAGGCTATTTTCGTTCCTGCCGCGACTTTTGGTCAACTGAGCAAGCACATTTTTGACCATTGATCGTGGTCGCACCAAACTCGCGCAGGCATCCACGGTAATTCGAGGGCGGAGCTGTTTCGACAAGCACTCTCAGCAAATTCTCATGCCGGCGTCAGTTCCCATCGCCATACCACGCGATCATCTTCATCACGCGTTTCGCCAGCGAAACCGAATCCTAGTTTCTGCAAAATGCGGTTAGAAGCGTTCTTCTCCCGCAAGGTAAAGGCAAAGATTCTGATGCCCGGCACGGTGGCTTGCGCGATTTCAATCAGCTGCCGCGCCATTTCAGTGGCGAGACCCTGTCCTTCAAAGTCCGGAAAAGTAAAATATGCAATCTCGACCTTACGGTTACGCGGCGGTGAGCGAAACGCGCAGCTGCCGACGACAATTTCATTTTCAAGAACCAGATAGCCAAGCCAAGGCGCGACTGAACCGGCGCTCCGGTAAAGGGCGGCCGTCTGCTGGCAAACTTCTTTCGCAGTTTCGCCTAAATGCTGAACAGCCTTTATCGGCTCTCCATTTTTCCCGATTTCTACAAAAGACAGGCGCGAACGCTTCAAGGCAGAATCGCAAAGACGCGCGCGGGAAAACCAGAGCCGCCTTTTGGCTTGGGGAAACTGACGACGACGATCGCGCCGGACTCTGGCACTTGATCGAGGTTAGTTAGCAATTCGATTTGATAATGATTGATACCCAAGATGTAGGCCTCCAGGGAATAATCGTCTTTCGTTGTCGCCAATCCCGGATCGGTATCGGTTGTTTCGTGCCCGGAGGCAGTAATTTTTCGTTCCTCGTACAGATATTTCAGCGCCGGCAAACTCCACCCCGGGTAATGAGCGACGCCCTGGTTGTCTTTGTTTGCCATTTTGGCAGCATCCGGCCAGCGCTTCGACCAATCGGTTCGCATCACCACAAACGCACCAAGCGGAATTGTTCCGTGGTCCGCTTCCCACTTTTTCAGGCGATCGAGCGTGAGGGTATAGTCGGGATTCTTTGCACATTCCTCGTGAACATCGATACAGACAAGCGGCAGGATCATTTCCTTGAGGTCGATTTGATCAACCGTGCGTAGACCTTTGTGAAAATGCGCCGGTGGATCAACGTGAGTGCCCCATTGACCGACGTGGGTAAAAACCTCTGCAAAAAATCCGTCGCCCATCGAACCCGGTTGTTTCTTATACCAGTAGATTGTCTTCTGTTGCTCATCCGGAAAACCAGGCCAATGCGGAATCCCCGGCGCAAACTCGTGCGTTAGATCGATGAACTTTTTGCTAGCGAGAATCTTCTGCAGCTCAAGCAACGACGATTCTGGAGTCGGCCCACGTTCGTCGGCAGCTGAACCTGACCAAACCAGGTTAATTAAAATTCCGACACTAAATACAAGCCTTATGCCTGGAATCCTCATACGGACGCTGTTAACTCATTGTCCAAAAAGAAGCGAACAACTTCGAACAAGTTGTGATAATGGGCGCCCCCCTTTCCTTGTACGGCCGATATGCGTGAACCCTGCCCATTTATTCACATTGGCCTCAAGCAAAATTCGACGAAGTGTGGTACCCAACAAAGGACCAATGTTGTTCCCAACATGAAGATGAATACTTCAATGGAATTCAAATATTATTTAATAGACTGTTTGTGAACAAATATTGGACTACCCGGGCTTTAATTTGGTCATTCGATCGGCGCAGTAGCGATGCATCACATTCTTGATCCGAGACGAGACCAAGCGTTTGCGCCCAAGCGATGCGCGCTTGCAATCATGACCAAAGCACCGCGAGCCGGGATAGTGAAGACACGATTACAACCACCCCTCAAAGCGGATGAAGCCGCTCAGCTGAATGTTTGTTTCTTGCGCGATATCGCTGCCGCGATCGTCAGCGCAGGACGAGAATCGAAAGGTGTCGCTGTTTTTACGCCCATAGACTGCGAGGCGGACTATGTGAATATTTTGCCATCTGATTTCATTCTCATTCCGCAGCGTGGCGACAGTTTTGGTGAGCGATTGATGAACGCCGCAAACGACCTGCTGCGCGGTGGTTTTGAATCCTGCTGTCTAATCAATTCAGATAGCCCGATGGTAACGGCGGACGCATTTCGCCAAGCGGTGGTCGAGTTGCAAGGCGCTGACAATCGCATTGTGCTCGGTCCATCCGATGACGGCGGTTATTATTTGATCGGGATGAGGAAAGCACATCGTCGACTTTTTGAGGACATCGATTGGAGCACCGAGCGAGTGTTTGCTCAAACGCTGGACCGGGCACGGGAACTAACACTAAACGTTCATGTCCTGCCTAAATTCTATGACATCGATGATGCAATGGCTTTGTGGCGTTTGTGTAGCGAGTTGCTAGATGAGAAGTCCGACGATGTCGCGCCAGCGACAAGAGAGTTTCTAGTCGAGCTAGTTGGACGTGACGGACGCGAGCGGTTCTGCCCGTCTTCCGTTTCATCCTGAGCTGCGTAGGATAATGTCAGTCCGGCTCGGACCGAAGGATCTCACCATTTTAAAGAGCGAGCGCGCAAAGAACAAAGCACGATCCAGCGCTCGTTGTGAGATCCCTCGCTTTGCTCGGGATGACAAGGCAATATGGGGCGGAGCTAGTTGAAAACAACGCAGTGAAAAACCAGAAGCGAGCATTAGTCACCGGCGGAGCGGGCCTGATTGGTTCGCACCTCACAGATTTGCTCGTGCGCGAAGGCTGGCGGGTGCGAATCATCGACAACCTGGAACCAAATACCCACAAGCGAGGGAAACCGGCGTGGATTAATCGAGATGCCGAATTTGTACAGGGCGATCTGCGCGATCAAGAGACCATCGAGAACGCGCTGCAGGATATCGACGTAATTTTTCATCAGGCGGCGTATGGCGGTTACATGCCGGAGATGGCGAAATACGTGCACGTGAATTCACTGGGCACGGCGCAAATGCTCGAACTCATTCGCGAAAGAAGTCTGCCAATCAAAAGAGTGATCGTTGCCAGCTCACAAGCAGTTTACAGCGAGGGCGCGGGCGAATGCCCAAAACACGGTCTCGTTTTTCCCAGGGTGCGCCCGGTGAAGCAATTGCAGGGCGGGGATTGGTCGGTGCGGTGCCCGATCTGCAATGAGCCGATTAGGAGCGTGCCAACGCCGGAAGAGGCGCCTGTCGGTGGCGAAACGATTTATGGCTTAACGAAGGTCGATCAGGAAAAACTGGTGCTGCTTTGGGGAAAACAAATCGGGATCCCAACAGTCGCGCTTCGTTATTCCTGCACCTACGGGCCGCGACAGTCGATCTTCAACCCCTACACCGGCGTGATCGCGATTTTCTGCACGCGTTTGCTCAACAGTCTGCCGCCTGTGTTCTACGAAGATGGAGAACAAACCCGCGATCTTTCGTTTGTGGAGGATATTGCGCGGGCTAATCTCCTCGCTGCCGAAACGGATGCGCTCGATGGGCTGCCAGTGAATGTCGGCAGCGGCAAAGCCGTTAGCGTGCGCGAAATTGCGCAGCGAGTTTCCGGTGCGCTTGGAATAAAGATCCAGCCGGAAATCAATGGGGAGTTTCGGCCCGGGGAGATGCGCCATCTGATCAGCGGGACGGAACGGATCCGGGCTGCGGGTTATGTTCCGCAGGTGGATTTGGAAGACGGACTCGGCCGTTATCTTGATTGGATTCGTTTGCAAAGCGACGTGCGGGATTACTTCAGCGAAGCCGCTGAAATTTTGCGCAACAAAGGAATAGTTCATCGCGTGACCGCGTCATGACTCGGGAGGAAATTATTCTGGCGCATATCAGGCGCGACGGGTCGGGGCGCGCCGGAGAGCTACCGGCAGGCACACGACTGGGATTGCTCCAGCAAGTCGATCGCGAGCAATCGCTCTCGTAATTGTCGACGTGTGGATTTCCGTTGTTATCCCAGTGTTGAATGAGGAGGAACCGATCGCGCAAGTCGTCCGCGAAGTGGTTGCGACGAAAATCCCGCGCGAAGTCATCGTCGTTGATAATGGCAGCACCGATCAAACCGCGGAACGCGCCAGAAACGCTGGCGCCCGCGTGATTTCGGCGGTGCGCGGATACGGCCGTGCCTGCGCCGCAGGTGTAGCCTCGGTCTCTGGCGAATGCGATCTGATTGTGTTTCTGGACGGCGACGGGAGCGATGTCCCGGAATTCATCCCGGCGCTGGTGGAACCAATCATCAATGGCACACATGATTTCGTGATCGGCTCGCGCACCCGCGGGAACCGCGAGACCGGGAGCATGAACGCGCAACAAGTATTCGCTGGGTATCTGGCCGGATTTTTGATCCGCGCACTCTATGGCGTGCGTTACACCGACATGTCACCATTTCGCGCAATTCGGCGCGACGCGCTCCAGAAACTCGCGATGCGCGAAGAAACCTATGGCTGGAATCTAGAGATGCAGATGAAAGCGGCCCGCTCCGCTTTGCGGATTCTGGAAATCCCGGTTGATCATCGATGTCGCACGGGCGGAGTGTCGAAGGTTTCCGGGACATTGCGCGGCACATTCGTGGCTAGTTTCCGAATTCTCGCGACGTTTCTGAAGATCGCGCTTGGAGGTTAGCCTTCTAGCCTGACTCGGCCGACATGCTTCCAGCTTGTCGGAGATTCGACGGGCAAGGATGCCCATCGTCCGAGACAGGCAAGATGCCTATCTTCCGTTGCTTGTGCCGCACCCATGCTCTTAGATAATTGCCAATAATGATGACTCGATCCAAAGCAATGCTTTGCGGTTTTTTCGCCGGAGTTGTTGCTGGCATTGCCATGACCTTTGCCATGCTCCTGCTGGCGTGGGCGTTCGACATTGCGACACCGCTCGTCATTCTCGGCGACCGTCTCAGTGTTTTCATTTCGCCAAAGCCATTCTTTTGGATCATGGGCCGGGTCGGCGGCTACAATCATTTGAAACAACTTGGCGTCGGCTCTTCCATGTTCGGCCAAATTCTGGTGGGCGCGATTGGCGGAATGGTTTACGGAATCGTGCGCCGCAAGGATCAGCAAATTCGATATCGCTGGACCTTCCTCATTTTTGTTGCGCTGCCGTTGATGGTTAGCGCAATTTTGTTGTGGCCGGTCCTTGGAACCCATTACCGCGGAATCCCCATCGACGCTGCGCGGTTGATCACGCTGCTTGGGCTCGCCATTTGTTTCCTGCTCTTCGAGCGCGTGCTTGTCCTTGGTTTCAATTTTCTAACAAATCGTGCACAAGCAAAGACCGCAACGGGCGTTGAATTCTCACCGCGGCTTGGTCGGCGCGCGTTTTTGTTTGGCACGCTCGGCGTTTTATTCGCGGGTGGAGGCGCCGCTATCGCGCGCAAGCTTTTTCAAATCGCGACTTTCAACTATGATGGCACCCAATATAAAGGCGAAGGGATCCAGCCAATCACCCCGAACGATCAGTTCTACTGTGTGACAAAGAATGTGGTCGACCCGCGTGTGGATGGGGGCCTGTGGCATCTCGAAGTAAGCGGCCTTGTCCGGTATCCGCGGACCTATCGGATTTTGGATTTCAAGACCATGGAACTGATCGATCAGGAAACGACCCTGATGTGTATCAGCAATGGACTCGATGCCGGACTCATGAGCAACGCGGTCTGGCGTGGCATTCGCATGGCAGATCTGTTGCAGGCATCTTCTCCATTGGCAGGCGCGGAAAGGGTGCGGCTCCACGGCGTCGATAACTACACCGACACTGTCCCGTTCGAGAAAGCGACGAACCCGACCACGCTGGTGGCCCTGATGATGAACGGAGTGGAATTACCGGACCGGCACGGTTTCCCCGCGCGCGCTATCGTCCCCGGTTACTTCGGCGAGAAACATGTGAAATGGCTCACCCGCATCGAAGTAACAAAAGCAAACGTGAAAGGCTTTTATGAAACGCAAGGCTGGGGTCCAAATTTTATCGTGCCGACGCGATCGCGTATTGATGTTCCGTATAACGAGATGTGGATAAAACTGGCGGAAGCGGCGAAGGGCGTGCCGGTGAAGGGTGTCGCGTTTGGCGGCGACCGCGGCATTTCGCGAGTGGAGTTCAGTTGCGACGATGGCGAGAACTGGGATGATGCCAAGATTGATTACCCGGGAACGAAACTAGGCTGGGCGCTTTGGAGTTTTAATTGGGAGCCGGACGAAATCGACGATTACACGCTGGTCGTACGTGCCACCGATGGCGATAGCAAAGTGCAGGAATTCGAAGAAAATCGATCGTTTACTTCCGGTATCACCGGGTTTCACAAAATCGTGGTTCACGTCTTCACGTGAGGTCGCACTCAGGCGACGTCGGTCATCCCGAGCGGCAGCCGAGGGATCCCGCCGCGGAAGCTTTAAGGTAACCTTCATCGGGATCCCTCGGTTTCGCTCGGGATGACAGGGAGCCATTCTTAGGACAACATTGGTTCTGTCCATGAGCGCCAAAAATCATGTTTTTACTCTCGGCATCGAGGAAGAATTTGCCATCGTCGATCCCGAGACGCGCGAGTTGCGCTCGCACATTCATGAAATTTTGGATGACGGCAAAGTTACCCTCAAGGAGCAGATCAAGCCCGAGATGCATCAATCGGTTGTCGAACTGGGCACGGAAATCTGCCGCGACATCGATGATGCCCGTACGCATGTAACGGAGTTGCGGAGTCGTCTGGCCGCACTGGCCGGGCGTAGCAAACTCAAGATCGCGTCGGTCGGCACGCATCCGTTTTCGCACTGGCGTGATCAGCTCATCACCAAGGGCGAGCGCTACCAGGAGATTGTGCGCGACATGCAACTGCTGGCCCGGGCGAATCTCATCTTCGGATTGCATGTGCATGTGGGAATTCCCGATCGCGAGACCGCCATCCATGTCATGAATCAGGCGCGCTATTTTTTGCCCCACATTTATGCGCTCTCGGTTAATTCGCCGTTCTGGGTCGGCCACGATACCGGACTAAAAGGTTATCGGTTGAAAGTGTTCGAGCGTTTTCCGCGCACCGGCATTCCCGATTCCTTCGAGTCGCTCTCCGAATACGAAGACTACTGCAAGCTGTTGGTGAAGACCGGTTGCATTGATAACGCGAAAAAAATTTGGTGGGACATCCGCCTGCATCCCTTTTTCGATACCCTGGAAGTTCGAGTCTGTGATGCGCAGACCCGGGTGGATGATACGCTCGCCATCGCCGCTCTGATTCAGGCGTTGATTGCGAAACTGCACAAGTTGCTTCGGCAAAACGTTACCTTCCGGATTTATCGGCGACGTTTACTGGACGAAAACCGCTGGCGCGCGTCGCGCTATGGCATCGATGGGAAGCTCATCGACTTCGGCCAGGAAAGCGAAATGGAGACGCGCAGTTTAATTCACGAGTTCATAGAATTCGTCGCTGACGAAGTGGCGGAACTCGGGAGCCGGCGCGAGATGAATCACATCGAACGAATTTTGCATGAGGGCACCGGCGCGGATCGCCAGATCGCTGTTTGGGAACGGACGCACGATATGAAAGCCGTGGTCGATCACATCGTGGCGGAAACCTACCACGGCTTGAGCGAGATAAAGCTGGAAAAGCAAGCGACGGTGGCGTGAATTACGCTCTCGTCTATTCCTGTCATTCCGAACGCAGGCCGAAAGACAGTGCATTTAATTGCTGATCCATGATTTCGTTCATTGTCCCGGCCTATAACGAAGAAACTGAGCTGCCCGGCACTCTTCGCGCGATCCATTCCGCCGCCGTTGGTTACGAATACGAAACTGTGCTGGTGAACGATGGATCGACCGACGCCACTGCAGCAATCGGTGAACAATTCGGAGCGCGCGTGATTTCAATCGAGCGCCGACACATCGCGGCCGCTCGTAATGCGGGAGCAAAAGCTGCCCGCGGCGATGTCTTTATTTTTGTCGATGCCGATACTCAGATC
>Ga0209577_10007108_pt1 | contig 10314 bp, 7 predicted proteins | sample GraSoiAngelo_109_FD_185874 | JGI IMG/M metagenome (GOLD analysis project Ga0209577, IMG submission 185874) | Grasslands soil microbial communities from the Angelo Coastal Reserve, California, USA - 14_0903_12_20cm (SPAdes) (version 2) | ecosystem: Environmental > Terrestrial > Soil > Grasslands ...
GTCGCGGAGGTGGCACACTCCCGAGACGTCTTCAGGAGATGGGCATCCTGGAGTCAGTCATCTCGTATCTGTCGACATAGGCTACGTGCCGGGAATGGTCGGCGCGGTCGCGCCCGAGGTCATGAGACTCAATCGAATCGTCACTGGAGCTGCCCCTGGCTCAGGCGACACGTGGGCGAACTGCTTCATCGTCGGGGCACGCTGATCCCCTTCCGGCCTACGTCACCAATCGACAGGCATCTCCTCATGCGCTGTGGCGCGAGACGTGGGGCAACATGGTCATGACCTCGGGCGTACACGAAGTCGCGCTCGACGGTCAATGAAGGCCGCCCGGTGACCGGCGACCTGCCGATCGTCGACGCGCACCAGCATTTCTGGGACCCGACGCGCAATCCCTACCCGTGGCTGTCGACGGCGCCGGTGGCCGACTTCCGCTACGGCGACTACGCGGCGCTGCGCCGGCGCTATCTGCCGGACGACTTCCGCCGTGACGCCGCCGGTCACCGCGTCGTGGCGACCGTCCACATGGAGGCGGAGTGGGACCCCGCCGACGAGGTCGCGGAAACGCGCTGGCTTGCCGACCTGCGCAAAGAGCACCGCCTGCCGACCGTGGCCGTCGGTCACGCGCGCTTCGAGGCGGAGGACGTCGCGCGCGTCCTGGCCGGCCACGCCGCCTTCGACTTCGTGCACGGCATCCGCCAGAAGCCGGCGGCCACGCCGGCGCCCGAGCAGGCCCGGCGCGGCGCGCCCGGCTCGATGGACGATCCCCGGTGGCGGCGCGGCTACGCCCTGCTCGAGCGCCACCGCCTGCACTTCGATCTGCAGACGCCGTGGTGGCACCTGGCGGCCGCGGCCGAGCTCGCCCGCGACTTTCCGCGGATCCCCATCGTCGTCAACCATACCGCGCTGCCCGTCGATCGCAGCACGGCGGGGCTGGCGGAGTGGCGCCGGGCGCTGGAGACCGCCGCCGCCCAGCCGAACGTGACGGTCAAGATCTCGGGGCTCGGGCAACGAGACAAGTCCTGGCCGCGCGAGAGTAACCGACAGGTCGTGCGCGACGCGATCGCGATCTTCGGTGTCGCACGCTGCATGTTCGCGAGCAACTTCCCGGTGGACGGCCTCTGCGTCGGCTACCAGGCGCTGGTCGACGCGTTCGAGGCGTTCGTCGCCGACCGGCCGGCGGCGGAGCAGCGCGCCCTGTTCCACGACAACGCCGTCCGCGTCTACCGCATCGCGGGCATTTGACATCGAGCCCGGGGCCGGCGACAATGCCAGAGCCCATGAATATGCCGACGCTCGTGACCGTGAGGACGACGACCGGGTACTCCCCGCTCGCGACCCTGCTTCTGACCTAGGCGCGCGCCCCCGCCGGGCGCGCGCCTGAACAGCCTCTCCCGTGACCCGGGGAGGCTTTTTTGTTTCCACCAAAAGGAGGCTCCCGTGGCGCCGAAGGCCGGTCCACCCGCTCCCATGCCGTTCCATCTCTACCGGCCGTTCACGCCGATCGCGCTGCTCGACCGCCGGTGGCCGAGCCGCGTGACCACGACGGCGCCGCGGTGGTGCAGCGTCGACCTGCGCGACGGCAACCAGGCGCTGATCGACCCGATGGATCCCGAGCGGAAGCGGCGGATGTTCGACCTGCTGGTGCGCTGCGGGTTCAAGGAGATCGAGGTGGGGTTCCCGTCGGCGTCGCAGACGGAGTTCGACTTCGTGCGCCAGCTCATCGAGCAGGACCTGATTCCCGACGACGTGATGATCCAGGTCCTCACCCAGGCCCGGCCCGAGCTGATCGAGCGCACGTTCGAGTCGCTGCGCGGCGCCCCCCGCGCGCTGGTGCACCTCTACAACTCGACGTCCACCTTGCAGCGGCGCGTGGTCTTCGGACTCGACCGCGCCGGGATCGTGGACATCGCCGTTCGCGGCGCCCGGCTCTGCCGCACGCTGGCTCGCACGCTGCCCGGGACCGACGTGCGCTTCCAGTACTCGCCGGAGAGCTTCACCGGCACCGAGCTCGACTTCGCGGTCGAGATCTGCGAGGCGGTGATGGACGTGTGGGAGCCGACCACGGAGCGGCCGGTGATCCTCAATCTGCCGGCGACCGTCGAGATGGCGACGCCGAACGTCTACGCCGACCAGATCGAGTGGTTCCATCGCACCGTCCGCGGACGCGAGACGATCGTGCTCTCCCTGCACCCGCACAACGACCGCGGCACCGCCGTGGCGGCCGCCGAGCTGGGGGTGATGGCCGGGGCCGACCGCGTGGAGGGCACGCTGTTCGGCAACGGCGAGCGCACCGGCAACGTGGACGTCGTGACCCTCGCGCTCAACCTCTTCAGCCAGGGCGTCGATCCGCGCTTGGATCTCTCCGACATCGACGCGGCCCGCCGCACGGTGGAGCATTGCAACCGGCTGCCGGTGCATCCGCGGCATCCCTACGTCGGTGACCTCGTGTACACGGCGTTCTCCGGCTCGCACCAGGACGCCATCAAGAAGGGGTTCGAGGCGCTCGGCACGGACTACGCCGCCTGGGAGGTGCCCTACCTGCCGATCGACCCGCATCACCTGGGGCGCAGCTACGAGGCGGTCATCCGCGTGAACAGCCAGTCGGGCAAGGGCGGCGTCGCCTACATCATGAAGTTCGAGCACGGGCTCGACCTGCCGCGCCGGCTGCAGATCGAGTTCTCGTCGGTCATCCAGCGGCTGACCGAGGCGAGCGGCACCGAGATCACCACCGACCAGATCTGGTCCGCCTTCGAGGCGACGTACCTCGCGACGGCGGGACCGATCGCGCTGGCCGCCCATCCGATCATCTCGACGGCGCCGGACAGCGGCCACACCACCGTCGAGGCGGCCGTGCGCCTGCACGGCGTCGAGCGCTGGCTCAAGGGCTCGGGCAACGGCCCCATCGCCGCGTTCGTGGACGCGCTGGCGCGCGACGCGGGGACCCTCGTGGAGATCATCGACTATCACGAGCACGCGCTCGGCGAGGGCGCCGACGCGCGCGCCGCCGCCTACGTCGAGGCGCGCGTGAACGGCAGCAAGAGCCGCTGGGGCGTCGGCCTCGACGCCAACATCGTCACGGCATCACTGCGCGCGGTGATCAGCGCCGTCAATCGATCATGAATCCCTGATCAATTCGCCTCGACGACGAGGCCGGCGATGGGCAAAAATCATCCGCCGGACCTCGCCGACGCGGCGTTCAAACGCCTGAATTTCCGCGCCGGGGCCCGCTCGGCACCGCCCTTGCTCACCAGGGGGCCGGTGAAGATCGCGTCCCTGCCCAGGCGGCTGTGGGATCTCATACCCTCCGGCGGCGCACTGCCCGAGGCGGTGTGGCGCGCCCGCTTTCGCTTCCTCGTTGGCTTGACGTGGTTCCACGCAGTGATCATCGCGCTCATCGGACCGGTGCTCGGTTATCGCTGGGAGTTCACCCCGCACGCGTTCGTCGACGACGGCACCGCGCTGCACACGGTCGCCGAGGGCTCGATCGTGGCGATATTCGCGCTGCTCGCGACCTGGCGACGGGCTGGACGGACGGTGCAAGCGACGGCGGTAGGCTTCGGCTTGATGAGTGCGTCCGCCATCCTCGTGCACCTCTCGGGCGGCTACATCGAGCTGCACTTTCACTTCTTCGTCATGCTGGCGTTCCTCGCCCTGTGCCAGGACTGGATTCCCTATCTGCTGGCCGTCGCCTTCGTCGCCCTCCACCACGGCGTCGTCGGCGTCCTGTGGCCGGCGGCCGTCTACAACCATCCGGCCGCGTATAACGCGCCGTGGACGTGGGCCGGCATCCACGCGGCATTCGTCCTGTGCTCCTGCGTCGGCAGCGTGGTCGCGTGGCGGTTCAACGAACGGGCGTTCGCGCAGACGGCGCTGATCCTGGAGGCCGCCGGCGAGGGCATCTTCGGCATCGACACCGAGGCCCGCATCACGTTCATCAATCCGGCGGCGGCCAAGATGCTCAACGTGGACGTTCGTTCCGCGATCGGATGGCCGGTCACGGGCGTCGTCCGCTGCCTGGAACCCGACGGGACCCCGACGGCAAACGGGCGATCGCCGCTGTTCGCGCCTCTCGTGGACCGACTGGCCCGTCACGGGACCGACCAGATCTTCGGGCGGCACGACGGCAGCTACCTCCCGGTCGACTACGTCGCCACGCCGATGATCGAGCGCGACCGGCTGACCGGCGTGGTCGTCAGCTTCAACGACATCACCGAGCGGCACCGGTCCGAGGCGGAGCTGCAGCGCAGCCATCGGCAGCTCGAGGCGACGCTGACCGAGCTCAAGACGACCCAGCGCCAGGTGGTGCAGCAGGAGCGCCTTCGCGCGATGGGGGAGATGGCCAGCGGGATCGCGCACGATTTCAACAACACCCTGTCGCCGATCCTCGGGTTCGCCGAGTTGCTGCTGCGCCGACCGGACCTGCCGAGCGACGCCGCCCAGCGCTACCTGCAGCTCATCAACACCGCCGCCCGGGACGCGGCATCGGTCGTTCGCCGTCTGCGCGAGCTGTACCGGGAACGCGGCGACCATTCCGCCGACGCCGCCGTGGATCTGCGCCGGTGCATCGAAGAGGCGGTCGCGCTCACGCAGCCGCGCTGGAAGAGCCAGGCCCTGGGACGCGGTGTCGCGATCCGGATCGACCACGACATCGCCGACGTGCCGATCATCCTCGGCGATCCGGCCGGGATTCGCGAGATGCTCACCAATCTCATCTTCAACGCGGTGGACGCGATGCCCGAGGGCGGGACGATCACCGTGCGGGCCTGCACGGACGGCGGCGAGGTCGTCATGACCTTCAGCGACACGGGCGTCGGCATGTCCGAGGAGGTGCGCCGGCGCTGCGCGGAGCCCTTCTTCACCACCAAGGGCCAGCAGGGCACCGGGCTAGGGCTGTCCCTGGTCCAGGCCACCATCGAGCGCCATCACGGGACACTGGCCGTCGAGAGCGAGCCCGGCCGGGGCACGACCTTCGTCATCCGGCTGCCGGTGTCCGGCGGCGCGACGGCGCCGGCGCTACCCGAGTCGGCGGAATGGTCGCGCCGGCTCCGCATCCTGGTGGTGGAGGACGACCCGCTCGTGCGCCTCGCCGTCACCGAGCAGCTGTGCAGCGAGGGCCACACGGTCGAGAGTGCCCCGAACGGTCTCGAAGGACTGGACAGGTTCCTCTCCGGCCGCTTCGACCTCGTCATCACCGACCGCGCGATGCCGGAGATGGGCGGCGACCAGCTCGCCACGACGATCAAGCAGGTCGCCGCCAACAAGCCGATCATCATGCTGACGGGCTTCGGCGACCTCATGGACGCGAAAGGAGAGCAGCCGGCTGGCGTGGACGCGGTGGTCAGCAAACCCGTCACGCTGGACGCGCTCACCCAGGCCATCCGTCAGGTGACCGCGCGGCACTGACCGCGGCGGCCATCCCCTCCAAAAAAGTCCTGACGCACCGCCCGGACGGCATTACGATGTGATTCGCCCAGACGGCACAGCGACTTCCAGGAGGACATCCTTATGGCCGCCGGCTCCGTCACCGCCAAGCTGCTCCACGCCGACCTCACCACGCGTCAGGCGCGGGTCGAAGAGGTTCCGGAGCTCACGCTCCGCAAGTATCTCGGCGGCGGCGCCATGGCCGCGCACATCCTGCTGCGCGAGCTCCAGCCCGGCGTCGACCCCCTCGGCCCCGACAACGTCCTCGTCTTCATGACGAGCGTGATCAACGGCCTGTCGCTCTCCGGCACTAACCGCTATACCGCGGCGGCCAAGTCGCCGCTGACCGGCGGCTACGGCGAGTCCGAGGCCGGCGGCTGGTGGGGGCCGGAGCTGCGGGCAGCCGGCTGGGACGGCGTCGTCGTGCACGGCAAGGCCGACACGCCGACCTATCTCTGGATCAAGGACGACCGCATCGAGTTTCGCGACGCCGGCGCCTACTGGGGCCAGCTCTCGGGCGAGGTCCAGGACGGGCTCGAGGCCGAGCTGGGCGACAAGCGCATCCGCGTGCTGCAGTGCGGGGTCTCCGGCGAGCGCGGCGTGCGCTTCGCCGCCATCGTGAACCAGCTGAAGCACTTCCACGGCCGCAGCGGGCTCGGCGCCGTCATGGGCAGCAAGAACCTCAAGGCGATCGTGGTGCGCGGCAGCAAGCCGCCGGCGGCGACCGACAAGGACGGCGCCAAGCAGAAACTCGTCTGGTTCAAGGACCACTACGATCGCAGCAAGGACCGCTTCCACCAGCTCGGCTCGTCCAGCGGCGTGCTGGCGCTCGAGGCCAGCGGCATCCTGCCCACCCGCAACTTCCGCGACGGCTCGTTCGAGGGCGCGCGCGACATCAGCGGCCAGAAGATGCGCGACACGATCCTGGTCAATCGCGGCACCTGCTACGCCTGCGCGGTGGCCTGCAAGCGCGAGGTCGAGGTGAAGGAGCTGGGCGTGACGCCGAAGTACGGCGGTCCGGAGTACGAGACGTTGGCCGCCACCGGGTCGCTGTGCGGCATCAGCGACCTGAACGCGCTGGCGCTCATCAACCAGCTCTACGCGCAGTACGTCCTCGATTCGATCTCGACCGGCGCCGTGATCGCCTTCGCCATGGAGTGCTACGAGCAGGGCATCATCGACAAGCGGACGACCGGCGGCCTCGACCTCACCTGGGGCAACGTGGACGACACGATCACGCTCATCCACCAGATCGGCAAGCGCGAGGGCTTCGGCAGGGTCCTCGGCGAGGGCGTCAAGCGCGCGGCCCAGCAGCTCGGCCAGGGCGCCGAGAAGTACGCGCTGCACGTGAAGGGGCAGGAGCTGCCGATGCACGACCCGCGCGGCAAGAAGGGCCTGTCGCTGGCCTACGCGCTGTCGCCCACCGGCGCCGATCACATGGAGGCGCCGCACGATCCGCTCTACGCCGGCTTCCACACCCAGGGCCATCCGATGGGCGTGCTGGGACTCATCGAGCCGCTCGATCCGCTCGATCTGGATCCCAGGAAGGTGCGCGCGTTCTTCGAGACCCAGAAAGTCTGGTCGTTCTACAACTCGGTCGGCATGTGCGATTTCGTCGGCGCGCCGCTCAACGTGATGGAGCTCACGCCGCTGGTCGACTACGTCAACAGCGTCACCGGCTGGAACCTCAGCCTGTACGAGGCGATGAAGATCGGCGAGCGCGCCAACACGCTGGCCCGCGTGTTCAACAACCGCGAGGGCTTCACGCCGGCCGACGACGTGCTGCCGCAGCGGCTGCACGAGGGCATCGGCAACGGCGCCCTGAAGGGCTCCCGGGTCGAGCCGGACAAGTTCTTCGCCGCCCGGCGGACGTACTACGAGATGGCCGGCTGGGATCCCGAGACCGGCCAGCCGACCGCGACCAAGCTGGCCGAGCTCAGCCTCACCGACGTGACGGCGTGAGCATGGTACCGACCCGACGGCTCGGCCACAGCACGCTGGAAGTCTCGGCGATCGGGCTCGGGCGCATGGGCCTGTCCGGCGTCTACGGACCCGCCGACGACGCCGAGTCCATCACGCTCGTCCAGCGCGCGATCGATCTCGGTGTCAACCACCTCGACTCCTCCGACATGTACGGCTGGGGACACAACGAGGAACTGCTCGGTCGCGCGCTCAAGGGCCGCCGCGATCGGGTCGTGCTGGCGACGAAGTTCGGTCAGGTGCAGAATCCCGGCGGGCCCAACCAGGTCAACGGGCGTCCCGAGTACGTGGTGCAGGCCTGCGACGCCAGCCTTCAGCGGCTCGGCGTCGACGTGATCGACCTCTATTACCAGCACCGCGTCGACCCCAAGGTGCCGATCGAGGAGACCGTCGGCGGGATGAAGCGGTGCGTCGAGCAGGGCAAGGTGCGCTTCCTCGGGCTGTCGGAGGCGGCGCCGACGACGGTCCGCCGCGCGCACCGCGTGCACCCGATCAGCGCGCTGCAGAGCGAGTACTCGCTGCTCTATCGCAAGGAGCCCGAGGAGACGCTGCCGACACTGCGCGAGCTTGGCATATCGTTCGTCGCCTACTCGCCGCTCGGCCGCAGTCTCCTCACGGGGCAGATCCACAAGCCTCAGGACATCCCCGAAGGCGACCGCCGCCTCGCCCATCCGCGCTTCCAGGGCGACAACCTCGTGCGCAACCTCGAGCTGGTGAAGAAGATCGAAGCCTTCGCGCGCGAGAAGGGCTGCACGCCCGGGCAGCTCGTGCTGGCCTGGCTACTCGCCCAGGGCCGGGAGGTCGTCGCCATCCCCGGCACCAAGCGCCTCGACCGCCTGCAGGAAAACCTCGGCGCGCTGAAGGTCCAGCTCAGCGACGACGACGTCAAGCGCCTGGCCGCCTCCGTGCCGAGCGACGCCGCCGCCGGGCCCCGCTATCCCGAGGCGATGATGAAGGCCGTCTACATCTGATGCGGGTCGAGCCGATCGCCGGCGCGCTGGGCGCCGAGATCATCGGCGTCGACCTTTCCCGCGATCTCTCCGACGCGACCGTCGCCGAGATCCGCCGCGTCTGGCTCGAGCACCTCGTCGTGTTCTTCCGCGACCAGGACCTGCCGCCCGCGCGCTTGCTGGCCTTCGCCCACCGCTTCGGCGAGCCGATCGAGTACCCGTTCGTCAAAGGCCTCGACGAGTTCCCGCAGATCATCCCCGTGCTCAAGCTCGAGCACGAGACGATCAACTTCGGCGGCATCTGGCACTCCGACACGACCTACCTCGACGTGCCCCCGATGGCCAGCATGCTGGTCGCCCGCGAGGTGCCGCCGGCCGGCGGCGACACCGAGTTCGCCAACATGTACCTGGCCTACGAGACGCTCTCGGACGGCCTCAAGCGCGTGCTCGACGGCCTGGTCGCCGTCAACAGCTCCGCCGCGGCCGACGTGTCACGCACCCGCGAGGACCGCCTCAAGGACAGCGCGCGCGCGGACGCCCGGAAGGAATACGTCGCCGCCCATCCGGTGGTGCGCGTGCATCCCGAGACCGGCCGGCGCGCGCTCTACGTCAACGTCGCCCACACCGTGCGCTTCGAGGGGATGACCGAAGAGGAAAGTCGCCCGCTGCTGCAGTACCTGTTTCGCCAGCAGACGCGGCCCGAGCTCACGTGCCGCTTCCGCTGGCGGGCCGGCTCGCTGGCGATGTGGGACAACCGCTGCGCCCAGCACAACGCGATCAACGACTACCAGGGCCACCGCCGCCTGCTCCATCGCATCACCCTGGCCGGCGACAAGCCGAAGGGCCCCTGAAGGAGCGTTCTGCATGGCCCGGGCCCTGCTCGCACTGCTGATCGTGGTGATGACGGTCGAGCCGGTGATCGCCGGCGCCGAGGACGACGCGCGCACCGTGTTCGAGCGCTTCGTCGCCGCCCAGAACGCCCACGACGCCTCCGCCGTCGGCGAGCTGCTGTGGGACTCGCCCAACTTCCTGTGGATCACCCGCGGCACCGCGATCCGGGGCCGGCAGCCCGCGCTGGCGCGCTTCCAGGCGCTCTACCAGGGCACGTGGCTGCTGGAGCCGATGCTGAGCGAGCTGACGGTCACGCTGCTCGGCGAGGGCGTGGCGGAAATCTACGTGCCGATCGTCTTCACGATCGGCGCGCCCGGGCAGAATGCGCAGAAAGCCCGATTCCTCATGAACCAGGTGCTCGTCAGGACGCCGTCGGGCTGGAAGATCGCCAGCATCCTGCCGATCCCTGCGCCGCCGCCGTAAACGTTCAGGCCTCGTGCACCACCTGCCCACCGACGATCGTCATCGCGACGGGCAGGTGGCGCAGGTCCTTCACCGGCACCCGCGCGATGTCGTCGCCGAGCACGACGCAATCGGCGAGCTTGCCGGGCTCCAGGCTCCCCTTGCGTCGCTCCTCGAACGAGGCGAAGGCGCCGTGGATCGTGTGCATGCGGATGGCGGTCGTGAGGTCGACCCGCTCGTCGGCGCCGCACACCTGGCCGGCCATCGTCGCCCGCGTCAGCGCCTGCTCGATGCCGAACAGCGGTGCCCAGTGGGTCACCGGCGCGTCGGAGGAGCCGACGACCGGCACGCCGGCCGCCAGCAGGCTTCGGGCCGGGAACATCGTGTCCGCGCGATGCTGACCGTAGTTGGCGATGTAGCCGTCGCCGAACTCCCAGAAGAACGCCGGCTGCATGACCGGCAGGATGCCCTGGCGCGTCACGCGCTCGCGCAGGTCGGGCGGGCAGATGCCGCAGTGCTCGATGCGATGGCGCAGGCCGTCGCGCGGGTGCTCGCGCTGGGCGCGGGCCATCGCGTTCAGCGTCTGCTCGATCGCGCGATCGCCGACGGCGTGCACCGTGCACTGGAACCCCTGGCGATGCGCCCGGCCGACGAGGTCGTCGAGATC
>Ga0209577_10007109_pt1 | contig 10313 bp, 11 predicted proteins | sample GraSoiAngelo_109_FD_185874 | JGI IMG/M metagenome (GOLD analysis project Ga0209577, IMG submission 185874) | Grasslands soil microbial communities from the Angelo Coastal Reserve, California, USA - 14_0903_12_20cm (SPAdes) (version 2) | ecosystem: Environmental > Terrestrial > Soil > Grasslands...
CGCTCGAGGCGATCGAGCCCGAGCCGATCCGTCACTTCTCCGACCTCTACCGCGCCGACGCGGAGGCGCGGCGGGCGGCGGCCGGCCTGGTCGAGGGGGTCGCCGCGTGAGCTGGGTCCTCACCCTGGCCGGGTTCTCCATGCTGATCATCCTGCACGAGCTGGGGCACTTCGCCGTGGCAAAGGCGGTCGGCATGCGCGCGGAGCGCTTCTCGCTGTTCTTCCCGCCGCACATCTTCAAGAGGAAGGTGGGGGAGACGGAGTACGCGCTCGGCGTGATCCCGTTCGGCGGCTACGTGAAGATCAGCGGGATGTCGCCGGCGGAGGACCTGCCCGACGACGTCCGCACACGCGCCTACCACGCACAGCCGGTCTGGAAGCGGATGGTGGTGATCGCGGCGGGTCCGGCCGTCAACCTGGTCCTGGCGTTCCTCCTCATGGTGCTGTTCTTCGGCGCGTTCGGCCCGCGCGACGTCGGGGTGGCGGCGGTGCAGAAGAGCTACCCGGCCGCGGGGGTGCTCAGGCCGAGCGACGTGATCGTCTCGGTCGACGGCCACCACGGCGACGAAAAGCAGATGTCGCGCCTCATCGCGGCGCACAGGTGCGCGCGACAGCCGCCGATTGCGCGCTGCCCGGCCGCCCATCCCGCGCGCGTCGTCCTGCGTAGGCATGGCCGCACGCTCGCGGTCACGCTCACTCCGATCTACGACCCGAAGGTCAAGCGCATGCGCCTCGGGTTCCAGTACGGGGACACGGGGCCGCGACACGCATACGCCTTCGGCCCGGCGGTGTCGAAGTCGGCCAGTGCGTTCGGCCGGATCACCGCCAAGGTCGTCCAGCTCCCGGTCTACCTGTTCAACGCCGCGCAGAGGAAGCAGCTCACGGGGCCGGTCGGGACATACGAGATCACGCGCCAGGCGTTCCTGCGCGACGCCGGCGACGCGATCTCAGTCCTCGCGATCGTCTCCCTCTCGCTGGCGATCATCAACCTGTTCCCGTTCCTCCCGCTCGACGGCGGGCACATCTTCTGGGCGATCGTGGAGAAGGTCCGCCGTCGCCCCGTCCCGTTCAGAGTGATGGAGCGCGCAGGTGTGGTGGGCTTCGCGCTGATCCTGAGCCTCTACGTGATCGGCTTCTCGAACGACATCTCGCGGCTCACCGGCAAGGGCTTCGGGGTGCGGTAGCCCCTGGTTCGCCCCGGCGGGGCCCGGGCAATATCCTCCCGGGGACGACTTCGTAACAGGGGGATCGAGATGGAGGCCACGACCACCACCGAGCCGCAGAGCGGCGAGCGCATCGAGTTCAAGGCGCTGCGAGAGGCGACGATCTGCGCCGCCTTCCAGGTGACCGCCGCCGAGCACGCCGACCGGACCGCGCTCCGCACCAAGGGCGACGAGTTCAGCATGACCTGGGCCGAGTACGCCGACAAGGTGCGCGCGCTGGCCGCGGGCCTCGCCGGGCTCGGCCTGAAGCGCGGCGACACGATCGCGCTGCTCCTGACCAACCGACCCGAGTTCCACTGGGTCGACATGGCCGCCATGCATCTCGGTGCGACGCCGTTCTCGATCTACAACACCTACTCCGCCGAGCAGATCGAGTACCTGGTCTCCGACGCCCAGAACCCGATCGTCGTGACCGAGCAGCAGTACCTGGACACGATCTCGAAGGTGAAGGACAAGTGCTCGAGCATCGAGCACGTGGTGGTCGTCGACGGAGAGGCCGAGGGCGCGCTCTCGCTCGACGACGTGGAGGCTCGGGGCGAGGACGGCTTCGACTTCGAGGCCGCATGGAAGGCCGTCGAGCCCGACGACGTCCTCACGCTGATCTACACGTCCGGCACCACCGGGCCGCCCAAGGGCGTCCAGATCACGCACGAGAACGAGCTCGCCGCCGGGCGCTCGTTCGACCAGATCATCCAGTTCCCCGAAGGAGCGCGCGCGGTCTCGTACCTGCCGATGGCGCATATCGCCGAGCGCTCCTGCACGCACTACCTCCCGATCATGTTCGGCTTCACGGTCACCTGCTGCCCGGACGCGCGCCAGATCATCGGCTACCTGCCCGAGGTGAGGCCGAGCTGGTTCTTCGCCGTGCCGCGCATCTTCGAGAAGCTGAAGGCCGCGATGGAGGCGAGCATGGAGAAGGAGGAGGACCCGGAGCGCCGGAAGGCCGCCAAGGCCGCGATCGAGCTCGGGCTCAAGAAGGTCCGCCTCGAGCAGTCCGGCGAGGAGGTCCCGGAGGAGCTGCAGCGCCAGTACGACGAGGCCGACAAGCAGATGTTCTCCAAGATCCGCGCCGGCCTCGGGCTCGACGAGATCGAGGCCCTGAACGTGGGCGCGGCGCCGACGCCGCCCGAGGTGATCGAGTTCTTCCACGCGATGGGGCTGCCGCTGGCGGAGCTCTGGGGGATGTCAGAGACCTGCGGCGCGGGCACCTGCAACCGGCCGGAGCACATCAAGATCGGGACGGTCGGGCCGCCGGCGCCGGGGATCGAGGTCAAGCTGGCCGAGGACGGCGAGGTGCTGGTGCGCGGCGGGGTCGTGATGAAGGGCTACCGCAACCAGCCCGACAAGACCGAGGAGACGTTCACCGACGACGGCTTCCTGATGACGGGCGACGTCGGCGAGTTCGACGACGACGGCTTCCTCAAGATCGTCGATCGCAAGAAGGAGCTGATCATCAACGCGGCCGGCAAGAACATGTCGCCGGCGAACATCGAGGCCAAGCTGAAGACGGCCAGCCCGCTGATCGGCCAGGCAGTCGCCATCGGCGACGGGCGGCCGTTCAACACCGCGCTGATCACGCTCGACCCGGACGCGGCCCCCGGTTTTGCCCGCGAGCACGGCCTCGAGGGCAAGTCGATCGAGGACCTCGCGGGCGAGGATGCCGTGATCGAGGCCGTCCAGGAGGGCGTGAACCGCGCCAACGAGGACCTGGCCCGCGTGGAGCAGATCAAGAAGTTCAAGCTCCTCCCGACCGACTGGGAGCCGGGCGGGGAGGAGCTCACGCCGACCATGAAGCTCAAGCGCAAGCCGATCGCCGAGAAGTACAAGGACGAGATCGAGGCGCTGTACGCGAAGTAGCGCCGGGCGCGACGTCGCCCCACTGAGAGCACCAAGGGGGGAGACGCCTGTCGTGTTGGCGTCACGCTTGTCGCGCTTATGTAACCGGGCGTTCGTGCCTCGAGAGACGTGGTGCACCTAACCCACCACATAGGTGCTTTAGGTGAACCACGTCGCCAACGCGCCAGGTTCCGCCGGGGTGCTCCCCTCATTGCTGCTGTTTTGGTCCGAGCGCGCTAAGGGCCGGCGTTACCCTTGACCCATGGCCAGTAAGCGCCAGATCGACGTCGGCGGGGTGAAGATCGGCGGCGGGGCGCCCGTCGCCGTCCAGTCGATGACGAAGACCGAGACGGCCGATTACGAGGCGACCATGCGCCAGATTCACGCGGTCGCGGAGGCCGGGGGGGACCTGGTGCGGTGCGCCGTCCCCCGCGACAAGGACGTCGAGGCGCTGAGGCGGATCGTCCTCGAGTCCCCGATCCCGGTCATCGCGGACATCCACTTCAACTACACGCTGGCGCTCAAGGCGATCGACGCCGGGGCGCACTGCGTCCGGCTGAATCCGGGCAACATCGGCGGCCCCGACAAGGTCGCCCAGGTGGCCGACAAGGCGAAGGCGGCGGGTGTGCCCATGCGCATCGGTGTCAACTCCGGGTCCCTGCCGAAGCACCTGCACGAGCTGGAGCGCGAGAACTCGGTCGAGGCCCTGGTGCGGGCCGCGGTCGAGTTCGTGGAGCTCATGGAGAGCCTCGACTTCCAGGACTTCAAGGTCTCGATCAAGTCCACCAGCGTGCCGAACACGATCGCCTCGAACCGCCTGCTCGCGGAGCGCATCGACTATCCGCTGCATCTCGGGATCACCGAGGCGGGCACGAAGTGGTCAGGGTCCCTGAAGTCGGCCGTCGGCCTCGGCGCGCTGCTCGCCGACGGGATCGGCGACACGATCCGCATCTCGCTCTCCACCTTCCACGCGGAGGAGGAGGTCAAGGTCGCGTGGGAGGTCCTGAAGGCGTTGAAGCTGCGCCAGCGCGGGCCCGAGCTGATCGCCTGTCCCACCTGCGGTCGCCTCCAGTTCGACATGGACACCGTCGTGGCCGAGATCGAGCAGCGGCTGGAGGGCTACGAGGAGCCGATCGAGGTGGCCGTCCTGGGCTGCGCCGTGAACGGGATCGGCGAGGCCTCGCACGCCGACTTCGGCATCACGGGCGCAAAGAACGAGGGCCTGATCTTCGCCCATGGCAAGCCGCTTCGGAAGGTCCCGCAGGACCGCTTGGTCGACGAGCTGTTCGTGGAGATCGACCGCTCCCTCGAGCGCGGCCGGACCGAGTTCGAGGCGGGCAAGGCGGCCGAGGGCGCCGCCTGGCTCGAGCGGATCGAGGAGGAGAACGCCGACGAGCTCACGCCCGAGCGGATCGCCAAGCTCGAGGCCGAGGCCGCGCGCGGTGACTCGGCGGGCGGCCCCGACGGCAACGGTGCCACGGAGCTGCCTCAGGCGGTCGAGAAGGCCCCCCTCGACGAGTCGGTGTCGCCGACCGAGGGTCGGCGCTTCACGCGCGCCTAGCGCAGCCCCAGCTTGGCCCTACGGCCTGGTCTGGTCCGACCAGTCCTGGCCCGACCAGTAGCGCTCCCCCGGCTGCCCGGACGGATCCGGATACCAGCCGGGCGGCGGTCCAGCCGGAGGCGCAGCTCCTGCACCGCCGCCCGCCGGCGCCGCTGCCGCGGGCCTCATCCCTCCGTTCGGGGCGAGTGCCGCGATCACCGCGCCGGCGATCATCGCCAGCGCGCCAATGGACATGAGCCAGAAGCCGACGCCGAAGAGGTTGAAGTTCCGGGCGTCGAGATCGCTCACGAACCCAAACACGGCCCCCGAAAGCGCCGCCGCGACCGCGGCGAGCTCGCGCGGCCTCGTCACGAACGCGAGGGCGAGCGCGACGACAGCGAGAAGCACCACGACCAGGACGATGACGTCAAGCCGCTGAGCCAGCTTCCAGAAGCTGGCTTTGAACAAGCCCGAGTCCACGTAATGGAGAAACGACCCGACGATCACGATCGCGCCCCCAGCTAAACCTGTGATGCGACCGACCAATGCCACCGCTCCGCCTCCTTATGCGTCGTGCCCGGGCGCAATCTACTCGCCCCTGGCGCGTTTCGCCACGACGCTCCGATCTGGGTGCGCCAATAGGCTGGAAGCAGTGACCCGGCTGAGCGCCTACTTCCTGCCCACGGTGAAGGAGCCGCCCGCCGACGCCGAGGCGCTCTCGCACAAGCTCCTCGTACGCGCGGGCATGATCCGGCAACTGGCGGCGGGGCTGTGGACCTTCCTACCGGCCGCCTGGCGCGTCCATCGGAAGGTCGAGCAGATCGTGCGCGAGGAGCTCGACGCGATCGGCGCCCAGGAGCTGCTCATGCCGGTGATGCACCCGGCAGAGCTCTGGCGCCGCACCGGCCGCTACGACATCGAGGAGCTGTTCAAGCTGAAGGACCGCCGGGACGCGGACCTCGTGCTCGCGATGACGCACGAGGAGTCGGTGACCTGGCACGTGGCGCGCGAGATCCGCTCGTACCGCGACCTCCCGCTCATCCTCTACCACTTCCAGGTAAAGGAGCGCGACGAGCCGCGGCCGCGCGCCGGGATCCTGCGTACTCGCGAGTTCATCATGAAGGACTCGTACACGTTCGACCGCGACCGGGAGGGCCTGGACCACGCCTACGGCCTGCACGTGCAGGCATACGACCGGATCTGCGACCGCCTCGGACTCGAGTGGTACCGGGTGGAGTCGGACGTCGGGATGATGGGCGGCTTCGGCGCGCACGAGTACATGGCGCCCTGCCCGGCGGGGGAGAACGAGGTCGCGCTGTCCGATGCCGGCTACGCGGCGAACGTCGAGGTGGCCAGCGCCACGGCGCGGCCGGTCGATGGCCTCCCGGAGCCGCTCGACGAGCCGGAGGCGGTGGACACGCCCGGTGCCGAGACGATCGAGGCCGTCTCGTCGATGCTCGGGGTCCCGGCTGGCGCCCTGATCAAGGCCATCCCCGTGGTGGCCGACGGCCGCGGGCCGGTGCTCGCGCTGGTGCGCGGGGACCACCGCCTCAACGAGATCAAGCTCGCCAACTTCCTCGGCGCTCCGGTGCGCCCGGCTCAGGAGGACGAGGTGCGCGATCAGTTCGGCACCCTGCCCGGCTATATCGGGCCGGTCGGGACGCAGGTGGAGGTGGTGGCGGACGAGGCGCTGCGCGGGCTCCGCGGCCTGGTGGCCGGAGCGAACGAGCCGGATCGCCACCTCCGCGGCGTCGAGCCGGGTCGCGACTTCGACCCCACCTGGGGCGACATCCGCAGCGTCGAGCCCGGCGACACGTGCCCGAGCGGCGCGGCGATCCGCATCGAGCCCGCGATCGAGGTCGGCAACATCTTCAAGCTCGGAACGCGCTTCTCGGAGCCGCTCGGGGCCACCTATCTCGACGAGCAGGGCAATGAGCAGCTCATCTGGATGGGCTCGTACGGGTTCGGTCCGGCCCGGGCGATGGCCGCGGCCGTCGAGCAGTTCGCCGACGAGCACGGAATCTCGTGGCCCCGCTCGATCGCCCCCTTCGACGTGGAGCTCGTCGGCCTGGGGAAGGAGGGCGAACCGGCATACGAGGTCGCGGAGCGGCTCTACGGCGAGCTTCGCGATGCGTCGCTCGACGTGCTGTACGACGATCGCGAGTCGAGCGCGGGGGAGAAGTTCGCCGACGCCGAGCTGCTGGGCTGCCCGCTGCGGCTCACCGTAGGGAGGAAGGGGATCGAGGCCGGCGAGGTGGAGGCGCAGGTCCGGCGCGGACGCGAGCAACGGACCCTTCCGCTCGATGGCGCCGCGCAGGCCGCTGCGGAGCTGTGGCGCGACCTTCCCTGAGCAAGCGCCGGCTGCTCGGCATCGACCGCTCCGGCCCGCCGCCGCCGGCGACCACCGCCGGCCAGCCGCTCAACCCCTGGACGATCCCGAACGCCATCGGGTTCGTCAGGCTCGCCCTGATTCCGATCTTCCTGGTCCTGGCGCTGAACTCCGGGGACGGGCGCATCGCGTCGGCATCGATCATCTATGCGGTCGTGGGAGGCTCGGACTACCTCGACGGGATCGCGGCGCGCCTCACGGGCCAGTACAGCCGCCTCGGCGTCCTCCTGGACCCCCTCACCGACCGCATGTTGGTCGTGGGGGGGATCGTTGTCTGCTGGAGGTTCGACCTACAGCCCCACTGGGCGCTGGCCGTGCTGGCCGCCAGGGAGCTGGCGATGCTCGTGCTCTCCCAGGCGGCGCTCCGGCGCGGGCTCGAGATCGAGGTGAACTTCGTCGGCCGGTATGCCGTCTGGCCGACAATGTTCTCGCTCTTCCTGGCGATGGTCTCGGTCACGTGGGTCGCCCAGGCGCTGCTCTACATCGGCCTGGCGATGTCGCTCGTCGCCACGGCCCTCTACGTCCGCGACGGGCTCGCGAAGCTGCGCTCACCCTCAAGCTCGGCTTGAGGCTATACTCGCGGCCTCGCTCGCCCCCGGCCTCAAGGACCCCATGGAAACCTTTCCCGATCTCGGCGCTCTCTCCGACCAGGAGCTCAAGAGCCTCATCGACGACCTGACGCAGCAGGAGCAGGAGATCTCCTACGAGCGCCGCATCCTCCACGGCAAGATCGACATCCTGCGCGCCGAGCTGGTGAACCGCCTGCGACGCAAGCGCGAGCAGGGCGAGGCCGTGATCAGCGGCGCCGACGTCCAGCAGCTAACGGACATCCTCGCGGGTAAGACGACGCCGGAAGGCGGCGCTCCCGCGGAGGGCGAGTAGACGCTGGTCGCGTCGGGTTCGCACGCGATGCACTGCCCGGAATGCGGGTTCGTCAACAGCGAGGGCGCGAACTACTGCCAGAAGTGCGGCGCCTTCCTCGGCGACGTGGGGGGCGACACCGATGACACCACGGCCGCCTGGCAGCTCGACGAGACCGGTGACATCAAGCCGCTCGACCCGGAGACGATCGCCGAGGCGGGCACGCTCGTCATCCGCGCGGGCGGAGGACGGTCCGGCGAGAGCTTCCAGGTCGCGGGCGACCAGATGCGCATCGGGCGCAGCCCCGAGGCCGAGGTGTTCCTCGACGACGTCACCGTCTCCCGCAACCACGCCCTGCTGGTCCGCCGCCGCGACGGCCTCTACATCGACGACCTCGGCTCCCTCAACGGGACCTACGTGAACCGGCGCCGGATCGAGTCGCACAAGCTGACCGACGGCGACGAGCTGCAGATCGGCAAATACAAGCTCACCTACCTCTCCTGACGAGCGCTCCGGTGGCCGGCATCGACATACGCGAGGAGGGCGGGACGGCCGAGGCGCCGGACCTGCAGCATCCGCCCGGGCTGGCTCGCGCCGAGCGCACGGGGCAGAAGTCGCTGACGATCGGGGCCGTCTGCAAGACGCTCGAGCGGGAGTTCCCGGACATATCGATCTCGAAGATCCGCTACCTCGAGGATCAGAAGCTGCTGGCCCCACGGCGCACCCAGGGCGGCTACCGGCTGTACTCGCCGGCGGACGTCGCCCGGCTCAAGACCATCCTCCGCCTCCAGCGGGACGAATTCCTGCCGCTCCGCGTGATCCGCCAGGAGCTCGCCGCCGGGCGCGCCGAGACCGAGGTGTCCCGTCCGAGCGGCAAGGGGCCCGACTCGCGCGCGCTTCGTCGCGCCAGCGTCGCCGTGACCGGCCAGGGCGCGCTGTACCGCCTCAGCGACGTGATCGAGGAGACCGGGGCCGATCCGAAGCTCGTCAAGGAGCTCGAGGACTACGGCGTGATCAAGGGCCGCCGCCGCGACGGGGAGACGCTGTACGACGACACCGAGCGGGAGATCATCCGAGCCGTGACCGAGCTGGCCCGATTCGGCGTCGGCGGCCGCAACCTGCGCGTGTTCCGCACCTCCGCGGACCGCGAGGCCGCGCTGCTCGAGCAGATCCTGGCCCCGGCCCTCCGCTCGCGCAACCCGGACCGGCGCAAGGAGGCGGTCGAGGCGCTCGAGAACCTCGCCGCCATCGCCTCGCACCTGAAGTACCTGCTGCTGGTTCGAGACCTGCGCAAGATCGCCGGATAGGCCGGCTCGCGACGTGGCTGCGCCGGGCACGCTCGACCTGCGCGACTACATACGCGACATCCCCGACTACCCGAAGGCGGGCATCGTCTTCCGCGACGTCACGCCGCTGTTCCTCGACGGCGAGGCTCTCGAGCACGCAGTCGCCCTGCTCGCGCTCTGGGCCTCCGAGCGGGACGTCGACTACGTGGTGGCCGCGGAGGCGCGCGGGTTCGTCCTCGGCGGGGCGATCGCCGCCCGGATCGGCGCCGGCTTCATCCCCGCCCGTAAGCCGGGCAAGCTCCCGCGGGAGGTGGCGTCCGCGGAGTACGTGCTCGAGTACGGCGTCGACGCGCTCGAGGTCCACCGCGACGCCCTCGGCGGCGGCGCCCGCGTATTGGTCCACGACGACCTGATCGCGACCGGAGGCACGGCAGAGGCGCTCTGCCGACTCGTGGAGGAGGCCGGCGCGGTCGTGGCCGGCTGCGCGTTCCTCGTCGAGCTGGGCTTCCTCGAGGGCCGCCGGCGGCTCGGCGACCGCGACATCCACAGCCTGGTCGTCTACGACTCCGAGTGATGCCCACCGTGACGCGCTCGCGAACCGTGCCCCGGGGGCGCCAGGAGATCTGGGAGCTCGTGTCGGACCCGTGGCAGCTGCCGCGCTGGTGGCCGCACGTGGAGCGCGTGGAGGAGGCGACCCCGGAGACATGGACGACAGTCATGTTGTCGTCGCGAGGACGGGCGATCCGCGCAGATCACACGCGCACCGCGTCGGAGGAGCCGGAGCGCCTCGAGTGGCGCCAGGAGCTGGACGAGTCGCCGTTCGAGCGCGTGTTCTCCGAGATCGTCACCGAGATCTCGCTCGAGCCCGACGGTCACGACGCCACCCGAGTCGAGCTGAAGACGGTGCGGAAGCTCCGCGGCCGCTCGCGGTTCGGCGGAATCGTCGCCCGGCGGGCTGCCCGCCGGCAGCTGGATGCCGCGCTCGACGGGCTCGGCGAGGCGCTCGGGGAGGCGAACTGGTGAGGGACGACGGCCGCCAGATGCGGTGGTGGGGATGGGGGGACCCTCAGGAGCCGGTGACGCTGTCCGAGGACGGCGCCGCCTTCCTTCGCTCCGAGCTCGAGCTCGGGGAGGCCTTCCCGCATAAGACGAGGGTCGAGCTCCAGGAGGTGTGGATGC
>Ga0209577_10007113_pt1 | contig 10312 bp, 9 predicted proteins | sample GraSoiAngelo_109_FD_185874 | JGI IMG/M metagenome (GOLD analysis project Ga0209577, IMG submission 185874) | Grasslands soil microbial communities from the Angelo Coastal Reserve, California, USA - 14_0903_12_20cm (SPAdes) (version 2) | ecosystem: Environmental > Terrestrial > Soil > Grasslands ...
GGAACCGCCCGGCTTGGTCACCGCGCTGGCAACGCTGGTCAAGCAGCCGCATTGGCCCGTGCGGTGTCGGCTGGAGGCCGACCAAGAAATTTCCGTTCAGGACTCGACCGTGGCTCTGCATCTCTACCAGATCGCGCGTGAAGCCGTAATCAATGCGAACAAACATGCCGGCGCGCGCGAAATTATTGTACGTATGAGACGTTCGAGCAAAGGAATCGAGCTGAGTGTAGCCGACGATGGGGTGGGAATTTCGACCGATTCCCCCGGGTCAGGGATGGGCTTTCACATCATGCAATATCGCGCCCGTTCCGTCGGGGCGCGCCTGGAGATCAAGCCAATAAAGCCGCATGGGACACGTGTGACTTGTTATGTGCGGAAATGAAATCGACTGCACGCGCTGGGAGACAAGCGAATCGCAAATCGCGCAAAAGCACCGTCCCCGCCGCTGCACCCGCATCCGAGCCCATCGCCCCGGATTCGTTTTCCAGCGGCGTTGTCGATAGTCCGAAATCGGATTTATCGCAAGCGATTCCAATCCTAATCGTCGATGATCATCCTCTTTTTCGCCACGGCCTTGCTCAGCTGATCAACTCTGATGACGGCTACTCGATCTGTGGCGAGGCGAGCAGTGCGCCCGAAGCGATGGCGCTGGTGCGCAAATTGCGGCCAAAACTGGCGATCGTCGACCTTGGCTTGAAAGGGCCCAGCGGAATCGAGTTAACAAAATCGTTGCGGGTGGAATTTCCAAAGATGCCGATCCTTGTTCTGTCGATGCATGACGAACCGACTTACGCGGTGCGTTCTCTTCGCGCCGGGGCCAACGGCTATGTGACCAAACAGGATGCACTTGGCAGCGTCCTCATTGCCCTGCGCGAAGTACTTGACGGCCGCGTTTATCTCAGCCCATCGATGGCCAGCGAAGTAATTTCCAATGTTGTTCTAACGAAACGAGAACCTGGGGCAGATCCAACGGACGGCTTAACCGATCGCGAACTGGAAGTCCTCGAACGCATCGGTAAAGGCGAAGAAGTGAAAGCCATCGCCAAAACATTGCACCTCAGCCCAAAGACAGTTGAAACGCATCGCAGCCATATCAAAGAAAAGTTAAGACTGGATAATGCGCGGCAGGTTGCGCGTTATGCCGTTCAGTGGGTGAGCGGCCGCGACATCTGACTCCTGTTCCTGCGAACCGGTAAGATTTAGCTGGAAGGGGCGACTTCTCTCCGAGCTCGGCGAGATTACGATTTCTAAAGCAACAAACGAATTTGGTTACTACGACGCCGCTGTCACCTGCTGGATTGTCTCCTGCAATTTCTGCACGTCGATTGGTTTGGTCAGATGCGCGGAAAAACCGGCCCGGCTGCTGCGCTCCAGGTCTTCGTCCATTCCATAACCACTGATCGCTATGCCCTTGGCGTCGCTAATTTTGGCCAGTTCTTGCATCACCTGAAAACCATTGCCATCCGGAAGACCAAGATCGCTAACGAGAAGATCGAGCGGAGTTGTGCGTAATACCTCCAAAGCCTGGCGCACAGTGGAGGCGGTAACGACCTCGTGCCCATTATGCCTTAGCAACTTGCTCATGACCGTCGCCGTATTGTCGTGGTCTTCGACAATTAAAATATTTAATTTCCGCGACGAAACCGCCGCTGGTTTGCGCTGGATGGGGGCGATAACACTCAGAGCAGGAACCGTTTTCAATTCCACCGTAAAAACCGCACCCTGTCCGCTCGCCTTATTAGTGGCCTTGATTTTTCCCTGATGCATTTCCAAGACCGCCTTGCAGATCGCCAGGCCCAGGCCAAGACCTTCGCCGCTTCTGGTTCCCTGCTCAAAAGCGGTAAACAATTTCGGCATCAGCTCCGCGCCGATTCCGCAGCCGCTGTCGCTAATTTCAAAAATCACACGGTCCGGCGCTGCATCGTATGAACGGACCGCGACCTCACCATTTTCAGGCGTGAATTTGTAAGCGTTTTTCAACAGGTTCCAAAAAACCTGCTCCATGCGCGTAGGATCGGCCATGATCTGATGGTTGCTGGCCATCAGATCAACCGAGAGCCGCAAATTTTTTGCGAATAACTGGCTACGGACAATTTCCAGAGCGTGATTCAGCAACGCATCCGCACGACACGGCTGAAGATTCATCTGAAGTTTGCCGCGAGCGATCCGTGTGAGATCAAGCAGATCGTCGATCAATCGCGCTTCCATTTCGATATTGCGGCAAATCATCTTCAAACCCTGCTGCAATTCAGGATCGACATTCTTGTCTTCCGATGCCGAGCAAGCCCACATCAGGACTGGGTTTAACGGTGTCCGCAACTCGTGGCTGAGCGCGGCTAAAAAGCGGTCTTTTGCCTGGCTGGCCATCACGGCCGCTTCTTTCTGCCGGCGAAGCTCTTCTTCCGTCCGCTCGCGCTCGAGATAGAGGCCAACTTGAATTCCCAACGCACCGGCAAGTCGCAGAAGGTCGTCGTCCGGCGGCACCACCTCGTCGCTGTAGAGCTCAATTACGCCATTGATTCCGGTCGAACCCATTAACGGAAAAACAAACGCGGCCTGCAATCCACTCATCCGCGCGAACAGCGCCCGCGGGAAGTTGGTCTCCGCCTCGAGATTAGGTAACCATGTAGGCACGCGTGAAACGAGAACGCGTCCTGGCAATCCCTCGCCGCTGGAGAACACACGACGCCTGGTTTCGGATTCGAATTCGTCGATATCGCGCTCGGGCGATCTCCAGGTCGAATGGCAAACAAGCTTTCCATTTTTATCCAGGACCCAGAGCGCGGCAAAGAGCCAGCGGCCGCTCCGTGCAATGGTGCTGAGAATTTTCGGGCCGAGTTCGATCAGCGGCGCCTGACCAGAGATTAGAGCGGCGATGGCGTACTGTGCGGCACGACGTGCCTGACTGCGCACACGCTCGCTGATATCGCGCACATAGGCGGTAAAGACCGTTTTCTCGTTCACCTGGTACGGGGTAATAGCCAGCTCGACCTCCAGTCGGGAACCGTCCGAGCGCAGAGCAGGCATTTCGATGCGCCTGCCCAGTAATGAGCCGTCGCCAGTGGCGCGGTATTGGGCCATCCCGGTGCGATGTCTGGCCCGCAATTCCCTAGGGATAATCAAGTCCGCCATTTCCTTGCCCACCGCTTGCGCGCGCGAATAACCGAACAAACGCTCGGCCGCGATGTTCCATTCCTGCACGCGACCGTCATCGCCCACGACAATGATGGAATCGAGGGCCGCATCGAGGATCGACTGGCTGTTTTGTTCACTGCCGGCGAGCTCTTTCGCTTTCTCAGCAGCGAACTGTTGCGCCGATTCTACCAGCAGATCGCTAAAAAACTGGTGAATGATAGTCTCGGTGTTGGCTCGCGCCGAGGCATCGAATTCAGGTAGTTCGCGGGCAAAGGCGTCCAGGCAATCAACAGAGATTATCTGCCAGATGTGCCCCAGCCCGCGAACGATCTTGTCGAGAGTGTACCCTGGTTCCCAGCGATGCTGCGGGTGCGTATCGGCGGAGCGCTTTTTGTTATTTCGACGGGGTTTTCCCGCTTTTTCGAGAAGTTTGCCCAAGTCCTGGCAAAGAGTCGGCAGATAATTGGCCAACTGTTGGTGAGTGGTGTTGCCTGAAAGTGCCAGTTCAGGCTGCCCATCGGTCGTTTTATTCCATCGATCGGCAATCCATTCCGTACGATCGGAGATAAAACGGCCAAATTCCGATAATGGATTCACGGTGGGACAGGGATTTCGCTATTCGATCTAAGATTCGTCGAGCAGTTACCATGCTATTTTCCAACAAAACGCGGAATGACCGGCAGGCGGCCGCAACGCTGAATTCCCTCCCCGCCGCCTGCTTCCCTATGCGGTGTCTTTTGGCTTTAAAGACCCGCGAAGTACTTCGTAATCAACGATTGCGCGTTTTCCCCCAGCGCACGCACTCCGGCTTTGCTCTGCAGCAGCTTTAACAACAACGATCGTGCTTCCTTTTTCTCTCCCTCGGAAATGCTTGTCTGCCCGATCGCGAGGATGATCTGCTCAAACGCATCCTTTAATGCCTGCATCTCTGCCCTTGGCATCTTTATTTCTTGCGGGCCGCCAACCCCAGCCCGCCGGCTTTCATCGAAAGTGATTCGAATTGGCGACGCTGCGCTGCTGTTCAGAACGTGCATTCCAAACTCGTTCATCCGGGCAAAGCCCCCCAGCAAACCCATCCCGCTTTTATCTTCAATCGGCTTCCAATCGATCAGACCGTACTCGGCCAGTTGAGCGAGTGCCTGAAGCCAGTCGCGATTGTTTATTCCTTCAGGCGCCGGCACGGCCCGCTCCGCCGCGCCGAAAGGAAGAAAACCTTCGCCGCGTCGTTCATACAAAAGTTGCAACACGCGTCCTCTCACCACGGAATCTTTCATGCGGATGAATATGGTTCGCGGCTCGAAGTTGAACAACTGATCTTCGAACGCCCCCCGGCGCGACCACCGTTTAGATAACTTCGCTCGCCAAATGATTCTCTGGCGATGCCCTTCGCCGCAAGCTGAAGCTTGGAAAAGAAATTTTGTGATTTGATGCAAACGATTTAGGAACCCGTGCGATGGTGAGAAATGTTAGATTCGGCCTCGCACTTCTGCCGGCTCAAAAACAATCAGCCGCCGCGGACCGAATTAACCGAAGGGGCCTCGAAAATAACCGGCGAGGGCCAGATGAACTGCTGAGCCGTTTTTATGGAGCTGGAAACTGTCGACCGGAAATTGCCCGCGACGATGAATTTCTGGCGACAGATTTTGGAAGACCGGGCGCTGCGCGACTTGGACGACCTGGCGAAACTCATCATCGGGTGCGAAATCATTGTCGCGCTCGATGACGTAAGCTTGCTGAGCGCTTGATCGTTCCAGATTCATTGGAACTCGCCATCCCGCGCGCTAGTGACGCAATTTCGGAATACCAGTTTGTGTTTTGGGAAAAATGAACGAGTGTAGTGGCTTATTGGATTGAATCTGTTTGTTCTTTGCGTGGTAGATCGTCAGGTGAGTTTGTCTCATTGGTGATTTGAAACCCGATTCCCGGGAACAGCTCTGTAGCTCGCAAGTTTGCTCCAAAAATCACAATGAAACTGTACGTAGGTAATCTCTCTTTTGAGACCACTGAAAACGATCTTCAGGATCTTTTCGAACAACATGGCCAGGTCGGCGAAGTAGCGCTGATGATGGATCGCATGACCGGCAAATCGCGCGGCTTTGCGTTCGTCACCATGAATGAAAAAGCCGAAGCGGAAGCTGCAATCAGCGCGCTCAACGGCAAGGAATTGAACGGACGCACGCTGAGTGTCAGTGAAGCGCGTCCTCGCGAAGAGCGTCCGCGCCCATACGGCGGCAAGGGTTCGTTCGCGGGCAATCGTCGGTAGATCCGAAATCGATTGTTGCGGCCGGCTTCGAGAATTTTCGGGGCCGGCCTGCACTCGACCATGAATTCAGAAAAAGCCCTCGAGTTGGAAGGAACGATCATGTCGGTCCTGCCCGGCACCATGTTCCGGGTTGCGCTCGCCAACGAGCATCTTGTCCTCGCGCACATTTCCGGGAAAATGCGCAAACGATTTATTCGACTTACCATCGGCGATCGCGTTAAACTGCAGATGTCGCCTTACGACATTGATAAGGCGCGCATCGTCTACCGCCTCTAAGCAAATGAAATTTTTTGGAACACCCGCCGTCCGAAAAGCAAAAACCGGCCCCGTGATTAAGCGACTACTTGTTCGCTGCCCCGCTACGGCCAAGCTGGCGGTGACTGGCCAAACAATCGACGAACAACTCTGGGCCGCAGCCAAAGTGAAAACGCCCAAGTTCACCTGCCCTCATTGCCAGCAAGTTCATAGTTGGAGTAAAAAAGACGTTGTTCTGGCGCGCTGATTGCGGGTAGTAAGCACCGCATCATGTTTGCCCGCATTCCATTTCATCGCGTTAATTGGCTAACGAGCTCGTTCCTTATCGGAACCTTCGTGCTCTCCATCACCACGGTCCCCATCTACCTTTGGTATTTCGGCATCGATTGGTTCCAGGTAATCTTCTTTTTCCTTTTGCTCAGCGCCACCGGCTTTAGCATCACCCTTGGCTATCATCGATTATTTTCGCATCTCGCCTTTCGCGCCAAGCTTCCGGTAAAGCTCTTCGTCCTTATTTTTGGCCCGGCCGCATTCGAAAATTCAGTATTGATGTGGGCGAGCGAACATCGGCGCCATCACAAACACGTCGACCACGAGGAGGACCCATACGATATTACCAAGGGATTTTTCCACGCTCACATCGGCTGGCTCCTGTTCAAGCTTTTGCCCCAGCCGCCTTTCGATAACGTGGGCGACCTAAAGAAAGATCGGTTGGTAATGTGGCAACATCGGCACGTCCATACCATTGCTCTTCTCGTTGGTTTCGCCTTGCCCGTGCTGCTAGGCGCAGCCTGGAATGGCTGGATCGGCGCACTCGGAGCTTTTCTCATCAGTGGCGTCGCCAAGGTGGTGGTGATTCAGCACTGCACTTTTTTCATTAACTCGGCTTGTCACACCCTTGGTCGCCGGCCTTACTCTACCAGATGCAGCGCGCGCGATTCACTCCTCATGGCACTTCTCACTTTCGGGGAAGGCTATCACAACTATCACCACGAATTTCAGCACGATTATCGCAACGGCGTAAAATCGTGGCAGTGGGATCCGACGAAATGGATCATCTGGCTGCTCTCCAGAATTGGACTGATCGGCGGCCTCAGGCGCGCAGCCCGCGAGGCGATTGAGGCTGCGCAAGCGCAAGTTCGTCGCTCCCGCACATCCCAAAGTGGATCCGTCCCAATATCGGAGACGATGACCGGTCTCGGAGTCCCGCAGTGTTGACCTTCAGCCTGCGTCCAAAGTAGCGCTTAATGCGCCGTGGTCGCTTTTTGCGGCTGCACGACCCGCTTGTCTCGCGCTGGCCGCATTTCCACGGGCGAACCGTGGCTGCATGAATCGCACCAATGACGCGAAGCGGTCTTCAGCCGCTTCCTTTGCCCGCACTCATCGCAAACGAATATCTCCGTCTTAATGGATGGTCTGATCACGTTAATTCGGTGTTTTTCTCTATCGGCAAAAGTTTATTCGTATGGCGCTGGCCTTTTGATCGCTCGTTACTGACGGAAAAGCAAGAGTCCAATTCGCTAAAAGAGGCGGCTTCCTCAATGCGAAACATGCTTTAGCACGGAATTCGCTCCGTTGCTACTTCGAACCGGTTCAGAATCATTGAAAGCTCCGATCACACAGGTCGCGCCGTTAGCGACGAGTCGTCTTACGGCGGCAATCGCCGTCACTGTCCTGACAGGATGGATTGCTCAAATCGATCTGCTGAAAAATTTCGCCCCGGGCATGATCGCAATGAATCCCTTTACTGCGGGTGGTCTGCTAGCCGCGAGTGTCGCTTTATTTCTGCGCCAACCGGTCGACGCCCCGAAAAAGCGCAGCGTTATTGGACAACTCCTCGCCGGCGCTATCATCGTCATGGGTGGATTGAATCTCCTCTACCGCCATGATGTGGCCGCTCCAAGATGGCTGATGATGTCGCCATTAGCCGATGGTTCCCTGGTTGAAGTCAACGGCGTCAGAATTTCGCTCAGTTTTGTGTTGATCGGCGCGTCCCTGCTCTCACTCAATTGGAAAACGGCTCGTGGATTTCGTCCCGCCGAGGTAGCCTGTGCCGTCACCGCGGTGATCGGGATTCTTTCGTTAGTCGCGTATTCCCACTACCTGATCGGCTTTTACACGACCCGCACTTACACGCCGGCCTCGCTTTTGACCTCGGTTTCCTTCTTCCTTCTCGCAACCGGAATTCTTCTGGCGCGCGCAGAACGCGGAACCTTGGCAATCATCGTGAGCGAGACCGCGGCTGGTATGCTGGCGCGGCGACTTATCCCGCTCGCAATTCTTCTTCCTATTTTGATCGGTGCCCTCCGCCAAACCGCGGAGAGAGCCGGGCTTTACGACCCGACCTTTGGCGCGGCCCATTCTGCCACTACGTTCATGGTTCTATTTTTCGCGGCCATCTGGTGGACGACACGAATGCTGTTCCGCATCGATACCAATCGCATGCTGGCGGAAGGAGCGAGGCAAAAGCAGGAAGAACAGGTGCGCCAGCTCAATATTGAAAAAATCGCAGCCGAAAGAGCAAGCAAAGCCAAGGACGACTTCCTCGCTGTCCTCAGTCACGAGCTACGGACACCACTGACTCCAGCGCTGGCCGCGGCGAGTTATCTGGCCGAACATGAGGATCTCTCGCCCCACCTTCGCGAAGAAGTAACTGCCATCCGCACGAGTGTGCAATTAGAAGCGCGTTTAATCGATGATCTGTTGGACCTTACCCGAATCACTCGCGGAAAAATCGAGCTACATCTCGAGGTCGTCGATGTTCATGGTTTACTCCGTAACAGCCTCGAAATCGCGCGCGACAACATCCTCGAAAAACAGTTGGATCTGGTCGTGGACTTCGGCGCCGACCGCCACCATGTCTGGGCCGACGCCGTTCGACTTCAGCAGGTTTTTTGGAATCTGATCAACAATGCCGTCAAATTTACTAAGAAGAATGGTCGCATCACCATTCGTACCACAAACGAACAAGGGCGTTTTGTGTTCCAGATTACCGATACCGGAGTTGGAATTGAACCTGAACAGCTAGATCGGATTTTCCGGGCATTCGAACAGGGCGAACGTTCAATTAGCCGGAAATTTGGCGGGCTTGGCCTTGGGCTTACGATATCAAAAAGGCTGCTCGAATTACAGGGTGGAGCGATCACCGTTCATAGTGAAGGACTAAACCGCGGCACCTCCTTTAAACTCACTCTGGCTTCGATGGAGAGCCCAAAAACAGCGAGCGTCTCAGGCTCCATCGCTGACGAAGGACCTGCCAAGAGCCTGCAATTGCTGGTGGTCGAAGATCATCCTCAGACGCTACGAGTGCTCGCGGCCCTGCTGCGTAAACAAGGCCACAAGGTTCTCACCGCGGAAGGCGTTCAGGCCGCGATCAAGCTTCTCGAGGCCGAGCGTTTCGACGGACTAATCAGCGACATCGGCCTACCTGACGGTAACGGCTGTGACATCATGCGCGCAGCCAAACAGCGACAATCACTTGTCGGCATCGCTCTCAGCGGCTTTGGCATGGAGGAGGATGTGCGCCGCAGCATGGACGCCGGATTCGATCATCATCTGACCAAGCCGATCGATTTTCAGGAACTGAAGAAATTTGTAGGAACAATGGCGATGCGGACTAATCATTCCGCGTCTTAAGGCCCTAATTTCAGGCAAGTCCGAACGAGACATTGGCCGCTCCGAAACCTTTCCTGAATTGACTTAATCGCGGCTTCGTTGCCCCGAATTCTGCGTTAGAAACAAAATTGCCGTTCCCCGTCAGCTATTCGCGCGTTCATCTGCCATGTAAGGAGGAACCTGGCCCCTTTTGATTGCAGCTTTTGCTTCCGATACAGTTGGGAAAATTGCCAGCACCTTGTCGAATTGCACCACGTCAAAAATCGCTTTCAAATTCGGATTGATCCCGGCCAGACTAAAAACACCACCATGCCAACCAGCATCGCGATGATATTCAATCAAAGTTGCCAGGCCGGTTGAATCAATGAAATCGACCGCACTCAGGTCAACAATTAACGCCGGGCAACGTTCGTTCAGCTTCGACTGAAAAAGAGAGCGCAGTGTTGCGGCGTAGTGCAAATCGATTGCACCGGACAGCGCGAAAATCACCACGCCATTTTCGTGGCTCTCCTTTAATCGCATTGGCCTATAATTGGACGCGCTTGCGGCAGGTGTCGAGCTCTCCTTGCCAAACGCGCTATTCCAAGCTCGCCCCAACTTGCGTTTGCCTGCCTTTTCCTCGCGCATCTCCGTGGCCGGCCCAGGGCAAAATCATTACAATTTTGTAATTTTTTCCTTGCCTTACCCCTTTCGTTTCCGTAATCCGCCATGATGCACATCGATTCTCTCTTCGGTAAATGGCTGCTTTCGCCTGCCTTAGCGCTGGCTTTGTTTGCCTATTTGAGAGCAACTTCCGCTGTCAACGGACAGACCGCAGCTTCGGAAAATGTCGTTGTCACGGGTGATGATGTTACCAGTGCTTACGGCGCGCCCGCTGGATTTTCGCGCGCGCGTTTCGCGCCGACCACCTCCGCCTATGTCCTCCCGCCCTGGACCTTTTATTTTGGGACAATCTATGAGGGAGATGCTTTCCGCCACGGCCCACCCGACCATCTCTTCACCGAGGAAGTAGAGATGGGTTTGCCGCACCGGTTTGATCTCGCT
>Ga0209577_10007114_pt1 | contig 10312 bp, 7 predicted proteins | sample GraSoiAngelo_109_FD_185874 | JGI IMG/M metagenome (GOLD analysis project Ga0209577, IMG submission 185874) | Grasslands soil microbial communities from the Angelo Coastal Reserve, California, USA - 14_0903_12_20cm (SPAdes) (version 2) | ecosystem: Environmental > Terrestrial > Soil > Grasslands ...
CGAGCTCGACCTCTATCAGCGCCGGGCCCTCGACGCCCTCGACGCAGGCCGGTCGGTGCTGGTGGCAGCACCGACGGGGTCGGGCAAGACCGTCGTCGCCGAGTACGCGGTGGCCAAGGCGCTGGCCGACGGCGGCAAGGCGTTCTACACGACACCGCTCAAGGCCCTCTCCAACCAGAAGTTCGCGGACCTCGTGCGGCGCCACGGCCCCGCCAATGTCGGGCTCCTCACGGGTGACAACTCGATCAACGGCGACGCACCGGCCGTGGTGATGACCACCGAAGTGCTGCGCAACATGATCTACGCCGGGTCGCCGACGCTCGAGGGCCTTCGGTACGTCGTGCTCGACGAGGTGCACTACCTCCAGGACCCGTACCGCGGTCCGGTGTGGGAGGAGGTGATCATCCACGCGCCGCCCACCGTCGACCTCGTCTGCCTTTCGGCGACCGTGTCCAACGCCGAGGAGTTCGCCGACTGGATCGAGACCGTGCGGGGCGACACGACGGCCGTCATCGAGGAGCGCCGCCCGGTGGAGCTCCAGCACCTGTACCTCGTCGCCGACCGTGACTCCGAAGAGCTCCACCTGCTGCCGACGTTCGTCGACGGCCGTCCCAGTCCCGAGGCGGCGCGTCTCGACGCCTCCTCGGTGCGGTCCCCGCGCTACCGCGGTCGTCCCCGGAGCCGGTTGTCGACGCCCCGCCGGGTCGACGTGGTCGAGCGCCTCGAGCGCGAGCGCATGCTCCCCGCCATCTACTTCATCTTCAGCCGCCAGGCGTGCGACGACGCCGCCCGCCAGATCCTCGATTCGGGTATGCGGCTCACCACCGAGGAGGAGCGGGCCCAGATCCGCACGATCGTCGAGGGCAAGGTCGAGACGCTGAGCGACGCCGATCTCGACGTCCTCGGCTATGGCCGGTGGCTCGCCGGTCTGGAGGCGGGTGTTGCGGCCCACCACGCCGGGATGGTGCCTCCGTTCAAAGAGGCGGTGGAAGCCTGCTTCGCGGGGGGACTGGTGAAGGTCGTGTTCGCCACCGAGACGCTGGCCCTGGGGATCAACATGCCGGCTCGCAGCGTGGTCGTCGAGAAGCTGTCGAAGTTCACCGGCGAACGCCATGAGTTCCTGACGCCGGGGGAGTACACGCAGCTCACGGGTCGGGCGGGGCGGCGGGGCATCGACGAGATCGGTTACGCGATCGTCCTCTGGTCGCCGTTCGTGCCCTTCGACCAGGTGGCCGCCCTGGCGTCGAAGCGCACGTACGCCCTGCGGTCCTCGTTCCGGCCCACGTACAACATGGCGGCCAACCTGGTGCGTCGGTACACGCCGGACGTCGCTCACCACCTCCTCAACCTCTCCTTCGCCCAGTACGGCGCCGACCGCGACGTCGTCCGGCTCGAGTCCCAGTTGGAGCGCAGCCAGCAGATGCTGCAGGCCGCCCGCCGGGAGGCGACGTGCGAACGGGGAGATGTCTCGGAGTACCGGCGCCTGTTGCGCGACGTGGAGGATGCGGCGCCGTCGCCCGCCTCGGTGCGCTCGCAGGTGGCCGAGGCCCTCGAGCGGGTGAAGCCCGGCGACATCCTCCTGTTGCCCGGCGGGAAGTCAGCGGGCCGGGTGGTGGTGCTGTCGACCGCCCGCCGAGGCGGGGGCGAGGTCCGCCTCGGCGCCCTCACCGACAACCGCCGCTACCTGACGCTCTCGGTGCGCGACTTCCCGGCCCGGCCCCGCACGATCGGCCGCATCGACCTTCCCACCCCGTACATGCCGAGGAATCCCGCGTTCCAGCGGGAGGTGGCTCAGGCCATGGGCAAGGTGGGGACGCCCGACGGGCCGCCCAGTGCTCGTGAGGACCGGCCCCGCACGCGGCACGATCACCGGGTGGCGGGCATGGTGCAGGCGGTGGAGGACCACCCCGTCACCGGCTGTCCGGACCTGCGGACCCACCTGCGGGCCGTCGAGCGCGTGGAGCGACTGGAGAAGGAGGTGCGCCGCCTCGAGCGGCGGGTGCGGAGCCGCACCGAGTCACTCGCTCGCCAGTTCGACCGTGTGCTGCGGGTGCTCGAGGCGTGGGGGTACGTCGACGGCTGGTCCCTCACCGCCGCCGGCCAGCAGCTGGCGCGCATCTACCACGAGTCCGACCTGCTGGTCGCCGAGGGCCTGCGTTCGGAGCTTCTCGATGACCTCGACCCGCCGGCAGTCGCGGCGCTGGCGTCGACCTTCACGTACGAGACCCGCGGTCCCGGGCCGGCCCCGCCCGCGTCGTTCCCGTCGGCCAAACTCCGCCGCCGGTGGTCCGATCTCGAGCGCATCGCCCACGAGCTGAACCTGGCCGAGGACGACGCCGGCCTGCCCATGACCCGTCCGCCCGATCCCGGCTTCGCGGACCTGGCTCACAGCTGGGCGGCGGGCGACGACCTGGCCGATGTCATCGCCGACGAGGAGATGTCGGGCGGCGACTTCGTCCGCAACAGCAAGCAGCTCATCGACCTGCTGCGCCAGCTGGGGGACGTGGCCGATGCGCCGGCCACCGCCAAGAGCGCCCGCGACGCCGCCGACCGCATCTTCCGCGGCGTGGTGGCCGCGTCCTCGGTGGTGGGCACGGTCTAGAGGCTCCATGCCGATCTCGAAGAACTCGCCGTACGGCGAGCCGGGGATGCTGCCCGAGAACGGGGTCGTCGTGCACTCCGACGCGGAGGCCCGTGCCGTGATCGAGGAGGCCCGCCGGGAGGGCCGCCCGTATCCGGCCCTGGGGCTGCTCGGCGGCGACCTGTGCCGGACCCTGGGCGGAGCGGGCGACGAGGGCAGGCTGCATTCGCCGGCTGCCGTGCGCTTTCCCGTCGACTTGGGCGAGGTGCTGCTCGACGGGCGCCTGCACAACTTCATCGCCCATGTCATCGCCCGGACACGCGGGTGGGGCCACGTCGTTGCCGCCATGAACGCTCAGTTCGTCGGGCCGTGGATGCTCGGTCCCCGCGCCCATCCCAACGATGGCCTCCTCGACGTCTATCGGGCCGATCTGGCGCTGGCCGACCGCCTCAAGGTCCGGGCTCGCGTCCGGCACGGTGCCCACATGCCCCACCCGCGGATCAAGGAGCGGCGCGCGGCCGCCATGCAGATCGAGCTCGACCGCCCTCGCCCCGTCTACCTCGACGGCGAGCGCGTCGGGGACGCTCGCAAGCTGTCCCTGCGCGTCGAACCAGACGCTCTCACTGTGTACCTATGACGCCTAGCCTCGACGCGATGGACGTGGACGCTATGAAGGACCGCCTCGCGGTGGAGGTGGACCGCCACGCCGAAGGCCTCATCGACGCCTCCCACCGCATCCACGAGCACCCGGAGCTGCTGTTCGAGGAGCGCTTCGCCGCCGAGTTGCTGTGCGACATGCTCGAGGGCGCCGGCTTCGACGTCGAGCGCGGGGCCTACGGGCTGGAGACCGCGTTCGCGGCGCGAGCGGGCAGCGAGGGGCCGACGATCGCCGTCCTCTGCGAGTACGACGCGCTGCCCGGCATCGGCCATGGCTGCGGCCACAACATCATCGCCACCGCGGGCCTGGGTGCCGGCTTGGCCGCGGCGGCGCTCGCCGACCAGGCCGGCGGCCGGCTCGTCGTCCTCGGCACGCCCGCCGAGGAGGGGGGCGGCGGCAAGATCTACATGGGGGAGGCGGGCGCCTTCGACGGTGTGGACGCCGCCCTGATGGTGCATCCGGCCGACCAGGACCTTCTCGAGATGAACGTCATCGCCATCGCCACGTGGGAGGTCGAGTACTTCGGCGAGGCGGCTCACGCCGCCGCCTTCCCGCACCTGGGGCGCAACGCGCTCGACGCCGCCGTGCTCGGCTACAACGCGGTGGCCGCCCTCCGCCAGCACATCAAGCCCAACGAGCGCGTGCACGGGGTGTTCACCGAGGCCGGCCACAAGCCCAACATCGTCCCCGACCACACGGTCGCCGAGTGGTACGTGCGGTCGGGCACCATCGCCAGCCTGCAGCCCCTCAAGGAGCGGGTGCTGGCGTGCCTCCAGGCAGGGGCCGACGCCGCCGGGTGCCGGATGGAGCACCGGGCCACGTGCCCCGAGTACTCGGACCTGCGCACGAACGGCCCCATGGCCGAGCTGTACCTGGCCAACGCCGAGCGGGTCGGGCGCACACCCGTGCGCAGCCCCGAGAACGGTGTTGTCGGCAGCACCGACATGGGCAACGTCAGCTACCTGGTGCCCTCCATCCACCCGATGATCAAGGTCGCCCCACCGGGTGTGGCCATCCACACCAAGGGCTTCGCCGGGTGGGCCCAGGCCCCCGAAGGTGACCAGGCGGTGCTCGACGGGGCCAAGGCCATGGCCATGACGGTTGCCGATCTGTGGTTGCGCCCCGACGTCCTCGATGCCGCCCGACGGGCTTTCGAGGCAGATGATGCGATCCGCGCCGCGATGGCCTCCGAGTCGTAACCTCCAGACCCCCATGCCGAAGTACGTCGCCGAGAGTTTCACGGCCTCCGAGGCCGACGTCCTCCGGCGGTACTTCACGAACCTCGACCAGCCGGTCTTCGCCCTGGTCAACCTGCCCGAGGTCGTCAAGGGCGCCCTGTTCGCCCGCTACTCGCGCACCCACAAGAGCCTGCGGCGGCTGTTCCTCGACGAGTTCGTGGGGGAGCTCGACACCACGGGCGACTCGACCATCGACGCCACTGTCGGCCTGAAGCGGGCCGAGGAGCTCTACCAGCGGGTCTTCTTCGAGTACGGCGACGACTCGGTGGCCCAGCTCGGGGGCGTGCACCTGGCCTGCGAGCAGGCATCGAACCTGCTGACCAAGGTGCTCGAGTGGGGCCGGCTGATGGCCTACCTCGAGCAGTCGACGCGGTACATCCCCTACGACAACCGTCTGGGCGGCCGCTACCGCTACTACCGCGACCCCGACATCCTCGGCTCGGCCCTCGGCACCCGCTACGTCGGCGACCTCGATCGCCTGTTCGACATCTATGCCGAGGCGCTTCCCGCCATGCAGGAGTGGGTCAAGACCCGCTACCCCAAGGAGCCGTCGGATTCCGATTTCATCTATCGCCAGTCGATCAAAGCCAAGGCCCTCGACGCCCTGCGCGGCATCCTGCCGGCGGCGTCGCTGTCCAACGTCGGCATCTACGGCACCGGCCAGGGCTACGAGGCGCTGCTCCTCCGCATGCGGGCCAACCCGCTGCCGGAGGCCCGGGCCTACGCCGAGATGATGTTGACCGAGTTGCGCAAGGTCATCCCGTCATTTCTGACCCGCGTCGACCGTCCCGACCGCGGTGGAGCCTGGAGCGCGTACCTCACCGACACCCGGGCGGCCATGGAGGAACTGGCCGGCAAGCTGTTCGCGGCCGACGACCCCGAGCCCCGCCCGGCGGTGACCCTCGTCGACTTCGACCCCGACGCCGAGCACAAGCTCCTGGCCGCCATGCTGTATCCCTACACCGACCTGCCCGAGGACCAGGTGCTGGCCGAGGTGCGCACGCTGTCGACGGACGAGCGGGCTGCGATCGCCCGGGCGTACGTGGGGGAGCGGACCAATCGGCGGCACAAGCCAGGCCGCGCTCTCGAGCGTGTGAGCTATCGGTTCGACGTGCTGTCCGACTACGGCGCCTTCCGCGATCTGCAGCGCCACCGCATGCTGACGATCGATTGGCAGCCCCTGAGCCCCCGCCACGGCTACGCCGTGCCGCCGGCCGTCGAAGAAGCGGGCTTGGCCGAGCGCTACCACGACGCCATGGAGCGGTCGGCGAGCTTGTACGACACGCTCGTCGGGCGCTTCCCGGCGCAGGCGCCCTATGCCGTCTCGTTGGCGTACCGCGTCCGTTATGCCATCCAGCTCAACGCGCGTGAGGCCATGCACATGCTCGAGCTGCGAACCACGCCCCAGGGCCACCCCGACTACCGGGCGGTCTGCCAGGAGATGCACCGCCTGATCGCCACCCAGGCCGGCCACCCCCTCGTCGCCGAGATGATGCGGTTCGTCGACCACGGCACCTACGACCTGGAGCGCCTGGACGCCGAGCGGAGAGCAGAAGCGAGGCGCGCCGCCCCCTAGGGCCGCTGTTGCTCCTGGGGTTGATGTTGCTGCTGTGAGTGACTACCGTGGCACGCAGCGGGCGGAGCCGCGACAGGAGGTTGTGACTTGCGCGCCGCCCGCATCGTGTCGGTACCGCTGGCCCTCGCGCTCCTCGCGCCGGTCACCGCCTTTGCCGCGGCACCGTCGAAGCCGGGGCCGGCGCCTGGCCGCGTCTACGTCGTGCGCTCCGGCGACAACTTGGAGACGATCGCCAAGCGCAACGGAACGACGGTGCCGGCGCTGGCCGCTGCCAACCACATCATCAACCCGAACCTGGTGGTCATCGGGACGAAGCTGAAGATCCCGGCGCCGTCGGCGGCCAAGCTGCCGACGCGCCTGTTGGCCCATCCGGAGCGCCTGGCGCTGACACCTCGGTTCGACCACTGGGCCAAGGTCTACGGCGTGCCGCCGGACCTGTTGAAGGGACTGGCGTGGTACGAGTCCGGGTGGCAGAACCAGGTGGTGTCGAAGACCGGCGCCGTGGGGGTCGGCCAGCTCGAGCCGTTCACCAGCGATTTCGTCTCGAAGCAGCTGTTGAGCAATCCTGCGCTCGACCCGAAGCGGGTCGACGACAACATCCGCATGAGCGCCCGCTTCTTGCGCTTCCTGCTCGACCGCACCGGCGGCGCGCCGGGACTGGCGCTGGCCGCCTACTACCAGGGCCTGAAGATGACCCAGCAGGGCAAGTTCTTCGACGACACCAAGACCTACGTCGCGGGCGTCAGCGCGGCGCGCGTGCAGTTCAAGTGAGAGAGCCAGTTCAAGTAGCGGCGGGAACCCTCAAGCAATACTGCACAGTTTTTTCGCGCCCGACCTGACCTGCGACGACGCGAGAAGAGGCTGGTCAGGCGGGGCCGGCCCCGCTTGACACCGCGCTTGTGGCGCGGGATAAAGGCGCCCGCCGCGCTGCACTCGAAGCCATGGTCACGGAGCAGATGTTCGTGCTGACGAGCACACTGGGAGCAGCCGGTTAGGCGGCGGGCGGTTCGAGGGGCTCAGTAGAGAACGTCTCAATAACCCACCTGGCTCAAACCGGGGCGGGCCACCAGGCGGCGCCAACGGTCCCTCGAATCGCTGCCCCCACCCTCGTCAGCCGACCACTGAACGCAGGCGCCGACGGATGGCGCGCCGAACAAATGGGTACGCTTCCCGGTACCCAGAGTGGCGACGTCAAAGGGGGCTAGCGCCGGTGGTTGACAACGGACGCAAGCGTCCAGCTCGGCGAGATGAGCGCGGAAGCTCGGATGGAGACGGAGACGGTCGACGCGACCGTCCGGAGAAGCTCGAGGCGATCATCTCCATTCAGGATGTGTCGAAGTCGTTCGGGTCCCACACGGTCCTGCAGGACATCACCTTCGACATCCCCAAGGGCAAGATCACGGCCATCCTGGGGCCGTCAGGGACGGGCAAGTCCGTCCTCCTGAAGAACATCATCGGCCTGCTTCGCCCCGAGCAGGGCGAGATCTGGGTCGACGGCGAGAACATCGTCGGCATGCGGGAGAAGGACCTCTACCGCGTCCGGCGCAAGTTCGGCGTCCTGTTCCAAGACGGCGCCCTGTTCGGGTCGCTCAACCTCTACGACAACATCGCCTTCCCGCTCCGCGAGCACACCCACAAGAGCGAGAAGGAGGTCCGTGAGATCGTCATGGACAAGTCGGGTTTGGTGGGCTTGCTCGACCACCTCAAGAAGTTTCCCGGCGAGGTGTCGGGCGGAATGAAGAAACGCGCCGGCCTGGCGCGCGCCCTCGTGCTCGAGCCCCAGATCGTGCTGTTCGACGAGCCCGACTCCGGCCTCGACCCCGTGCGCGTCGCCTACCTCGACGAACTGGTGGTGAAGACGCAGGAGGAAACGGGGGCGACGTTCTTCATCATCACCCACAACATCCCGTCCACCATGCGCACCGCCGACTACATGGGCGTGCTGTTCCGCTCCGGGCTGGTGAAGTTCGCCAGCAAGGAGGACATGAAGACGACCGACAACAAGATCATCCGTCAGTTCCTCGCCGGCCGGGCCAAGGGCCCCATCGGCATGGACGAGATGAGCGACGAAGACGCGACCGGCATCGAGGACGAGCTGGAGCAGCAGGAGGAGGAGCGCATGGGTGAGCCTCCTCAGGTGATGACGGTCTGATGGCCAGCGCGATTACGGCGAAGCCCGCCTTCGTCGTACGCGAGACCGGGAACCTGTTCGCAGTCACCCTCGACGGCGTCCGCGACATCCCCAAGATTCGTGTCTGGTGGCAGGAATACCTGCGTCAGTGCTGGTTCATCTCCAAGGTGACCGCCATCCCGGTGATGCTGATCTCCATCCCGTTCGGGATGGTGATCGCCCTGCACGTCGGCTCCTTCTCTCGCCAGCTGGGTGCCGAGTCCGCCACCGGCGCCGCCATGGTGCTCGCCATCGTCCGGGAGGCGGCCCCGGTCGCCACCGCCCTGTTGATCGCCGGCGCCGGCGGTTCAGCCATGACCGCCGACATCGGGTCCCGGAAGATCCGGGACGAGATCGCGGCCATGGAGGTCATGGCCGTGAACCCCATTGGCCGGCTGGTCACCCCCCGCCTCCTCGCCGCCAGCACCGTCGCCCTCTTCCTCGTGTCGCTGGTGAGCGTGGCCGGCCTGGCCGGCGGCTACGTCTTCAACGTGCTCGTCCAGCACGTCACCGCCGGCGCCTATTTCTCGGGCTTCACCCAGCTGGTGCAGCTCCCCGACCTCTGGCAGTCGCTGGCCAAGGCATGGGTGTTCGGCTTCGTGGCCGCCATGGTGTCCTGCTACAAGGGCCTCTACTGCAAGGGCGGCCCCAAGGGTGTGGGCGACGCCGTCAACCAGGGCGTCGTCATCACGTTCATCCTGATCTTCTTCGTCAATTTCATCATGACCTCGCTCTACTTCGCCTTGGTGCCGCAAAAGTTCTGATGCGTTGATGGCAGCCCCGTCCACGATCATCCGTAAGCCCTACGAGGCTGTCGCCGGTGCCCTCGAGGAGGTCGGCCGCCAGCTGGGGTTCGCCGGCAAGGTGCTGGTGCAGATCCCCGCCGCCCTCCGCCCCAAGCGGCTGAGCGTCGTGTTCGCGCTCATGAGCGACATCACCATCGGAGCAGGCGCCCTCATCGTCGGCGGGGGAATGATCTTCGTGATCTTCTCGATGTCGTTCTTCACCGGCACCGAGGTCGGTCTGCAGGGCTTCAAGGGCCTCCAACAGATCGGCGCCCAGTCCTTCACGGGTCTGGTGGCGTCATGGGCCAACACGCGTGAGGTCACGCCGCTCATTGCCGGCGTCGCCTTCGCCGCCCAAGTGGGCGCCGGATTCACGGCTGAGCTGGGCGCCATGCGGATCTCGGACGAGATCGACGCCCTCGAGGTCATGTCGGTGCCGACGTTCGTCTACCTCGTCTGCACCCGGGTGATCGCCGCCCTGCTGGCGATCATCCCGCTGTATCTGATCGCCCTCTACGCCAGCTACGGCGCCACCTACCTGGTCACCACCAAGTTCTTCGGACTCTCACCGGGCGTGTACAACCACTACTTCCATCTGTACCTGCCGTTCATCGACGTCATCTACAGCCTGGCCAAGGTGTGCGTGTTCGCGGTGGCCGTCACCCTCATCCACTGTTACTACGGCTTCTACGCGTCGGGAGGTCCCGAGGGCGTGGGCGTGGCCGTGGGTCGAGCTATCCGGCTCAGCATCGTCGCCGTCGTCATTCTCAATCTGATCCTCTCGCTCGTGTTCTGGGGTGGCGGAAACACGGTTCGAGTCGCCGGGTAGCCGGGAGAGGAAGCAGCAGGTGTCCGAGCGAGCCGTTCGGATCATGACAGGGCTCGTCGCTCTGACCTTGTTCGGCAGCCTCACCGTCTTCGGCGTCTACCTGGGCACGGGCAAGCTCTCGCCCAAGTACCACCTCCACGCCAAGTTCAGCGCCGCCGGCCAGGGCCTCGAGAACGGCTCCGACGTCAAGGTCCATGGCATCAACGTCGGCCAGGTCACCACTGTGCACCTCGTCGACGGCAAGGCCCAGGTCAACATGTTCCTGCACGCCGGTCAGAAGGTGCCGGTCAATGCCTCGGCGACGATCCGCCCCAAGACGTTGTTCGGCGAGAAGTTCGTCGACATCGACCCCGGGCCGAACGAGGCGAACGGCCCGTTCCTCAAGAACAACGGCTTCATCAAGCACACGACCGGGGGCTTCGAGCTCGAGCAGGTGCTCACCGACCTGTACCCGATCCTCCGGGCCGTGCGCCCC
>Ga0209577_10007117_pt1 | contig 10309 bp, 3 predicted proteins | sample GraSoiAngelo_109_FD_185874 | JGI IMG/M metagenome (GOLD analysis project Ga0209577, IMG submission 185874) | Grasslands soil microbial communities from the Angelo Coastal Reserve, California, USA - 14_0903_12_20cm (SPAdes) (version 2) | ecosystem: Environmental > Terrestrial > Soil > Grasslands ...
AGAGCATTGAAATTCCTGACAACCCTTCGCCAGAAGACCTCAAGGCTATATCAAATTATCTTTTTGGCTTGATAGGCGAAGCTAAAATCAAACAACTCCAACAAGAAAATCAGCTAACTGATTCTGTAACTGGATCGGAAGATAGACCTCGGCAGGTTACTTCCGGTCAAGCAGACGCTTGGACAAGAAAGAAACTCGCTAACACTTTGCGGGATGCTAAGCACATGAATTTATTCGTCAGTCACAGCAATGAAATTGATTTGCTTCAGGTTGATAGACCACAGTGGAATTTAATTAAGAACACAAAGCCTATGCATTACTTAGTAGAGGTTGGATTGGCAGACCGGTGTTTCTATGCCCCCTTGTTACAGGATGCTGTAGAAATAATCTCTAAGATGAAGAAGAATCAGTAAAATCTTATGTTCACTGGCATCATCGAAGAACTTGGAAGAGTGCGCGGCGTGGAGAAGCGCGGCGAGGGCGTGCGGATGACGGTCGAGGCGCGCGTGGTGGCCGAGGGGACGCGCGAGGGCGACTCAATCGCTGTCAACGGCGTGTGCCTGACGGCGCTCGACGTGCGGAAGGATTCGTTCGCGGCGGACGGCTCGCGCGAGACCTTGCAGCGCTCGACGCTTGGGCTTTTGCGCGCCGGCTCAGTGGTCAACCTTGAGCGCGCGGTGACGCCCGCCACGCGGCTCGGCGGCCACATCGTGCAGGGGCACGTGGACGCGCGCGGTCGCTTCCTCTCGGCGGAGGAGCACGGCGGCTCTTGGACTGTGAGGATCGCCTACCCGCCGGAGGTCGCGCGCTACCTGGTCTTCAAAGGCTCGGTCGCGGTCGAGGGCATCAGCCTCACCGTCGCCGGTCTGACGGACGAATACTTTGAAGTCGCCATCATCCCGAAGACGTGGGCCGTGACGAACCTCTCGCACCTGCGACCGGGCGACCCCGTCAACCTCGAAGCAGACATCATCGCCAAGTACGTCGAGCGCATCCTCTCGGTCGGCAGTCGTCAGGGCGGGCAGGGCGACGCGCCCGGCGTCACCCTCGAAAAACTCGCCGAACTCGGTTTCAAGTGAACGCCGCGCCTGTACTCGGCTTCACTTTCCGGCGGGAGCCGCGAACGACTGCCCCGTGGCGGACAGTCTTGCCGCCCGCGCCGCGCCGACAATAGTGTTCGCAAAAAGCCGCGCTTTCAGGTAACATATCCGGCGACCTCTAAAGCTCTCCACAGTCGGTTTTTTTGGTCGAAAACGCAATGCCTTTTGCTTCCATCGAAGAGGCCGCCGCTGAGTTGCGCGAGGGCCGCATGATCATCATCGTGGACGACGAGGATCGCGAGAACGAGGGCGACCTCGCGTGCGCCGCCGAGAAGGTGACGCCCGAAGTCATCAACTTCATGGCGACGCACGCGCGCGGCCTCGTCTGCATGCCCCTGACGGAAGAGCGCTGCGACGAACTGCACCTGACGATGCAGGTCGCCGACAACACCTCGTTTCTCGGCACGGCCTTCACCGTCTCCATCGAGGCGCGGCGCGGCGTCACCACCGGCATCTCGGCTTCAGACCGCGCGACGACCATCCTCACCGCCGTTGACCCGAAGACGCGCCCGCAAGACCTCGCGCGTCCCGGCCACGTCTTCCCCCTGCGCGCCAAGAAGGGTGGCGTGCTCGTCCGCCCCGGACAGACTGAGGCCAGCGTTGACATGGCGCGCATCGCCGGACTCTCCCCGGCGGGCGTCATCTGCGAGATCATGAACCCGGACGGCACGATGGCGCGGCTCCCGCAACTCGAAGAGTTCGCCGCGCGCCACCGTTTGAAGATGATTACGGTCGCCGACCTCGTCCGCTACCGCATGCAGAAGGAGATGCTCGTGCGCCGCGCCGTCGAGGCCGACCTGCCGACGGTTTACGGCCTGTTCCGCGCCGTCGCCTTCGAGAACGTCCTCAGCGAAGAGGTGCACCTCGCGATGGTCATGGGCGACGTGAGCACGGACGAGGCGGTGCTCGTCCGCGTGCACACCGAGAACGTCACCTGCGACATGTTCGGCTCGCTCATTGACGACACCGGCTTCCAGCTCCACGCCGCCCTGGAGCGCATCGCCGCGGAGGGGCGCGGCGTCGTCCTCTACCTGCGCCAGCGCCACAACAACCTCGACCTCGTGCACCAGCTACGCACCTACCAGCTCATGCAGGAGCGTGGGCTGTCGAAAGAGGAGGCGAGCGTCGAGACGGGCTACGGCAAAGACCGCGACTACGGCGTCGGCGCGCAGATACTCCACGAGCTGGGCTTGCGCCGCATACTGCTGCTCACGAACCACCCGCCGCGCGTCTCGGCCATCGAAGGCTTCGAGCTGGAGATCGTCGGCAACGTGCCGCTCGGAAGCCCCGCGCGCGACGAAAAGAGAATGATGAATGCGGAATGAAGGAAAAATGATGAATGCGGGATGATGAATGATGAATATGAAGACAGCTTGACCCTCTCATTTGTCATTCATCATTCCGCATTCATCATTCATCGTTTAATGTCTCTCCCCCGGACGGCCTTTCACGAAACAGAGCTATGCCCGCTGACGAACACGACGAGCGACCCGCTCAGCCGACACCCGAATTGCCGGACGACGCGACAGCGCCGCCGCCGGACGAGAGCCGCAGTGCCGCCGCCGCGCGGCGTCGCGGCTGGCGTCGCGTCGTCAACCGCCGCAACGCGATGTGGACAGGTCTGGTCGCCGTCGCGGCGGTCGTCGCGCTGGCCTTCATCCTCTTCGTGCTCTACCGCAGCGGGCGCATAGACCGCATCATCGCGGGCCAGATCATAGGCACGCTCGCCGAGTACAACATCCGCGCCGAGATCGGCTCGTTCACGGCGCAGCTCGGGCCGCGCACGGTCGAGATTCGCGACCTCAAACTCTACAACGCCGTCACCGGCGCGCAGATCGGGAACATCAGCCGCATAGTTGCCACCGTCCGGGTCGAGGACATGTGGGCGCTCTCTTTGCGCCGCAACGTCAACCTCGAAGACCTGAAGGTCGAGCACCCGGAAATCTGGGTCGCCTACGACGCGCAGGGGCGCTCGAACTTCGCAGACCTCAAAGTTCCGCCGCCCGACCCGAACCAGCGCATCCTCTTCGCCTACTCGACGGCGCATGTCGAGGTCACGGACGCCGTCGTGCACTACGACGACCGGCGCTACCGTATCAACGGCGAGGCCCGCAACGTCCACGCCGTCGTCCGCCCCGAAGACCCGAATGCGCCCGCCGCGAGCCGCGCCAACCTCGTTGACCTCTCGCTCTCCGGCTCGACCTTTACGACGGGCGGCCACGCCGTCAACCCCGTTGACATAGAGCTGCACGCGCGCACCAACCAGACCCGCGCCGACATCAGCGACCTCACCCTGCGCTCGCCCGTAGCGGAGGCGCACCTCGTGGGCGCGCTCGACGACTGGCGCGCGCTCCGTTACCACTTGAAGGTGAATGCCAACGTTGATCTGACGCAGACCTCCGACGTGCTGCAACTCTCGACGGCGATGCGCGGCACGGGGAAGTTCGAGGGGACTGTGACGGGCGAGGGCGACAAGTACAAGTTCGAGGGCGGCGTCGCCTCCGACGCGCTCGCGGCGGACGGCGTGCGCCTGAAGGCTCTGAACGTCAACGCCACGGCGTCGGGTCAGGGCAAGTCTTACGAAGCGCAAGGCAAGGCCGTCGCGGAGCTTCTGACGGCGGGCGACTTCCAGCTTAACCTCGTGCAGCTAGTCGGCGGCGTCACCGGCACGGGCACGGACTTCCGCTGGCTCGGCGAGCTGCGCGCCGCAGCCGCGCGCAGCGGCGCGACGAGCATCACGGGACTCATTCTGCGAGACGCCGTCGCCGAGATGCGCGACGGCGAGCTTTCGGGCAGCGCGCAGGCCGCGTCTGCTTCCTCGGTCGTCGCGCAGGGCGCGCGCGTCGGCGGCTTGAGCGCGGCGGGCGTGCGCTTCGCGCGCGGGGGCGACGGCAAGACGCGCTTGAACGTCGCGAGCGCGCGCGCCGACTCGGTCGTGTCGAACGGCGCGACGCTCGGCGGCGTCGAGGCTTCGGGCGTTGACGCGACGGTCAACCCGGACTCGTCCGCCAGCGTCCGTATAGAGCGCGTGAACGTCGGCGGCGTCAGCGCCGCGGGCGCGCGCACGGGCAGCCTCAACGTCGCGGGCGTGCGCCTCTCGGTCTCTTCGGGCGGGCGCGTCGAGGGCACGACCGAAGACATCAACGCGGGCACGGTCGCCTTCACGACCCCCGCCGCCACGAAGGGCGGCGCGGCGCAGCAAGGCCGGGCCGACAACGTTCGCCTCGCGCGTCCGCGCTTCACGCTTGAGCCGGGCGGGCGCTACCGTGTGACCGCCGACCTCTCTTTAGGCGGCGGCGTGCTCGGCACGATGAATCTCGGACGTGCGCGCGCGGGCGTAGTCGCGACGAACGGCGAGGTTCAACTCAACGACTTCGTCGCCGACATCTTCAACGGCCACGCGCAAGGGAGCGCCGTCATCGCGACGGGCGGGCGCGCCCCTTCAAGCGTCCGTGCGAGCTTCCAGGGCGTTGACGCGGGCGGCCTCATCGCGACGCTTTCGGGCAACGCCGTGCCGCTGACGGGCGCGGCCACGGGCACGGTTGACCTGCGCTTCCCCGGCACGAACTTCAAGGCCGCCACGGGCCGCCTCGACGCGACCTTCAACGGCGCGACGGGTCGTAATGAAACTGCGCGCACGCCCCTGACCGGCCAGCTCGCTTTGACGGCGGATCGCGGCCTCTTTAACGTCGAGCGCGCAGACCTCCGCGCGGGCGCGACCGAGCTGACGGCGACGGGCCGCTTCTCGTTCCAGGGCGGCTCAGACCTCGTTGTCAACCTCAACTCGACCGACGCCTCGGAGTTCCAGTCTGTCCTCTTCTCGACGGGCCTCGTGCCTTCAGTCGAAGAGAAGGCCAAAGACTTCGGCATCCAGTTGGCCGGTGCCCTGCACTTCAACGGCACGATGACGGGCGACCTCGGCTCGCCAATCGTCAACGGCCACTTCGATCTCGCGTCGCTCACCGCGCGCGGGCGCGACCTCGGCGCGCTCTCAGCCGACATCGCCTCGAACGCGACCGAGACGCGCGTCAACAACGGCAAGCTCACACAGCCCGGCGGCGGCGCGACCTTCACCGCCGTCATCCCGCGGCAGGGGACTGACAACATCTCTTTCGACGCGACGCTCACGAATGCTAACGCCGGAAACCTCGTCGCCGCGCTCGGCCTCGGCGGCAAGAACGCCAGCGCCGATAACCTCGCGGGCCTCGGCCCCGCTTCGGGCCGCGTCAGCGTGACGGGCTTCCCCGGCGCGATGTCGGGAAGCGCGGACTTAAAAGTCGCCGCCGGGCGCATCGGCTCGCAGCCCTACGACGAGATCGTCGCGCGCGCCACCTTCAGCGGCTCGACCGTCAACCTCGACAGCCTCGACGCGCGCATCGGCGCGGGCCACGTCACGGCGACCGGCGCGGTCGAGATCGGCAAGACCGGCGCGAACGGACTGCCCGGCGTCAGCGTCAAAGACTTCCGCGTGCAGGGCACGAGCGTGCCGGTCGGCCTGCTCGCCGGACTCTCCGGCGCGGCCAGCCTGCCGCAGTTGTCGGGCACCGTGGACTTCACGGCCACGCTCTCCGGCAACCCGCTTCAACCCGCCAGCTTGCGCGCCGAAGTCAACGCCCAAGGGCGCGACGTGAGCGTCAACGGCCAGCCCGCCGGCCAGCTCACGCTCGTCGGGCACATGACGCCCGACCAGAAGTTCGTCGTTGATCTGACGACGGGACTGCTCGGTCAGCCGCAGGTCGTCCACGCGACCGTTGACCTCGCCGGCGAGAACATGCCCGCCACAATTGAGACGACGCTCAACGGGGCAGACCTGACGCCGCTCTTCGCGACGCTTCTGAACAACCCGAACGTGCACGTGTCGGGCCGCGCCACGGGCACGCTCCGCGTGAGCGGGGCGCTGATGAACGAGGAGGGCGCGTTCACGGGCGAAGCGCTCAGCGGGCGCGCCGAGTTCACGGAGCTGACCGTGCAGGTCGAGGACGTGCCGCTCACCGCCGAGAACCCGCTCGTCGTCACCTTCACGCCGCAGCAGGTCACGTTCGAGCGGACGCGGTTTACGGGGCCGGGCACGAACATCACCTTCGGCGGCAAGGCGGCCATCGCCGCGGGCGGCACTAACGACGCCACCGTCAACGGCGACCTCAACATGCGCGTCCTCTCGAACGCGCGGCAGAACTTCTTCCTCTCCGGCGTCGCGCACATGGGCGTCAACGTCGGCGGCACGTTCGACAAGCCGCAGATCACGGGCACGGCCTCGGTCGCGGGCGCCTCTTTGGCGCTGCTCGTCTCGGATGAGCGCCTGACGGCCTCGGAGATCAACGGCCAGGTGCGCTTCAACGCCAACCAGGCGAGCATCGAGAGCCTGACGGGCCGCCTCGGCGGCGGGCACTTCTCGGTCGCTGGCGGCGCGTTGCTCGCGGGCTTCGTGCCCTCGCAGTTCCGCCTCACCGGGCACGGCGAGAGCGTGACCGTGCCGTTCCCCACGGACTTCCGCACGACCGCCGACGCCGACCTTGAGATTAGCGGCTCGCTTGAATCGCAGTTCATCAAAGGCAACGTCAACGTCCGCCGCAGCGAGTACACGCAGAACCTCGACCTCGCCGACATCATCAACCGGCGCGCCGAAGCGCCCATCACGGCGGGCGGCGGGGGCGGCACGGGCCTCTTCGGCGGCACGACCACGCTCGACCTGACCATCCAGGGGCAGGACGCGCTCGTCGTGCGTAACAACCTCGCCGACATGGTCGGCTCGGTGAACCTGCGCGTCAGCGGCCCCTTGGACGACCCCACCATTTCGGGCCGCATCGCGGCGACGCATGGCACGCTCGCCTTCCGCAACGACCGCTACGACATCCAGCGCGCCATCATTGACCTGCCGCCGCGCCCCGGCGCAGACCCCATCATCAACGTCCAGGCGCAGTCCGACATCAAAGGCTACCGCGTCACGGTCACGATGTCAGGGCCGCTTTCGGGCGGGCTGACGACGACGGCCACCTCCGACCCGCCGCTGCCGCAGGCCGACGTGATCTCGCTCATCACGACGGGCGGCCTCTCCGGCGGCACTGAAGGAACCTCGACGCTCGCGCAGACGGGCCTCGGCACGGCGACGAGCCTTCTGACCGACACGCTGATTAACGCGCCCGTCCAGAAGGCGACGGACAAGCTGTTCGGCCTGAACCGCTTCGAGTTCGACCCACTGATTTCGGGGCGCGGCGGGCAGAGTCCGACGGCGCGCCTCACCGTGGGCCGCCAGGTCAACCGCAACCTCGCGATCACCTACTCGACCAACGTCACGGGCGAGCCGAACCAGGTCATCGCCGTCGAGTACCGCGTCAGCGACCGCCTCTCGTTCATCGCGCAGTACCAGCAAGGCTCGACCGACACGCTGCGCGCGCGCAGCAACAACTTCAACTTCGAGCTGCGCTTCAGGAAGAGGTATTGAAAAAGAGTAGTCAGTAGCCAGTAGCCAGAAGAACGACATTTCTTCCACGGGCCGCTGGCTACCGGGACTCAACGAATGCGGGAGAAAAACTACCGGCTACTGGCTACTGACTACTGGCTACTACCTGTGATTATTCGCCGGTTCGGTTTCGTCGTTCTTGTTCTGCTGCTGCTCGCGCCTCGCGCGTGGGCGAAGGACTCGCCGCGCCTCGCGCCCGACCTGAGCCGCTATGAGGGGCGGACAATCGAGAGCGTGGACGTGGAGGTCGAGGACGCCTCGGTGGACGAGGCGGGCCTCGCCGAGTTTCGCGCGCGCCTTCGCGTCGCGCCCGGAAGACCTTTCTCGTCGGTGCTCGTCCGCGAGTCTCTACAAAACCTCTTCGAGACCCGCCGCGTCGCCGACGCGCGCGTCGAGGCGCGCGACGTTGCGGCGGTCGCGGGCGGCCAGATGCGCGTCGCGCTCCGCTTCGTCATTCGCCCGCAGGTGGTGGTCGCCGGGGTGACGTTCGAGATCGGCGCGGACTTCGGCGCGGAGATCACCGAGGACGAGCTGCGCTCGCGCGTGACGCTGCTCGAACCCGGCAAGCGCCTGAGCGACCAACTGCTCAAAGAGAACGCCGACGCCGTGGCCGCCTACCTGCGCGACCGCGGCTTCTACCGCGCCGAGGTCACATACTCCCAGCAGCTCGACCCGACGCGCACGCGCGCCACAGTCCTCTTTAACGTCCGTCCCGGCCCGCCCACGACGGTCGGGCAGTTCAACATCAGCATCAAGGGCTTCGACAACTCGAAAGGGTTCGACCCGGCAGCCGTCGAGCGCGGGCTGAAGCTGCAAGCGGGCACACACTTCTCGCAGGCCGCGCTCGGCCAGGACTTGGCGAGCGTCCGCCAGGCCATCATCGCCAAGGGCTACCTCGCCCCGCGCATCGAGGAGCCGGACATCCGCCTCGACTCCGCCGCCAATCAGATCACCGTCACGCTCAACGGTAGCATCGGCCCGCACGTTGAAGTGCACGTCCAGGGCTATCAGCTAAACGACAAGCAGCGGCGCGACCTCCTGCCCATCGAGCGCGAGGGGACGATTGAATACTCGGCCATCGTCGAGGGCGCGCGCCGCATCAGGAACCAGCTCCAGCAGGAGGGCTACTTCTTCGCCGACGTTGAGCAGACCTGCGCGGTCACGCCGCCGCTCGCGCCGCCGCCCGCCGCCGCGGCGCTCCTGCCACCGGCAGGCGGCGAGGAGGACACGTGCCAGCTCCTCAACCCCGACGAGCTGGCGGGCCGAAGCGTCGCCATCAGCTACGACGTGACCCGCGGGCGGCGCTTCAAGCTGACGGACATCCGCATCGAGGGCGCGAACAAGCTCTCTCTGGCCGACGTTTCCGGCCTGCGCACGCAGAAGGCCAACGTGCTCGGCATCGTCCCGCTCCTCGGCTACGGTCGCGGCTACACGAGCGAGGACGCGCTCGAACACGACCGCGGCATCATCCAGTCGCGCATGCGTGACATGGGCTACCGACACGCCGATGTCTCCGTCCGCCAGGGCGTCTCGCCCACGAGCGACAACCTCATCATCACCTTCGCCGTCACGGAAGGCCCGCTCACGCGCGTCGCCGGCATCGAGGCGCGCGGCAACCAGATTTACACCGGCGCGCAACTACGCGACGTGCGCTGCCCGGCGAACCCTCTGCCCGACGAGTCGTGCCTCGTCGCGGGCGGCCCCTTCTCGCGCACCGCCGCGCGCTCCGACGGCGAGCGCATGCGCGCCTACTACTCCAAAAACGGCTACATAGACGCCGACGTGCAACTCGCCGTGGACGAGCTGCCCGCCGCCGCCAGCGGCGACGAGCAGGTGCGCCTCGTCTATAACATCAAGGAGTCGGACAAGGTCTTCATCAACCACATCTTCGTCAACGGCCTCGTCAAGACGAAGAAGGAGGCCGTGCTCGAAGCCATCCCCCTGCGCGAGGGCGAGGTGCTGCGCGGCGACGACCTCGCCGAGAGCGAGCGCGTGCTGCTGAACACGACGGACGCCTTCCGACAGGTGCTCATCCGTACCGACGACGCGGGCCAGACCGCGGGCGGCTTCCGCCGGAAAGATGTCATCATTGACATCCAGGAGAGTAAGTCCGTCACGACCGAGTACATCGTCGGCTACTCGACCGACACCGGCCCCGAAGGGGGCTGCGAGCTGCGCGACGCCAACCTCTTCGGCCAACTCCGCCAGGGGAACCTGCGCACGCGCTACAGCACGCTGCAACAGCTCGTCCGCCTCGAATACATAGACCCGCGCTTCCGCCGCTACGGCGAGAAGAAGTTCGTGCCGCTCACGCTCTCCGTGCAGTACCAGCGCGACACCTCCGTCACGCGCTTCTTCCGCACGACCATAGACCGCGGCACCAACGGCATCGTCCAGCGCTTCGACGCGAACGGCGACCTCGTTGACGAGTTCGGCCAGAAGGTCAAGGAGCCTTCGATCAACCGCTTCACGATAAGCCTTGAGACGCAGCGCGACCTCCAGCTCGAACTCACGCCTTCGGGCGCGCAGCGCAAGCGCACCACCCTGTTCCTGCGCTACAACTACGAGGACGTGCGCCTCTTCAACATCGGCAGCCTTCTGATCGCCAACGTGCTCCGGCCCGACCACGCCGTCCGCCTCTCGCGCTTCGGCGCAAGTTTCGCCCGCGACACGCGCGACCGCCAGTTCGACCCGACGCGCGGCGACTTCCTCTCGCTTGATTACGCGCTCGCCCTGAAACAGCTCGGCG
>Ga0209577_10007120_pt1 | contig 10306 bp, 8 predicted proteins | sample GraSoiAngelo_109_FD_185874 | JGI IMG/M metagenome (GOLD analysis project Ga0209577, IMG submission 185874) | Grasslands soil microbial communities from the Angelo Coastal Reserve, California, USA - 14_0903_12_20cm (SPAdes) (version 2) | ecosystem: Environmental > Terrestrial > Soil > Grasslands ...
GAAGCGCCGACCAGGGATAGGTGTGCGTGCGCTGACCAGCGATTGGTCTCCATCCCAGCCGGGTGGCCGGGGAAGCCCGGCCGGCGATCTACGTCTGCGAGCGGGCTTAGCTCGGGTCTATCGCCAGTATGAGTGCGGCGCGAGTCGACCGCGAGGAACGCCGCGAGTCCCCCAATTCACACTCCAGGACGATGCCGACCCCTGACCGTCCTCGCCCCCTGATGGACCTTGCCCAAGTTGCAGCGAGACTCGGCGTCACTCAGCGCCATGTGCGGAGACTGGTCGCCGAGCGTCGGGTGCCTTACCTCAAGTGGGGCCACCTCCTCCGCTTCGACCCGGACGAGATCGAGGCGTGGCTCGATGCCGCACGAGTCAGGCCCGGGCGTCCAACCCGGTGACGAGGGAGGCGACGCATCCGGGGGTTGCCGTCCTGTCCACGGCTGAGCTAAGCTCGCTAAGTAAACCTAGCAAAGTGAGTGCTGTGGCCGGTGTGAACTACCAGATCCCGGACGAGCTGCACCGACGCGCAAAGGCGGCAGCGGCGCGGCAGGGCGTCACGCTCAAGGAGTTCCTCATCGATGCCCTGGAGCAGGCGGCGAGAGCAGCCGAGCGCAAGGAAAGGCGGTAAGACGATGGCCGGGAAGCGTCTGTTCGGAGCCGTCCGCAAGCTCCCGTCGGGCAGGTGGCAGGCCCGGTACCGGGACCCGAGCGGGCGGGTGCACACCGCACCGCGGACGTACCCCACCAAGACTGAGGCAGCGCAGTTCCTGGCCGGGGTGCAGACGGACATGTCCCGGGGCCAGTACATCGACCCCAGCGCCGGGCGGATCTCGTTCGAAACCTGGTCGAAGAAGTGGCTCTCCCGGCCGGGGAAGCGGGCAGCGTCGGTGGTCCGCGACAGGCAGGCCCTCGACGTCTTCATGGAGGAGCTTGGACCCACGCCGCTCTCCGCTCTCTTGCCCGGCGACATACAGGCCGCCGTCAATGCCCGTTGCAAGGTGGCGGCGCCAGCCACCGTGGTACGGGACGTTGCCGCACTGCGGGCCTGCATCAACGCAGCGGTTGACACGGACTTGATCGGTCGCTCGCCTGTGCGCAAGGTCGCGCTACCCAAGGTTCGCCCCCCCGAGCGAGAGTGTCTGTCGCCGGACGATCTGGCCAAGCTGGTGGCGGAGCTGCCGGACCACTACGCCACGCTTGTGCTCTCCGCCGGCGTCCTGGGGCTTCGCTGGGGAGAGTCGGTCGGGTTGCGCGTGCGCGATCTCGACTTCATGCGCCGCACGCTCACCGTCGCCCAGGTCGTAGAGGAGCTGGCTGGCCATCTCCGGGTCGTGCCCGAAGCTAAGAGCCGCGCAAGCCTGCGAACGCTCAGCGTTCCGCCATTCCTCATGGACACGCTCGCAGGGCACCTGGCCCGCTTCCGTCCAGGCCTCGAGGCCGACTCCGAAGAACTGGTGTTCCTCGGACCGAGAGGCGGCGTACTCCGGCGTCGCTTCGGTGACCGGATCCTCGCTCCCGCCGCCGAGCGCGCTGGGTTGAACGGACTGACATTCCACGCGCTCCGCCACGCCGCCGTGACGGCGCTCGTGGACGAGGGTGTCCATCCGCGGGTGATGCAGGCGCGAGCCGGGCACGACACGGCGAGGCTCACCATGGAGCGGTATGCCCACGTGACCGACGGCGCCGACCGGGAGGCAGCCGCCGCGCTGGAGGCCCGGTTCGCGCCGGCCATGGCGGGCGCATCTGGCACGCGTGTGGCACGCCGGGTCCCTGGCTCGACCTGATCGACCGCTAGAGTCCTGGTCAGGAGCTTGTCCGATGGGGACGACCTGAGCACTGATAATGCTGAGGTCGCTGGTTCGACTCCAGCTAGCCCCACCGTGAGAGCCCTCCGTCGAGCCCTTCTTGCCCTTGGCGTCGCCGGACTGGTCGCAGGTGTGCTCCGCCTGCGCGGTACGGGCGGGACCCCTCCACAAGGCGGCGGATGGCGTCAGCTGTCCGGGCCCGACCTTCGTTAGCGGCGCAGTCTCGATGCGAGCCACGGTCGTCGGTTGCGGGGCCGTCGGTTCACGCGCCGTGCGCCAGCTGGCGTCGACGGCGGAGATGGAGGCGGTCGCGGTCATAGACCGCGACCAGGCTCGGGCCGAAGCGGTCGTCAACGCCGTCGGACCCAAGACGCGCGTGGCCTCATGGTCACCGACCCTGCTGAATCCCGGTGACGTCGTCGTGCTCGCACTTCCCGGCGGTCACCGGGAAATGGCCGAGGCCGCCCTGGAGCGACAGGCCCACGTCGTGTCGGTGTCAGACGCCGAGTCCGAGGTGCGAGCCCTCCTCGACCTGGGGACCGAGGCCCGGGAGCGGGGGCTGCACGTGGTCCTGGGCGCCGGCTTCGCACCGGGGCTGTCGTGCGTGCTCGTCAGGCACGGGGCCACCTTGTTCGACGTGGTTACGGAGATCCACGTGGCCAAGGCGGGGACGGGCGGGCCCGCCTGCGCCCGCCAGCACCACAACGCCCTCTCCGGGGGCAGCATCGACTGGCGTGACGGGGCCTGGCTACGACGCTCGGGCGGCTCGGGCCGGGAGCTCTGCTGGTTCCCTGAGCCGGTCGCGGCCCAGGACTGCTACCGGGCCCACCTTCCCGACGCGCTCCTGCTCGCGCCCGCCTTTCCGAGCGTGGTCCGGGTGACGGCCCGGGTGGCCGCCTCCCGCCGCGACCGGCTGAGCTCCTGGCTCCCCATGCTCCGCCCACCCCACCCCGAAGGCCTGATCGGTGCTCTGCGGGTGGAGCTGCGGGGGCGTCAGGGTCCGGCCCACGAGGTCGCCGTGCTCGGCGCCATCGACCGGCCCGCCGTGGCCGCCGGTGCGGTGGCCGCCGTCAGCGCGGCCTGGGCGGGGAGCGGACGGCTGGGCCGGGTGGGGGCGGGTGGGTTGGCCTTGCTCCTGACCGATCCCGTGCCCTTCCTGCACGAGCTCGCGGGCCGGGGCGTGCGGGCCGCCGTGTTCGAGGGCATCTCACCCGGCCGCCCGGCCGTCCCCAGCGGGCGCCCCGCGGCCTGAAGGCGGCGCTGAGCAGACCCAGCCCTTAGCCCGGCGAGCCGATCAGATCCCGCACCAGCACGGGCCGCAGCCCCCGGGCGTGGGCCAGGGCAGCGAGGCGATCGATGGCCGCCACCGTGCCGGCGTGGCCCAGGTGGAGGCTCACGATCGAGCCGGGCTGGAGCCCGGCCGCGACGCGGGCGACGATGGCGTCTGCCCCCGGGTCCTGGTAGTCGTGAGGGTCAACGTCGTATCCGACCACGGTGCGATAGCCGGCCGCCCCCGCCTCCTCCAGCATCAAGGCGCTGGGCTGGTCGACGCCCGAGGGACGGAACCAGCCTCCGTTGCCGCCGGTCTGGCGCACCAGCGTGTCGCGGCAGCGGGTGATCTCCGTGGCTACGGCCGTGCGGTCCAGCTGACCCAGGGAGGGGTGGGTGTAGGTGTGGTTGGCCAGGGCGTGGCCAGCCTCGAGGATCTGGCGCGACAGACCCGGGTTGGCTTCGAGCCAGCTCCCCACCGCGAAGATGGTCACGGGCGCGCCCAGGCGCCGCAGGTGGTCGAGCATCTGGTTGGTGAGTGACAGCTCGCCCGAGCCGTGGAAGGTAAGCGCGCAGGCCCCCCCCGAGCGGAGCCCGCTGGCGACGAAGCGAGCGGGCCCGTTGGCAGGCTGAGTCGACCCGTGGGCCGGGGCGCTGGACGTCGGGCCTGATCCGGGCCCGCCCGACCCGGGCGCCTGGCCGGCGACGTGGCGGGCGGCCCGGCCGCAGGCGGCGAGCACGGCGGCCGAGGCCGCGGCGGCCAGGAATCCCCGCCTGCTCAGCGTCACGAGCGCCGATGGCCCCGGTCGGTTCGCATAGGTTGCGACCGTACCCGCGGGGCCCGCGGCCGTCGGGGCACCCACGAGGTTTGCCACACTGGCTCGTCGATGGCGGAGGAGCCGGCCCAGCACGGGGCCAACGTCGATCTCAGCCCCATCGTGGCCGCCGGCCACCTGGAGCTGTACGGCCTCTTCGCCGACGCCCTGGCCCGCGGCGACGGCTTCCCGCACCTGCCGCCCCTCACCTGGGCCGTGTTCGAGGAGGTGTGGGTGGGCCCGGCCAGCATCGTGGTAGGCGCCCAGTCCGGCGGACGCCTGCTGGGCGCCTACTACCTGAAGCCGAACTTCCCGGGTCTGGGCTCCCACATCGCCAACGCGGGTTACCTCGTCTCCCGTCGGCATCGGGGACGAGGCATCGGCCGCAGGCTGGTGGAGGACTCGATCGCCCGGGCTCCGTCGCTCGGCTTCGACGCAATCCAGTTCAACTTCGTGTTCGCCGACAACCCGGCGCGCTCCCTGTACGAAGACCTGGGCTTCCAGGTGATCGGACGGATCCCGGGGGCCCTGGTCGACGGGGACGCCATCATCTACTGGCGAGCCGTGGGCACCGTGTAAGGCCGCTCGCAACGGCCCCGGGGTGGGCAGAGGCCAGGCCTAAGCTTGACATCTGCCCGGGCGACCACGCCGGATCTCGGGGACGTAGCTCAGTTGGTAGAGCACCTGCTTTGCAAGCAGGGGGTCGGCGGTTCGAGTCCGCTCGTCTCCACCACGAAAGTCCAGGTCAGGGCGCTGCGGTTCCTCCGTCGTCGTCGTTGGATCTTCCGGCGTGCCCACTACGTGCCCACCAGGGACGGCCTCTGGCGCGTCATCGTGGGCACGGGAGGGCACGGAAGGGTCTCCGCCGAAGCGCTCGAGGTAGCGGACGATGCCGGCGTCCTGGCCGTCGATGACGTGCTGGTAGCGGAGCGCAGCTGCTGCAGAAGCGTGTCCGATGCGCGCCATCAGCGCCTTGAGGCTCGTGCCGCTCGCGGCCGCCAGCGTCGCCGCCGTATGCCTCAGGTCATGGAACCTGAGTCCACTCACGCCGGCCTCGTCCGTCGCCGGCTCCCACACGCGACGGCGGAAGTTGCTACGGCGCATCGGCCCGCCCTCGACAGCGGGGAAGACGAGGCCGTCGCCGCCGGGCTCGGCGTAGAGCGCCATGTGCAGGTCGAGCGAGCGGACCACGAACGAGGGGACGCCGATCGTCCGCCGGCCAGCGGCCGACTTTGGTGCTCCGAACGAGAGCTTCCCGTTCACCTCGCCGAGCTTTCTTGTGACCTTGAGAGTCCCTGCCCGGAGATCGACGTCGTCTCGCCGCAACCCGGCGAGTTCGCCCCAGCGCAGGCCGCTGTAGGCGGCCGTGAAGACCAGGGTTTCCCAGCGGGGGCCGACGGCGGAGGCGAGGGCGGCCACCTGCTCCGGTGTCGCGACCCGCATCTCGGCCTGGTGCTCGGTGCTCGCTCCCTTGAGCGTGCAGGGCGAGCGGGCGATGAGTCCCGCGTCTACGGCACCGTCGATTGTCCCCTTGAGGACCCGGTAGGCCTTGGCGACGGTGTTCGCGCTGAGCTTGGTCTGGTGCAGGTCCGCTAGCCACCCCTGGACCTCCACGGCGGTGATGCGTCCAACCGGCATCGCTCCGAACCGGGGGACCAGATGAACCCGGAGGAGGTACCGGTAAAGGTCCACCGTCGCTGGCTGCAGCTTGGGGGTCTTCGTCGCGAGCCACCGATCCGCCCATTCCCTGAATGGCACCTCGCCGAGTCGGGGATCGTGCCAGTCGCCGCGGCTCATGTCCGTCTCCGCGGCCGATAGCCATCGCTGTGCATCGCCCTTGGTGGCGAAGGTGATCGGCGCGCCAAGGCGATTGCCGGCCGCGCTCCAGTAACGGGCCTGCCACCTGCCCGACCGAAGGCGTCGGACGGATCCGAACCGGCGCCGTGCTGCCATGGGTTGGCCTCCAGATGCGGTGTCTCATCGAGGCCGAGTGAACGGCGAGGCCCGTTCCGGGGCAGGGCAATGTTAGAGGGCGGGTGTGACGTTTCAGTTCATCCGTCGGGGCTGGCTGGTCCCGATCCTCTCCTCACCGTGTCTGTTCTGGTCGACCCACCGGGCGATGACCTCGAGGTCGAAGCGCAGCAGGTGGCGCCACTTGATGAACGGGATCTGCCGTTCGGCGACGAGCCGGCGTACGTGACGAACGTTCACGCCTAGGCACTTGGCGACCGTGGCGATGTCGACCAGGTGGAGCATGGCGGTCGGGCCGTCCCCTCGGCTGTGCCCGCTCGTCGTCTTGACTTGAGCTGCTCTCCCGTGTGGCGTTTTCGATGCCGACGATGCGGGGCGCCTCGTCCGGAGCCGCCGTGTCCTGCCTGTGGTTGTCAGCGGGGTTCATTGCTGTCCTCCTCGGGCCGCTGCCGGCCGCTGTGGTCCTCTGTTGTTCGTGGCTGCCCGTGACGCAACGACCCGCGCCGTCGGGCTCGTCGATCCTGCGCCGGGCAACTCGCGTGGTTACTCGCGGGGGCCTCGCACAAGTCCTGGTGCGAGCCCACCCCAACGAGCGTCAACTCGCGGTAGAACTCGCGTCGTTGCTCGCGGGCCGCTCGCATTCGGCCAATGATCACGGGACCGTCCCGTTTCTGTTCCCGTTTGCGTCCCGTGGGACGGGAAGGCCCCCTGACGTCACCGGCTGCGCTATCCCGGGCGCGCTGTGAATCACGGGACGGTCCCGGTTCCGTTCCCGTCGGCGTTCCCGTTTGCGTCCCGCGGGACGGGAAGGCCCCCTGACGTCACCGGCTGCGCCATCCCCGGGCGCGCTGTGAATCACGGGACGGTCACGGTTCCGTTCCCGTTTGCGTCCCGCGGGACGCGAAAGACCTCAGATGTCGCCGGCTGCGCCATCCCGGGCGCGCTGTGAGATGGCGACGGTCGCGTCGGGGGAGGAGGCGCCTCTCTACGCCTCAGCCCGCAGGCGCCCGTCGAGGAGCCGCCGTTGACAGTTGACCTCGTCGAGGGCCCAGGCGCCGGGTCACCACGCTCGACAGGCCAGGGCTGCGGTCTCGACTGTGACCTGCGGCCAGCGCCCGATCACGACATGGCCGCGGCCACGCACCACGAAGCTCCCGGCTCGAGACACAACACCGAGACGCCCCTAGGACCGCGGTCGTCTTCGTGATCACTTCGAGCTGCTGACACAGCCGCAATGACACCCATATACCGCTGTGATCCACAACGACGCGTTCGACAGAAACCCCTCGACAAGGCACTCGCCGTGCTTCATAACCGATGCCATGTTCCATCTGGAAGGAGACACCGCTGCACCCGAGGTTCGCGCCAGCCGGAGGGCGCCGCGGTGGTGATGAGCCTCACCAAGATGAGCCCGAAGGGCTGGCGCTACTACGCCCAGGAGATCGCCCAGGGCCGGGAGGACTACTGGGCCGAGAACCTCTCCCGGGGACAGTGGCTGGGCCGGGGGGCGCAGGCCATCGGCACCGCTGGCCGCGACGTGGACGCCATGGCCCTCGAGCGCGTCTTCGGCCACGGCGCCCATCCCGTGAGCGGCGAGTCGCTGGGCCGGGGCTTCTCGCCGGAGGACGACCGGGCCGTGGCCGGCTACGCCCTCACCTTCTCGCCCCCCAAGTCGGTCTCGGCCCTGTGGGCCGTGGCCGACGAGACCATCGCAGCCCGGGTGGCCGCGGCCCACGACGCCGCTGTGCGGGCTGGGTTGGCCTACCTGGAGGACCATGCCGCCTTCACCCGGCGGGGCAGGGCCGGGGTCCTGCAGGTCGACACCGACGGTCTTCTGGCCGCCTCCTTCGTGCATCGGACCTCGCGGGCCGCCGACCCTCAGCTCCACTGCCACGTGCTCGTGTCCAACAAGGTGCGGGCCCGGGACGACCAGCGCTGGCTCAGCCTCGACGGGCGCGAGCTGTACGCCTCCCAGAAGGCGGCCGGGATGCTCTACAAGGCCGCCCTCCGGGCCGAGCTCACCCGCGGACTCGGGGTGGACTGGACGGAGGCGGACGCCAACGGCATCGCCGAGATCCGCGGCGTTCCCCGCGAGTTGACCGAGCGCTGGTCGCGCCGGCGAGAGCAGGTGGAAGCCGAGGGGCGCCGGATCGTGGCCCAGCAGGAGGCGTCACTCGGCCGCTCGCTCTCCTCGGCCGAGCGGGCCCAGGCCTACCAGCGGGCCGCCTACCGCACCCGGGCCCCCAAGGTCACCGGGGAGGAGTCCACCGAGGCGCTCCGGGCCCGCTGGGCGGCCGAGGCCCGGGCCTGGGGACAGGGCCCCGAGCGCTGGCTGGACCGGGTCCTCGACCGGACCTACACCCTGAGGCCGCCGCCGGACATGGAGAAGGTGCTGGAGGCGGCGCGGGCTCGGCTCGAGGAGTCCGCCGCCACCTGGGGCCGGGCCCAGGCGGTCGAGGTGCTCTCGACGCTCGTCACCGGCGACGACGCCGAGGACGCCCGCCGGGCGGTGGAGGGCGCGGCGCAGGCCTTGCTGGACCACCCGGAGGTGGTGAGCCTGGCCGGGCCCCTCCCGGCCGATCCCCCGGCCTCCCTGCGCCGGGCCGACGGCACCCCGGCCATCGAGCGCCACGGCGAGGCCCGCTACACCACCCGGGCCACCCTGGCCCGGGAGGCCACGGTGCTGGAGGCCGCGGCCCGGGGGGCGACCGCCCGGGGGGCCATGGTGCCCGTGCCCTGGGTCGAAGAGGTGCTGGCGCGATTCTCGCTGGGCCAGGACCAGGCCGAGGCCGTCCGCCGGCTCACGACCGGCGGGGAGCGCCTCGTGTGCGTGGTGGGTCCGGCCGGGGCGGGTAAGTCTCGCTCGCTGGCCGCGGCCCGGGAGGCCTGGGAGGCGGCGGGCTATGACGTCGTGGGCCTGGCCCCCTCGGCCATGGCCGCAGGAGTGCTGGCCTCCGAGGCCGGCATCGCCTCGGACACCCTGGCCAGGTTCCTCCTCGACGCTCAGCAGGGACGGCGCCGCCTCACGGGCCGCTCGGTGGCGGTCCTCGACGAAGCTTCGATGGCGCGCACCGCGGACCTGGCTGCCCTCACCCGCATCGTGGAGGGAGCGGGGTCAAAGCTGGTGCTGGTGGGAGACGACCACCAGCTCTCCTCCGTCGGCGCCGGAGGGCTGTTCCGCACCCTGGTGGCCGACCACCCGGCGGCCGAGCTCACCACGGTGCGGCGCTTCGAGCACGCCTGGGAGCGGGCCGCCTCCCTGCGCCTGCGGGCCCGGGACACGGCCGTCCTCCCCACCTACCAGAACCACGGGCGCATCTCGGGCGGCTCCCGGGAGGAGATGATCGACGCCGCCCATGTCGCCTGGGCCCAGGCCCGGGAGGCGGGCCAGTCGGTTCTGGTCATGGCCGGCGACCACGACACCGTCGACGCCCTGGCCGCCCGGGCCCGGGCCGCCCGGGTGGCCGCCGGCGAGGTCGAGCCCGAGGGCCTCCGGGCCGGGCGCCAGGTGGTGGGTGTGGGCGACGAGGTGGTGACGCTGCGCAACGACCGCCGCCTTCGCACCGACACCGGCGACTGGGTGCGCAACGGGGACCGCTGGCTCCTCACCGCCCGCCACCGCGACGGCTCGGCGTCGCTTTGCTCGATGGACGGACAGGGATCCGTCCGTGTTCCGGGGACTTACGTGGCCGAGAACCTGGCCCTGGCCTACGCCCTGACCCTCCACAAGGGCCAGGGCAGCACCGTCGACGTGGGGGTGGTGGTGGTCGAGCCGAGCCTGTCCTCGGAGCAGCTCTACGTGGGCCTGAGCCGGGGCAGACAGTCCAACCGGGCCTTGGTGGTGTGCGAGCGGGACGACCCCGACCACGGAGTGGTCGACTCCGCCGGCCCGGTGGAGGTGCTGGCCGGGGTCATGGCCCGCGTCGGCGCCGAGGCCTCGGCGCATGAGGTCATGAGGGCGCGCCTGGCCCGCTACGAGGACCCCGCCCTGCTGGCCGCTCTGGCCGAGGAAGCATCTGGCCGTATCGAGGCCTGCGCCGGGCCGGACCGCACCCGGGAGATCGAAGCCCTCGTCTCCCTAGCCGACGTGGACGCGGCCAGGAGGCTGCGCCTCCAAGCCGAGACGCAGGCCACTCTCGCTTCCAGCCAGCGACAGCAGGCCGAGCTGGCAGCTGAGCGAGCAGGAGCGGCATCGCTTCGGGCCCGGGTCCCGGGCCCGCTGGGCCGGGCCGCCCGATACCGGGACCACGACCGGCACCGAGCGGTCGATCACCGGCTCCGAGCATCCGAGCACGCCGAAACACAGGCTGTGGCCGAGCTCGCCCGGGCCCGGCGCGCCCTCGAGGAGGCCCGCCGAGCCGCCGAGGCTCTCGCAGCAGCCCGAGAGGCCCAGGCCCGCAGGGCCGATTGGCTGGCGACCCACCGGGCCGAGGTGGCCTGGCCCGA